>Ga0209676_1000157_pt1 | contig 163094 bp, 154 predicted proteins | sample AraplaCvi_mLB_r2_FD_184282 | JGI IMG/M metagenome (GOLD analysis project Ga0209676, IMG submission 184282) | Arabidopsis root microbial communities from North Carolina, USA - plate scrape MF_Cvi_mLB_r2 (SPAdes) (version 2) | ecosystem: Host-associated > Plants > Roots > Endosphere | place... | reverse complement strand
GGTGGTGGTCTTGCCCACACCACCCTTCTGGTTCGCTATCGCGAATACCTTAGCCATTCTTGCTTGTGTTCCCAATCATGCCGTGCGGCGCAGTATCAGCAGATGGCGTTGGCCTTGGCAACCGGGGACGGCCAGGGCGTGTTCGCTATCGAGTTTGAAATCTGCCGGCAATGCTACCAGCTCATCGGCGGGATGAACGCCCTTCATTGCCAGCCAGCGTGTATCGGCATCGCCGAGGTGGCGAGTCCAGTTGGTAAAGTTTTCCATGCTGCTGAATGCCCGGGAAATGATCCCGTTGAAAGGCTGTGCAGGCTGGAACGCTTCGACGCGACTGTGGATAACTTGCAGGTTATCCAGCTTCAGTTCGAGTTTGACCTGAGTCAGGAAGCGGGTTTTCTTGCCGTTGCTGTCCAGACAGGTCACCTGCGAGTCCGGATACAGGATGGCCAGCGGAATGCCAGGCATGCCGCCACCGCTGCCGACGTCGAGCCAGCGACCGTTTTCGATAAACGACATCACGCTGAGACTGTCGAGCAGGTGGCGCGAAACCATTTCGTCCGGATCACGCACGGCGGTCAGGTTGTAGGCCTGGTTCCATTTGATCAACAGGGCCAGATAGCCCAGCAGCCGTTCGTGCTGGGTTGGGGTGAGATTGACCCCGAGCTCGCGGGCTCCTGTGGATAACTCTTCAGCGTGTTGCGAAGTGACCTTGGCACTCAAGCGCTTTGCTCCAACTGACGGCCCGCGCCGCGTTTTTTCAAATGAATCATCAACAGCGAGATCGCCGCCGGGGTTACGCCTGGAATCCGCGACGCCTGGCCCAGCGTCTCGGGACGTGTGGCGCCGAGCTTGCTCTGGATCTCCTTGGACAGACCGGAGATGTTGGTGTAATCGATATCCACAGGCAATTTCGTGTCTTCACTGGCGCGCAGACGGGCGATTTCGTCCTGTTGACGGTCGATGTAACCGGCGTACTTGGTCTTGATTTCCACCTGCTCGGCGACCTGTGGATCTTCCGCGCCCTGCCCGGTCACTTCGACCAGACCGGCGTAGTCGATTTCCGGACGGCTCAACAGGTTGAGCAAATTGTATTCGTGAGTCAGTGGCGTGCCGAATTTCTCGGCAATCGCATCGCCCTGAGGGGTATTCGGGCGAACCCAAGTGCTTTTCAGGCGCTGTTCTTCCAGTTCGATGCTTTCGCGCTTCTTGCAAAAGGCCGCCCAACGCGCGTCATCGACCAGACCGAGCTCGCGACCTTTTTCGGTCAGACGCAGATCGGCATTGTCCTCGCGCAGAATCAGGCGGTACTCGGCACGAGAAGTGAACATGCGGTACGGCTCTTGGGTACCAAGGGTGATCAGGTCGTCGACCAATACCCCGATGTACGCTTCATCGCGGCGTGGGCACCAGGCTTCTTTGCCCTTGGCGCGCAGCGCAGCGTTGGCCCCGGCGAGCAGACCTTGGGCGCCGGCTTCTTCGTAACCGGTGGTGCCGTTGATCTGCCCGGCGAAGAACAGACCGCCGATGACTTTGGTTTCCAGGCTGTACTTCAGATCGCGCGGATCGAAGTAGTCGTACTCGATCGCATAACCCGGACGCACGATGTGCGCGTTCTCCATGCCGCGGATCGATTGCACGATCTGCAATTGCACGTCGAACGGCAGGCTTGTGGATATCCCGTTCGGATACAGCTCATGGGTGGTCAGACCTTCCGGTTCGATGAACACCTGATGGCTTTCCTTGTCGGCAAAGCGGTGGATCTTGTCTTCGATCGACGGGCAATAGCGCGGGCCGACGCCTTCGATTTCACCGGCAGCGGAATACATCGGCGAACGATCAAGGTTCGCCGCGATGATTTCGTGGGTGCGGGCATTGGTGTGAGTGATCCAGCAACTGACTTGCCGTGGATGCTGTTCCTTGTTGCCCATGAACGACATCACTGGAATCGGCGTATCACCTGGTTGCTCGGTCATAACCGAGAAATCCACAGACTTGCCATCGATACGCGGCGGTGTGCCGGTTTTCAGGCGACCGACACGCAGTGGCAGTTCACGCAAACGATGAGCCAGCGCGATAGACGGCGGATCACCGGCACGACCGCCGGAAAAATTCTGCAAACCAATGTGGATAAGTCCGCCGAGGAACGTACCGGTGGTCAACACCACGGAATCGGCGAAGAAACGCAGACCCATTTGCGTGACAACACCGCGGACTTGTTCCTGCTCGACGATCAAGTCATCAGCAGCTTGTTGGAATATCCACAGGTTCGGCTGGTTTTCCAGGATTTCACGGACAGCTGCCTTGTACAGAATCCGGTCGGCTTGCGCACGGGTCGCCCGTACCGCCGGGCCTTTACGACTGTTCAACACACGGAACTGGATGCCGCCCAAATCTGTGGCCGTAGCCATCGCGCCGCCGAGGGCATCGATTTCCTTGACCAGATGGCTCTTGCCGATGCCACCGATGGCCGGGTTGCAACTCATGGCACCGAGGGTTTCCACGTTATGCGTCAGCAATAGGGTTTTTGCCCCCATGCGTGCTGACGCCAGTGCTGCCTCGGTACCGGCATGACCGCCGCCGATGACGATCACTTCAAAACGGGAAGGGAAATCCACCACGCACCTCGTGCCTGCTTAAGTAGGTCATTCAGGAAAAATTTGAGCTCAGGTTTCTGGACCTGGTCGGCAAGTATAGGGACTTCGCCCTTTCTAAAGAACCCTCTGCACAAAATTTAACCAACTGTGGAGAACTCGAGGTTAAAAGAATAAAAAAGAGAGAAATTTATAAAACCTTTGTTTTTATGTTTATTCTTACTGGGCAACCTTTCTGTGGATAGATCGCTGCAGGGCTTATTTATCAATGTGTACAGGGATTCAAAACCCTGTGCTTAGGTGCCGAGGAGGCCCTTGGATAACCGGTGTAAGCCTGTGGATTAAAGGTATGATTATCCACAGGGCAGGTTATATCCAATTTTCAGGCCCTGTTATCAACCGACCTTAGCGCCAGTTATTCACAGGGCTTAACCCGCAAAAAACCGCTGGATGGATGTTTCCAGGCGCAAATAAACGTCACCGAAGGATCGGTAACGCCTGGAAAGCCTGCGGCAGGACATCAAAAGGCTATTGTGAGAGAACGTAACAGAGGCTAATAATAGCCATTATCATTAACACGCCAGTTTTCCCTATGCCCCTACTCGCCCATACCGCTGCGATCGAGCAAATCTACGAGCAACACCATTCGTGGCTGTATGGCTGGCTCAGGGGCAAACTGCACAACACCTGCGATGCAGCCGATGTGGCGCATGACACCTTTTTGCGCATTCTGGCGGCGCGCAATGCGGCGCATATTCGAGAGCCGAGGGATTACCTGGCGACCATCGCACGCGGTCTGGTCATCGACCGCTATAGAAGGTGCGCCATTGAAGCCGCGTATTTGCAGACACTGGCGACCCGGCCAGAAGCGGCGGTTATCAGCGAAGAGGACAAGGCGCTGATCATCGAAACCCTGCTCGCTGTGGATAAAGCCCTGGCCGGGCTGGGCACGCGCACACGGCAGATATTCATCCTCTCGCAGGTGGACGGCCTGACTTATCAACAGGTCGCTCTGCAGATGAAGGTATCGCTGACCACAATCAAGAAACACATGATCCGCGCCCTCACAGAATGTGCCCTGATCATGGCGCAGCACTGATGGCCGTCGCTGCCAACCGCCAGGTATTCGAAACCGCTGCCAGCTGGTATGTGCAGTTTCAATCCCAGCCACCGAGCCTTGCCGAACAAAAAGCCTGGCAGCTGTGGATAGATAGCGATCCGGCGCATCTGGCGGCGTGGAACCAGATGGAACAATTGCAGCGCCACCTGGGAACGCTGCCGCAGGATCTGAAGCGACGTGCGCTCAATAGCGGCCAACACAGGCGACAGGTACTCAAGCTGTTACTGCTCGCAGCGGGTACAGGCTTCGTGGGCTGGAATGTTCAACGACACACGTCCCTCGGAAACGTCTGGGCCGACTATAAAACCCGGGTGGGCCAGCGTCGCACCATCAGCCTGGCCGATGGCAGCCAGATCCAGCTCAACACCGACTCTGCGATCGATGTTTCTTTCGACGCAGCGCAACGCCTGATTCGACTGCGCGGCGGGGAAATTCTCGTTCAAACCGGCAAGCTCGGGGATCAGCGACCCTTCTACGTGCAGACCCGTGACGGGCGGATTCAAGCGTTGGGCACCCGCTTCTCGGTGCATCAAATGCCGAACTCAACACGGGTCGGGGTGCTGGAAGATCGAGTCAGCGTTCAACCTGCGCAGTCCTCCATTGCTCCGCTGATGCTGAAGGCAGGCGAAGGTGCGGATTTCGATAGTCGGCATATCGGCCTTGTTCATCCCTTCCAGTCAGCAGAAGTGGCCTGGATCAACGGCCAGTTGATCGTCCTCGATGCCCGCTTGGGCGATGTCCTCGAAGAGTTGGGACGCTATCGCAGCGGTGTATTGCGTTGCGATCGTCGGGCAAGGGATCTGCGCGTCTCCGGGACCTTCCGGCTCGATTCGACCGACGCGGTGCTGGCCAACCTTCAGGCTTCGTTGCCGATCAACGTGCGCTATTTCAGCCGTTACTGGGTCTCGATCAGCCACAGCGCATGATTGAAACAAGGCCAGGGAAAAATAATTGCCGACAGGGTTATCTTTTTTTGCCCTGACCCGGCCCTACAGGTAATCGCGATAAACGCGGCTCTTCGCCACCTTCAGGGCTAATCCACACATGCGTCTTCCCACGTTCCGTCAGCGTTTTTCTCCCCACTGCATTGCCTACAGCTTATTGATGGCCAGCGCTGCGTCCTGTCTGGTCACCGGCCACAGCGCCTTCGCGGCGACCGCATCCCAGCGCTACGCCATCGCTGCCGGCCCGTTGGACAATGCATTGAGTCAGTTCGCCTCTACCGCGAATGTGATTCTGTCGTTCTCGCCGCAACAGACCAGCCGTCTGCGCAGCGCCGGGTTAAGCGGTGACTTCAGCGTCGAACAAGGCTTCGCCCAGTTGCTGCAAGGTTCTGGTTTACAGGCGGTGCCGCAAGCACCCGGCAGTTACATCCTGCAGCCCTTGCCTGAGGGAGATACCCTGGAACTGGCGCCGACCAACATCAATGCACAGTTGGCCAATCCAATGGATCTGGATTACGCCGCCGACGTTGGCTACAAAGCGCAAAACAGCCGAATCGGTACGAAAACCAGCACACCGCTGTCGGAAACGCCGCGTTCGGTGTCAGTAGTGACCGGGCAGCGCATCAAGGACCAGAAATCCCAGACACTTACCGACGTACTCGGCTACGTGCCGGGAATCTTCGCCCCGCCGTTCGCTGCCGGCGACAGTCTGGCCGGCGATCTGTTTTACATCCGCGGTTTCAACGCCACCGATTACGGCTATGGCCTGCTCCGGGATGGACTGCGCGTGCAGGGCAATCGCTATGACACCAGCACCGAGCCGTACGGACTTGAACGCGTCGAAGTATTCCGTGGTCCTTCTTCGCTGTTGTATGGCGAAAACGCGCCGGGCGGTCTGGTCAATCTGGTCAGCAAGCGCCCGACGGCCGCGCCACGGGGCGAAGTGCAATTGGGCTACGGCTCGAACAACCGCCGGCAGATCGGCGTCGATGTCTCCGGCCCGCTCAATGACAGCGGTAATGTGCTCGGGCGCGTGGTGATGCTCGGGCGCAAATCCGATACCCAGACCGATCACGTTCCTGACGACCGCATTTATATCGCCCCTTCGCTGACCCTCAATTTCGACGATTTCAATACGCTGACCCTACTGGCCAACTACCAGAAAGACCATACCAATATGGAGCTCGGTCTGCCGGCCGCCGGCACGTTGCTGAGCAACCCCAACGGCAAGCTGTCCAAGGACACCATGCTCGGTGACCCCGACTGGAATACTTTCGAGCGGGAAACCTGGAGCACCGGTTACGAGTTCAGCCACTCGTTCAACGATGACTGGCAGTTCCGCCAGAACTCGCGCTACATGCAGTCGCGCATTACCCGTCACGAAACCTGGCCGGGCAATCTGAACAACGCAGGCTTCGGCACGCGGTTGAACATGACCGCCTATGATCGCTTCAACAAATCCATGGTGTATTCGCTGGATAACCAGCTGGAAGGCAAATTCCAGGCGGGCGATCTGGAAAACACCGTGTTGTTTGGCGCCAGTTACGATCGCACCTCGTTCAACCAGGACTGGAATGCCGGGATTGTCGGACCGATCAATGTGTATGACCCGGTTTACCTGCGCGATCCGACCACGCCGATTGCCGTGCAAAACACCTTGCTTGAGCAGCAGATGAAGGGCGTCTATGCACAGATCCAGAGCAAGTACGACCACTGGCTGTTCCTGCTGGGAGGGCGTCAGGACTGGGTCGACAGCGACTTCCGCGACAAGGTAGCCCGAGGCAGCAACATCAGCTCCGAAGACAAGAAGTTCACGTACCAGGGCGGTGTGATGTATCAGTTCGACAACGGCATGACGCCGTATGTCAGCTATTCCACAGCATTCGTGCCGGTGCAGCAGATTTCCAATGCCGGCGCCCCACTTGATCCGATTACCAGCAGCCAGTACGAAGTGGGCCTCAAATACGAACCGATCGGCTGGGATACAGCCTTCACCGCTTCGGTGTATGACCTGCGCAAGAAGGACGACACCTATTTCGACGCAACGACGTCGACCTATCGCCAGGTGGGTGAAAGCCGTGCCAAGGGTGTGGAGCTGGAACTCAACAGCAATCTGACGCAGAACCTCAATGTCACGGCGGCTTATACCTACACCGATGCAAAAATCACCAAGGATGCGGCGACGTCGCTGGTCAAGGGCCATCAAATGACCGGAGTGCCGCGTAATCAGGCCTCGGTCTGGGCGAAATATCGCTTCCTCGACAGTGATCTGAAAGGCTTGTATGTCGCGGGTGGCGTGCGTTATTTCGATAGCGCATTCGCTTATACATCGCCTTCGCTGTACGGAAAGCTGGATGCCGGCGACGTCACGTTGGTAGACGCGGCGGTTGGTTATCAGATCGATACACACTGGAGTGTCGATCTGAATGCGAAAAACCTGTTCGACAAGGAATATGTGTCGGGCTGCAACGACGCAGGCCGCTGTTATTGGGGTGAGGATCGCACCCTGCTCGGTACGGTGTCTTATAACTGGTGAAAAAAAATGGGCTGTGGATGAATTATCCACAGCCCATTTTCATTATTTGCCAATGCAGAAGCTGGAGAAAATCCTCCCCAACAAATCATCCGAGCTGAACGCACCGGTAATTTCCCCCAGCGAATGCTGAGCCTGGCGCAAATCCTCGGCGAGCAATTCGCCCGCACCGGCCAACGTCAGTTGGGCGCGGCCGTGCTCCAATGCCGCGCTGGCGTGACCCAGTGCTTCCAGATGCCGGCGACGTGCGCTAAAGCTGCTTTCCGACGTCTGCTCGTAACCCATGCACGCCTTGAGATGGTCCCGCAGCAGGTCGAGGCCTTCCGCGGACTTGGCGCTGAGGCTGATGGTTACATGACCGTCGTCACTGGTTTCCAAAGCGATCGCTTCGCCAGAGAGGTCGGACTTGTTACGGATCAGCGTCACTTTTGCCGGGTCCGGTCGGGTTTCGAGGAATTCCGGCCAAAGAGCAAAGGGATCCAGTGCCTCCGGTGCGGTCGCATCGACCACCAGTAAAACCCGATCCGCTTCACCAATGGCTTTCAACGCCCGTTCCACCCCGATCTTTTCCACATGATCATCGGTGTCCCGCAGCCCTGCAGTATCGACCACGTGCAATGGCATGCCGTCGATGTGGATATGTTCGCGCAGGATATCCCGCGTGGTACCGGCAATCTCGGTGACGATGGCGGCTTCGCGCCCCGCCAATGCATTCAACAGGCTGGATTTGCCGGCATTCGGCCGACCGGCAATCACCACCGTCATGCCATCGCGCAACAGCGCACCCTGCCCGGCTTCGCGAAGCACTGTGGATAACTCATTGCGCACTTTGTCGAGCATGCTCAGCACATGGCCGTCGGCAAGGAAGTCGATTTCCTCTTCCGGAAAGTCGATCGCGGCTTCGACGTAGATACGCAGGCCGATCAACTGTTCGGTCAGGTTATGCACACGCTGGGAGAACGCACCCTGTAACGAACGCAAGGCATTGCGCGCAGCCTGTGCGGAACTCGCTTCGATCAAATCGGCAATCGCCTCGGCCTGGGCCAGATCAAGTTTGTCATTGAGAAAAGCACGTTCGCTGAATTCACCTGGCCGGGCGAGGCGGCAACCCAGTTCCAGACAGCGCTTGAGCAACATGTCCAATACGATCGGACCACCGTGGCCCTGCAATTCCAGAACGTCTTCGCCGGTGAACGAGTTCGGACCCGGGAAATACAGAGCCAGACCTTCATCCAGTACCTGCTGATCGTCACTGAAAAACGGCCCGTAATGGGCGTAACGCGGTTTCAGTTCGCGGCCGCTGATGGCTTTTGCCGCCACGCTGGCCAACGGCCCGGAAATACGGACGATGCCCACACCGCCGCGACCTTGAGCGGTGGCGACAGCGGCGATGGTTTCACGGGGTGTGCTCATAAAGCGGCATCCAGACAAAAGTGGCAGATAGCAAAACGCCCCACTAGGGGGCGTTTTGAGTGGTGTTATCCACAGTGCAAGTTACGCCTCGGCTTTTTTCGTCGCCGCTTCGATCTTACGCGTGATGTACCACTGTTGTGCAATCGACAGGCAGTTGTTCACAACCCAGTACAGTACCAGGCCCGCCGGGAACCACAGGAAGAAGAAGGTGAAGATGATTGGCATCATTTTCATCACTTTCGCCTGCATCGGATCCGGAGGAGTCGGGTTCAACTGCTGCTGGATGAACATGGTCGCGCCCATGATGATCGGCAGAATGAAGAACGGATCCTTGATCGACAGGTCAGTGATCCACAGCATGAACGGCGCCTGGCGCATTTCCACGCTTTCCAGCAGAACCCAGTACAGCGACAGGAAGACCGGCATCTGCACGAGGATCGGCAAGCAGCCGCCCAGCGGATTGATCTTCTCTTTCTTGTACAGCTCCATCATGGCTTGCGACATTTTCTGCCGGTCATCGCCATGTTGCTCTTTCAGCGCTGCCAGTTTCGGTGCCACGGCACGCATGCGCGCCATCGATTTGTAGCTGGCCGCCGACAGGGGGAAGAAAATCCCTTTGATCAGCATGGTCAGGAAAATGATCGACCAGCCCCAGTTACCGACGATGGCATGGATGTGTTGCAGCAACCAGAAGATCGGCTGGGCAATGAACCACAGGATGCCGTAGTCGACGGTCAGTTCCAGACCTGGGGACAACTCTTTCAGTACCGCCTGACTTTTCGGACCGGCATACAACACAGCGCTGGTTTCAACCTTGGCGCCCGGAGCAGCGGTCAAGGTAGGACCGGTGTAACCGATGATGTAGTTGCCTTTGCTGTCTTTACGGGTCTGGACGATGTTGTTTTCGCCCTTCGCCGGAATCCACGCGGTCACGAAGTAGTGCTGCAGCCAGGCCACCCAACCACCGGTGACGGTTTCCTTGAGCTGCGCCTTGTCCATGTCCTTCATCGACACTTTCTTGTACGGCTCGGAACTTGTCCACAGGGCGGCGCCCAGGTAAGTCGCGGTGCCAGTAGCAGTTGTCGACGATGGATCAGCGCTGGCGTCGCGCTTCAACTGGGCAAACATTGCGCCGTTCCAGGGCTGAGCGCTCTGGTTATCCACAATGTAGGAGACAGCCACGTCATACAGGCCACGTTTCACGGTGAAACGTTTGATGTAGTTGACGCCATCCTTGCTGAATTTCAGGTCAACGACGAGTTGATCCTGACCGTCAGCCAGTTGGTAAACCTTCTTCTCCGACGAGTAAACCGGACGACCGGCCGGATTTGCATCCGGGCCGTTGGTGCCGATCAGACCGCTCTGAGCCAGATATACACGTTCGCCGCCGTTATCGAACAACTGGAACGGCACGTCAGGACGGTCCTGGCGACGTGGATACAGAGGCAGAGTCAGTTGTGCAACGTCGCCACCCTGTGGATCGATCGCGAGATCGAGCACATCGGTCTTGACCTGAATCAGGTCCTTGCTGGCGGCGACCGGCGTCTCGGCTGGTGCGGTGGTATCGCTGGCGGCGCGCGGAATATCGTCACTGGCGGCGGTACTGGTGCCAGTGGCGGTGTCCGGCAAACCGGATGTAGTCGTACTGGAAGCAACATTCTGAGTCGGCAGGGCAGCCTGGCCATAATCCTGGTTCCATTTAAGAACCATGACGTAGGACACGATTGCCAGGGCGACGATCAGGATCGTGCGTTTGATATCCATGATTACTCGGCCATCGAAGAAGAACGGGAGGTAGGGACAGGTGGAACCGGGTCATAACCACCGGGATTCCACGGATGACAGCGACCTAAACGACGAAAGGTCAGCCAGCCACCGCGCAGAAGGCCATGATTTTCAATGGCTTCATACGCGTAGCAGGAACAACTGGGGTAGAAGCGACAGTGGCTGGCCATCAAAGGACTAATGGCATAGCGATAAAACTGGATCGGAACGAGGGCCAGTTTACGCATCGGTACTGTCTACCCCTACAGTTTCGGTTTTGACTGCCGGAACGGGCTTGTTGCGCGCCAGACGCTTCCAGAGTTTGCCGAAATGCTGAATCAATTCGGGGTTTTCTACATCACCCAAACCTTTGCGCGCGACGATAACGATGTCCCAGCCGACCAGTGAATCCTGGTGCAGACGGAACGATTCGCGCATCAGACGTTTGAGGCGATTGCGCTCAACGGAAAGCTTTACGCTCTTTTTCCCGATAACCAGCCCGAGACGGGGGTGATCAAGATCGTTGTCGCGTGCAAGGAGCAGGAGATTTTTCCCCGGAACCTTGCCGGTAGGGGAGTCAAAGACTGCCTTGAAATGCCGGGGGGTAAGCAGACGCTTTTCCCGACTGAAGTCCTGACTCACCTCCAGTACCGGATTATCAAACTGCCAGACGCGCACGACCTTTGGCGCGACGACGCGACAGGACTGCGCGGCCGTTCTTGGTAGCCATGCGAGCACGGAAACCGTGGGTACGAGCGCGTTTGATAGTGCTTGGTTGGAAAGTACGTTTCATGTCGTGTTACCTGGTTCGTCCACAACGGGCCGGAATGGCCCCCGTTTTAAGAGACCGGGGATTCTAGAGAAAGCAAGCCAATAGGTCAATTTCCAACCAACGTTTCCTTATAAATAGATCTTCGGAGCCGCCAGGACCTGTTTACCCGGTTTGCCAAAGATAAAAATAAAGAAGGGAATTATTTAAAGCTTTTCTGTAAAGCTTGTAAAAGCTAGGTACACAGTTATCTGTGGATAACTGGCTCAAGGCCTTGTTTCAAGCGATGTACAGAGAATGACAACTACAGTGGAAAACCGTGTTCAGCCTGTGCTGCGCTGTCGGATAACCTGTGTGTGGAATAGGTGTTTATCCACAGGCTGGTTATCCACCGACTTTCGCCCCCAGTTGTCCAGTGTGCTCAGATAGGGTTATCCACAGAGCTTATGCACACACCGTCGGTCGCCTTTTTCGCGTTTAACGCATTGATAAATCATGTCCACCGGGCAACCTGCATGTGGATAAGTGGACGACTGGCCGCTACAATGGCCGCTTGTTTTTGCCTCACCGGCTTTCAACTTAGGGGATATCCGTGTCAGTGGAACTTTGGCAGCAGTGCGTGGAGCTTTTGCGCGAAGAGCTGCCTGCCCAACAATTCAACACTTGGATCCGTCCACTACAGGTCGAAGCCGAAGGCGACGAGTTGCGCGTCTACGCACCGAATCGTTTCGTGCTGGACTGGGTCAACGAAAAGTACCTGGGTCGCGTCATTGAGTTGCTGGATGAGCACGGCAATGGCTCGACGCCGGCGTTGTCCTTGCTAATAGGCAGCAAACGCAGCTCGGCACCCCGTGCCGCACCGAACGCGCCACTGGCGGCCGCGCAGGTTTCCCAGGCGCAGGCCAATAACGTACCTGCGAGTAACCCGGCACCCGCGCCCGCTCCGGCCAAGCGTTCCACGCAGAAAACCGCTGAAGTCAGCGAAGAGCCGTCCCGCGACAGCTTCGACCCGATGGCCGGTGCCGCTTCGCAGCAGGCCCCGGTTCGCGCCGAACAGCGCACCGTGCAGGTAGAAGGTGCGCTCAAGCACACCAGTTATCTCAACCGCACCTTCACCTTCGAGAATTTCGTCGAAGGCAAGTCGAACCAGCTCGCCCGTGCGGCGGCCTGGCAGGTGGCGGACAATCCCAAGCACGGTTACAACCCGCTGTTCCTTTATGGTGGCGTCGGTCTGGGTAAGACCCACTTGATGCATGCGGTGGGCAACCATCTATTAAAGAAGAATCCGAATGCCAAGGTCGTGTACCTGCATTCCGAGCGTTTCGTGGCCGACATGGTCAAGGCGCTGCAACTGAACGCGATCAACGAGTTCAAGCGTTTCTATCGTTCGGTGGACGCTTTGCTCATCGACGACATTCAGTTCTTTGCCCGCAAGGAGCGCTCCCAGGAAGAGTTTTTCCACACCTTCAACGCTCTGCTTGAAGGTGGCCAGCAGGTCATTCTCACCAGTGACCGCTACCCGAAAGAAATCGAAGGTCTTGAGGAACGCCTCAAATCCCGCTTCGGCTGGGGCCTGACGGTGGCCGTCGAGCCGCCGGAACTCGAAACCCGCGTGGCGATCCTGATGAAGAAGGCCGACCAGGCCAAAGTCGAGTTGCCCCATGACGCCGCGTTCTTCATTGCCCAGCGCATCCGTTCCAACGTCCGCGAACTGGAGGGCGCGCTGAAACGCGTGATCGCCCACTCGCACTTCATGGGCCGCGACATCACCATCGAGCTGATTCGCGAATCCCTGAAAGACCTGTTGGCATTGCAGGACAAACTGGTCTCTGTGGATAACATTCAGCGCACCGTCGCCGAGTATTACAAGATCAAGATTTCCGACTTGCTGTCCAAGCGGCGTTCGCGCTCGGTGGCACGTCCGCGTCAGGTGGCCATGGCGTTGTCCAAGGAGCTGACCAACCACAGCCTGCCGGAAATTGGCGATGTGTTTGGCGGCCGCGACCACACCACCGTGCTGCACGCCTGCCGCAAGATCAACGAACTTAAGGAATCCGACGCGGACATCCGCGAGGACTACAAGAACCTGCTGCGTACACTGACCACTTGATGAACACCAGCGCAGCTTATTAAGGCAAGGGACGAGACCATGCATTTCACCATTCAACGCGAAGCCCTGTTGAAACCCCTGCAACTGGTCGCAGGCGTCGTCGAGCGTCGACAGACCTTGCCGGTACTGTCCAACGTGCTGTTGGTCGTCGAAGGCCAGCAATTGTCGCTGACCGGTACCGACCTTGAGGTCGAACTGGTCGGTCGTGTGCAACTTGAAGAGCCGGCCGAAACTGGTTCCATTACCGTGCCTGCGCGCAAGTTGATGGATATCTGCAAAAGCCTGCCCAACGATGCGCTGATCGACATCAAGGTCGACGAGCAGAAGCTGGTGGTGAAGGCCGGCCGTAGCCGTTTCACCCTGTCGACCCTGCCGGCCAACGATTTCCCGACCGTCGAAGAAGGCCCGGGCTCGCTGACCTGCAGCCTGGAGCAGAGCAAACTGCGTCGACTGATCGAACGCACCAGCTTCGCCATGGCCCAGCAGGACGTGCGTTATTACCTCAACGGCATGCTGCTGGAGGTTTCCGCGGGCGTAATCCGCGCCGTCGCCACCGATGGTCACCGTCTGGCGATGTGCTCGATGCAGGCCGATATCGGTCAGCCGGATCGTCATCAGGTGATCGTGCCGCGCAAAGGTATCCTCGAACTGGCGCGTCTGCTCACCGAGCCGGATGGCAACGTCAGCATCGTCCTCGGTCAGCACCATATCCGCGCCACCACCGGCGAGTTCACCTTCACCTCGAAATTGGTCGACGGTAAATTCCCGGATTACGAGCGCGTACTGCCGAAAGGTGGCGACAAGCTGGTACTCGGCGATCGCCAGGCATTGCGTGAAGCGTTCAGCCGTACCGCGATTCTGTCCAACGAGAAGTACCGCGGTATCCGTCTGCAACTGGCCAGCGGTCAGTTGAAAATCCAGGCCAACAACCCGGAGCAGGAAGAAGCGGAAGAAGAAGTGGGTGTTGAATACAACGGCGGCTCCCTGGAAATCGGCTTTAACGTCAGCTACCTGCTCGACGTGCTGGGCGTGATGACCACCGAGCAGGTACGCCTGATCCTGTCCGACTCCAACAGCAGTGCGCTGGTGCAAGAGTCCGACAATGACGACTCGGCTTACGTTGTCATGCCGATGCGCCTGTAATCAGCTGATCCTGAATGTCGTTAAGTCGTGTTTCGGTCACCGCGGTGCGCAATCTGCACCCGGTGACCTTCTCCCCCTCCCCCCGCATCAACATCCTTTACGGCGCCAACGGCAGCGGCAAAACCAGTGTTCTGGAAGCCATTCACCTGCTGGGGCTCGCCCGTTCGTTTCGTAGCACGCGGCTGTTGCCTGTCATTCAATACGAACAGCTCGCCTGTACGGTATTCGGTCAGGTTGAACTGGCGGAAGGTGGTCAGAGTGCCTTGGGGATTTCTCGAGACCGTCAGGGCGAGTTCCAGATTCGCATCGATGGCCAGAACGCCCGCAGCGCTGCACAACTGGCCGAGATCCTGCCACTGCAGTTGATCAACCCGGACAGTTTCCGTCTGCTGGAAGGTGCGCCGAAGATTCGCCGTCAGTTTCTCGATTGGGGCGTGTTCCACGTCGAACCGCGTTTCATGGCCACGTGGCAGCGGTTGCAGAAGGCCTTGCGCCAGAGAAACTCTTGGCTGCGGCATGGTACACTTGACGCCGTTTCGCAAGCGGTTTGGGACAGGGAACTGTGCCAGGCCAGCGCTGAAATCGATGAATACCGCCGCGCTTACATCACAGCCTTGAAACCGGTCTTCGAACAGACTTTGAGCGAACTGGTTGAGCTCGAGGGTTTGACGCTCAGCTATTACCGAGGCTGGGACAAGGACCGCGATTTGAGCGCCGTACTGGCTGGATCCGTGCAACGGGACCAGCAGATGGGGCATACCCAGGCCGGCCCGCAACGCGCTGATTTGCGTCTCAGATTGGGCGCACACAATGCCGCGGACATCCTGTCCCGGGGTCAGCAGAAGCTGGTGGTCTGTGCGCTGCGGATTGCCCAAGGCCACCTGGTCAGCCAGGCCCGCCGCGGTCAGTGTATTTATCTGGTGGATGACTTGCCGTCCGAACTGGACGAGAGCCATCGTCGCGCGCTGTGCCGCTTGCTGGAAGACTTACGCTGCCAGGTGTTCATCACCTGTGTAGATCACGAATTACTGAGGGAAGGCTGGCAGACGGAAACGCCAGTCGCTTTGTTCCACGTGGAACAGGGCCGTATCACCCAGACCCACGACCATCGGGAGTGAAGGCATTGAGCGAAGAAAATACGTACGACTCAACGAGCATTAAAGTGCTGAAAGGCCTGGATGCCGTACGCAAACGTCCCGGTATGTACATTGGTGACACCGACGATGGCAGCGGTCTGCACCACATGGTGTTCGAGGTGGTCGACAACTCGATCGACGAAGCCCTCGCCGGCCATTGCGACGACATCAGCATCATCATCCACCCGGACGAGTCCATCACCGTTAAAGACAACGGTCGTGGCATTCCGGTAGATGTGCATAAAGAGGAAGGCGTCTCCGCCGCCGAGGTCATCATGACCGTCCTCCACGCTGGCGGTAAGTTCGACGACAACTCCTACAAGGTATCCGGCGGTCTGCACGGTGTAGGTGTGTCGGTAGTGAACGCGCTGTCCGAAGAGCTGGTTCTGACCGTTCGCCGTAGCGGCAAGATCTGGGAACAGACCTACGTCCACGGCGTGCCTCAGGCGCCAATGGCCATCGTTGGCGACAGCGAGACCACCGGTACCCAGATTCACTTCAAGGCTTCCAGCGAAACCTTCAAGAACATTCACTTCAGCTGGGACATCCTCGCCAAGCGCATTCGTGAACTGTCCTTCCTCAACTCCGGTGTCGGCATCGTCCTCAAGGATGAGCGCAGCGGCAAGGAAGAGCTGTTCAAGTACGAAGGCGGCCTGCGTGCATTCGTTGAATATCTGAACACCAACAAGACTGCGGTCAATCAGGTGTTCCACTTCAATATCCAGCGTGAAGACGGCATCGGCGTGGAAATCGCCCTGCAGTGGAACGACAGCTTCAATGAGAACCTGTTGTGCTTCACCAACAACATTCCGCAGCGCGACGGCGGTACTCACCTGGTGGGCTTCCGTTCGGCACTGACCCGTAACCTGAACAACTACATCGAGCAGGAAGGTCTGGCGAAGAAGCACAAAGTCGCCACAACCGGTGACGATGCCCGTGAAGGCCTGACCGCAATCATCTCGGTGAAAGTGCCGGATCCGAAGTTCAGCTCGCAGACCAAAGACAAGCTGGTGTCTTCCGAAGTGAAAACTGCGGTTGAGCAGGAGATGGGCAAATACTTCTCCGACTTCCTCCTGGAAAACCCCAACGAAGCCAAGCTGGTGGTCGGCAAGATGATCGACGCCGCGCGTGCCCGTGAAGCCGCGCGCAAGGCGCGTGAGATGACCCGCCGCAAAGGCGCGCTGGACATCGCCGGCCTGCCGGGCAAGCTCGCTGACTGCCAGGAAAAAGACCCGGCGCTGTCCGAACTGTACCTTGTGGAAGGTGACTCCGCGGGCGGCTCTGCCAAGCAGGGACGTAACCGCAAGACCCAGGCGATCCTGCCGTTGAAGGGCAAGATCCTCAACGTCGAGAAGGCCCGTTTCGACAAGATGATCTCGTCCCAGGAGGTGGGCACGCTGATCACCGCGCTGGGCTGCGGCATCGGTCGCGAAGAGTACAACATCGACAAGCTGCGCTATCACAACATCATCATCATGACCGATGCTGACGTCGACGGTTCGCACATCCGTACTCTGCTGCTGACCTTCTTCTTCCGTCAGTTGCCGGAGCTGATCGAGCGCGGCTACATCTACATCGCCCAGCCGCCGCTGTACAAGGTCAAGAAAGGCAAGCAAGAGCAATACATCAAAGACGACGACGCCATGGAAGAGTACATGACGCAGTCGGCCCTTGAAGATGCAAGCCTGCACCTGAACGAAGAAGCCCCGGGCATTTCCGGTGAAGCGCTGGAGCGTCTGGTGAATGACTTCCGCATGGTCATGAAGACCCTCAAGCGTCTGTCGCGCCTGTACCCACAGGAGCTGACCGAGCACTTCATCTACCTGCCAGCCGTCAGCCTGGAAACACTGGGCGACCACGCAGCGATGCAAGAGTGGCTGGCCCAGTACGAAGTTCGCCTGCGCACCAACGAGAAGTCCGGCCTGGTCTACAAGGCCAGCCTGCGCGAAGACCGTGAACGTGGCGTCTGGCTGCCAGAGGTCGAGCTGATCTCCCACGGCCTGTCCAACTACGTCACCTTCAACCGCGACTTCTTCGGCAGCAACGACTACAAAACCGTGGTCACCCTGGGCGCGCAACTCAGCACCCTGCTCGACGAAGGTGCGTACATCCAGCGTGGAGAACGCAAGAAAGCCGTTACCGAGTTCAAGGAAGCGCTCGACTGGCTGATGGCCGAAAGTACCAAGCGCCACACTATCCAGCGCTATAAAGGTCTGGGCGAAATGAACCCGGATCAACTGTGGGAAACCACCATGGACCCAAGCGTGCGCCGCATGCTGAAAGTCACCATCGAAGACGCCATCGGCGCAGATCAGATCTTCAACACCCTGATGGGTGATGCGGTCGAACCTCGCCGGGACTTCATCGAAAGCAACGCGTTGGCGGTATCCAACCTGGACTTCTGATCTGGTTTGTAGGTTCTCAAAATAAATGAGAATTCTCACAAATAGTTGAAATGTGTAACACAAAAAAGCCAACGCTATGTAGCGTTGGCTTTTTTGTGTCTCTTGTTTGAAGAATTTTGGATAAGCGATTCAGTGTTATAAAGAATGCATATTTTTATAATAAAACTAGAGAAATAGCTTTATTGAAAACGTTATTCACTAACTCGATATAAATGAAGTTTTATAGACGCTTTTCACATATAACACGGAACTATAAGATCCAACTTTATTTGCTCATATAGCTATAAAGGAATTGTCAGTAGTCAACGCCTGGCTTAATATCGTTAGTCCAAAATTAGCTATGAATGCATGAGGTAGGGCTAATTTATTGTTTGACGTAATGTGCGCCAGAGCTGGCGTATGAGGATTCTAAATGCAGAAAGAGGAAGCCAGAATGTAAAAACGCGATCAACCTTGGGAGGACGACCGCGCCTAGATGAAGCAAGATTACTTGTGTGGTGCTCGTAATTTCTGCCTTTTTTCGGCGCATGTCAACTCTCCCCAATTTTTCGACCTTATCGAGGCGTCTCGAGGGCACAGTGTTGCCTGTTGAATAGCCTCCATGAGTCCGCTGGCGCATGCATTTTTCTGCGTCGAGGGCTCGTTCGACCTGGAGAAATGTCATGGCCGCAAGAAATGTTGTAACCCGCAGATCCTGCCACTTCCGGGGCTTTTTCCCCTCACTGAAAAATGGCAAATCCATTCCTTGGGAATCCCAGCTTGAGGGATATTTTTTGAGTCTTCTTGAGCTGTCGCCTCAGGTGTTGCGATACGACGTTCAGCCAAGCAAAGAAACCTTCGAAATGGGTGGGTACACCGCCATCTACTACCCTGACGTCCGGGCGGTGCTGCACGACGGAACGGAGCGATGGTTCGAGATTAAGCCCGCTGCAAGGCTGCTAACCCGGCATACCAGCTCGCGAATGGAGGCTATTGAAGACCACTTCAAGCAGACCAATAGGGTGTTCACGGTTGTTAATGACGAACATCTCTTGGCTGAGCCGTTCGCCAACAATCTCCGTGATTTGATGTATTACCGACGGAGCATGATGCTCATTGATTGCGTACCGGAAAGTTCTGCCAGGCTGTTAAAAGCCTATCAGCCCAAGACGATTATTGAGCTGTGTGAGTTGTTCGGTCATCGAAAGGCATGGCATCTACTTGGACTAGGCTGCGTCGGGGTGGACCTCGAAAAACCTTTACTACCTCGTGCTCCAATCTATCTCCAAGGAGGTCACCGTCATGGAAACTTTTTCGCTTAAGCTGAAATTGGTGGTGATATTTAACGGTGCCAAGTTAACACTTGTAAAACGGCTCAAGAATCGTCAGTTGCTTTGGGTAGATGAGCTTGGCGAGCCCGCCAAAATGACGGAGGCAGAGTTTTATAAACTTTATGACACAAGAGCGTTGTTCGTGGATGAGGAGCAACCATATCTCGGCGTGATTCCTATAGTTCGAAACGCAGCACCTGACATCACGTGCTTCCCCGAGAAGCACTCTGCCGCGGCATACCGGCGGCGATCCTATCTAACACGTCTCATTGACTGCATTAGTCATAAGCTACCCCCTAACAACGATCTGAAAGGACTGATTCAAAAAACAGCCATTGAGATGGGTGATCCGATTACGCCACCGTCAGTGTCGACTGTTAGGCGATGGATACTTTTATTCCGAACTGGCAGTGTCGTTAAATTGGTTCCCCGTCACAGAGATAAAGGCCGATCGCGAATCATTGTCGGGGAGTTAGAGGAGGTGGTGTCGGATCTAGTCGATACCAACTATCTGACTTTGGAGCGACCGCTGCTATCTACCGTGCATGCGGAGCTGAAGGCACGTATTGACAACATAAATGCGGGACGGCTGCCCTCTCAAATGCTCGTGGTCCCGTCTGAAATGACTTTTAGGCGATACGTTGACAGTCTAGACCCGTATGAGGTCGACAAAGGTCGTTTGGGCAAACATGCGGCAAACCAACTCCATCGGACTGCGATAGGCAAACTGGTTGTCAGGAAAATTCTCGATCGCTGGGAAATTGATCACACGCCGCTAGACATTTTGGTGGTGGACGAAGAAAAAGGGAAGCACATCGGCAGACCATTTCTGACGATAGTGCTTGATCGCCATTCTCGAATGGTCATGGCATACCTTATCCATTTTTCAGCTCCAAATACCGAAAGCGTGCTCCGGGTAATTGAGCGCGCGATTCGGCCGAAAGCGGATTGGTTGTCTCGATTTTCTGCAGTGCTTAACGAATGGAGAGCCCATGGGCTTCCTTCACGTATTGTTCCTGACAACGCGGCGGAATTTCACGCAGGTGACCTAGTTAGCGCATTTAACGAGCTAGGCATTGAAATTATGTATCCCGCCTCCCGCGCACCTCAAAAGAAAGGCGCAGTAGAGCGTTTTTTTCGTACTTTGAATGACGGTCTGATCCATCGACTTCCAGGTACGACTTTCTCAAACACCAGAGAGCGCGGCAGTTACCCGGCTGAGGAACTCGCCTGCATAACCCTCGTTGAGCTTGAAACCAAAATGGTCAAATGGATCGTGGACGTTTATCACCAACGGCCACACCGTGGCCTCCCGTCTCAACTAAGTCCCGCACAAGCTTGGCTTGCTGGAGAGGCAGAGCGTCACATCTTCCTGCCAACTGATCTGGATGCGTTGGAGTCGGTACTGGCCAAACGTAAGGACAGCCCCGTTCACCATTATGGGGTTGAAGTCGGGACACATGTCTATCACTCGCCAGAGCTTGCAGAGTTAAAAATGAAGCTCGCGGAGGGTGAGAAAATACAAGTCCGATACCGCGACGAGCTCGGACATGTATGGGTTCATGACCGTTTCAGGAACCTGTTTATCCTGGTTCCAGCTAAAGACAAACGGCTCATAGGTATGAGTCGGGAAACCTTTGATCTTGCACGTGCGCAGTTGCGTCAATCAGGAAAGTCGTCACCTACCTTTGACGCGATTCATCAAGCGTACCGAGCCATCATGGCTGATGTTGCAGATCTGAAACGATCTCAGAAGGCTCGTAAACGCCGTGAAGCGGCAAAAGTGAAACTTGATCGCAGCGGTGTTCAACAGCCTCAACCCCTGGTAGGCATGCCAGACCCTGTGGACTTTCTTGACGTCGAGGTAGTGCTGGAGTCCATTCCTGCGTACACAGTTGTGTCGCGCGCTCCCCATATGAGGGGGAAAAAATGAACGCCAATACGCGACAAGAGAGTGCATTTTCGCTACGCCACCATTTCATTCGTAGCCCGCAAAGTGATCACGCGATCATGCGCTTGGAAGAGGTCCACCAGGACACTGTCAGAACTCAAAACAGCAAAGGCCTTGTTATCCAGGGGCCGAGTGGTGTCGGCAAGAGCTCGCTGGTTAGGGAGTACATACGCAATGAGACAGCTGGAGATTCGGATCGGATTCGGTCGGTTCTCGTTGTGGAAATGCCTTCCTCCCCATCAAAAAAGAACCTCGCGACGGCTGTGTTGGTCGCAATGAAGGACCCGTTCGCCACAGCTCGCGGCCATTCTGCCGAGCATAAATTCACTCGGATAGTTACTTTGCTGAAGAATCAGGGGACCGCAATGATCATCCTGGATGAAGCACAGCATCTTGTGGATTACAAAAAGGTTGGTGCTTACGAGGCAGCGGATTGGATCAAAAGTTTGATGAACGAAACCGACATCACTGTAGTGCTGGTCGGGCTGAAACGGACAGAGGGACTGCTTTGGGCCAATGAACAGCTTCGTCGAAGGTTCTCAGCCAGCATTAATTACGGAAGGTACGAGTTTACTGGGGAAACATGGAAGCAATTTGCATCTTTGCTGAAGGCCATTCAAGGCTTGTTGCCCGTTCAGAGCATCAGCTTCCTTTCCAAAGACATGCTGCAGCGTTTTCATTTAGCGTCCTTTGGACTGATTGATTATTTGATCAAAATTCTGGATCGCGCCGTGTGGCTGGTTCAGCACAACGGCACTGAAGGTATCGATCTCGATGTACTTTCCCAAGCGTTCAAGGATGAGGTGTGGAGTCAGGTCCCAAGTGAGAGAAATCCATTCAGTACGTCTTTTGATTTCCGGCCGCTAATAGGCGGTCGTGAGCCTTTCGAGAACTTTGACCACCCTTCTGCTTGAGAGGCTGCCGGGGGTAACCCCGGCATTGATAAAAATATGCAAAACGATATTTACGCAGAACTTTTAGCCTTGGAAGCATCTGTGATGGAGGCTCGTGCAGCTGAGTCGCAGATGAAAGCTAAATCACGGATGCAGCGTGCGTTTGATCAACTTGCTGTGCCGCAGGTAGATTTGCTTTTGAAGAGCGATCTCCAGCCTTGGGAGGGGCTAGATAGCCTTTTGTTCCGCGTCGCAAAACTCAATCACTTACTGGGTATATCGCAACTTAAAATCGCATTGGACATGCCCAATGGTTCGTTCTATGGACAGATAGAAAACAGAAATCGCCAGCTACAAAAGTGTACCGGTAGCACTGCCGAAGCTCTTCTTGAATCGATGCCGGTCGAGGATGATGATGGCATGGTAAGGCTCGGAGGCCATGAATTCACAGCGCGCACTGTATCACTCAAAACTCACCGTATTTGCCCCTTGTGTATAAGGGCGTATGGATATGCACGTGTTTATTGGGCATTTGCTCCGCTAGCAGTGTGTGAAGAGCATGGCTGCTATTTGTGGGATCAGTGTCCAACATGCTATGCCTCGCTTGGCGACAACAGACCTGAGTTGGGCAGGTGTCGCTGTGGTACTTGCTTTGACGATTTTCAATCTGTGGCTGCGAGTGCCCCGGCTACCGCACTTGCTTCCCTTATTGCCAGCGTGTACAAGCGCCACGAGACCCCTTCATTGCGATCTGAGGGTGGGCTTGAAATTGATCGCTTAGCCTCTCTTGGGCTCAATGACCTGCTGAAGTTGATTATGTTTCTGGGCGCGATATCCAGTGATCGAAAGGGCATGACACTGAGTTTAAATCGCCGTGTCGTTTCGATGGGACTGGTACGTCAACAATTTGAGCGAGCGGCTGCTGGATTATCAGATTGGCCAAACGGAATGTTCTCAATTCTGCGACGGGCCAGGGTTTTTACCTCATGGCAAGAGACGCCTAATTCGGTCTACGGCAGTTTGGTTCACGTGCACGACCTGGCTATGGACAAATTGGACTGCAGCTCATTCAAATTGATCTCTGAGGGAATCAGCTCGTTTCTCAGTACTCCCCAGGCATGGCGCGAAAATGAGTTTGAGGAGCCGCAGCGATAATGTTTGGACTGCTGGTTACCCCCAAGCCGTTAATGGATGAAAGTTTATACGGTTATCTGTATCGATTAGCTCATACCAATGGTTTGGCCGGCCTGGAGGTAGTCGCCATGCATCGATCTTGCATGGCGGCGGGCAAGAAAGAATGGGTAAAAATCCATTCTTCTTTGAGTTGGCTTTTATCGGTTGAGGAGCTTTTGCATCCAGCTACCGAAGCCATCAAAGCATGGTCCCCGCAGCACAGGAAATGCTGCTCGCAATGCTTGGAGGAGTCGCAGCATTGGCGTGATTTATGGGACCTCACCTTGGTGACGTGTTGCCCGGTCCACAAAAACAGCCTTCATGATCATTGCTCCGTGTGTGGAGCGCAATTCAAGCCGGGGGTCATGGCGACGTTTGAGTGTACCGAGTGCGGCACATCGCTTTCGTTTGGTGCCAGATCCATCAGAGCAGATCCCATGGCCTTGTGGGTAACTTGCGAATTTGAACGCCGCTTAAGACACGCGCCGACAAATTCAGATCCTCTGTCACACCTGACGATTAACGAATTTCACGAGCTTGCTAAGCGTTTTGGGGTTCGTGAATCTCATTCGGTATTAGATAAACCATTGAAACTGGCTGGAGCCGGCGCTTTGGCCGTTGCCATTCCCCTGGCTACCGCCGCCGGCCAGATTTTAAAAGACTGGCCACATGGTTTCTGGGCTTTTCTGGATAAGCTCGCTAGCACCCGGCAAGCAGTGCCAGGCTGGAAGCTTGGAAGTGTATTTGGGCAAACGTATAAAGATATTCACAGCGGCTTGAAGGGGGCCGCTTTTCAATTCGTCCGAGATACGTTTGGACGCTACGTCGAATGTCGGTGGGAGGGCCCATTGGCGCGGCGAAATCGCTATCTTTGCTTGGACACCATCACGAGTCATCGCTGGGTCTCAAGTCAGGCGGCTGCAAAAAAGGTAAATGTCCCACCCGCTTTACTGCATCGCATGGTTGCCAATGGTGAACTACCTCATCGTGAAATGAAGTATCCATCCGGTCGCACCGGCTTGGTGGTGGATTATTTAGAACTTACGGTGCGTGCGGAACAGCTCAAACATGCGGTAAGCCTAGATGAAGCTGCTAGTTGTTTAAGTATCACCAAGCCACGTGTCCGTCAGTTGCTAGGTGCGGGCTTGCTGCGACCTTTAGGCGGAAAACCATCGCCGGGGGAGCGATGGTGGATAGACAGCTCGTCGCTGAGTCACTTGGGAACGGTTCTTCCTTGCCCTCCCATAAGAGATGGGCTGGTCTCAATCACGCAGCTTTCTAAGCTTGAACTGCCGACCAAAGGAAGTTTCGTCGAACTTATCGCTTCTATTCAGAGAGGTGAGATTCCTGCATTCATAGTAAATCCTGATGACGACATTGCGCTTGGAAAATGGCTTGTTCCTCGGTGCCGCATTACCTCGATACATCGCAGTGGCCCGAACCTCAGCGTCGTGGAGGCTGCTTTTTTACTCGGGGTCAAACAGGAGGTCGCCTACGCCCTTATTCGCAGCGGGCTACTCACGAGTTACCCAATTAGGTCGGGTCGTAGAACAGCAAGTTGTGTTCCCCAAGAAGCGATCAGAAATTTCAACCAATCTTTTGTTCTCGGTCCTGAATTGGCGAGAATCAACAAAATATCCTTGAAATCGATCCCTCCCCTGATGCGTGAGCAAGGAGTTCTGCCTGTTGCTGGTCCAGGAGTGGTGGGAGCCAACTGCAGGCAATACGTTTGGCCTAGGTTGATACAGATTGTGGGCGCCGACGTCGAGTTTGGACCAGTTGCCAAAATTCACTGATCCAGTCTGACTCTTCGCGAATCATTGTCTGTGTTGAATTTGTGTCGCTTTGGAGGTGGGTCGGTCTTGCCTCGGCATTTGGGTCGAGTCTGCCTAGGTGTCAGAGCGTTTAGGGATGCGGCCGAAAGCAAGGCGGCGATTGGGTATTGGCTTTTGAGACCTCAAGACTTAACTGATTGGATGTAGAGTGCGCTCCAGAAGCCATCAGATTCTCCAGGGATCACAGTCGGTAAAGCGGCAACACTTTTAGGTGTCAAAGAGGAAGTCGCCTATGCAATCGTTCGACTAGGGATCCTATGGAGTATGTCGGTTCGCAGGGGCCGGAGCACAGTGCTCATGGTTAAACCCACTGCTATCGAAAGGTTCAGGCGTAAGTACATATTGGGCCCAGAGTTGGCGGTTTTTCTGGGCATGTCACCCAAGCACACGACGCATCATCTCTGGATGAACGTTCCGCCCTGTTGCCGGGCCATCGATCGTGAAGTCTCTATGTCGGCAATACGTCTGGCCCCGAAGCAAAAAACTGGTGGATTACCTGACTTGGAAGGCTGCACATTACTGACAGCACATCCTTGGACTTCCATTGTTAACCACTTTTTCACTGCGTTAACTACCTTAGTTAACACAGTTGTACGGACCGGACACACAGTGAAAATTTGGGTTACTGGTTCTGCCTTCCTACGCTTACCCCAGATGTAAATGGTCAGTTTGGACACTGTCCAGGCTTTAGGCTCGGAGTCTCAGCTAGCACTGCTGTGACTGCCGCTTGCCCCAGCTGGGAATCTCCTTCAGTTGCCAATGGTCGGTACCTGTGGATTTCTTAGGCTGGCTCCCTACGACTGCAATCTTCATACTGGTCCTGCCCACGCTCAAGGACCTGACGCGATCACCGTACTGCCCCTAGAAATTCACAAGCAAGGAGATAGGCAGGTGCCGGGAGCACCAGTGCGTGCTAATCAACTTACGACACAGAGCTGCTCGCAGACGTATTTGCGGGAAGCGCCGCGGTAATGAGCTCCTCCAAAGCTTCGATCAATTTCGTCACTGCCGGTTCGCACCCTGGGGAAACTCGAAGCAGCTCGTCCACTTTTCGCCCCAAGCTCGCAGTACCGGTTGAATACTCACGCGGAACGTCTTTAATTTGCAGAAATGTGCATATTTTATGCAAATTTTTGCCAACGCTATTCATCTGCCCCCGCTCGTAGCGAGAGATCTGAGAATGATGAACATTGACCGCATGACCAAGCTCAACAAGGGTTAGACCCCGACCCAAGCGAGCTTGGCGGATCTGCGCCCCAACTAGGGCTATGTCGGATGAAGAGTTGAATTTTTTTCCCATAATGTGCAAAATATTTGCACATATTTTCACGAAAGGCGAGCAGAATGGCGGTCTACGTCGATTCAGAAGAGATCCTGTGGCGGGGCAAGCTCTGGTGCCATTTGGCAGCGGATACACTGGATGAGCTTCACTCGTTCGCCTCTCGACTGGGCCTGCGTAAAAGCTGGTTTCAATCCAAGGGTTACCCGCACTACGATGTGACCGTTTCGGTGCGTGAACGCGCGCTAAAAATGGGAGCGATCGACGCTGATCGCGAGACAATCGTCGGTCGCTGCAAACAGCTGAAGATAGAGCTACGGCAGCAAGTGCTACGACAGCAGGTGCTGGCACTCGTATGAAATAGCTTAAACATGATCAAGGAGGATTGATGGCGCCAGTACCTCAACCGCGTCCGGTGGCTCTTACCGTAGCCAAGTACATGCTCAAAGCGCGGGAGAGCATGCGCTTCGAGGACGATGCCGATAGCCTTCAATACATTCGCTTTGGATACTTCGGCGAGATTGGTGGCTTACTTTCCTCCGTGAAAAAAGCAGGTCGTGACCGCTTGCAGGCCGCACAGAACGACTTGGCCGCAGAAGAACTGGGCGACGCGCTGTGGTACTTGACCATTGCGGCGCACCTTTTGAAAATCCCCGCCGACGCTCTCGGGGAGCACTGCATCCTTGTCCTTCGCGATGAATTCGGCGAAAGCAAGAAAGCTCCCGCGCCGCCGATTACGTTCCGTCAGATAGACGGTCTTATCGAAACACAGCGCGATGAGGATACAATCCCCCGCCCAACGCAGCTGGGTAAGCTCGCGCTAAGCGCCGGCGTGCTGGCTGAAATGTCGCATGCCAGCTTAGTAAGCATGGCGCCACCCAAGCGCGAGGCTTATTTCGGACAGCTGTTGTCGGAACTCGCCAAGACCTGCTCCAGCTTCAACTTGAACCTTGAAGATGTGGCCTTGGGAAACCTGGAAAAAACGGCCAGTCGCTGGCCAAGTGAACAGAAGCGTGAATTTCCACTTTTCGATGAAGGCTTTCCGGGGCATGAGCAGTTCGAGCGCGAATTCACTATCGAATTCATCGAACGCGGCGAAGGGCAGAACAAGCATGTGGTTCAGCGCCTGAATGGCGTCTATATCGGTGACCGCCTTACAGACAACAGCAACGAGCCTGACGATTATCGCTTCCACGATGTCTTCCATTTGGCTTATGTGGCGTATCTGGGTTGGTCACCAGTGTTGCGAGCACTGCTCAAGCGCAAACGGAAATCCGACCCCGCCAAGGATGAGAACGACGATGGCGCTCGCGCAGCGATCATTGAAGAAGGCATCGCCACTTGGATTTTCGATCACGCGAAAAAATATGACTATTACGCAACAACTCAACCTGGACGTCTCGATTACCGCCTACTTAAGCAGATCCAAGGGATGGTTCGGGGTTACGAGGTTGAGCGATGCAAGCTTTGGCAGTGGGAGCTTGCCATCATCGAAGGTTTCAGAATGTTCCGCGAATTGCGCGAGCATCGAGGAGGCTCGGTGGTAGTCAACATTACTGAAGGGACGCTGACTTTTCACAAGCCCCTCAAAGAGGCCTTAACGCAATGACCCCTGCATCCTTCGTAAAGGCCTTGGCTGAATTCAGCCTCGACAATGTGTTCAACCCGTACGCAGACACCTGCCCCGTGCATGATCGCGCGGGCGCGGCTGCCTCTCGTCGCAAAAACCTGAAAACCTATCTTCAGGCTGTATCCGATCTAGGCGCCGACACCATCTGGATGGGGCGTGATCTGGGATATCGCGGTGGACGTCGGACCGGGCTGGCCCTTACCGACGAATTCCACCTTTGCGAAATGGCACGCGTGTACCCAGGGTGCGAGTCACAACAGGCAACTCGAGGGCCAGCAATTGCCGAACGGACCGCCGCAGAGATCTGGGCCGTCCTGAAGGCTATCGATATTCCTCCCCTACTGTGGAATGTATTCCCATTTCATCCACATGAACCCGGCAACCCATTCACCAACCGCAAATTCAGCGCAAAAGAACTGGCTTTGGTGGATGAGCTTAATAGCGATCTTTTCAGCTGGCTTAGGATCAGGAAGATTATCGCGATTGGCCAAGACGCCGCGCACTATGCGTCGCGCTTCGGCCTGCCCATCGAAACCATTCGCCATCCGAGCTACGGGGGAGTCCGAGACTTCCGCGCAGGGATGGCCAAACTTTACGATCTGCACCCTCAGTTTTCCCAGGAAAGTCGTCAGGCTTCGCTGCTCTGACCATTGCCTTCAATCAGGTAGAGCAGCCAAGAGATCTTTGGTGACACTTACCTTGCCAAAGGTCTCCGTATCCAAGTAGGCATGCGTTGCGATACAGGTAAGCACCCCACATTCATACTTGGATTCCTTGCCTACAAACGAGTGAAGCTGGCTCAACCCGATAAGGTTGCCCAACGCACGCTGGCAGTACCACTGAGAGCGGTAGATCGCGGTCAGGTCCAGTTTGCCATCTGTGATTTTGAAGCTCAGATGACTCAGGCAAGGGACGTTGAGGGGTTTTGCATCTCGAGATGGGTCGAACACCGGTAATTCATACCCATGTCCGTCGAGTGGCGGTGCCAGATCAATATCGGGATCACTGACCCCCAGCTCGAACGCCGATTGGTACTTGGTACCGTTGTGCGTTTGAAGCAGACGCTCAATTAGGTCGTCCAACGGATTGATGGTCCCGGTCCCGTTTCGGCTCGGACGACTCATCATGCGCTGAGCATAAGTGCCCCACGAACTGCGTTTTTTGCCCTTGGCCAGCAGCGCCAAGTAATTTGTGTATAGCTCGGGGCGAGAAAATCGCCGGGCCAACCCATTGGGAAAAATGGTGCCCGCCACGGTCTCGACGCTCAGGTCTTCACGTCTGCTGCGTAATGCCGCATCCACGGCCTTGATGATTTTCAGATCATCCTTGCCCAGCTTCTGAGGAGCGCTGATCTCCAGGATCAAATTCCGATCCTTGCGCTGCTTGCATCCTGCCAGATGTCGCGCCGCAGCCACCCAAGCCTGCCCCAAACTTTCAGATGCGATCAGTTTTGCCATTCTCTACTCCAAAAGCACATTCAGCATGCGCGCTTACATAGGCGCCTGAAATCCAGGCGTGTCCGTCTACACCCCATTGGGGGCCCCAGCTATTGCGCACGTAGAACCATGGCGCACTATTTCCATCTTCATGCCCCACGCCAATGGCAACTACCGCATGGAGAAGTCCTGGCATGACCTGATCACCGAAAACCACTAGGCCCCCTTCAGGTTTGAAGAATTCGGGCGTTACCCGCAGACCCAATCCGATAGGCTGACCGGCACTTATAAAACAGGCGATATCGGTAGGGTCAGCCGATACTCGCTGCAGCAAGTCACCGTAATGCTGAAGTCCTGAGGGCAGATCGGGAATGGGGAGCAAAGGCTCTTCAGAGCAGTAAGGAAACGCGGCTTCCTCCGGCTGACCGACACGAGATGCCTCTCGCATAGCATCGAAATTGATTCCGCTGCCTGGCACCCAATCCGGCGTCAAAATGGCGGCCGCCCGATAAAGGTATTCAGGACTCAAATCGGCAGGCGATTTCGGTCGATTCAGATCCGACAATGCAAATGCCAGACAGGTCGGACGTCGCCCCTGAGGCCTTGCTGGCGAACCGAAGCCATCGAGCAACACCTTAGGGACGATCACGCTAGCCCGTCCTTGAGCAACTGCTTACGCGAGTGCGGTGTCAGCCCGAGATTCAACGACTCAAACTTGGCGCATGAGCTGAATGTGTCGGCGGCTGAGCTCGAGGCATCCCATGGCGCACGCTCCGAGAGCCGCACGTTTACCGGCTTTGAATCACTGGCCCTTCCGCCAGTGAGGAGGTAGTCCATCATCTCTGTACCGCCGAAGACCGGCGACTTATCCACTGAAGGCGTCGAGGGTACGGTCAACGGCTCCAGCTGAAATCCCCGCGCCTTTAACTCTTCGGAATCGGCCTCCCAGAGATATCCTGATGGCGCCCGGCTTGGCAATCGAACAACCAGTTGATCATCCGGGCGAGGCTCAAGGATTGAAGTTCGATCATCGCTGTCGAGCAGCCACACCTCTTTGCGGGCATCCACCAAACGGTCGCCGAGCAGCGCTTTCTTGATCATCGCGGGCTTGGTCCGCAACATTTGCCGGACTTGATCAGCGCTCATGACGCCATGCCGGCTGAGCGACCATGCCGCCGCTTCGTAACTGACCCCCATGCGTAACGCCAGTTGATAAAGGACTTCAGGCTGGAACAGCGCCTGCTTGGTCCATTGCTTGCGCTGCATGATTTTGACGATCAGTTTGCGAGGCACCAGCAGGTTGTACCCGAACTGATCCGCTTCCTGCTCGACGAGCGCAGCCTGAGAACCGTAATAGATTTTCTCGTCGGCGCTGCTGCCGTGACCCATGAAAAAATGACCCAACTCGTGGGCACAGGTCATGTGAACCAGGCCTGCCGGACGATCCACATTGACCAATATTCCAGGTGTTTCATCACCCAGAAATGCCCCGAGCAGCTTCTCCATCGGGCGCAGCATGACCATCACCCCAGAATCAGCAGCGATCTGGAAAGGGTCGATTCGCGTGTATCCGTCCCGCTCGATGCGAGCCATAGCACCGCTCTCATCGATGACCTCGACCGCACGCTGTGCTGCTCGCAAAACAACATCGCGGAAGCCCATTCACTGTCCCTTGTGCTTGAGAAACTCGGCGAAGCGAGCGACCTCATCAATATCCTGCTGCGAAAGTCCATTTACTGCTCTGGCCAGAAACGCGAGCTGGGTGGGGCCGGAAGGCACCGGTTCTCTTCCGGTCATCAGGTACTCCATAGACTTGCGATAGAGCTTGGCAAGCTTGCTCAGCTCCGTCGCCTCCACTTTGCGATTGCCCGACTCGATGTTAGTCACCGCCGGGCGGGAGACCCCGAGTGCATTAGCCACTTCATCTTGGGAAAGCCCCACGTACTCCCGAGCATCTCGCAGGCGCTCAGCCAGGCGCAGCCTGTCCTGATCATCCAGCGACGAACTATGCATGCGTCTTTTCCTTCAGGTGCTTAAGGATTCCTAACGTGACCAGCTTGACGAACTGTTCTTTGGTTTCGTAACCGCCGTTGCGGATCACGACATCCACCGGGATTTTGACTTTCAACATTTTCCCGATTTCAACCAGCGCTTCGATAGCCATGACCGACTCCATCGGTGCACCCAAGTCATCAACCGACAGTGGGTCATCAACGATTTCGAGCGCACGCTTATCCCAGAATTGGCCAAGGTGTTTTTCAATGCCGTCTTTCATTTCGATGGTTCCGAGGTAAGAAAATCGTACATCTGATGTTTGAATTTAAGTCGATACCGCAGAAATTGCAACGTCTGCCGATGCATTAATCTCTGGAGCCAGCTTTGCAGCGCGGCACCTCACCTTGTTAAACAGCAAAGCAGACGCGAAACCCATCGAATGAAACCCACTGAACGCCATTACCGAAGTTCAAACGCCCAATCACCTCCGTGTTGCCGGTATAACCCTCAGTCTTAAGAGCCCGCGCAACTTCAGCGGCTCGGTCGTGGATTAGCTGCTGAAGGCCATGAATTCGTTGTCGCTCTAATTCGGCGTCTGTCACCGCCTGTGCGGAAACCCCATTGCCTGAATACCCGCCTCTCAGAGGTAATTGAAGGGAACCGTCTGATGGCGGGGTGATGAGATTGAAAACAGTTGTTTTTTTTTGCTGCGCCCGTCCAAGATGGAAGGTGGTAAATGCCCCAATCCAGTAACAGTCCATCCTTGCCTTTGAAGTCTTCAATTTTCAGGCTCAGATGCGGCGACAGGTCTTCACCGGTTTCTATTTTCACTTTGAGCTCTGCCCAAGCGGCTTCGCGCTCAAGTGGGCAGGCGAAGGAATTAGATATAAGCACGGCCCTGGGCCTTGGTTCGACTCTGCGAGTTCAGGCAAGGAAAAACTGCGCAGCCAATTCCTGGGTCTTCGCAGAAGAAAGGTCTATCGCCCAATGCTCTTCCATGATCCGACGCATCTCGACGATCCAGTCCGCCTCAAAATCCGTTTTCAGCAGCACCAATTCATCCTCTGATCATTGGCAAATGGCTGCGCCGAGCAGGATTCTTGACTGCAGCCAAGCGTATTAATATCACATTAGCATCACGGTTGCGTAATCGCGCAAACCAGACGCTTGCGACGCAGCAAGCACCTGAAATCAGAGAGTAAAATGAAACAGCAGGCAAAATTTAAACGCCCCAACGGCCGCAAGAGATTTAAAGCGTTCGCCATCCGCACATTTACAATTCTTTCAAGCTTGGGCGCATTCGGTGTGATCGTCGCAACGGCCTACAGCTTTCTAGTTAGTGACACCAAGCTTGTTTATGAAAAGCCGTACGGACGCTCTTACGTTTTTTCATTAATCAATGACTCGCCAGCTGACATCATCGTTGAAAAATTCAGAATCTCTTATCCCGATCAGCCAGTGATCGCGAAAACCACCAAAGACATTTACGCAAAGTCCAAGGACGGCGGGCTGGAAATTCCTGGGGGAAATATCAGCACGGTTCCAATTACCGAATTCCATGAACTGGATGGTGAAACAATTTCTGCCAAGGACACTCATAAATTCAGGCTTCCGCCCCTCAATAGCCGGGACTATCTACAGCTGGAAGCCGCCATCTTTGAGATTACGTACGAGGTATCGCCTAAAAACAAACTGCTTAGCTATATCGATCGGACACTCAAATTTGTAGCACTCAGAAACAAAGAAGAATCTTTACGTTACATAGTGGTAGACAACTACTGGGTCCCGACGCGTTCCAAATCTCCCTACGAAGCCATCCGCATCGCTTGTCGAGATAACGACATGCTTACCCGAGGAGATCTGTGCACGCGGTAACTTGGCGACTCCCGCCCGTTCGGCAATCTGGCAGGGTTTACCAGCCCTCCCCTGATCGGGTGGATCAAGGACGCTACAGCCTCGACTGACTATGCCCTGAATGGCCATAGCTGTAGCGTTGGTCGTTGCTGCTGTGGTTGTCGGCGCATGTCGAAAGACAAAGTAAACAGGTAATCGGCGCATTGCCTATCATCGAGCCAATGGAGTGGCGAGAGTACCTGGCTGAAGTGCCGGGATCGACCGTCGAGGAGCTGCGCTTACTTGTAAATCTGCTGAAAGCCCGTCAGGGCTTTTGGTGCAATCAGATTACTGATTGGCGCCGGCCGCTGGCGATGCAGGTGTGACATTTCGCATTAGATGCAACTTTGAATCGCCCCGGGTTCTCTAGGCACCTTACGAGCTCATTATGGATTGCATTGGATTGGTGGTGCAGATAAAACGGTGACATCTACCGACCATCGATAGGCTTCTATGGCTCGATGTTGGCTCGCGCATCAGTCCACACCGAATCCATCGTCCAATGGAGACAGAAATGAAAAAGCTTATTTACAGGTGGATTCGTCGAAAGCAGGATCAGTTAAAAAGAACTACTGATCGTCGGTATAACGGGATCTGGATGGGCGACGCTCCGGAACTACTTAATACCCAAGAGCTACTGGCAGGTGATGTGCTGTTTTGTGGCCAACCCCGCGAAAATGGCGGCAAGCTCACCGAGGTGATTCAAAACACGACTGATGGCGTTTATGTCCATTGCGGCATCTATATCGGCGATGGTGCGGTTGTGGATGCAGTGGCCAGAGGTGTACGTGAGATTACTTTGGAGCAGTTTGTCTCCAACTACACTTATATTGCAGTCACACGATGCCCCGGGACGAATGAAAAGAGATCGAAGGCAATCACCCAGTTCGCTCGTCGCTGTGTCGGGTTACGGTATAACCGACTTGGCGCTGCCATGGTTCCGTTACGCGAATACTTGAACATACGATGGCACTATGACCTCCACAATATTGGACGCGAGCGTAGATTCAGGAAATCACAACGGACGAAATCGGCCCGAAATGGTTACTTCTGCTCGGAATTCGTTGTGCAGTGCTATATAGAATGCGGCTACATTCCAGAGGGGCAGGGCTACTACGATGCTAAATGCTGGTCTCCCACCGGTTTAGCAGAAGACCGATTCTTTGAGCTTATTGGCTTCATGTCCGTTGGGGGGTTGATGGCCGTTCATCCCGGTGACCCGTATATATCGGGGAGCGCCTGGGTTCTGACACCGGAAGGGCAGCAGGTACTGAAGGAGCGAAAGGAACGGATGGTTAGGGAAGTCGCAGCATATTTGCTAAAGGCACAAAGCGAGGACGCTGTTAACTAGCATGGAAGGATCATGCTCGTTGCTAATCCTTAGCAACCAATGTCGCTCTTTGCCGCAAGGAATCAGTCAACATGGTTGGGATCGGGAGCGTGAATTCGGCTTAAGGAGCTCGACCAACAGTATTTCAGGCTAATGATGACCGAGCTGCGCCTCCATTTGGCCGAACCTAACTAAATCCTCTTCTACAAGCGGGTTGAAAACCGAATCCTTCAGTTTTTTCAGACATCTCTGGTCACGCGTATATAGAAGCGGCATCAGGCCAAATCCGCCTTTTCCCTTCTACCTGCTGAGCGTCGGTTGAAGAGAGCAAAGCTATCTACTGTTCCTCTGGGCTCACGCTGGGTACCATCTGAAGATCTTTGATTTGACGGGACTTCAGCAGGGATGGATGAGTACAAACTTTACGTCGAGGATACGATCGGCAAACTCATAGACAAGGATCAATTTGAAGCAGACACCCTGCGTAGGGAGCCGTGGTACCAGAACGGAAGCGGAGAAAAGCTCTCGCAATTCGCAGTATGCCCGGCCTGCGACAACCCGATTCAGCTGGTCGGTCTCTATCAGTTACCCGAAAACGTGAACAACCCATACGGGAAACATACGACGTCGGGCATCCGAGATATCGCACCGCTGAATACCGAAGCTCGTGACAACTGTCCGTACTTCAAGCCACGTCAGCACCAAAAAAGTGATCGTAAAGCCAGGTTTGATGGGGTTCCGAAGAAAATCATCAAGTTGCTGGTTGAGCAGTTCGATCGTGTGGTTTACATCCTGGAGAAGCAAACCCAAGTGGTGCTGTCCCCGAGGGCGCTGAGGGGAATGCTGGAGCGTTACAGGGGAGAACAGGGCTATCTCTACACCGGTGCGACGCTTCGAAACGTGCCCTGGATCTTCGCTTACATGTCGGACGCCACACCCCTGTTTGCCCAAAAGGTCAATGGAAACGATGAGCTGACTAAAGCAGTTCTCACACATGTCCCCAAGGCGAAGATTGATAGTAATGGTCGAGTGGATACCGCAACCAAAGGTGCCTTCATTGATCTTAAGATGAGCTTCATCCGGCATCGAATTATCAAAGATAGCGAGGCGTCTGGCTTGATTGAGAGCATGGTGTTTGTAGTATCGCAAAGCCTTAAAGGGGGGCTTGTGGACGTTTACAAGGACGTCATCGCCTTTGAATCGCGTTGGTTCGAGCGCCTCATCCAAATGCCAGTTGATCATCCCTATCGAAGGATGGACAGGGTTGAGCTTGCCAGGGAAGTACTTGGCGACCTGCTGTAAACAATACGTTAATGCCGCCGCATCTGCAGATGGCCGAGAAAAGCAGGATCCGGGAAGAACCTATGATTTGCATTGATTGCGTGACACCGCCCCCACTGAAGAGGTTGTTCGACACGCTCGGGACGGAGGCTGACTGTAAGTACTGCGGCAATCTGGGGCACACAATGGAGCCGAGTCTTCTGTTCAGCTACATCTACGACCGTGTAGCAGAGAATGTAGCCGGCAAGGATGACCTGTCCCACTACGAACTCGGCTTGCTGTATGAGTGCGGATCGGACGAGATCGCCGTTTCGGATATTGATATCGTCCTCATGGAGTGGTTCGATCTCGGCAAAGAGCCCTACTTTGAAGATCTGTGCGATGGCGTTCCACGTGAGTTCAGGGTTGATGACGCGGGGGACGAAACGCATTTCTACGGCGATGATGGTACGTTGGAGCAGAACTTCTACGAGGATCGCTGGAAGAAGTTCGTTAATGATGTCCACTACAAGCACCGTTATTTCAATTCGGGAGCCGACAAGTTCCTCGATTCCGTCTTTTCGCTGCTGGTGACCGACGGCGGCGAGCTCAAACCGGAAGTGATGCGGACCATCGCCCAGGGCGAATTGCTCTACCGCGCACGCCTCGCCCAGAACCAAAAGCAGGCGGAGGAAATCATCGCCGATCCCGCCGGCCAATTCGGCCCTACACCAAAACACCTGGCCAGCAGCCAGCGGATGACCCCGAATGGCATTTCCGCCCTGTATTGCGCATTGGAGCGAGAGACCTGCCTCAGCGAAATCCGCTCCATTACCGGCGACCACGTAGTAAGTACCGCCCTGACACCCATTGGCGAGCTGAAGCTCCTGGACCTCACAGTGCTGGATCGAGTAGAGCCCCCGGATCTTACGTTGCTGGATGAGGGCTTCCGCGACTCACTGCATCGGAAGGTTTTCCTGGGCTCGTTGGTAAAGAAAATGTCCCGACCCAAGGCGCGCAATGACGAGTTGAGCTATTTGTCGACGCAGGTGGTTTTCGAGTACTTGCGGCTACGTTTCGGCAAGTACGTGGATGGGCTGGTGTTCCCCTCCGTCCAAACGGGCGAGGCAGGAACCAACGTGGTTCTCTTCCCTGAAGTCAGTCGACTCTCATACGAGCCTCCGGCCAATTCTGATCCAGCAGATGGCTCTGCCCCGAAGGCCGTGCCAGCGGAAAACCTATATGGGTCGTCGGCTAGACTTGTTGTCGTGGCTGACTCCATCCAGTTCCACAAAATCACTGCGATTGAAACCAAGGCCAAGCATTACGACCATATCTACGGCTTGTTCATGAGCGAATTGAATAGCAAGCGGTTAGGCCCGATTTTCGAAATGAGGGAAGTGAAGGCGGAAGGTTGACGCTTCAGTCGACAAACAGCTCCGAACTAGTCATAGAGTCGTAGCGATCGTCTGACCATCAGAAACTGGATGAACTATACATTGGCGGAAGCGGCCCACCGGGTAGGCCGCTTTTTGAAGGCTAGCTGATCATCTCGCGCATTTTTTCCCAGGCCCACTCAACAAGCTTGCGAAAAATCAGACGCAGAATTTCCTTCACAAGCGAAGGAAAAATCTTTTTTAGCCAGTCAGGTAACCCACGCAATCCGCTCATAAGAGATCCTCAATAGACGAGCATTCTTTTGCGGGCGTGTTTCAGCCAATGTTTATTGGTCCTACCGATGGCAGGATCCAGATACGCCACGGTCGTTAATCCCCGTGACATTGATTGCGCTTCGGCTGTGGCCAATGCTCCAGTGCATCAAAGCCACGCTTAGTGAAGCCTGCTTCAGTCGCCACAAATCCTATGTGCGCCCTGAGCTGATTTTGCGCCTCGATTGCCGGCGCCGATATTTGATCTGCCACTTGTTCGACCGTCTAAAGGTCGCACAAACACCGTTACGAGTACCTCACCTGAAAGGTAAGGGGAGGCAGAAAATGAGCGGGCTCATGTGAAAAAAACCACACCACAATTCCTGGTTAGTACTTGCCAATCTTGCCCTCGAGGTCATGAGTGTCGGGGCGGTATGTTTGCTCTGCTGACGCCTCAATGGGCAACAATGCATCGAGCCTCATGAGCTCTGAGCGTGCCATTACGCGATCTGATCCTTAGATGCGTAAAAGCTTTTTATTTGGCAACGCAGCACCAAAGTGCGCGGGCCGTGAAGTGTTCCTTGCGTCCAATCGGACAGCTAAGGTGTCGTCCGTATGCAGAAGCTCAACTGGATGAGGACTAGTGCTCGTCATGGGCCTAAAGGCCAGACATTGGGGCTTGAAAACGCCCGGCCTCTGCTAATACAGAGTGCACGAGAGATTAGCTCGTTGCTTGATCCCATGGCAAGCAATGAGCAGTATGTTGACGCCGATGCCGAATTGACCCACCTGCTGACGCGAGAATGAGTAGGCCACACAAATCTAGCGATTTCGCCTAGTCGGGTTTAGCAGTAAACCTACCAACTGAACTGCCTAAGCCCTTTAGGGCAGAGCTTGATTCGTCACTTCCCCAGGGGAGCTCCTTCAGCTCGGCGATAGATTGAAACTCTTTCAGGTACTCAGGTTGATGTCTGGCCAGCCACCGAACGACCGCTGCGTTAGCGAGAAGCTTTGCTAGGTAGCCTTTGATCACTGTGAGATGAAGTACATCAGGTCCGTAGCTCTCCTCCACTGTTTTGATCTGCATCTGAAGGGCCGCAAGCTCACGCTCTAGTCGAGCAATTGACTCTGCAGAGATCTGCTGATCAGGTTGGGGGCTTCTAGGTACTACTAACTGGTCTGATGGAGTGGCAGCCAAAAGTGCTTTAGCGAGCAGGACAGAAAGATTTTTATTTCCAATCATCAATTCAGCCGCTTCGATTTGCCTCAATGGTTTCATCTGTCGCAGAAGATGGAATACGTTTGCGGGGCAGTCTGTGTCACCCAGGAGCGAAATAGCTTCTGCGCAAATGCCATTTAACAGGCGAAATTTTTGCTTGATTGTCTCCGGTGCCAATCCAAGCGCTTTGCCAAGCCGCTCCGCAGAAACCCCACGCTCCATCGCCCGCACTATCATTTTGTTACTTTGGACGGCAGATAATCTGTTGGTGCGCTTGTTATATGAGTAGGTGTCATCGTCCGTTGCTACGAGGCAATCGACTTCCAATTCACCTAGATCCTTGAGCGCTTCAATACGCAGGTGCCCATCAACCAAAAAGTAATGTCCGGCGCGACCAGGTACTGGTGTTACAGCGGGTGGTTCCACCAGTCCGACGTCCTGGATCGATGCGAGGATTTGCTGGTATTTCAGGCTTTCTTTTACCGCGGACCGTGAGATTTTAAGCGGCAGGATATTGGCTATTTTGACTCGAACGCACTCATCCAAAAAAGCATTTTTTAGATGGTGAGTCGACTGAGGGGCCGCGGTTTCGAGCCATTTCTCAGACATCACAGCCCCCCATTGCGAAGCCGAGCCTGTATCAGCTTGGGCATCGAATTCAGTTGCTCTGTAGAAAGAAGTTTTTCGAAATCACTAACTGCCAAGAGTTCTTTAATCGCCTGAATGGAGAAAATGACCCGTTCATGGGTAAAAGCAGCCTTTTTAACCATCAGGCGCTGCCGCTCGGCTTCTCGTTCGAATAGTTTTCTCAAGTCTGCGGGCGTCAGTCTTTTCTTCTTATTCTGGCTATCACGACCCAGCGGGCTTCCCCGCACCAGTTTGTCTTTCTTGGCACGTAGCTCTAAAAGGTGACGCAGCTTGGTAATCTTCTTTCCTTTTATTCCACGCTCGTAGGCGTCAGTAAGTAGGTTTTGAATGTCGCTTTCACTGCTACGGGCGATATCGGCTGCCATGCTTAGAGGTATCAACCCTGTCTCGACTGCTGACAGGAGTTTTTCTTCACCGCGTTCAAGTAGACCAACAATCATGCTGACCCAAGAGGCTGTGCTGCCAATTACTACTGCGATCGCCTCATCGGTTTTGCCCCGTTCTTTAAGGCGCCCGACCTCGTTCATAAGGTCTATCGGCCTGTGTTGCCTTCGAGCTACGTTTTCTACCAAACTCATGACCAAGCAGTCTTCTTCCACGGCATCAATCACAAACGCTGGAATTTCTGTGGCTTCTAGTGCAAGAAATGCTTCAAGACGGCCTTGCCCACACACGAGGTCGTAGCTGATCTGCCCCAGAGGCGTGGTTCTAAGACTTACGGTAATGGGGCGCTTGAGTCCTACCGTTTTTATGTTTTCTATAAGCTCGCGGTGAACCTTCTTGTTCCTCGTGCGTGGATTGAGGATGTGGATATGTGATATTGGAATCAGTGCGACGCGATCACGCGAGGTTGATGGGACAGTCATTGACGTGCCTCCTTCAGCGAGCAATGCGCAGCAAGTCCATCAAGTACGTCCAGCGTTGCAAAACGGTAACTGTCTATTAAGGGGCTGTTTTCTTCGGACATTTTTCGCGGCCACGCCCCCATATCCATACTGGGGATGAGGTAATAGTCCCGCACTTGTAGATTTTCGTGCTCCATGCGTACCGCGATGGTGATGTCGGGTGTCAGGCTGTTTTCAAACCGGAGCTTCCAGCGAAGAGTACCTGCCAGTGTGGATTGGCAGCGCGCGATGACCACAGACGCTGTCCATTCATCGTTAATTGTCAGTAGGTCACTCTGAATATTGAGCTCGACTGCGGCACCCACATGCTTCAAGTGTTTAATAACATCTTCAAGAACCTGCGGATGCAGCTGCCTCAGTGAGCGATTGACTTCCAAATACCTATAGTCTCGCTCTGGTGTGTAGCCGATAAGCGTATAGGCACGTAAAAGGCCGCCGAAGCGATTTATATAGGTCGTGCTGGAGGGCATGTTGTCTTGGTCATCGATGAGCATCCCGGACAACGAGCCCGCTCGCCGTAACAGTGTGCGAAGCAGCTCTAGCAGTTGTGCATCGTCCAAGCGGCGTGAGCGTTGCAAGATGATTTCGCGAACGGCTGCAAACACCTCCAGTGAGACAATTCCCTGGAATGCCCCATCGCATCGAACCCACTTTTCGGGTGGGTTGCGGCTGATACGTTTACGTAGCTTGGAGGACGTTTTGTTGTAGACGTTGTTACCTATGTATTTCTCGTTGGTCAGCACTTGGTGCACGCTACCTCTACTCCAGGGGCGCTCGAAATCGGTGATCAGCCCTTCGGCGTTCAGTGCATCAGCAATTTCGTGCTCACTCATCCCGTTGTGGATGAACTGGTGATAGATGTGTTGAATCACCTCGATTTCGGTTTCGGGTCCCGGAATTAAGATAACCCTGTCGGTCTGGAGACTTTTCTGTTGGCCCCGCGACAGTTCTGCTTTGAATTCGCTTTTCTCATCGATCAAAGCGCGGCGCAATCCATATCCTGCCGGGCCGCCTTGATGAAAACCTTTTTCAACGAGGCGGCACTGACCAGCGAAGACTTTTTGGGAGAGCTCTCGGCTGTACTCCCCCGCCATGGAACGTTTGATGCCTTTGTAAATGGTTGCTAGAGGCGAGCCGTCGTTTTCAAATGGCTCAGCGCAATACACCACGTTGATGCCGGAGCTGGTGCAAAGGTATTCATAGTGGGCACTCTCGTCCGTGTTCTGAAAGCGTCCCCAACGACTGACGTCATAGACAAGAATCACCTGATACTGGGTATGTCCGGCCTGGACGTCGTCAAGCAATCTACGCAGAGCATCACGGCCGCCGATATCTAGGCCACTTTTCCCATCGTCTTGGTAAGTTTTGACGATTTTCATGCCGTGGCTCATGGCGTAAGCATGGATGGCTGCTGATTGGTTTTCCGTGGAGTAGCGTTGGTGATCAGTAGACATGCGAACGTACTCCGCAGCTGGCACCAAGCTGTCAGAGCAGTCAGTTGAATCTGTTCGCATGGACGGAGAGGACAATTAGGCCTCCTCTAGGCCAGAGAAGGCTGGCCCATTCGATTCAGCTTAGCGATGCGTTGTGACGAGATGGTGACGAGTCTTGGGGTCTAGCTGATGCGCGGGTATCTCTACTGGCCGTGCACCGATTCAGTGAGCCGAGTAGGCTTTTCTCATCTATTTTGTGAGCCAACATCGACTGAAGGCTTTGGCAAAAATATTGATTTATAAAATCTATCGATATTAATGATTTAATAGCTATTTGTGTTTAGATTGTAAGTTTTTGATTTTATTAATTATTTTAATAATAAACTAAGGTCGTATTAACTATTGCCAATATTTCGCTTGTAACCCAAAAAAAAATGGGTAAGGTTTGAAGCGTTCCCTCCGACAGCCGGCCTGTATTCCAGCAAGAACCTAGGCCAACTCTAGAGGGGAGCTACAAACCCACCCATCCTCAAACGAAGTGATCATATCATGGGCGATAATGTAACCAACCACCGAGTGCGTGAATTGGAGCGAAAGGTAGCTGGCCTGCAAACACAGGTTCAGATTCTGCACTCCCTCCGAGACACTGATAACAAAAAGCGCGATCGTCAAATTCGCGATCTTGAAATCAACGCCGCTGTTAGCCGCGGTCTTCCCAAAAAAGAAGTGGCAAAGATCTTCAAGCTTTCTCCAGGCCGAGTCAGCCAGCTGACTAGCCGTTCAGCCTAACGAAAGGCTAAGCCTGCGTCCTTAATCGAACGGCGAGGATCCCCTCGCCGTTTCGTTTCTCAAGCGATACGTTCTACCTTCCTCCCGCTTTCTTCATGAGGCTGCGAAAGCTAGCACTATGCCTTAGAGGAACGCCTTTAAAAAAGTCCTTGGGAAGTGACTTTAACCTAGGCATGCTTGAGTCTCATCCTCAGTATCAAATCATGAATTTCGAAAACCTTCCCTCCAACTTATCCTCACAACTTCAAAATCTCACCAGCGGTACCATTCTCCTCACTCCAGATAGGCTGAAATCCAGGCACTTCTCGATTTTAGGTTATCGAGCCGACGCTCTGTATGTCGAGACCCAGGGTGGGACTGAAATGAGGCTTCCTTTGCAGGCATTCGTGAGGACGCTGCGTCACATGTACGAATCGGGCTCCAGTGCATATCGTCCTGCGCTCATACGTTCAAGCAATCTTGAGCCTCCGCTAGGTGGCCTCTGCGACATATCCCGAGGTGCGAATGGCGAGACGCGCTGGATCACATACATTTTACCGGTTCTCCAGTACTTGCGCTGGGTCCACGTTAATGGCGCCCAACGGCCAAACACTGCATGGCTAGCATCGCCAGCCTGAGTCTTACTCAAGGGAAAAAACCACCGTTGATGAAAACCATGCTCGAAAAACTACGTCTGTTCGGAGAGCCATTTATTCTGTGACTCCAGTAGGTTTTTCTCATCTTTTCTGTGAATCCCAGGCTCGGTGCTCACAGATAAGATGATTTTTCACCCGCGTTTACTGGGCATCACGAATCATCTATTTTGTGAACCTACATGGTTGCTACCCGCTCAGAAAAACCCCGGCCAGTGCGCCGGGGTTTTTTTATGTCTGAAGGAACGAGTTCAGCGATACCAGCGGCTGAGCGCCCCCGGCTCTCCGCGCAGCTCGCTCTGCACCGTGGTCAACATGTCGCCCATGCGCTGCACAAACGTATGGTTTTGCGCCAATGTCACCCGCCCCTGCTGGGCAATCGTCCTGCGCTCATCATCGTGCTCGAGGTAATAAGCGCAGATCTCCAGCAAGTCCTGAGTGTCCCGGTAGATCACCAGATCTTTGCCATCGGTGAACAGCCTGTGCAGATCCTCCTTGTCGTTGGTGACAAGGAAGCCGCCACAGCTGAGCACATCGAAGACGCGCATCGGCAGGCCGGATTCGACGAACGAACGGATGATGTTGAGGTTGATTTTCGAGCGCTGGAAAATCCTTGGCATCTCACTGAAGTGCTCGGCATGGCCGACATAGCTGCTTACCTGGGACTGCCATTCATCATTGCCATACACGGCAACCCTGAAACGTTTTTCAAGCCGCTGGATGACCTCGATGCGTTCCTGCCACGAGTGCTCTCTGCCCAGCAGGTAAGCGAGTTTTTCCGCCACCGACAAATAGCGATCGCCCGCCAGCGGGTAGTTGGACTCCATCTTGAGGGTATTGATGAACTCATCAGCCAGTTGCGCCGACAGGTTGAAGAAACCGTCGGGCTGATCCAGCGAGTCGATCAGTCGCTTGCAACGCTCACGGGTCTGCGACGACAGATGCGGCAATATCGAGGTGCGAAACTCAGTGCGGGTCAGGTTCGCAACGAAGCTGATGTCATTTTCCGCCAGTGAATGCTGCTCGTGAACATCGATCTGGCTGATGCGCACCAGGTTCGCCGCGACCGGCAGATGGTAGACCTGATGAACCCCGCTCTGCCTCAGCCGCCGGGCCACTGCCGCGTCGTAGATGAAGGTAAAGCTGTGCGAATGATTGATGGCCTTGTCGTAGATCGGGTAACACGGGGTATCGATCACCCAGGCCAGGTAAGGGATTTTCAGCAGCTCGCAGACTTCACTGATGTACTGATTGAAGTTGATGGTGAGCACATAGTCGGGTCGCGTGCTCATCAGCCCCATGACGTTGTCTTCGTTCAGCGCCAGCGTTGTCACGCGCAGACCCAGGGCCTGCAATGCCTCGGCACAGTCACCCGAGATGACGGTGGCCTCGAACACTACTATAGAGGCGGCGGTTTTTGATTGTTCGGAATACGCAGTCAATTCCCTCAGACCTTTTTCATCTTTGATAATTTTCCGGCCGTCGTGGCTCACTCATTCCCGGTCGCCACACTCTCCAACCGATACCCATAGCCATAAATCGTCAGCAGTTGCCAACCCCGATCCGCGGTCAGCCCGAGCTTGTTGCGCAGCCGGTAGATGTGCGTATCCAGCGGTCGCGAGGAAGTGGTCTCTTCGTTTGGCCAGAAGCGCTCATACAGATAATCCCGCGACAACGGCCGACCCAGATTACTGAACAGACACCGCGCCAGGCGATACTCGCGTTCAGTCATGAGAATCGGTCTGCCTTCACGGGTGACGGTCAGTTCGGCGTCGTCGAAAGTCAGATCGTGAAACGTCTGCACTTCACCCGCCGCGCTGCGCGGTTGGCTATGTCGACGCAATACCGCCGCCACCCTCGCCTTCAACTCGTTGGGGCGAAACGGCTTGCTGACATAATCATCGGCGCCGGCATTCAAGGCTTGAACGATATCGCTCTCGCCATCGCGGCTGGTCAGCATGATCGCTGCCGGTGGCGCATCCATGTGTTCGCGGGTCCAGCGCAGCAGCGCCAGACCTGTCAGGTCGGGGAGTTGCCAGTCGAGGATCAGCAGGTCGAAAGTCTCCCGACGCAGCTGGCGCAACAAGTCTTCGCCGCGCTCGAAGCTGTGCAGTGACCATGGCTGTTCTCCGGCCTCGGCCATTTGCTCCAGGGTTTGCTCGACCCGGCGCAGCTCGGCGGGTTCGTCGTCCAGAATGGCAACGCGCATCGGCGGTGTTCCTTGTCGCTGGGGCTGGGATGTCGACAATAACCACTCTACAGCCACGATGAAAGAAGCGGCCCGTTGGCGTTCGACGTCCGCTATGATTCTTCGGGTCCACGCCTCAGACCTGAGACCTATGAAACCCACCACACGGCCTTGCCGTTCGCGCCATGCGTAAACCTCAACGCCGACATGAAAGTCGTGAGCCAAGCCAGGTGCAGCGTCTATTCCGGCGACTGGTGCGCGAGTGGTTGTGGATAAGTCTAGTGCTATTGCCGCTGACTGCCCTGTTGTCTTATCGCGCCCAGGACAATCTGCACAATCCCTCTCCTGCCTCTGGCGCGCTGCTGTCGGTGGCGATGGTCGCGGGTGTGCTGGGATTATTGCTGTGGCGGCCGCGTTGGGCGCTGTGGGTAACCTTGACTGGTATGGCGTGTACGCTGATCAGCAGCGCCATACTCGCTGAGATTCGCTACTGGTGGTCGCCCACGTCTGCCGCGCTGGGCATGTTGTTCGGTTACCTGATCTGGAACTGGCGGCGCCTGAGTGTGGTGCTCACCTACTTCGGCTGGGAGCTGGCGCGTCTGGACAGCGAACCGAAGGTCTTCCCGGAGCGACGCCGGACCCGCTTCACCGGCGCTGACCGTTTGCAGGGACAGATCATGGCGCTCGAACAAGCCATGAGCCGAACCCGCGATACGCGGCGCTTCATTGCCGATGGCCTGGAGTATTTGCCTGTGGCGACGCTGATCAGCGACCCGCAGGGCAAGATTCTGCTAGGCAATCGTAAAGCACGTGAGTTGTTCGAGGATCCGTTGGTGGGCGATGACGTACTCGATCAACTGGCACGACTCGGCTATCCGGAATTATCCACAGCGCCGCGACCAGCGCTGGCAACGCTGGCGCTGCTGGAATTTCGTGATCACAAGGAACGCAGTCTGCGCCTGGAAAGAGCGGCGCTGCTGCCGGTCGACGGCGATACGCCAATCGGTTGGCTGCTCAGCCTGACTGACTTGAGCGCTGAACGCGCGGCGGAGGAACAGCGCGGCGTGCTGCTGCGTTTTCTTTCCCACGACCTGCGCGCGCCCCATTCGGCGATCCTCGCCTTGCTCGATGTGCATCGTCACCAGGCGGGGGCTGACGCACCGTTGTTCGAGCAGATCGAACGCCAGGTTCGCCGCGCGCTGGATCTGACCGATGGTTTTGTCCTGTTGGCGCGGGCTGAGTCCGAGACCTACCAGTTCCGCCCGACGTTATTCGCGATGCTGGTCTTGGACGTGCTGGATCAGGCCTTACCCATCGCCCAGCAGAAACGTATCGAACTGCTGAATCAAGTCGACGAGGAATGTCAGGAGCGGCTGATTCTCGCCGATCAGGGGTTGCTGACGCGCGCCCTGTTCAACCTGCTGGAGAACGCGATCAAGTACAGTCCGGCAGACACAACTGTGCAACTGAAGGTGACTTGTCACGGGCCATGGCTGCGCTGCGAATTGACCGACCAGGGCAAGGGCATCGCTGCCGATGAATTGCCTGACCTGTTCAGCCAGTATCGGCGCTTCTCCTCGGCCCAGGGCATCGACGGCGTGGGCCTGGGCCTGTCGATGGTCAAGGCGGTGATCGATCATCATGGCGGCACGATCGAGTGTCACAGCGTGGTCGATGCGGGAACCACCTTCTGCATCGAGTTGCCGCTGATTGCAGAATGAAGGGGCACAAAAAAACCGGCTATAACGGCCGGTTTTTTTACATCCGAATAAAACTTATGCACGGATTTCGTTCAACTTATCGATTTTGAAATATATATAAAAATCAGCAAGTTATAGAACGATTACGGTCATTTCAGGCGAAAGCGTACACAGGTTATCCACAAAATTCAGACAGCCAGTCGATCACTTGCGGCCGGCGCCTGTGGCGCCGGTGGCAGCGAGCCCATCTCGCGTTGGGTTTTCTCGTTCCACGCTTGCACTCGGTCATTCAGATCAGCGATGGCCCGCGGCCCACTACCTTCGGCATACATCGGTTCGCCAATGACCACGGTGATCACTCCGGACTGTTTGCCCCAGCCGATTTTCGGCCAGAATTTGCCGGCATTGTGTGCAATCGGCAGCACCGGAAGCGCCGCATTCACTGCCAATGCGCTGCCACTGCGGGAGAATTTTCCGACGGTGCCGTAGGGCACTCGTGTGCCTTCAGGGAAGATCAGCACCCAGACGTTGTCCTTGAGCAGCTCGTCGCCTTTGGCCGCGACTTGTTTGAGCGCGGCTTTGGGGTTGTCGCGGTCGATGGCGATCGGGCGCAGCATGGCCATGGCCCAGCCGAAGAACGGTACGTAAAGCAGTTCGCGCTTGAGCACCTGGCTCAAGGGCGAGAAATAAGCGGAGAGAAAGAATGTCTCCCAAGTGCTCTGGTGGTTCGACTGAATCACACAGGGCCGGTCCGGCACGTTTTCCGCACCTTTGATTTCGTAGCGGATACCGAGGAACACTTTGGTCAGCCACAGGGCGCAACGGCACCAGTACACGTTGATGAAACGATAGCGCGCCTTGAAAGACAGAAAGGGCGCAATGAAAAAGCTCAGGCTGCACCACAGCAACGCTGTTGTGCCCAGCAGCAGATAGAAAAGAAAGATTCTGAAGGCCCGCAGTATCGACATGGCGACGGTTACCGTTACGGGGCAATGCCCGACTGTTCAAGCGCACTCCCGAGCAATCCCTGGCCAGGAAATTCAGAAGTACTCTAGTTGTGGATAAGTTCTGCGGCAATCGCCGCCAGATCGTCAAAAATCAGAGTGCCAACCGGCAGGGTCTTGCCCTGAGTCTTCTCGCCTTTTCCGGTCTTCACCAAAACTGGCTGTGAATCGACGGCTTTGGCGGCCTCCAGGTCACCAAGGCTGTCGCCGACGAACCAGACATTGGCCAGCTCGACGTTGTAATGCGCGGCGATGGTTTTCAGCATCCCCGGTTTCGGCTTGCGGCAATCGCAACCTTCATCCGGGCCATGCGGGCAATAAACGATCAAGCCGACTTCACCGCCCTGCTCCGCCACCAGCTCGCGCAGGCGCGCGTGCATGGCGTCGAGGGTGGCGAGGTCGTAATAGCCGCGAGCAATGCCCGACTGGTTGGTGGCCACCGCCACCGTCCAGCCGGCCTTGCTCAACTGCGCGATCGCTGCGATCGAGCCGGGCAGCGGAATCCACTCCTCCACCGACTTGATGTAGGCATCGGAGTCGTAATTGATCACGCCGTCACGATCGAGAATCAGCAGTTTCAACAGCAGTCCCTCAACCCAGCAGCGAAATGTCGGCAACGCCGAGGAACAGGCCACGCAGGCGCGCCAGCAGCGCGTAACGGTTGGCCCGCACATTGGCATCGTCGGCATTGACCATCACCGCGTCGAAGAACGCGTCGACCGGCTCGCGCAGTGCCGCCAGGCGCGCCAGCGATTCGTTGTACTGACGCGCCGCGGCCATCGGCTGCACGGCCTGATCCGCTTGCTGGATCGCCGAGTACAGCGAGAACTCGTTGGCATTGTCGAAGTACTTGGCTTCGACCACGGTGGGTACCGAGCCTTCGACTTTGCTCAACAGGTTCGACACACGCTTGTTCACCGCTGCCAGCGCTGCCGCTTCCGGCAGTTTGCGGAAGGCCTGCACCGCTTGTACACGCTGGTCGAAGTCCAGCGCCGAACCCGGCTTGAGCGCACGTACCGACAGGTAGGTGGCGACGTCGACGCCTTCGTCTTCATAGCGCGCGCGCAGACGGTCGAAGATGAACTCCAGCACCGCCTCGTTGAGGCCGGCAGCCTTGACCTTGCCGCCGAACGCATTCACCGCGAAGGCGACGGCGTCGTTCAGGTCGAGATCGAGTTTCTTTTCGATCAGGATACGCAGCACACCCAGTGCCGCGCGGCGCAGGGCATACGGGTCTTTGCTGCCGGTTGGCAGCATGCCGATACCGAAGATACCGACCAGAGTGTCGAGCTTGTCGGCGATGGCGACGGCTGCACCGGTCAGGGTCGCCGGCAATTCCGCGCCGGCACCGCGTGGCATGTACTGCTCGTTCAATGCCAGCGCGACGTCCTGCGGCTCGCCGTCATTGAGGGCGTAGTAATAACCGGCGACGCCTTGCATCTCCGGGAACTCGCCGACCATTTCGGTGGCCAGGTCGCACTTCGACAGCAGGCCTGCGCGGGCAGCCCACGAAGCGTTGCCGCCGATGCGTGCGGCGATGTACGCGGCCAGTTTCGATACGCGCTCGGCCTTGTCGTAGACGCTGCCGAGTTTTTCCTGGAACACCACGTTCTGCAGGCGCAGGTTGAACGCTTCGAGCTTCTGCTTCTTGTCCTGCTTGAAGAAGAATTCGGCGTCGGTCAGACGTGGGCGCACGACTTTCTCGTTACCGGCGATGATCTGCTGCGGATCTTTGCTTTCGATGTTGGCCACAGTGATGAAACGTGGCAGCAACTTGCCGTCGGCATCCAGCAGGCAGAAGTACTTCTGGTTGTCCTGCATGGTGGTGATCAGCGCTTCCTGCGGCACGTCGAGGAAACGCTCCTCGAACGAGCACACCAGCGGAACCGGCCATTCGACCAGCGCGGTCACTTCGTCGAGCAGCGCCGGTGGCACGATCGCAGTGCCTTCCTGGCGCGTGGCCAGTTCTTCGGTACGCTTGCTGATGATTTCGCGACGCTCGTTGGCGTCGGCCAATACATACGCGGCACGCAGGTCGGCCAGGTAGCTCGACGGCGAACCGATGCGCACGGCTTCCGGATGGTGGAAACGGTGACCACGGGAATCGCGGCCAGCCTTCTGCGCGAGGATGGTGCAGTCGATGACCTGATCACCGAGCAACATCACCAGCCACTGGGTCGGACGCACGAACTCTTCCTTGCGCGCACCCCAACGCATGCGTTTCGGGATCGGCAGGTCGTTCAACGAATCTTCGACGATGGTTGGCAGCAGGCTCGCGGTCGGCTTGCCGGCGATGTTCTGGCTATAGCGCAGTTTCGGACCGCTTTGATCGATTTCGCTCAAGTCGACGCCGCACTTTTTGGCGAAGCCGAGGGCGGCCTGAGTCGGATTGCCGTCAGCGTCGAACGCGGCCTGACGTGGCGGGCCGTCGAGGTTGATGCTGCGATCCGGCTGCTGAGTGGCCAGCGCAGTGATCAGCACAGCCAGACGACGTGGCGCGGCATAAACGGTTTTGCTTTCGTAGCTCAGGCCGGCGGCTTGCAGGCCCTTGTCGATACCAGCGAGGAACGCTTCAGCCAACGTGTTGAGGGCTTTGGGTGGCAGTTCTTCGGTGCCCAGTTCAACCAGAAAATCTTGCGCACTCATTGTGCAGCCTCCAGCTTGGCCAGTACTTCGTCACGCAGGTCCGGGGTCGCCATCGGGAAGCCCAGCTTGGCGCGTGCCAGCAGGTAGGCTTGCGCAACGGAACGCGCCAGGGTGCGCACGCGCAGAATGTATTGCTGACGCGCAGTCACCGAGATCGCCCGGCGCGCATCCAGCAAGTTGAAGGTATGCGAAGCCTTCAGGACCATTTCGTAGCTTGGCAACGGCAGCGGCTGGTCGAGTTCGATCAGGCGCTTGGCTTCGCTTTCATAGAAGTCGAACAGTTCGAACAATTTGTCGACGTTGGCGTGTTCGAAGTTGTAGGTGGACTGCTCCACTTCGTTCTGGTGGAACACGTCGCCGTAGGTGACTTTGCCGAACGGGCCGTCAGCCCAGACCAGGTCGTAGACCGAATCGACACCTTGCAGGTACATGGCCAGGCGCTCGAGACCGTAGGTGATCTCGCCGGTCACCGGGTAGCACTCGATGCCGCCCGCTTGCTGGAAGTAGGTGAACTGGGTGACTTCCATGCCGTTGAGCCAGACTTCCCAGCCCAGACCCCAGGCGCCGAGGGTCGGCGATTCCCAGTTGTCTTCGACGAAGCGGATGTCGTGCACCAGCGGATCGAGGCCGACATGCTTGAGCGAGCCCAGATACAGTTCCTGGAAGTTGTCCGGATTCGGCTTGAGCACGACCTGGAACTGGTAGTAGTGCTGCAGACGGTTCGGGTTTTCGCCGTAACGGCCGTCAGTCGGACGGCGGCTTGGCTGTACGTAAGCGGCGTTCCAGGTTTCCGGGCCGATGGCGCGCAGGAAGGTCGCGGTGTGGAAAGTGCCGGCGCCTACTTCCATATCGTAGGGCTGAAGTACCACACAACCTTGCTCGGCCCAGTATTGCTGGAGCGCGAGGATCAAGTCTTGGAAGGTACGCACGGCTGGCGTAGGCTGGCTCACGAAATTCACCTGTTTCTTGGGCTGCGATTTAAAGAGCGGGAGTATACCCGATTCGTTGCTGCGCACGCCCCCTGGAGCCTTATGCCACGCTGCTTTTGGTGTACCGAAGATCCGCTGTACATGGCTTATCACGATCAGGAGTGGGGCACGCCGCTACGCGATGCGCAGGGTTTGTTCGAGTTGCTTTTGCTCGAAGGGTTCCAGGCCGGGCTGTCGTGGATCACCGTGCTGCGCAAGCGCGAGCGTTATCGTCAGGTGCTCTTCGGCTTCGATGTGCAGCGCGTGGCGCAGATGAGCGACGCCGAGATCGATGAACTGATGCTCGACCCTGGCATCATCCGCAACCGCCTGAAACTCAACGCCGCCCGGCGCAATGCGCAGGCCTGGCTGGCGCTGGAGGATCCGGTGGCGTTCCTCTGGTCGTTCGTTGGCGACCGACCGATCATCAATCATTTCAAGGATCGCAGCGAAGTCCCGGCGATCACCCCCCAAGCGCTGGCGATGAGCAAAGCGCTGAAAAAGGCCGGCTTCACCTTCGTCGGCCCGACCATTTGCTACGCGCTGATGCAGGCCTCGGGCATGGTCATGGACCACACCCAGGATTGCGACCGCTACGCGCAGCTTGCCAACGGCGGTTAGAATGCCCGCCTCGCGCATCGCACATAATCAGGAGTGACCTGTGGAAAAGTTTAAAGGCGCCTTGCTGGTAGGCGCTCTGCGGCTGTTTGCCCTGCTGCCATGGCGAGCCGTGCAAGCCGTGGGCTCGGCGATCGGCTGGATCATGTGGAAAACCCCCAACCGCTCCCGCGACGTGGTGCGGATCAACCTTGCCAAGTGTTTTCCACAGATGGATGCGGCCGAGCGCGAGCGTCTGGTCGGTCAGAGTCTGAAGGACATCGGCAAGTCGCTGACAGAAAGCGCCTGCGCATGGATCTGGCCGGCGCAGCGTTCGATTGATCTGGTCCGCGAAGTCGAAGGCCTCGATGTGCTCAAGGATGCGCTGGCTTCGGGCAAAGGCGTGGTCGGCATCACCAGCCACTTGGGCAACTGGGAAGTGCTCAACCATTTCTATTGCAGCCAGTGCAAACCGATCATTTTCTACCGTCCGCCGAAGCTCAAGGCTGTGGATGAATTGCTGCGCAAACAGCGCGTGCAACTGGGCAACAAGGTCGCTGCTTCCACCAAGGAAGGCATCCTCAGTGTGATCAAGGAAGTGCGCAAGGGTGGTGCAGTTGGCATTCCCGCCGACCCGGAACCGGCCGAGTCCGCGGGGATTTTCGTGCCGTTCTTTGCCACTCAGGCACTGACCAGCAAATTCGTGCCGAACATGCTCGCCGGCGGCAAAGCGGTCGGAGTGTTCCTGCACGCCCTGCGCCTGCCTGACGGCTCGGGCTACAAAGTGATCCTCGAAGCCGCGCCAGAAGCGATGTACAGCACCGATACCGCAGAGTCCTGCGCAGCCATGAGCAAAGTGGTCGAGCGTTACGTCGCGGCGTATCCGAGCCAGTACATGTGGAGCATGAAACGCTTCAAGAAGCGTCCGCCGGGTGAGGCGCGCTGGTACTGAGGCAATCGATGTGGATGGAGTGATGACGGTGAGCGACGACGGCCTGCGCTATCGCTAGATCAGCGCGCCTGCCGCTCGAGCTTCTTCAGAAACACCGTCATTTCCTTCTCGGCCTGCTTGTCGCCATGGGCGCGGGCCGCTTCCAGGCCTTGCTCCCAGGCCTGACGCGCAGCGGCGTGATCGTCCAGCGCCAGCTGCGCCTTGCCCAGCAATTTCCACGCTGCCGAGTATTTCGGATCGAACGCCACACAGCGCTGAAAATGCTCGGCAGCCCTGGCGTTTTCACCCAGATCCAGATAACCCTTGCCCAGGCCGAAGCGCAAAAGAGCGTTATCCACACCCTTGGCGAGCATTTTTTCCAGGGATTCGAGCATTGGTGGATTCCTTTCTTTCGTTCGTCAGAGGACCTGCGAGTCTTTCATACCGCTTTCGCGAGCAGGCTCGCTCCCACATTGGAATGCATTCCCCCTGTGGGAGCGAGCCTGCTCGCGAAGGGGCCATCACGGGCAGCGTTGTCTTCAGGTCAGAAAAAGCTCAGCCCCACATGAAACAGCTTCTCCACATCGCGAATATGTTTTTTATCCACAAGAAACAGAATCACATGGTCGCCCGCTTCGATCACCGTGTGGTCGTGGGCAATGATCACTTTCTCGTTGCGGATCACCGCGCCGATGGTGGTGCCCGGCGGCAGGCCGATCTTTTCGATTGGCTTGCCGATCACCTTGCTGGATTTCGCATCACCGTGGGCTATCGCTTCGATCGCTTCCGCCGCGCCCCGTCGCAGTGAGTGCACGCTGACGATATCGCCGCGGCGCACGTGGGCGAGCAAGGTGCCGATGGTCGCCAGTTGCGGGCTGATGGCGATGTCGATGTCGCCGCCCTGGATCAGGTCGACATAAGCCGGGTTGTTGATGATCGTCATGACCTTCTTCGCCCCCAGCCGTTTGGCCAGTAGCGAGGACATGATGTTGGCTTCATCATCATTGGTCAGGGCGAGGAAGATATCGGCGTCGGCGATGTTCTCCTCCAGCAGCAGATCGCGGTCCGAGGCACTGCCCTGCAAGACCACGGTGCTGTCGAGGGTGTCGGAGAGGTAGCGGCAACGCGCTGGACTCATCTCGATGATCTTCACCTGATAGCGGCTTTCGATGGCCTCGGCGAGGCGCTCGCCGATCTGGCCGCCACCGGCGATGACGATGCGTTTGTAGGTCTCGTCGAGACGGCGCATTTCGCTCATCACCGCGCGGATGTCCTCACGGGCGGCGATGAAGAACACTTCGTCATCGGCTTCGATCACCGTGTCGCCCTGGGGCAGGATCGGCCGGTCACGGCGGAAGATCGCCGCCACGCGGGTTTCGACGTTCGGCATGTGCTCGCGCAACTGGCGCAGTTGCTGACCCACCAGCGGCCCGCCGTAATAGGCGCGCACCGCCACCAGTTGCGCCGCGCCTTCGGCGAAGTCGATCACCTGTAAGGCGCCGGGATGCTGGATCAGGCGCTTGATGTAATTGGTCACCACTTGCTCGGGGCTGATCAGCACGTCGACCGGAATCGCTTCGTTCTGGAACAGCTGTTCCTCGCGGTTGAGGTACGACGCTTCGCGCACCCGGGCGATCTTGGTCGGCGTGTGGAACAGCGTGTGCGCGACCTGACAGGCGACCATGTTGGTTTCGTCGCTGTTGGTCACCGCGACCAGCATGTCGGCGTCGTCGGCACCGGCCTGACGCAGCACCGACGGCAGCGAGCCCCGGCCCTGCACGGTGCGGATGTCGAGGCGGTCGCCGAGGTCGCGCAGGCGCTCGCCGTCGGTGTCGACCACGGTGATGTCGTTGGCCTCGCTGGCCAGATGTTCGGCCAGCGAACCGCCGACCTGTCCCGCACCGAGGATGATGATTTTCATCCAGTCACTCCATGAATCCGTTTAGCCGCGCGCGGCAGCGATCTTGATCAGCTTGGCGTAGTAGAAACCGTCATGCCCGCCCTGCTGGGCCAGCAGTTGGCGACCATGGGGCTGCTTGATTCCGGCCGCCGTGGCCAGATCCAGTTCGCGGGCACCGGGGGTGCGCTCGAGGAACGCGGCAATCACTTCGGTATTCTCGGTCGGCAGTGTCGAGCAGGTGGCGTAGACCAGGATGCCGCCGACCTCGAGGGTTTTCCACATCGCATCGAGCAGCTCGCCTTGCAGTTGCGCGAGGGCGACGATGTCGTCGGGCTGGCGGGTCAGCTTGATGTCCGGATGGCGGCGGATCACCCCGGTGGCCGAGCACGGCGCATCGAGGAGGATGCGCTGGAACGGTTTGCCGTCCCACCACTTCGCCGTATCGCGGCCGTCGGCGGCGATCAGTTCAGCGTTCAAGCCGAGGCGTTCGAGGTTTTCCTTAACGCGCACCAGCCGTTTGGCTTCCAGATCCACTGCGACTACGCCGGCCAGCGCCGGTTCGGCTTCGAGGATATGGCAGGTCTTGCCGCCCGGGGCGCAGCAGGCGTCGAGCACCCGTTGGCCGGGCGCCAGATCGAGCAGATCGGCGGCCAGTTGCGCGGCTTCATCCTGCACGCTGATCCAGCCTTCGGCGAAACCCGGGAGGCTGCGTACATCGGCGGCGGCTTCGAGGACGATGCCGTCGCGGCTGTACACGCAAGGTGTCGCGGCGATCCCGGCTTCCCCCAGCAGCGCGAGATAAGCGTCGCGATTGTGATGACGGCGGTTGACCCGCAGGATCATCGGCGGATGCGCGTTGTTCGCTGCACAGATCGCTTCCCATTGTTCCGGCCAGAAGGCTTTCAGGGATTTTTGCAGCCAGCGCGGGTGAGCGGTGCGCACTACGGGGTCGCGTTCGAGTTCGGCGAAAATCGTCTCGCTTTCGCGCTGGGCATTGCGCAGCACGGCGTTGAGCAAGCCTTTGGCCCAAGGCTTTTTCAGCTTGTCGGCACACCCGACGGTTTCACCGATGGCGGCGTGCGCCGGCACGCGGGTGTAGAGCAGTTGATACAGACCAACCAGCAGCAGTGCCTCGACATCGGCGTCGGCGGCTTTGAACGGTTTCTGCAGCAGTTTTTCCGCCAGCGCCGAAAGACGCGGCTGCCAGCGTGCGGTGCCGAAGGCCAGATCCTGGGTGAAACCGCGATCGCGATCCTCGACCTTGTCCAGTTGCGTCGGCAGTGAGCTGTTCAGCGAAGCCTTGCCGCTGAGTACGGCAGCGAGGGCCTTGGCGGCGGCCAGACGCGGGTTCATTGCGCGTCCACCGCTGCGCCGAGCACGCTGCCGACGGCGAACTTCTCGCGGCGGCTGTTGAACAGATCGCTGAAGTTCAGGGCTTTGCCGCCGGGCAGTTGCAGGCGTGTCAGGCATAGCGCTTGGGCACCGCAGGCGACGATCAGGCCGTCCTTGCTGGCGCTGAGGATTTCGCCCGGAGCGCCAGTGCCTTCGGCCACTGTCGCGGCCAGCACTTTCAACGCTTCGCCATTGAGCGTGCTGTGGGTGATCGGCCACGGGTTGAAGGCGCGTACCAGGCGTTCAAGCTCAAGCGCCGGACGGCTCCAGTCGATGCGCGCTTCGTCTTTGTTCAGTTTGTGCGCGTAGGTGGCGAGCTCATCGTTTTGCACCTCGCCTTCAAGCGTGCCGGCAGCCAGACCGGCAATCGCCTGGACCACGGCGGGCGGACCCATCTCGGCGAGGCGATCATGCAGGCTGCCGCCGGTATCTTCGGCGCTGATCGGAGTGACGACCTTGAGCAGCATCGGCCCGGTATCAAGACCGGCTTCCATGCGCATCACGGTTACGCCGCTTTCGGCATCGCCGTGTTCGACGGCGCGCTGGATCGGCGCCGCACCGCGCCAGCGCGGCAGCAGCGACGCATGGCTGTTGATGCAGCCCAGGCGCGGAATATCCAGCACCGCCTGCGGCAGGATCAGACCGTAGGCGACCACCACCATCAAGTCCGGCTTGAGCGCGGCCAGTTCTGCCTGGGCGGCGGCATTGCGCAAGGTCGGCGGTTGCAACACCTGGATATTATTTTCCAGCGCGAGTTGTTTGACCGGGCTCGGCATGAGTTTTTGCCCGCGCCCGGCCGGGCGATCCGGCTGGGTGTAGACCGCGACGATCTCGTACGGGCTGCTCAGCAGGGCCTTGAGGTGTTCGGCGGCAAATTCCGGGGTACCGGCAAAAACAATGCGCAGTGGCTCAGTCATGAAAGGCGTCTCATAAAAAGAAAAAGGCTTGCCGCAGCAAGCCTTTGAAGAGGGGCATCAAGCGTTCTGGCGGTGCAGCTTTTCCAGCTTCTTCTTGATCCGGTCGCGTTTGAGCGTGGACAGGTAATCGACGAACAATTTGCCGTTGAGGTGGTCGCATTCGTGCTGGATGCACACCGCGAGCAGGCCTTCGGCGATCAGCTCATAGGGCTTGCCGTCGCGGTCCAGCGCCTTGATTTTGACCTTCTGCGGGCGGTCGACGTTTTCGTAGAAGCCCGGTACCGAGAGGCAGCCTTCCTGGTACTGGTCCATGTCGTCGGTCAGCGGTTCGAACTCGGGGTTGATGAATACCCGTGGCTCGGTTCGGTCTTCGGACAGGTCCATCACGACGATACGTTTGTGCACGTTGACCTGGGTCGCGGCGAGGCCGATGCCCGGCGCTTCATACATTGTTTCAAACATGTCGTCGACCAACTGACGCACTTCGTCGTCCACTACAGCCACTGGTTTGGCGATAGTGCGCAGACGTGGGTCCGGAAATTCGAGGATGTTTAAAATGGCCATAGGCTTCGATTGCTGCACACGTTGAGTAAAGTCGGGTCGATGGCCTGGCGGGTCCGAAGATGCAGGCTACCGTTGTGAAGCGTAGCTTCTGAAAAACAGAAGCGAGCCACGGGGGCTCTGACGATTCACGCGAATGCACATGATAAAGGGATTCACTGCATGAGGAAAACACTACTCGCCCTGCTGCTTCTGGCTTCGGCCGGCGCCGCTCAAGGGCAAGTGCAACTCAGGGATGGTTTTCCACAGCAATACACGGTGGTTTCCGGAGACACCCTCTGGGACATTTCCGGCAAATACCTGCGCGAGCCCTGGCAATGGCCACAACTGTGGCGCGCCAACCCGGGGATCGAAAACCCCAACCTGATCTATCCCGGCGACACGCTGACCCTCAGCTACGTCGACGGCCAGCCGCAACTGACCGTCAATCGTGGCGAGTCGCGCGGCACCATCAAGCTCTCGCCACGAATTCGCACCAGTCCGGTGGCCGAGGCGATTCCGAGCATTCCGCTGAAATCGATCAACAGCTTTCTGCTGAGCAACCGCATCGTCGACAAGGCCGAAGACTTCGAGAAGGCGCCGTACATCGTCGCCGGCGATGCCGAGCGGGTGCTCAGTGGCACCGGTGACCGCATCTTCGCACGCGGCCATTTCGATCCGGAGCAGCCGGTGTACGGCATCTTCCGCCAGGGCAAGGTCTACACCGACCCGCAAACCAAGGAGTTTCTCGGCATCAACGCCGACGATATCGGTGGCGGCGAGATTGTTGCCACTGAAGGCGACGTCGCTACCCTCGCCCTGCAGCGCACCACCCAGGAAGTGCGCCTCGGTGACCGCCTGTTCGGCGGTGAAGAACGCTCGATCAATTCGACTTTCATGCCCAGCGCGCCGAAGCGTTCGATCGACGGTCTGATCATCGATGTGCCCCGCGGTGTCACGCAGATCGGCGCGATGGACGTGGTCACCCTGAACAAGGGCAAACGCGACGGACTGGCCGAAGGCAACGTACTGGCTGTGATGAAAACCGGTGAAACGGTGCGTGACCGGATAACCGGCCAGCCGCTGAAGATTCCCGATGAACGCGCCGGCCTGCTGATGGTGTTCCGCACCTACGACAAACTCAGTTATGGCCTGGTGCTCAACGCTTCGCGCTCGCTGGCGGTGCTCGACAAGGTGCGAAATCCGTAAGCTTGCTTAACAAGTTACCAACAGAGTTATCCACAGCTTGTTCCGAATGGTTCGGGGCATAGAACGATCAAGGATGATCCATTCATGTTGTCTGTCAGTACGGCCATTTCCCCGGCGGAACTGGAGGCGCGTCTGCGCCTGCACCGCATGCCGGATATCGGCCCCAAGCGTTTTGCCAAACTGCTCGAAGCCTTCGGCTCGGCGTCGAAGGCCATCAGTGCGCCGGCCAGTGCCTGGCGCTCGCTGGGGTTGCCGGCGGCCTGTGCCGAGGCACGGCGTTGTCCGACGGTGCGCGACGGCGCCAGCCACGCAATGCGCTGGCTAGAGCGTCCCGACCAGCATTTGCTGATGTGGGATCAAGCGGATTATCCAGCGTTGCTGGCGCAAATTCCCGATCCACCGCCGCTGTTGTTCGTCGCCGGCGATCCGTCGATTCTGGAAAAGCCGCAGCTGGCGATGGTCGGCAGCCGCCGCGCTTCGCGTCCGGGCATGGACACGGCGGCTGCGTTTTCCCGCAGTCTGGCCGGGGCCGGTTTTGTCATCACCAGTGGGCTGGCGCTGGGCATCGATGCTGCTGCGCATCAGGCGGCATTGGACGTCGGCGGGCTCACCGTGGGCGTGCTCGGCACCGGGCTGGAAAATTTTTATCCACAACGCAATAAACGCCTGGCTGAGGCGATGATTGCCTCGGGCAGCGCGGTGCTTTCCGAGTTCCCGTTGGACGCCGGGCCAACCGCGAGCAACTTTCCACGGCGCAACCGCATCATCAGCGGTTTGTCCCTCGGTGTGCTGGTGGTCGAGGCCAGCGTAGCCAGCGGCTCATTGATCACCGCGCGACTGGCGGCTGAGCAAGGGCGTGAAGTTTATGCGATTCCGGGCTCGATCCATCATCCCGGTGCGCGTGGTTGTCACCAGTTGATCCGCGACGGCGCGGTGCTCGTGGAAACCATCGAACACATCCTCGAAGCCCTGCGTGGCTGGCAGCAGCCGCTGTTATCCACAGCGCCAACCCAGGCCGACCATCCGTTGCTTGCGCTGCTTCACGCGGCGCCGCACACCAGCGAAGCCTTGGCCGCGAGCTGTGGCTGGGCGCTGTCCAAAGTGCTGGCGACGCTGACCGAGCTTGAGATCGACGGCCGGGCGGTATGCGAAAACGGTCGCTGGCTGGCACGGTCGAGCTAGGTTTTACGGGGAAGATCGGTAAACTGCGCGAAACCTGTTTGTGGAGAGTTTTTCATGGTCAACAGTTGGCGTGTGCAACAAGCCGCGCGTGAAGTTCGCGCCGGCGCGGTGATTGCCTATCCAACCGAAGCCGTCTGGGGGCTGGGTTGCGACCCGTGGAATGAAGACGCAGTGGATCGCTTGCTGGCGATCAAGAATCGCTCGGTCAGCAAAGGGCTGATCCTGGTCGCCGACAATATCCGCCAGTTCGATTTCCTGTTCGAAGACTTCCCGCAGGACTGGATCGACCGCATGGCCAGCACCTGGCCAGGACCGAACACCTGGCTGGTACCCCATCAGAACCTGTTGCCGGAATGGGTGACAGGTGTGCATGACACCGTGGCGCTGCGGGTCAGTGACCACCCGCAAGTGCGCGATTTGTGCTCGCTGGTCGGGCCGCTGATCTCGACATCGGCCAATCCCCAGGGGCGACCGCCAGCGCGCACGCGCTTGCGCGTCGAGCAGTATTTCCGTGGGCAGGTCGACCTGGTGCTGGGCGGCAGCCTTGGCGGACGCAAGAATCCCAGCGTGATCCGCGATCTGGCCAGCGGTAACGTCATTCGTCCTGACTGACGCCATTCTTTTATATTTGTTGCGCACTCCTCGGCGGTATAGACGAGGAGTTCTGCGCATGCCTGCAATTTAGTCCTGCATCTGTTTAATACTTATCCGTCGCCATTGTTCTTTCCTGCGTCAGATGAATCTCTGAGTCTGAAATAGCCGTAAATTTTCCCACGGGATTATCAGAACGCGTGCAGTGGCGAGATTTCCAAAAGCATCCATTCTTTCAATGTGCTTGAAACAACTTCGAAATGTTAATGGCTGCGGAGAAGTAATGGATATTACAGATTTACACCTCAAGGATTATCTGCAGGGCTTTCAGGAGACACTCAAGAATCAACAGGCTGATTACCGTGTGGCCATTCTTGAGGCCGGGTCGGATGCCGGGGAATTTGAACGCTTCATCAATCGGCAGTTTCGCCTGCGATTGCAGCATTACATGCTGACCTCCAGAGCCCGGGCACTGGAGACCCGCTTGGCGATTACCTCACGCAGCACGCACTTTTTGCTGTACCAGCGAGATCAACTCATTGCAGTGCTGCGGGCAACCCCGGCGCCGTTCGAATGGGCCTCACTGGCGCAGCATCATGTTTCTCCTACCGTGGCATTGGCCCGGCACGTCGAGTTCAGTCGCCTGATCACCCATTCTCAACAGCACCGCCCAGTGTCGATCAATGGCCTGCTCGCCACCGCCGCGCAATGGGCGATCGATCGTGGCTATCAGGGGGTGACGGCCCTGTGCAGAACGCCGCAGCGGCAACTGTTTCAGCGATTCGGCCTGAGTCCGATCGCTTCGCACGCGATGCATATCGAACAACGGGCCCGGGGCGATTATTGGCTGTTGTCCGCCGAGTGGCGACAGATATTGATGGCTCTGGATCAGCCTGTGAACATGAACGCGCATCAGCCGGAGTATCGTGATGAATATAACCGTCAGTATTGATCCGCCAGTGATCGAAGAGTGGGCGGAGAAATGGCTTGTATATGAATCGAAGAAGTTGCGCAGGAAGTTTGCCGGTCGTAGGCCGGCGGCGAAGAAACTTCACCGGAAGATGTATTTGATATAGCTGGAAGATAATCGGCGAACTCATGGAAGAGTTCGCCGATTATCAACTTACGGCAACAGGATCGTGGAGCCGGTGGTGCGCCGTGCCGACAGTTCGGTTTGTGCCTTCGCCGCATCCGCCAATGCATGGCGCTGGCTGATGTCGACCTTCAGCTTGCCGCTGATGATCATCTCGAACAGCTCGTCGGCCATGCGCTGCAGGTTCTCGGCGCTGTTGGCGTAGGTCGCCAGCGTAGGCCGGGTGACGTACAGCGAGCCCTTCGCGGCAAGAATGCCCAGATTGACGCCGTCGACCGCGCCCGAAGCATTGCCAAAACTCACCAGCAGGCCACGTGGCGCCACGCTGTCCAGGGATGTGAGCCAGGTGTCCTTGCCGACGCCGTCATACACCACCGGGACTTTCTTGCCGTCAGTCAGGGCCAGCACGCGCTCGGCCACGTTCTCGTGGCTGTAATCGATGGTGGCCCAGGCGCCGTTCGCCTTGGCCAGTTCGGCTTTTTCCTTCGAACTGACGGTACCAATCAGCTTCACGCCGAGCGCCTTGGCCCACTGGCAGGCCAGCGACCCGACGCCGCCCGCCGCGGCGTGGAACAAAATGGTTTCGCCGCCCTGCAGTTCGTAGGTCTGGCGCAGCAGGTACTGCACGGTCAGACCTTTGAGCATGACCCCGGCGGCGGTTTCAAAACTGATTTCATCGGGCAGGTGCACGAGATTGTCCTGCGGTAGCACATGCACCTGGCTGTAGGCGCCGAGCGGGCCGCTGCCGTATGCCACGCGATCGCCGACTTTGAACCGGGTGACGTCGCTGCCCACTGCCTCGACGGTGCCGGCGCCTTCCGAACCCAGGCCAGACGGTAACGCGGGTGGGGCATAGAGGCCGCTGCGGTAATAGGTGTCGATGAAGTTCAGGCCGATCGCCTGGTTGGCCACGCGCACCTGATTCGGTCCGGGCGCAGCGGGTTCGTAGTCAACATACTCGAGCACTTCGGGACCGCCGTGGGCGCGGAACTGGATACGCTTTGCCATCTGCCTGCTCTCCTTGGGTCTTCGGTAAGCCCTCTATCCAACTCCGCTGGTTGATCTTCGTCAACTGCGGCGCGGCGGTCTGCGATGGTATGCTGTGCGCCCATTTGCGCCGCCCGCCTGCCGGGGCGCCGCCCGATTCAAGGTGAAGCCATGACGACCCGCACCGACGCCGTAAAGGCCTATCTGCTCGATCTGCAAGACCGCATCTGCGCTGCGCTGGAAACCGAAGACGGCGGAAAATGCTTCGTCGAAGACGCCTGGACCCGGCCGGCGGGCGGTGGCGGGCGTACCCGTGTGCTGGAAAACGGCACGCTGATCGAAAAGGGCGGCGTCAATTTCTCCCACGTGTTTGGCAGCGGCCTGCCGCCATCGGCCAGCGCCCATCGGCCGGAATTGGCCGGGCGTGGTTTCGAGGCGCTCGGTGTGTCGCTGGTGATCCACCCGTACAACCCGCATGTGCCGACCTCCCACGCCAACGTGCGCTTTTTCATCGCTGAAAAAGAAGGCGAAGAAGCGGTCTGGTGGTTCGGCGGCGGTTTTGACCTGACCCCGTATTACGGCGTTGAGGAAGATTGCATTCATTGGCACCGCGTCGCCGAGCAAGCCTGTGCACCGTTCGGTGCGGACGTCTATCCGCGTTACAAGGCCTGGTGCGACACCTACTTTCACATCAAGCACCGGCACGAGCCACGCGGCATTGGCGGTCTGTTCTTCGATGATCTGAACGAGTGGGATTTCGACACCAGTTTCGCTTTCATGCGGGCTATCGGCGACGCCTACATCGAGGCATACCTGCCGATTGTGCAGCGGCGCAAGAATGACGCCTTCACCGCTCAGCAGCGCGAATTCCAGGAATTCCGCCGTGGCCGCTACGTCGAATTCAACCTGGTTTACGACCGTGGCACCCTGTTCGGCCTGCAATCTGGCGGGCGTACCGAATCGATTCTGATGTCGCTGCCGCCGCAAGTGCGCTGGGGTTATGACTGGAAGGCTGAACCGGGCAGCGCAGAAGCACGCCTGACCGAGTACTTCCTGCAGGATCGCGACTGGCTGGCCGAGGCCTGAGGACGGGTGATGGATCGTTACGTCGTTTTCGGTAACCCGATCGGCCACAGCAAGTCGCCGATGATTCACCAACTGTTCGCCGAGCAGACCGGTCAGCGCCTCGACTACAGCACGCTGCTGGCGCCGCTCGACGATTTTGCTGGCTGCGCCACCGCGTTCTTTCGAGAGGGGCGCGGCGCCAACGTGACGGTGCCGTTCAAGGAAGATGCCTACCGTCTGGCCAACAGCCTGACCGCACGCGCGCAGCGCGCCGGTGCAGTGAACACCTTGAGCAAACTGGACGACGGCTCACTGCTCGGCGACAACACCGACGGCGCCGGGCTGGTCCGCGATCTGACGGTGAACGCCGGATTCAGCCTGACAGGTAAACGTATCCTTTTGCTTGGCGCCGGTGGCGCGGTGCGGGGTGCGCTGGAGCCGTTGCTGGCGGAGAAACCGGCCTCGGTGATCATCGCCAATCGCACGGTGGACAAGGCTGAGCTGCTCGCCGAGTTGTTCTGCGACCTGGGACCGGTGTCGGCCAGTGGCTTCGACTGGCTGCGCGAGCCGGTGGACGTGATCATCAACGCCACCTCCGCCAGCCTGACCGGCGACGTGCCGCCGATCGCGCCAAGCCTGATCGAGCCGGGCCAGACCCTGTGCTACGACATGATGTACGGCAAGGAACCGACCGCGTTCTGCCGCTGGGCCACTGAGCACGGCGCGGCGCTGGCGATGGATGGTCTGGGCATGCTCGCCGAACAGGCGGCCGAGGCGTTCTGGCTATGGCGCGGTGTGCGCCCGGATACCGCGCCGGTACTGGCCGAGCTGCGCCGCCAGTTGGCGCAATAATATCCTGTAAGAGTGAGCCTGCTCGCGATTGCGGTGTGTCAGACACAAAGTTTCAACTGACACACCGCAATCGCGAGCAGGCTCACTCCTACAGGGGGCATGCGGTGTTCAGTCTTCAAACCGGATCGGACACTTCTGCGCCCCTTCCAGCTTCCTCAACTCCTCCACCACCGGCGGCCGTGCCCGGCGCAAGGTCAGGCTGCGCCCCTGGCCCAGCAGGCGCCGCGCTTCCTGATGCAGCATCTCCACCCCCGAGTAATCGATGAAGTTGATCTGCTGCGCCTCGATCACCACTCGCGCGCCCTGCAGTCGTTGCAGGCGTACTTGCAGATAATGGCTGGCGCCGAAAAAGATCGAGCCGCCTACCCGCAGCACATCGTCGTCACCGTCGCGCCAATGCTGCACCCGTGGTTGCGAGGTGCGCTTGAGGTAGAAGAACAGCGACGCCAGCACCCCGGCGTAGATCGCCGTCTGCAATTCCAGCAGCAAGGTCGCGAGGCAGGTCAGAGCCATCACCACGAACTCGGCGCGGCTGACTCGCAGCAAGGCGCGGATGCCGCGGTGATCGATCAGGCCCCAGGCGATCAACAGGATGCTGCCGGCCATCGCCGGGATCGGAATGTGCGCGATCAGCCCCGCGCCGAACACTGCGAACAACGCCACCCAGATCGCCGAGAACACCCCGGCCAGCGGCGAGCAGGCGCCCGCCTCGTAGCTCAGGCCCGAACGGGTAAACGATCCGGCTGAGAGCGACCCGGAAAAGAACGCACCGACAATGTTCGACAAGCCCTGTGCGCGGACTTCCTGATTGGCGTCGAGCAGCTGCTGCGAGCGCGCCGAAATCGAACGGGCGATCGACAGACTGGTCACCAGCCCGAGCATGCCCACCGCCACGGCGCTCGGCAGCAGGCGCAGGATCACTTCAAGATCCAGGGGCAAAGTGCTGAACGGCGGCAAGCGCCCGACGAAAGCGCTGACCAGATGCACATGGCCGAACATCGCCGGCCACAGCCACACCAGCAGGCTGGCCAGCACCAGCGTGATCAACAGCGTCGGCCAGCGCGGCAGGAGTTTTTTCAGTATTACGCCGACGATCACCGTTGCGACGCCTAGCATCAGCGACGGTTTATCCACAGCGCCCAGATGCCGCAACAGGTCCATCAGGCTGGCGAGCGCCGTGGTGTTGGCCGGCAATTCCAGCCCCAACAGATTGGGCAATTGCCCGATGGCGATCACCACGGCGGCACCGAGGGTGAAGCCGAGCACTACCGAATGCGAAACGAAATTCACCAGCGCGCCGAAGCGCAGCAGACCGAGCAGCCACTGGAAAATCCCGGCGAGGAACGTCAGCAGCAGAATCAGGGTGATGTAGTCCTCAGACGCCGGCACCGCGAGCGGGCTGACGCTGGCGTACAGGACAATCGAAATTGCCGCCGTCGGACCGCAGATCAAATGCCATGACGACCCCCACAGGCAGGCGATCAACACCGGGATGATCGCCGCATACAGGCCGTATTCCGGCGGCAGACCGGCGATCAGTGCGTAGGCGATCGACTGGGGTAACGCGAGAATCGCACCGCTGAGGCCGACAATCAGGTCCCGCCCGACGCTGGCGCGGGTCTGTCGTGGCAGCCAGTTCAGGAACGGGAATAGGGAATGACGGCTGGGAAAGGCCATGGGTCCTCGCGGTTGGGTTTTGTTCAAGGTTATCAGGGTGTCAGGTGGAAAAGCCCCTCACCCTAGCCCTCTCCCGGAGGGAGAGGGAACTGACCGAGCTGTTTGTTGAAGATTCACCGACCTGCGATTCGGCGTTGAACGCACGTTTTGATCCAACAGCGATCGGCTCCCTTTCCCCCTCGCCCCCTTGGGGGAGAGGGCTGGGGTGAGGGGGCAAAAATCTCCAGCCGAACGCTATTCCAGCAACCCTGAGATCAAAGCTTGGCCTTCACCGCCGCCAACGCATCCTTGCCATCCACGGTCTTCACGCCATCCAGCCACTTGTCCAGCACCGCGGGGTTCGCCTTGATCCACGCCTTTGCCGCTTCGGCATTGCTGACTTTCCTGTTCACCACCTCGGCCATGATGCTGTTCTCCATGTCCTGGGTGAATGCCAGATTGGTCAGCAACTTGCCCACATTCGGGCAGGCCTCGGCGTAGCCCTTGCGGGTCAGGGTAAAGACGTTGCCGGTGTCGCCGAAGTACTTTTCGCCGCCCTTCAGGTAGCGCATTTTCAGCTGCACGTTCATCGGGTGCGGGGTCCAGCCGAGGAAGGTGACGAATTTCTGTTTCTTCACCGCTCGCGACACTTCGGCGAGCATCGCCTGCTCGCTGGATTCGATCAGCTTCCACTGACCCATGTTGAAGTCGTTCTTCTTGATGATTTCCTGCAACGAAATGTTCGCCGGCGCCCCCGAACCGATGCCGTAGATTTTCTTGTCGAACTTGTCGGCGAATTTGTTCAGGTCAGCAAAGTCATGCACACCTGCCTCCCAGACATAGTCAGGAACGGCGAGGGTGAATTCGGTGCCTTCCAGGTTTTTCGCCAGCTGCGTCACGTCGCCGGTGGCGACGAACTTGTCGTAGAAGCCCTGCTGCGCTGGCATCCAGTTGCCGAGAAACACGTCAACCTGACCATCCTTCAAACCGCCAAAGGTGATCGGCACCGCAAGGGTGTCGACCTTGGCCTTGTAGCCCATGCCGTCCAGCAGAAAACCGGTGATGGCATTGGTCGCGGCGATGTCGCTCCAGCCCGGATCGGCCATTTTCACGGTTTCGCAGCCCTGTTCGGCGAAGGCCGAAGCGCTGCTCAACGCAATCAGGCCGACGGTCACAGCTGTGGATAACTTGCGCATGGACTTCCCCTTAACATTATTGGTTTTGGCAGGGTTGTGGATAACGGGCCTTGCGCTCCAGGTCATCGAGATCGATGTGGTTGCGCATGTACTGCTGACTGGCATCGACCAGCGGCTGGTGATCCCAGCTCTTCAGCTTGCCGATGGTTAAAGCGTCGGCGACGAAACGGCGTCGGCGCTGGCTGGCCAGGACATCCCGATGGATCGCTGGAATGTCCCATTTGGCCCGCGCTTCAGCGAGGAACTCTTCGAACAGCTGACGATGTTGCGGCGATTGGCTCAGTTCCTCTTCTTCGCGCGGGTCGTTATCCACATCGAAGAGTAGGCATGGGTCACTTTCGCTGTAGATAAATTTATAGGCGCCCCGGCGAATCATCATCAACGGGCTGACGGTGCCTTCGGCCATGTACTCGCCGAACACCTCGTCGTGCCCGCCCTGCCCTTGCAGATGCGGCAGCAACGAACGGCCGTCCAGGGGCAAGCCCGGTTCGAGCGTGCCACCGGCCAGGTCAACGAAAGTCGGCAGCAGGTCGGCGGTGGAAACGGCGGCGCTGACCCGGCCGGCCTCGAATTGTCCCGGTGCGCTGATCAGCAGCGGGACCCGCGCAGCCATCTCGAACCAGTGCATTTTGTACCAGAGGCCTTTCTCGCCGAGCATGTCGCCATGGTCACCGGAGAAGACGATGATGGTGTCGTCGATAAGTCCGGTTTCCTCAAGGGTTCGCAGCAATTTGCCGACGTTGGCGTCGATATAACTGCAAGCGCCAAAGTAGGCGCGACGCGCATCGCGGATTTTATCCACAGGCAGTGGCTTGTCCCACAGGTCGTAAACCTTGAGCAGACGTTGCGAGTGCGGATCGAGTTCGTCCTGGTTCAAGGCTGTAGGCAACGGGATATCGGCGTCGTCATACAAATCCCAGAATGCCTTGGGAATCGTGTAGGGGTCGTGCGGGTGGGTCATCGACACGGTGAGGCAGAACGGCTGGTCGCCATCCTCGCGGATGTGATCGAACAGGTACTGCTGGGCCTTGAACACCACCTCTTCGTCGAAATCCAGCTGATTGGTGCGCACGCACGGCCCGGCCTGAAGTACCGACGACATGTTGTGATACCAGCTCGGCCGTACATCCGGCTCGTCCCAGTTCACCGCCCAACCGTAATCGGCCGGATAGATATCGCTGGTCAGGCGTTCTTCATAACCGTGCAACTGATCCGGCCCACAGAAGTGCATCTTCCCCGATAACGCGGTGCGGTAGCCGAGACGGCGCAGGTAGTGCGCGTAAGTCGGGATATCGGCAGGGAAATCAGCAGCGTTGTCGTAGGCGCCGATCTTGCTCGGTAACTGACCACTGACCAGGGTGAAACGCGACGGCGCGCACAGCGGGCTGTTGCAATAGGAAGCGTCAAAGACCACGCCTTGGGCGGCGAGGCGGGACAGATTCGGCAGTTTGATCGGCGACGGGCCGTAGAACGGCAACATTGGCGCGGCCATTTGATCGGCCATGATGAAAAGAATGTTCTTGCGCTTCATGTGATCGCGGCATTCCATGTTGAATATTTATGCGAGAGTGCTGCGATCGAGCATGGAGTCCATGCCTGTTCCGGTAAAGCCCGCGCCGGACAATGACTAGGATAAGCACAGCTTATGTATGACGCCCTTGGTGACCTGTCTCTCGATCTACTGCGCGCCTTTGAGGCGGCGGCACGTCATCGCAGCTTTACCGCCGCTGCGGTAGAGCTCGGTACCACGCAACCGGCGATCAGCCAGCAGATGAAGCGCCTGGAAGAACAGCTCGGCACGCGTCTGTTCGACCGGATTTATCGGGGCATCGAATTGACAGAAGTCGGCGCCCTGCTCTTCGAGCAAGTTGCCCTCGGTTTGCAGAATATCGACGCAGGCTTGAGCGCAATCAGCGCGCAGCAGCAACATGAAGTGCTTCAGGTAGCCACGGATTTCGCTTTCGCCGCCTATTGGTTGATGCCGCGCCTGCACCGCTTCCACGAGGCCAATCCGCACATTGATGTCAGCCTGGTCACCAGCGAGCGCAACCACAATATGCTGCGCACCGATATCGACGTGGCGATCCTGTTTGGCGACGGTCGCTTCAAGCAGGGCGAGAGCCATTGGCTGTTCAGCGAGGAAGTGTTCCCTGTGTGCAGTCCGCTGTTGCTCAAGGACCGCTCACTGCCGCTGCCCGCGCAGGCTTTGCTGGAATTTCCACTGCTGCATTTGCGCGGCGAAAACAGCAGCAACTGGTTTGACTGGAGCGGGCTGTTCCGCCAATTGGGCCTGACCACGCCGCCGGCGCCGGGGCAGTTGCGCTTCGACAATTACACGTTGTTGATCCAAGCGGCGATCGGCGGGCAAGGCGTGGCGATCGGCTGGCGTCACCTTGTGGATAACTTGCTGGTGCAGGGGCTGCTGTGCCGGCCGCTGGCGCAAACCACGTTGTCGCGGCTGGGGTATTACGTGGTGTTGCCGCAACGCAAGCGCCGCGGTGCGTTGATTCAACTGTTCGTTTACTGGTTGATGGCCGAGCAGGCCAGCAGTGCGCAATCGTTGAACGGGTTGGCGTTGCCTTCTATTGCGGTATGAAGAGCAAAAGATCGCAGCCTTCGGCAGCTCCTACAAATGGAATGCGATCTCATGTAGGAGCTGCCGCAGGCTGCGATCTTTTACGAATCAGAAGCCGCCACAAAATTCACATGCTCACCGATATGCAGATTCAACCGCAGCTCATCGGCAATCCCCACCGCCACACGGTTCAAGCGCTCCAGCGGTTCAGCCAGACCAGGCTCAAGATTGCCGCCAACCTGACTGAAGTGCTCGATGGTCAACCCGGCAACGCCATGCGGCGCGTTGACCAAGGTCCAGCGCAGAGTGCTGCTTTGTACCGCCTCGAGGATTTCTTCGGCGGCGTGCCGTTGCAGGCGATCATCACTGTCAGGCTCGTCGAGCACGCCAAAGTTGCCCACCAAGAACAAGCGCGGCACGCTGGCCAGTTGCAAACCTTCGACCAGTGCGTCGACTGCCAGCACCTGCTCGACCGGCCCCAGTGTCACCGAGCGCTCGACATGGTCGCTGCTGAACGGCAGCCCCGGCGCGTCCAGCAGACAAATCACCGCCGAACTGCCGGCGACGCTCTGATTGACCCGCTCGGCATCGAACAGATCGCCGGTCTTGGTGCGCAACCCCGGACGCGGCGCGAGTGCGGTGAGATCGTCGAGAATGGCGATGACTTCGTGTTGGCGGCGCAGCAATTCAGCCATCAACGCACCGCCCAGGCTGGCCATGGCACCATAGAGCACCACTTTCACCACTGGGGTTTCGGCATTTTTCATGGCTGTTTTCCTTATAGTTGTCCTATATGGCCTGTGACGGTGGAATCAGCCAAGGGTTCGAACCGATTGAGAGGCGACACGATGCAAGGGATCAAGGGCTATCACGCCCATGTCTATTTCGACGCGAAAACCATCGACCAGGCGCGGGCCTTGTGCGAACAGGCCGCGCAGTTGTTTGCGCTGAAAATGGGCCGCGTGCACGAACGCCCGGTAGGGCCGCACCCCGACTGGAGCTGCCAACTGGCCTTCGGCCCCGAGCTGATCGGCGAGGTGCTGCCGTGGCTGGCGCTCAACCGTAAGGGCCTGGTGGTGTTCCTGCACCCGGACACTGGCGATGATTTACTCGACCACACCGACCACGCGATCTGGATGGGCGCGGTGCGGCCTCTGAATCTGTCGGTGTTTTAATCGAGGGTTTCTTCGGCTTCGCCGGGCAGATGTTCATCCAGATGCAGCCAGGGTAAGCGGCTGTCGGTCCAGATATGCCGCTCGGCCGGCGCCGTTTGCGGGTGGTCCAGGGTGGCGATGGTCACGTCTATGCTGTCGGGACTGAGCGAGGTCACCAACGCCAGTTGTGCGCCGCAGTTTGCGCAGAAGAACCGCGCGCAACTGGCCGACGAGTCATAGCGTGCCGGCGTCCCGGCCAGCCATTGAAAGTTCGCCGCCGGCACGGTGATCCAGGTGGTGACGATGCCGCCGCTGACCTTGCGGCAGATCGAACAGTGACAATGAGCGATATCGCGCAACGGACCGCTGAACTGATAGCGGATGTGTCCGCAGTGACAGCCGCCGTTGTGTGCATGGTTGGTTTCCACCGCCCTTCTCCCGTTTTTATTGACGCTCGCTGCATCCGACCGCCGGTTGACCGTTCATTCTTCGTGTTCATTAGCGAAAGGTAGCTGAAAGCTTCCCCGATTAGGATCGCCTCACTCCCGGCAACAGACCGGTTGGCCCAAGACCTGTGTCAGTTCCACAGGCCCGGCCCAATTAACAACAACAATGGTGATTCTGATGTCCTCTGCAACCCGCCGTCTCTCCCGCTTCCTGCTTATTACTCCGCCCGTACGCTTCGCGCCTCCCGTTCTGCGCTGATCCCGCCCGATCCGCTCATTCCATTAGCCGCGCTACGCCTGGAGTATTCCCATGCTGACTTTCCTTGGCTTCGCCATGGTCATCACGTTCATGTTCCTGATCATGACCAAGCGCCTGTCTGCGCTGATCGCCCTGATCATCATCCCGATTCTGTTCGCCCTGTTCGGTGGTTTCGCGCCGAAGATCGGTCCGATGATGCTCGAGGGCATCACCAAACTGGCGCCGACCGGCGTGATGTTGATGTTCGCTATTCTGTATTTCGCCCTGATGATCGACTCCGGCCTGTTCGACCCGGCCGTGCGCAAGATCCTCAAACTGGTCAAGGGCGATCCGCTGAAAGTTTCGGTCGGCACCGCCGTTCTGGCGCTCGTCGTTTCCCTCGATGGTGACGGCGCGACCACATATATGATCTGCGTGGCCGCGATGCTGCCGCTGTACAGCCGCATCGGCATGAGCCCGCGGATCATGGCCGGTCTGATCATCCTCGCTGGTGGCGTGATGAACATGACCCCGTGGGGCGGCCCGACCGCCCGCGCCGCGAGTGCGCTGCATGTCGATCCGTCGGACATTTTCGTACCGATGATCCCGGCCATGGCCGCGGGTGTCGTGGCGATCCTGCTGATTGCCTACTTCTACGGTAAACGCGAACGTGCCCGCCTCGGCGAGCTGCATCTGGTCGGCGACGAGATCGATCACAGCGAAATCAGCGTCTCGCAATTCCCCGACGCACGCCGTCCTAAGCTGATCTGGTTCAATGCCGCGCTGACCTTCGGCCTGATGTGCACGCTGATCGGCGGCCTGTTGCCGCTGCCGGTGCTGTTCATGGTGGCGTTCAGTATCGCGATGATCGTCAACTACCCCTGCCTGCAAATGCAGAAAGATCGCGTCGCCGCGCATTCCGGCAGCGTGCTGGCAGTGGTCGGGCTGATCTTTGCGGCCGGTATCTTCACCGGTATCCTGTCGGGCACCGGCATGGTCGATGCGATGTCGAAAAGCCTGTTGGCGGTGATTCCGGAGTTCCTCGGCCCGTACCTGGCGGTGATCACGGCGCTGGTGAGCATGCCGTTCACCTTCTTCATGTCCAACGACGCGTTCTACTATGGCGTGTTGCCGGTGCTGGCCGAAGCGGCCAGCCACTATGGGATCACTGCGGTGGAAATGGCTCGTGCCTCGATCGTCGGCCAGCCCGTCCACTTGCTGAGCCCGTTGGTGCCGTCGACCTATCTGTTGGTGGCGCTGGCCGGCATCGATTTCGGTGATCACCAGCGTTTCACCCTGAAATGGGCGATTCTGGTGTGTATCTGCATTCTGATTGCTGCACTGCTGTTGGGGACTTTCCCGGTGTTCAGCACTCTATAAGCCCAAGACTCACCGTTGCGGGTCCTGGCTTCGCGGTTTGAAGCCCGGACCTTTTGCGGTTCAACAATTGCTCAAAGGAATACACATGGATTGGCTGACCAACCCCGAAATCTGGGTTGCCTTCTTTACCCTGACCGCCCTGGAAATCGTCCTCGGCATCGATAACATCATCATGATTTCGATCCTGGTCAGCCGCATGCCCAAGCACATGCAGCAGCGCACCCGGATCTTCGGTCTTGGCCTGGCCATGGTCACGCGGATCCTGTTGCTGCTGTCGATCACCTGGGTCATGCGCCTCACCGCCGACCTCTTCGAAGTGTTCGGCCAGGGTATTTCCGGTCGTGACCTGATCCTGTTCTTCGGTGGCCTGTTCCTGCTGTGGAAAAGCTCGCAGGAGATGTACCACGCGCTGGAAGGCGAAGACGAAAGCGACGACGCGCCATCGGGCAAGGGCGGCAACTTCCTCTACACCATCATCCAGATCGCGATCATCGATATCGTCTTCTCGCTGGACTCGGTGATCACCGCGGTCGGCATGGTTTCCCACGTGCCGGTGATGGTCGCGGCGATCATCGTTGCGGTGCTGGTGATGATGCTGGCGTCGGGCAAGATCAGCGAATTCATCGACAAGCACCCGTCGCTGAAAATGCTCGCCCTGTCGTTCCTGCTGGTGGTCGGTACCGTGCTGATCGCCGAATCGTTCGACGTGCATGTGCCAAAAGGCTACGTCTACTTCGCCATGGCGTTCTCGTTGGCGGTGGAAGCGATCAACATCAAACTGCGCGGCGCAATGGCCAAGAAGAAACAACAGCAGGATCCAGTGAAACTGCGCAAGGATGTGCCGGGCCAATAACCCGGTAGTCCAGCAGCACGCTACATCCCTGTGGGAGCGAGCCTGCTCGCGAAGACGGAGCGCCAGTCGACATCAATGTTGACTGGCCCACCGCTTTCGCGAGCAGGCTCACTCCTACATTTGTTTCTGCGTTCAGGCAGGAGGAACGAGGTTGTCGAGGACGCGGTTGACGGCCAGCTCACCCAACATGATGACTTGCTGGATCCCCAGCAGTGAATTGCGCTGCGGTCCATCAATAAACCCGGCCAGATCGCTGGCCATGATGCTCGCCGACGCCAAAGATTCGCAGGCGTGCACCAGCAGCGTTTCGTTATCCACAGCCGGATCGACGAGGAAAATGGTGCTGGGCTTGCGCGCGGCGGCGGGGTCTTGCTTGAGACCGGGACAGAGGTAGAAATCGAGGGCGCGGTCGGCGGCTTGTTTGAGTCTTTGCGCTTCGAGGTCGGGGTGAGGAAGATCGGTGACCGGTGGATCTGGCGTTATCTTTTTCATATTCAGCTGCTCCATAAAATGAAGCCACTGCCGTTCTCTACTAAAAGAAGGGAGGCGGCTGTACGCAGGTTAGTAGACCGGGGAGCTAGCTTTTCCGGCGCACCCGAAGGCGCCCTGCGCACAACCACCATCAGGATCAGGCATAACCTGACGCAACGATGCTTGCGCACAATAACTAGCAACCCGGGCTACTAATCCCGACCACTGATGAGCAGTGGCCAGCAAACGATAGAGACCAGCCCCAAAGCGCACAAGCCGGCGGATTCTGGCGTAGCCGTAGGCAACGGCGCAAGGATTTGTAGCCTGTCGCCGCGTAACACGGCGTCTGCATAAACACCCACCGCAATCCGTGTTTAACCTCTCTTGGATCAGACACACAACCTGTGGGAGCGAGCCTGCTCGCGAAGACGGAGTGTCAGTCGACAACGATGTTGGCTGGCCCACCGCTTTCGCGAGCAGGCTCGCTCCCACAGAGGCATATCGCATCCATTCGAAACGGGCCGAAAAGGTTGACTCAACGACCTTCGCTCGTTAGCGTCCCCCGCTCGCCTCAAACGACAAACAAGGAACGTTCATGTCTGGAAAACCCGCCGCGCGCGTCACGGACCCGACCACTTGCCCGATTCCCGGTCACGGCACCAACCCGATTGCCAGCGGCTCCGGCGACGTTTTCTTCAACGGCCTCGCCGCCGCTCGCCTGGGCGACAAATGCACCTGCGGCCAAGGGCTCAGCGGTGCCTTTTCGTCCACCGTGTTCATCAATGGCAAGAACGCCATGACCCTAGACAGCACCGCCAGCCATGGCGGCGTCGTAATTGGCGGCTCGGCTAATGTGATCATCGGCAGCTCGCACACCCCTGCTCCGTTCGTTCCACCGTTGCCGATCATCGGCCAGCCCTTGGTCGAATTCAAAGCAGTCAGCGCCGGCAATGGCGAACCCATCGCCGAACAGGGCTATGAAATCGAAACTGCTGAAGGCCGTATCGTGACAGGCCTGACCAATGCGCAGGGCATGACCCAGAGCGTCGCCACCCTGCAGCCCGATCTCGCCGTCGTTCGCTGGACCGCCTGAGCTTCAAGGAAGAAACAATGACCGGACAATGCATCGCTCCAGACGATCTGGACATGAAAAAACTCTGGGACAGCACCTGTGCGCTGCCCACTTGCAAACGGGAAACCAGCACCGCCGGCCCCAACCCGAAAACCCGCGTCGAAGTCCCGCTGCTGACCTGCAACTGCCTGTGGCGCCGCTTCCAGAAAGAAGCCGAAGACTGGGTCGCCCCCGGCGGCGTCCTCATCGCCGACCCCCAGGCCCGCAACCGCAAAATCAACGCTGCGTACGCGCAATTGTGGCTGGCGGATAACCGTTTTCAGTGGGCGGGGTTGGCGGCGTTTGCTTCGAAGCAGGTGGGGTGTGGGCTGATCCACGCCACCAAACTGCAAACCGCCATCGCTGCACAGAAGGCGGCACAGGAAAAGTTGCGAACCGCACCATCGGAAACTCTGTTCGAAGGCTTTGGGTTCAAGTTCAGCAAGACCAATCCCGAGGCAGAGCAGGAGCTGGCCAAGGCTCGGGCAGCCAATCCGATGCCGACGGAGGACATCACCTTCGGCGACAACCCACGCTCAGTGGTTCAGCAGCAACTGGACTATGTGTATGAGATGTTGGCGCTGGGTAATACGTCGCTGTTTCTCGACGTTTATCCGTTGCACCGGTTTTTCATGGTGCGGGGGTACAAGGAAATGGAAAAGTGTTTGAGAAGCCGGCGTGGCATTGGGAAGGATGTAATGTGGCCGATAGCGAATAAGGTGCAGTTTGGGGTTGATGCGGGTGAGATTTACCGAACCTTTGAAGCGATTGATGCCGGTGAAATTGCCGAAAGCGTTCAACAGATGGCACGACACGAACAGTTGAATATCTTGCAGCCCGCAATGTATGAGGACACGCAATTTGCAACACTGATGCGCGGTACTCATGCGGGCAACTACGTATCCGTGGTGACTGGCATGTTCTCTGGTGCAGCAGAGGAAATTCAACTAACGCTTGCTAGTCAGTGCAAGGCTCCCGATAACAGACAAGTTTCATTTTCCAAGAATCCTATCGCTAATCTCGCGGACAGGGATCAGCGAATGGAGTTCGTGTTACGAGCTGCTGGCCAATTTGATGCTTTGCTCAAGAACCCAGCGACTCGTGCTCAGCTGAAACAGTCAATTACGGATATTGCTAATGGGGGCGGAATAAAGTGACGATTATTTCGCGTCGACAGGCATTTGCCGGGACTGGGATAGCGCTCGTTCTGGCGGTTGTTGTCGCCTACTCCATGTCCGGTGTCGACAGGATCTATGCTCATATTGGGAAGCCATACGCCGAAGTCGTCAAAGACTCCAGTTTCCCTGTTGAACGAAAAACAGCCATATATCCAAGTGACCCTCCCAAGGTCGATTCGACCTGGATAAGCAGCCCGGTCGTGATTACTTTTGATGATCCCGAGCATGGCTTTACCTTGCCCAAAACAATTTACGGCGCGGTGGGCTACACCAAGGGAGAAGTAGACGGCATAACGACATCGCCAATGGTGGAATCGCTTCCCTTCGATAAGACAGCTGCGCTCTTGGACGAGCTGCAAACTATGTTCAGGAACGCCAACTGGACTCCTGAACCCGTTGAGGGAAATGATTGGATCAAAGTGCAGAGTGATGATGAAAGGCGACAGCTACAAGCGAAGCTTTTTGATCAGGCGGATGGGGTCATTCTTCTGGTTCCACACAAATACAGCCTGCTGATGCACATCAAGTGCTATGCGCGATGTGATGAGCGGAACGTGAAGACGGCCAGGTATTTAATCGACGTTGGCCTGAGCAGGGACCACTTCAGCGATTGATCCTGCAAAACCACAATCCTGTAGGAGTGAGCCTGCTCGCGATAGCGGTCTCTCAGACAACGATGATGTTGAAGCTGATGACCCTATCGCGAGCAGGCTCACTCCTACATTTGTTTGCGCTGCGTTCAGCGATCGGACGAAGCTGTTTTCATGACACTTTTGTTTCAATCCACGCTTTAGCTGTGCAATGCTGGCGCCGAGGCCGTTAGCCAACTACAGCTTAAGTATCAAAAACGTAGAAACCGCGCGGTGCCGTCCACTTGCCCCTCTGGGGCGCTGCTACTACAGGGGGTCTGCATGCTCACCCTGCTCAATCTGCTATCCGCCGTTGCTCTGTTGATCTGGGGCACGCACATCGTCCGAACCGGCATCCTGCGGGTTTACGGCACCAATCTGCGACATGTGATCGGCCAGAACATGTCGAGGAAATGGCTGGCGTTCATCGCCGGTATTCTCGTCACCGCGATGGTGCAAAGCAGCAACGCCACGGCGATGCTGGTCACCTCGTTTGTCGGCCAGGGCCTGATGGCGCTGACCCCGGCGCTGGCGACCATGCTTGGCGCCGACGTCGGTACCGCGTTGATGGCGCGGGTGCTGACGTTTGACTTGTCGTGGCTGTCGCCGCTGCTGATTTTCCTCGGGGTGATTTTCTTTCTGTCGCGCAAACAGACGCGGCTCGGACAGATGGGTCGAGTGTCGATCGGGCTGGGGCTGATCATTCTCGCCCTGCAATTGATCGTCGAGGCTGCTGCGCCTATCACCCATGCGCAGGGGGTAAAGGTGATTTTTGCCTCGCTGACTGGCGACATCCTCCTCGACGCCCTGGTCGGCGCGTTGTTCGCAATGATTTCCTACTCCAGCCTCGCCGCCGTGCTGCTCACCGCCACGTTGGCCGGCGCGGCGGTGATCAGCCTGCCAGTGGCGATCGGTCTGGTGATCGGCGCCAACATCGGCAGCGGCATCCTCGCGTTCATGAGCACCAGCATGCAGAACGCCGCCGGCCGCCAAGTTGCGCTGGGCAGTCTGTTGTACAAACTGATCGGCCTGCTGCTGATCATCCCGGTGCTCGATCCGCTGGTGCACTGGATCGACAGCCTCGATTTCAGCCCGCAGGAAATGGTCATCGGCTTCCACCTGCTCTACAACACCGCGCGCTGCCTGATCCTGCTGCCGAGCGTCGGGCCGATGGCGCGGCTTTGTGCGTGGCTGCTGCCGGAGCGCCCGGAGGTCAACGGCACCGCCAAACCGCGTCATCTCGACCCGACCGCGCTGGTCACGCCGAGTCTGGCGCTGGCCAATGCCGCGCGGGAAACCCTGCGCATGGGCGATCTGCTCGACAACATGCTCGACGCTTCCCTCGATGTGCTGCGCGGCAAGCAGACCGCCGTCACTCAGGAAATGCGCCGATTGACCGACGACGTCGAGGCGCTGTACAGCGCGATCAAACTGTATCTGGCGCAGATGCCTCGCGAGGATCTCGGCGAGCAGGACAGTCGGCGCTGGGCCGAAATCATCGAGCTGGCGATCAACCTGAAGCTCGCCGCCGACCTGATCGAGCGCATGCTGCGCAAGATCCAGCAGCAGAAGACCTCGCAACGCCGTTCGTTTTCCGAAGAGGGCCTGGAAGACCTCGCCGGGCTGCAACAGCAACTGATCGCCAACCTGCGCCTGGGCCTGTCGGTGTTCCTCAGTGGCGACCGCGAAAGCGCGCGGCAGTTGTTGCGGGAGAAACGCCGGTTTCGTGCGCAGGAACGGCGTCTGGCCCACGCGCATGTCAGCCGTTTGCAACGCAAGATCGTCCAGAGTCTGGAGACCAGTTCGCTGCATCTGGAGTTGATCGCCGATATGAAGCGGCTCAATTCGCTGTTCTGCAGCAGCGCCTATGTGGTGCTGGAAACGGCGGACACTGGCGCGCTGGCGGTGGATGACATGGCCGACATTACGCATTCGCCTTGAACGTCTGGGGCTGGGGTCAGTCAGTTACAGTGGTTCAGCCTTTAGATCTTCGCGAGCAGGCTCGCTCCCACATTTGAAATGCATTCCTCTGTGGGAGCGAGCCTGCTCGCGAATGAGCGACACGGATCTCCAAATCAGCCGTATGGAAGCCTGTTATGCGTTGCCTGTTGTTCGCCTGTCTGTTGCTCGGTTCCCTGCCCGCCTTCGCCCTGGATCGTTTTCAGGTCGAAGGCTATGCGCTGCCCAACGGTTTGCAACTGATGCTCAAACCCGGCACCGAACGTGGCCATGTGGCGATCCGGCTGGTGGTCGGTGTCGGTCTCGATGACTTCGACTGCGACGAAAAAGAGCTGCCGCATTTGCTCGAACACCTGCTGTTCAGCGGCATCGATGCCACCGGTGAAGGCGGTCTGGAAGAGCGCATGCAGGCGTTGGGTGGTGACTGGAATGCGTTCACCAGCAATGCCGACACTACATTCGTCATCGAAGCCCCGGCGAAAAATCAGCGCAAGGTGCTCGACCTGCTGCTCGCGCTGCTGACCCAGACACGCATTGACGACAACGCAATCAACGCGGCGAAACGGGTGGTCGAGCGTGAGGACGGCGGGCACTACACCAAACTGCAGCGTTTCCTCGACCGTCAGGACCTCGGCCACACCGCGAGCAATCAGCTGGCTGTCGAGTTGGGTCTGAAATGCCCGCAGCGCGCCGAAGTCGGCCATCTGACCCAAGAGCAATTGGAGAAGGTGCGCAAGGCCTGGTACGCACCGAACAACATGACCCTGATCGTCGTCGGCGAACTCGACAAGCTGCTGCCGGCCTATCTTGAGCGCACGTGGGGCGAGCTGGAGCCGGTCGAGCCCACCGAACACCGGGCGTTGCCGGACATCCGCACCAGCGCCGCCCATGAACGCACCCTCACCCGGGGCTTCATCGGCGACAGCGCCAAGCTGCACTGGCTGGTGCCGGAACCGGTGCTCGACGATCAGTACGACCAGACGTTCGACATCCTCAAGGATTACCTCGACTGGGCGCTGTATCGGCAGATTCGCCTCAACCACGGTTTGTCGTACGGGCCATGGGCCGAGCGCGAAGTGTTCGGCGGGGTCGGCTTCATGAGCCTCAACGCTGACCTTGATCGCGATGACGTCGACGAAGCCATTCAAGTGCTGGAAGACCTCAAGGCCGACTTGCTGAAAAACGGCCTCGATGCAGACACCTTCGCCCGCATCAAACAAGCCGCCATCGCCCATCAGGCCTGGGCCGTGCAGGGCAACAGCGCACTGGCGGACTATTACTGGAGCGCCCTGAGCGATTATCAGGACGGCCGCTTCGCCAACCCGGCGCGTGAGCTGCAAGGGGTTACGCTGGACGCGGCGAACAAGGCCATGCGCGAACTGTTGTTACAGCCGGGGTACATCAGGATCGAGAAGCCCTTGATCAGTGATGATCAGGTGTTGTGGCTGGTCGCGGGTGGTGTCGGGGTCTTGCTGCTGATCGTGATCGGCTGGCGCCTGCATCGCCACCGAAAACCAGCGGGAAACACCTGATCACTGTGGCGAGGGAGCTTGCTCCCGCTGGGGTGCGAAGCAGCCCCGATGCAGGCGACTCAACATTCCAGAGACACCGTGTCCGCGAATCCTGCGCCTGCTGCGCAGTCGAACGGGAGCAAGCTCCCTCGCCACAGGTTCTCGTGGGGGTTGCTAACCGTGAACCTCGCCACAACGCCCGGCGGACGCTACTCTGTCGGGGTATTTCCTTAGCCTGCAGTGAAGCGCCCACATGTCGAAACTAACCCTCCTGGTCCAGCGCATTCTCGAGCTGATCAAGCGCTACCCCGGGGTTATTGCGGCGGGTGGTTTCATTTCCGGGGTCGGCAGTTTCATCCTCGTTGATCGCCAACAGGGGCTGGCGAGCTGGATCACGGTGATCATGCTGCTCAGCTGGATCTGGCTGATGCTGGAAAACACCCTGACCGGGCTGTTCACGCGGATCTTCAAGCGCGAGATCCCCCAACCGCTGCTGCGCTACGCGACGCAGATGATCCATCAGGAAAGCCTGTTTTTCGTTCTGCCGTTCTTCTTCATCACCACCACCTGGAACAGCGGCCAGTTGATTTTCACGGGGCTGCTCGGCATTGCCGCGCTGATCTCCATCGTCGATCCGCTGTACTACAAATGGCTGGCGCCACGGCGCTGGGCGTTTCTCGCGCTGCATACCCTGACCCTGTTCGCCGCCCTGCTCACCGCGTTGCCGGTGATCATGCACCTGACCACCGCGCAGAGTTTCAAATGGGCGCTGGGGATTGCCGTGCTGCTGTCGTTCCCGAGCCTGGCGTCGATCTTCCCGATCCGCACCGTGCGCAACGCCCTGGCGATTCTATTCATCACCTTTGGCATCGGCGGCGTCGGTTGGGCGCTGCGTTCGTGGGTGCCACCGGCGACGCTGTGGATGACCGACGTGGCGATCAGCACGCAACTGCAGGATCGCACCCCCGGCGCCAGCCTCGATACCGTCAGCGCCGAGCAGATCCGCAGCGGCGGGCTCTACGCCTACACCGCGATCAACGCGCCGCGCGGTCTCGACGAGCGCATTTATCACGTCTGGACTTTTAACGGCAAAGAGGTCGACCGCATCGCCCTCGATATCCATGGCGGGCGCAAGGAGGGTTACCGGGCTTGGACGCACAAGCAGAATTTCCCCGGCAACCCGGCGGGCAAGTGGCAGGTGCGGGTGCTGACCGAGGACGGGCAGTTGATCGGTGTGCTGCGCTTCGCGATCACTGACAGCACACCGGCCAAAGAAAAGTAATCCGGTTCGTGCTATTACGTAGGATCTCGTAACGGCCGTACAAGCACGGAGCTTATGACCAGCAGCCCAACCCCCGGCAGTGCCCACCTGGACACCGCGCTCAGCCCTGCCCGCCTGCGGGTCAGCGGTGACTGGACGCTTGCCCACTACACGGCGCTCAAGCAACTGAGCGAAAAGCTCCACGGCCAATATGACGCCAATACCCCGATCGACCTCAACGGCCTCGGTGCCCTCGACACCGCTGGCGCCTCGTTGCTGGTCGAACTGCTCGGGTCGGAACGCCTGGGCAAGACCGCTGAACACCCCGATTGCACCCTTTCTACGGCCGACCGCGCGTTGCTGCAAACCGTGTATTGCTCGCTGAACGATTTCTGCGTGCCGATCAAGGAGCCGGAAGTCAGCGTCAGCGTGCAATTGCTGACGCGCATTGGCCGCGCAGTAGATAAGGTCTGGAACGACACGATGCAGCTGCTCGGCTTCGTCGGGTTGATTCTCGAAGTCATCGCCCGTGGCCTGTTCCGGCCCAAGCGCTGGCGCATCACGCCGATGATCGCGCACATCGAGCAGACCGGCCTCGACGCGGCGCCGATCGTGGCTTTGCTGACGTTCCTGGTTGGCGCGGTGGTGGCGTTTCTCGGTGCCACAGTACTGGCCAGTTTCGGCGCGACGATTTTTACCGTGGATCTGGTCGGCTTCTCGTTCCTGCGCGAATTCGGCGTGCTGCTCACGGCGATCCTGATGGCCGGGCGCACCGCCAGTGCGTTCACCGCGCAGATCGGCTCGATGAAGGCCAACGAAGAGATCGACGCAATCCGCACCCTCGGCCTCGACCCGATCGAATTGCTGGTGGTGCCGCGGGTGCTGGCGCTGCTGGTGGCGCTGCCGATGCTGACGTTTCTGGCGATGCTCTCGGGGATCGTCGGCGGCGGCGTGGTCTGCGCAGTGTCGCTGGACATCTCGCCGGCGATGTTCCTTTCGTTGCTGCAATCGGACATCGGCATCCAGCATTTTCTGGTCGGGTTGGTGAAGGCGCCGATCTTCGCCTTCCTGATCGCCGCGATTGGTTGCCTGGAAGGCTTCAAGGTCAGCGGCAGCGCTGAATCGGTCGGCGCGCACACCACCTCCAGCGTGGTCCAGTCGATTTTCGTGGTGATCGTGCTCGATGCGGTGGCTGCGCTGTTTTTCATGGAGATGGGCTGGTGAGTCGTCTACCCCGCGCGCCCTCGGAGGCGGTGATCGAAGTCCGTGGCCTGTGCAATCGCTTTGGCCCGCAGAGCGTGCACGAGAACCTTGATCTGGACGTGTACAAAGGCGAAATCCTCGCCGTGGTTGGCGGCTCCGGCACCGGTAAATCGGTGCTGCTGCGCAGCATCGTCGGGCTGAATCGGCCCAGCGAAGGCATGGTCAAAGTCTTCGGCCAGAACCTGCCGAATCTGCCCGAGCATGAACGCTCGCTGATCGAACGGCGCTTCGGTGTGTTGTTCCAGAAAGGCGCGCTGTTCTCGTCGCTGACCGTGACCGAGAACGTCGCCCTGCCCCTTATCGAACACGCCGGCCTCAGCCGTCAGGACGCCGAGCATCTGGCGGCGGTGAAACTGGCGCTGGCCGGGCTGCCGCTGTCGGCGGCGGACAAGTACCCGGCGTCGCTGTCCGGCGGCATGATCAAGCGCGCGGCGCTGGCGCGGGCCCTGGCGCTGGACCCGGACATCCTGTTTCTCGACGAACCCACCGCCGGCCTCGATCCGATTGGCGCGGCGCAATTCGATCAACTGATCCTGACCCTGCGCGATGCGCTGGGTCTGAGCGTGTTTCTGGTCACCCACGACCTCGACACGCTGTACACCATCACTGATCGAGTGGCGGTGCTGGCGCAAAAGAAAGTGCTGGTGGCCGGCCCGATCGACGTCGTCTCGGAAACCGACGACGCCTGGATTCACGAATACTTCCACGGCCCGCGCGGCCGCTCGGCGCTGGACGCCGCCAAACTGCTCAACGAGGTCTGATATGGAAACCCGAGCCCATCATGTGTTGATCGGCCTGTTCACGGTGATCGTCGTGGCCGGCGCCCTGCTCTTCGGCCTGTTTCTGGCCAAATCCAGCGTCGACACCGAGTTCAAGGATTACGAAGTGGTGTTCAACGAGGCGGTCAGCGGTCTGTCCAAGGGCAGCTCGGTGCAGTACAGCGGGATCAAGGTCGGTGATGTGGTCAGCCTGCGCCTCGACCCGCAGGACCCGCGTCGGGTCCTGGCGCGGATTCGTCTGGCGGGCGACACGCCGGTCAAGGAAGACACCCAGGCGAAACTGGCACTGACCGGGATCACCGGCACCTCGATCATCCAGCTCAGTGGCGGCACCCCGCAGAGTCCGAAACTGCGCGGGCATGACGGCCAGTTGCCGACCCTGATCGCCTCGCCCTCGCCGATTTCGCGTCTGCTCAACGACAGCAGCGACTTGATGACCGGCATCAGCGCCCTGCTACAGAACGCCAACCATATGTTCTCCGCGGAAAACGTCGAGCGCGTGAGCAAGACCCTCGCTCATCTGGAGCAAACCACCGGCACCATCAACGACCAGCGCGGCGACATCAAACAAGCGATGCAGCAACTGGCGACGGTGGGCAAACAGGCCGGCAGCATGCTCGAGCAGACCTCGCTGCTGATGCGCAACGCCAATGGCTTGCTCAACGATCAGGGCAAGCAGGCCTTGGGCAGCGCCGAACAGGCGATGAAGTCGCTGGAGCAAAGCAGCGTGACCATCAATGGTTTGCTCAGCAAAAACCAGAATTCGCTGGATAACGGCATGCAGGGTCTCAACGGCCTGGCCCCGGCGATTCGCGAACTGCGCGAGACGCTGACCTCGCTGCGTGCCATTTCCCAACGCCTCGAGGCCAATCCCAGCGGGTATCTGCTGGGCAGCGACAAGAACAAGGAATTCACCCCATGAAGTTGACTCGAATCGCCCTCCTCGGCGCCGGCCTGATCCTGATTGGCGCGTGCTCGATTTTGCCCGAGTCGGAACCCTCGGATGTCTATCGCCTGCCCGCCGCACCGGCGCCCGCCTCCGCCAGCCCGACGACGGCTCAGTCGTGGTCGCTGCGCTTGAATAAATTGCAGGCCAGCGAAGCGCTGAACCGGCCGAGCATTGCTGTGATCCCGCAGGGCGATGTGATCAGCAGCTACAAGGGCTCGCGCTGGAGCGATCCGGCGCCGGTGCTGCTGCGCAATCGCTTGCTGGATGGCTTTGCGCGGGATGGTCGGGTGACGCTGCTGAGCACCGACGACAGCAACTTCCAGGCGGATCTGGAGCTGGGCGGCAGTTTGCAGGCTTTCCAGACCGAATATCAGGGCACCCAGGCCGGCGTCGTGGTGCGGATCGATGCGTTGCTGGTGCGTGGCTACGATCAGCGCATTCTCGCCAGCCGCCGTTTTGAAGAGCGCCAGACGTTGAATGATGTGCAGGTGCCGGCGGTGGTTGCCGGGTTTGGCCAGGCCAGTGATCGCCTTACGGCCAGGGTTGTGGCCTGGGCAGTAGAACAAGGCCAGAAACTGGCCCCACAACCCCGCTGACACACCACAATCGCTGTGGGAGCGAGCCTGCTCGCGAAAGCGCTATGTCAGTCGCCATCATCGGTGACTGACACAGCGCTATCGCGAGCAGGCTCACTCCTACAGTGGATCTGTGATCAGCCGAAGAACCAGTAGCAGACCCCGATAGCGCCAACCACCCCGGCAAACTCCGCCAGCAACGCGCAGCCCACCGCATGCCTCGCCCGCTGAATCCCCACCGCGCCGAAGTACACCGCCAGCACATAGAACGTGGTCTCGGTACTGCCCTGAATCGTCGCGGCGACGAGTGCCGGGAAGCTGTCGACGCCTGAGGTCTTCATGGTTTCAATGAGCATTGCCCGCGCGGCGCTGCCGGAAAACGGTTTGACCATCGCCGTCGGCAATGCGTCGACGAAGCGCGTGTCCCAACCGGCCCACTCGACCAGATGGCGAATGCCGTCCAGGCCAAAATCCAGCGCTCCAGAGGCGCGCAACACGCCAACCGCACATAGCATCGCGACCAGATACGGCAGAAGATTTTTCGCCACATCGAAGCCTTCTTTCGCGCCTTCGACAAACGCTTCGTAAACCTTGACCTTGCGCATTGCACCGATCAGCAGAAACAGCATGATCAAGCCGAACAGCGTGAGATTGCCGAGGATCGACGACAATCCCGCCAGCGCCGTCGCAGAGAGTGTGCCGAGCAGGGCCATGAAGCCGCCGAGGATCAGGGCGCCGGGCACCAGATAGGCCAGCACCACCGGATCCCAGATCCGTAGCCGTTGCATGAAGGCCACGGAGAGAAAACCGACGATGGTCGAGCAACTGGTCGCCAGCAGAATCGGCAGGAACACCAAGGTGGGGTCCGGCGCGCCTTGTTGGGCGCGGTACATGAAGATGGTCACGGGCAGCAGGGTCAGCGACGAGGCGTTGAGCACCAGGAACAGGATCTGCGCATTGCTGGCGATGGTGGCGCTGGGATTGAGCTCCTGCAGCGCTTTCATGGCTTTGAGGCCGATAGGCGTGGCGGCATTGTCCAGGCCGAGGCCATTGGCAGCGAAGTTCAGCGTGATCAAGCCAAGGGCAGGGTGGCCGGCGGGGACTTCCGGCATCAGCCGCAGGAATAGCGGGCCGAGCACCTTGGCCAGCCATTCGACGATCCCGGCTTTCTCGGCAATGCGCAGAAAGCCCAGCCATAGGGTCAGGGTGCCGAACAGCAGCACCATGACTTCGACCGAGAGCTTGGCCATGGCGAAAATGCTCTCCACCATCGCCGCGAAGATCCCGGCATTGCCGCCGATCAGCCACTGCGCCAGCGCCGACACGGCTGCCACGATGAAGAAGCCAAGCCACAGGCCATTAAGCATCAGTCAAATCCCCCGAAGAATGCGGCGAATGATAGCGGGGTCGCCAGAAACGACAAACCCCGGATTGCGCCGGGGTTTGTGTGTGCCCTTTTGTGGCTTGGCTTACATCCCCTGTGGGAGCGAGCCTGCTCGCGAAAGCGTCCTGTCTGTCACATCAACGCTGAATGCCATACCGCCTTCGCGAGCAGGCTCGCTCCCACAGAAAAGCCAATCACCACAGGTTTCAGCAATCAGTTCTTGGAAATCTCGCCCGCCGGCAGTTTTTCCTTGCTGCGCCAGTGCGGCAGGGAGTTCCAGTAGCGCTCGCCCTTGGCGTCGTCGTACATGCCTTCCCAGCGCGCGATAACCAGCACCGCCAGGGCATTACCGATCACGTTCAGTGCGGTACGCGCCATGTCCATGATGCGGTCGACACCGGCGATGAACGCCAGGCCTTCCAGCGGAATGCCGACGCTGCCCAGCGTCGCCAGCAGCACCACGAAGGAAACGCCCGGTACACCGGCGATGCCTTTGGAGGTGACCATCAGGGTCAGCACCAGCAGCAGTTGCTGGCTGATTGACAGGTCGATGCCGTACAGCTGGGCAATGAAGATCGCCGCGATCGACTGGTACAGGGTCGAGCCGTCGAGGTTGAACGAGTAACCGGTCGGCACCACGAAGCTGCAGATGGCTTTCGGCGCGCCGTAGGCTTCCATCTTCTCGATCACCCGTGGCAGCACGGTTTCCGAGGAAGCGGTGGAGTAGGCCAGCACCAGCTCATCCTTGAAGATGCGCATCAGCTTGAGCACCGAGAAGCCAAACAGCTTGGCGATCAGGCCCAGCACGACGAAGGCGAAGAAGGCGATGGCGACGTAAACCAGGATCACCAGTTTCGCCAGCGGCAGCAGCGAGGCGAAGCCGAAGTTGGCGACAGTCACCGCGATCAGGGCGAACACGCCGATAGGGGCGTAGTTCATGATCATGTGGGTGACTTTGAACATGCTTTCCGAGACGCCTTGGAACATCTTCACCAGCGGCTCGCGCAGGTCCGACTGCAGGCTCGACAGGCCGAGACCGAACAGGACGGAGAAGAAGATGATCGGCAGCATTTCGCCGCGGGCCATGGCTGCGAAGATGTTCGACGGGATCAGGTTGAGGATGGTCTCGATGAACGCATGCTCATGCTGCACTTCGGCGGCGGTCGCCTGGTACTTGGAGATATCCACAGTGCCCAGGGTGCTCATGTCGATGCCGGTGCCCGGGTGGAACACGTTGGCCAGCACCAGACCGACCACGATGGCGATGGTGGTGACGATTTCGAAATAGATGATGGTCTTCAGGCCGATACGCCCGAGCTTCTTGGCGTCGCCCACGCCGGCGATGCCGACGATCAGAGAAGAAATGACGATCGGAATCACGATCATCTTGATCAGACGGATAAAGATATCGCCTGCCGGTTGCAGGACGTTGCTGATCCACCAGGCCTTCTCGGCGCTGAAGTGGTTGAGCAACGCACCCAATGCAATCCCTAGAACCAGACCTATCAGGATCTGCCAGGCGAGGCTGATTTTTGCCTTCTTCATTATCTTTACCCTTACTTGCGTTTGACTCAGGCACATGCAGGAACTGGAACGCTCATCAGCGGAAAAGTCTGTGCATCTGCCTCCGTATAAGGTGCCCCGAAGTGCGTATTTACGGCTCTTCGGCAGGCGAAAAAAGGCGCAACTATTCCGATGCAAGGTGGCGCCGTCTAATGCCGTAAACGCCTACCCTATGCCGAATCGGCATGAGCTTTTTCAATTGAAACTGGCGTCCCAAGCGGTTCGATTGTGACATTTCAGCCGGCATAAGTGCCGTGAACCGGCCATTACAGCGTAGGCCGGTGAAATTTCGCACAGCGAGAATCGGCGGAAATTTCCGGAAAAAGTCTGAATTGAAAGCCTATAAGTCACACGAATCGAGCGCGATCTTTGTCGATATACGGTCGTCAGGAAACACCGCGAAATGTTTTCCCGCGCAGTGTCGGCGATTCGAAGAAGGGGATTAGCGTGCTGGATCAATGATTTGGCTGATTCAAAGCCCAGCGCAGATTCGTCAGACCATCGGGTCGACGAACCTGCGGCGCAGCTTTTACCCTGACCCGGCCCTTGCGCAGGTACTCCCTGTACCCGTAGGTCACTCCGACCCTGTAGCAGTCAGAACGTCCCGGCCCCCTGGTCATGCACCGGCCCTCATCGGGTGGCGCAATGGAAAGCAGCGGGGCGCTGCTTTCGTGTTCAAGAATCCTGTGCGTCCTGCATCAGTACCACTTGGGATCTTTCTTCAGGGTTTCCATCAGCAGATCCTGCATGCCCTGATCAGGTTTGCCGAAGAAGCGATACGTCGCGTGTCGCGTTGGCGACTTGTCCTGCGGCAGACCTTCCGGGACATCGACCAGCATGGCGTAGGCGTCATCCTTGTCGAAGCTGAAGGCAACGATCAAACGGTGATTCAGGCACTTGTCCTGACTCTCGCAGAGTGGACCGACCAGATACTTGTCGCCATCTTCCGTAACGGCATTCATCTGTTGCTCAGAGGTTCCGGACAGGTTGATCACCCACTCCGGTACGCGCTCTTCCTTTTTGATCACACCTTCCCAGGTTTCGCGATACTGCTCGTCGGAAGCGAGCAGTCCGTTGACCCGGGCCTGGCCGTCATTGGCCGCCATGGCCATGGCACTGCCGCCCAGAAGCAGGGCGGCGGCCAATGTCTTGAGACCGATCATCGTTAACCTCGGCCGCGACGGCCAAAGAAGAAGGAAGCGATGAACATCACCAGGAACACGACAAAGAGAATCTTGGCGATACCCGTGGCGGTGCCCGCGATACCACCGAAGCCCAGTACGGCGGCGATGATGGCAATGATCAAGAATGTAATTGCCCAGCTCAACATGGTGATTCTCCTTACTTCTCTATTTAGGGGTGTTTGCGGTTTCCGACGCTCAGGCGTCCGAATCTGTTCAACGACTTAAAAAACCCAGCGCTCTTCCCGTGGCAGTTGGTCCAGCGGTTGCGCCTGGTCTACATCGATCATGTGCATCGAAGCGTTTTCGGCCTGGCTGCTGCTCACGGCACTGAAGTGCTTTTGAGTGCTGTGCTGCATCGAAATGAGTGGCTCGGGTTTGCGGCTGTTTTCCCAGCTCATGTATTGCTGGCAGACGATCAGGGTGATCAACAACGCCAGTACGCCGAACAGACCTTGCTGGATCTGCAGTGGCGAAATACGTACTTGGGCGGCAGTTGGGCGAGTCATCCTGTGTTCCTCACGCTTGTTCGGTTGGGGCAGTGCTGATCTGCCCGGGCTGAGTGAGGTATTGCAGCCTGCATGCCAGTTTTTTGTTGCCTGAAAATATTAATAAAAACAATGGCTTACGGACGATAGAGAAATTTCCTGCGACGCATCCTGCACGATGGCTCTTCTGCGGTCGTGCGCAATGCACGATTATTTCGTGGGAAATTTCGATGATATGGAATTGCTACCGGTACGCAGATGTCAGAAGAGGACGCAGGATCTGCCCTGCAAATCGCTGGCTGTTTTAAAACTCAACGAAATCAATGAATTGGCCGTTATGGCAGTAGAGAGCTACCCTCCTATGGCTGGTATCGTTCAGAATCAACCATGCAACTTGCCCGATTTTTCCGGGACTAACCCAAGACTAATCACTATGGAGCGTAGGAAAAATGGAATCTGCCACTGAGCAACAAGGCCGCATTCTGCTGGTGGACGATGAATCCGCCATCCTGCGTACGTTTCGTTATTGCCTCGAAGACGAAGGCTATACAGTCGCCACGGCCAACAGCGCGGCGCAAGCCGAGGCTTTGCTGCAACGCCAGGTCTTCGACCTGTGCTTCCTCGATTTGCGCCTGGGCGAGGACAACGGTCTGGACGTCCTTGCGCAAATGCGCATTCAGGCGCCATGGATGCGCGTGGTGATCGTGACCGCGCATTCGGCGGTCGACACCGCCGTTGATGCCATCCAGGCCGGCGCCGCCGACTATCTGGTCAAACCGTGCAGCCCCGACCAACTACGTCTGGCCACCGCCAAGCAGCTGGAAGTGCGGCAGCTGTCGGCGCGTCTTGAAGCCCTCGAAGGCGAGATCCGTAAACCGAAAGACGGCCTCGATTCCCACAGCCCGGCGATGAAGGTCGTACTGGAGACTGCCCGTCAGGTCGCGAGCACCGACGCCAACATTCTTATCCTCGGCGAATCCGGCACCGGTAAAGGTGAACTGGCCCGTGCAATCCACGGCTGGAGCAAGCGCGAGAAGAAGTCCTGCGTAACCATCAACTGTCCGTCGCTGACTGCCGAGCTGATGGAAAGCGAGCTGTTCGGCCATAGCCGTGGCGCCTTCACCGGGGCCAGCGAAAGCACGCTCGGTCGGGTTAACCAGGCTGACGGTGGCACGCTGTTTCTCGACGAAATCGGCGACTTTCCACTGACGTTGCAACCCAAGTTGCTGCGTTTCATCCAGGACAAGGAATATGAGCGGGTGGGCGACCCGGTAACTCGCCGTGCCGATGTGCGCATTCTCGCCGCGACCAACCTCAACCTCGAGGACATGGTCCGCGACGGTCGCTTCCGCGAGGATCTGCTCTATCGCCTCAACGTCATCACCCTGCACCTGCCGCCATTGCGTGAGCGCGCCGAAGACATCCTGACCCTTGCCGATCGCTTCCTCGCACGTTTCGTCAAAGAGTACGCGCGTCCAGCGCGCGGCTTCAGCGATGAGGCGCGCGAAGCGCTGCTCGGTTATCGCTGGCCGGGCAACATTCGCGAGCTGCGCAACGTGGTCGAGCGGGCGAGCATCATCTGCCCGCAGGAACGCGTGGAAATCAGCCATCTGGGCATGGCCGAACAACCGGCCAACAACGCGCCACGGGTCGGTGCGGCGCTGAGCCTGGATGAGCTGGAGAAAGCGCACATCGGGGCGGTTCTGGCCACGGCTGGCACACTGGATCAAGCGGCGAAAACCCTCGGCATCGACGCCTCGACCCTGTATCGCAAACGCAAGCAGTACAACCTGTGAGCACTGCGCGATGAAACTGGCGATCAAGCTGCGCACGCGCCTGTTCCTGAGCATTTCTGCACTGATCACCGTGGCCTTGCTCGGGCTTCTGCTCGGGCTGGTCAGCGTGATGCAGATGGCCGGGTCGCAGGAAGCGCTGGTGCGCAGCAACTTCGTCACCCTGGATCTGGGCCTCAAATTGCGCCAGACCCTCGGCGATCAGTTGATCATCATGCTCGCGGAAAAGCCCGACCCCGTTGCCTTCGAAGCGTCCAAGCAGCATTACTTCCAGTTGCTCGACCAAGGCATCGCCCAGCAGTCGGAGGGTGAAGATCAGCCTTACGGTTTCCGCCAGGCCAAGGCCGATTACCTTAACTTCCTCGACTCCTTCGATGTCAGCGCCGAAGCGGCGAAGGATGCCAGTACCAGCGCGGATTTCCGCGAGCGCTTCAATATCCTGCGCAACGGTTTGATTGCGGAACACAAGCACGCGCTGGACAGTATCAACGAGGTCCAGCACGCCGCCCGCGAACGTGCCTTGCTGATCGCCGGGCTGCTCGGTCTGGTCGGGCTGGCGGTGCTGATCATCGGTTTTGTCACAGCGCAAGGCATTGCCCGCCGCTTCGGCGCGCCGATCGAAGCGCTGGCCAAGGCTGCCGATAACATAGGGCAGGGTAACTATGACGTGACCCTGCCGATTTCCACCGCCATGGAAGTCAACCTGCTGTCGCGGCGCTTCGGTCTGATGGCCGAGGCGTTGCGCGAACACCAGGCGATGAATGTCGATGAGCTGTTGGCCGGTCAGCAACGCCTGCAAGCGGTGCTCGACAGTATCGACGACGGTTTGTTGATGATCGATCGCCAAGGCCAGCTCGAACACCTCAACCCGGTCGCTCAGCGTCAGTTGGGCTGGGAAGATGATCGTCTCGGCCAGGGCTTGGGCACCGCACTCGGTCGCCCGGAGCTGGATGCACAACTGCAACTGGTGCTGCGCGGCGGCACGCTGGAGCGGGCGCCGGAAGATCTGAGTATCGAAGTCGATGGTGAATCGCGCCTTCTTACTTATAGCCTGACGCCGGTCAGCCACACCCAGGGGCATATTCTCGGCGCGGTCATGGTGCTGCACGACGTCACCGAACAACGTGCGTTCGAGCGGGTTCGCAGCGAATTTGTTCTGCGCGCTTCCCATGAATTGCGTACGCCGGTGACGGGCATGCACATGGCTTTCGGGCTGTTTCGTGAGCGGGCCAAGTTTCCGGCGGAGTCGCGCGAGGCTGACCTGCTGGATACAGTCAATGAAGAAATGCAGCGCCTGATGCAGTTGATCAACGACTTGCTCAATTTCTCGCGCTACCAGAACGGTTTGCAGAAACTCACCCTGGCGCCATGTTCCATTGAGGACTTGCTGGAGCAGGCGCAGCTGCGCTTTGCCGAAGCGGCGGCGGCCAAAGGTGTGGCGCTGAACGTCGAGATTCAAGGGCCGTTGCCACGTTTGCAGGCCGATCAGGCGCAACTCGATCGTGTCCTCGACAACCTGATCGACAACGCGCTGCGCCACACTGCACGCGATGGGCAGATCCGTCTGCAGGCGCGTCGTCATGGCGAGCGGGTGATCATCAGCGTCGAAGACAACGGTGAAGGCATTGCCTACGGCCAGCAGGGGCGGATCTTTGAGCCGTTCGTGCAGGTCGGTCGCAAGAAGGGTGGCGCCGGGCTCGGCCTGGCGCTGTGCAAGGAAATCGTCCAGTTACACGGCGGACGCATGGGCGTCTATTCGCGGCCGGGGCAGGGCACCCAGTTCTACATGGCGCTGGCGGTTTAGGCTTCGTCGTCCATACGTCGTCCTGCGAGCCGGCGTCCGCGGGTGATCAGTTCGATGAACTGCACGGCGCTCAGCGCGTGGGCGAACAACCAGCCCTGACCGAATTTCACCCCTTCACTGCTGAGCAAGGTCGCCTGGGATTCCAGTTCGATGCCTTCAGCAATGACCTTCAGATCCAGCGCCTGCGCCATGTGAATGATGTGCGGGGCGACGCCGCTGCTCGCCGCGTCATGGCCCAGCGCATCAATGAAGGCCTTGTCGATCTTCAGGCAATCCACTGGCAGGGTCTGCAGGTAGGCGAGGCTGCAGTAGCCAGTGCCGAAGTCGTCGATCAGTACCTGATGGCCAACGTCGCGCAAGGCTTGCAGGTTTTCCCGAGCGACGACCACATCGATCAGGCCGCGCTCGGTGACTTCGAAGGCAATCTGTCGCGCCGCAACACGGTGCAGCGCCAGCAGGCGCGCCATGACGTGGCCGATGCGCGGCACCATGACATCGCACGCCGCGAGGTTCACCGAGATATACAGCTGCGGATTGGCGCGCAATAACTGGCCCAGTTGTTCGAGCAAACGCTGCAACACGAAGTCGGTCATCTGCCGGATCTGTCCGGTGTTCTCGGCCATCGGAATGAACAGGTCGGGGCTGGTCAGCGTGCCGTCCGGGCGCCGCCAGCGCAGCAGGGCTTCGGCGCCGACGCAGTTGCGGCTGTCGAGGTCGAAGATCGGTTGATACAGCACCTGTAACTCACCCCGACGGATCGCCCCGTGCAACTCGGCATCCAGCGATTGCCGCTGGCGCACCAGCAGGAAGGTCAGAAACCCGACAATGGCCCCGGCAATCAGGCACACCGGCAACAGCCACCACCACACCGCAGGGATATGCACGCCAGTGCGCGGCGTAATCAATACCAGCTGGTATTCCGGATTATCGGTGGGCATGCGATAGATCAACCGCGTTTGCGTCACCTGCAGTGCATCACGACTTTTCGGTGGCCAGGGTTCGGTGGGCGGCCAGACCTGTGCAAAGCCAAGTACCGGGATCGCGCGAGTGCCGTGATCGAGCACCACCAGCAGGCTGCTGCCGGGCGACAGATCGACCATGTCGGTCAAATGCCCGCGCGAGGTGGCGACGCGAAAATTGCCGCGACCGAGCATGAGCGCCGCGCGGTTTTCATCAGGTTCAGTGGTGGTGTTCAGCCAATAACTGTATGTCGGGCCCTGGATGTCCGGAGCACGATCCAGCGACAGGCCTTCCTGACGCGGACGGTTGGAGCAGAACCGCGAGGCGTCCATGTAGGCGGCCTCGTAGACGAAGCGATAGTTGAAAGTGACTTGCTGCAAGGTCGCGATCATTTCTTCGTCGCAGCCGCGCAGGGGCTGGGCTTCGAGATCGTCGAGGCTTTCGCGCAACTGGCCGAACAATTGTTCGAGGCGGGCGAGGAAACGCTCACCCTGCGCGTTCATTTCCTGGCTCTCGCGCAACTCCATCTGCCGCATCGCCGCGAACATACTGCCGGCGATCAGCAGGCTGGCACTGAGGACAGCCGCGATCATCGCCAAAAAACCGGGGCGATAAAACCAGCTACGCAGCGTTTCTCGGGTAGCAGCCATCAAGGAATTTCCGAAGAATTACCATGAGTTATAGCTGCTGATTACGATTTCGCCCTGACCGTCGGGCGGGCGTCATTATTTTGTCTGGTTGAGCACCAAAAGAAGTGCGGCCGTTTGCGCATCCGGCGTGCCGTCGAAACGGGCGGGACGGTAGTGCATCTGGAATGCGGCAAGGACATGGCGGGTGGCTACATCCAGCTCACCGGTCTGCGGCGTGTCGTAGCCCAGCCGGACGAGTTGCGCCTGGAACCAGCCGATTTCCGGCAGTGGACTGCTGTTGAACACCGCTTGCTGACGCGCCACGGCTTGTTCGTTCGGCCATAGGCCCAAGCCCTCATCCGCGAGACGTTTCCACGGGAACAGTGGACCCGGATCGAGCTTGCGCAGAGGCGCGATGTCGCTGTGACCAATGATGTGTCGGGGGCTGATGCCGTTGCGTTGGCTGATGTCCTTGAGCAGGGTGATCAGCGACTGGATTTGCGCTTCGCTGTACGGGTACCACAGGCGCCCGGTCGGGGTGTCCTTGTAGCCGGGATTGACGATTTCAATGCCGATGGAGCTGGAGTTAAGCCAGGTACGGCCCTGCCACTGACTTTCGCCGGCGTGCCAGGCGCGCTGGTTTTCGTCCATCAACTTATAGATCGTGGCGCCCTTGTCATCGCCGATCAGGTAATGGCTGCTGACCTCGCCACGGGTCAGCAATTGCAGCGAACGCGCCAGCGATGCCGAGGTGTAATGCACCACGACGAACTGGATGCGGCTGTCGTAATTGGTCGAAGGATGGCTGGTGTCGTAGCGCGGGCCGCTGGCGCAACCAGCGAGGACGAGCAGCGAGGCAAACAGGGCAAAGAATTTCATGGCAAAGGACGATACGCAAAAGACAATAATGCAACAGTGTAACGTACGGATCTGGCCAGAGTCCGCCAGCGGGCGGATTTAAACAAAATGGAACAAATGCTTCAGCCCAGCTCCACGCGGTTGCGTCCGGCGTTTTTCGCCCGATACAGCGCCTGATCAGCTCTTTTCAGCACCAGATCGCTGTGTTCGCCCACCCTGAAACAAGCCAGCCCCATGGAGATCGTTATGGTCACCCGCTCGCCCTTGAAGTGAAACGGGCAGGCCTCGATCGCCGCACGCAGGGTTTCCAGGAGTTTCGCGCCTGCCGCTGGCGGCGTTGCCGGCAGTAACAGCACGAACTCTTCACCGCCGAAGCGAGCAATGAAATCCGAGCCGCGCAGGCGTTTGCGCAGCACCGTGGCGATGATCTTCAGGACTTTATCGCCGGCCAGGTGGCCGTAGCTGTCGTTGATGCGCTTGAAGTGATCGAGGTCGAGCATGGCCAGGCTCAGGGTATTGCCGTGTTGCTGCCACTGCTGGATTTCATGCTCGAGGCGTTCACTCCACGCCGCGCGGTTGGGCAGGCCGGTCAGCGGGTCGATCAGGGCTTTCTGCCGCTGCTCCTCGAGATGTTCGCGGAAACCCAAGGCCTCCTGTTCCATGTGCGCCACGCGCTCCGACAGGCTCTTCAGTCTGGCGGCGACTTCCTGCTCGCGGGCGTCGCGCTGTTTCTGGTGCTGATCCATGGTGCCGAGCAGGCCTTCCAGATGATTCTCCAGCACATGCTTGAGGTCATCGAGGTCGGCAGCTTGCTGGACGCTGCTCTGCAAGCCGTCGACCTGTTCACGGATCTGCGAATCCATGGCCCGCGCCGCCGAGCTGTTGTCGGCATGCCCTTCGCTGGCCGCTTGCAGGTTGCTCTGAAACGCTTCGAGGCGTTCGTTGAGCTGTTGCAGATAGGCTTCGAACTCATGTTGACCGCTGTCGGTAATCGCCAGCATCAAGGTTGCGAGATCGTCGAGGATCGGCAGCAATTCGTACCAGTTCAAGCCGTGCTTCAGCCGTTCGCGCATGGCTTCGGCTTGGGGCCGGTGACGCTCGGGCAGGGTCAGGTCGTCGAGCAGGCCGATCAGCGTGTCTTCGATATGCCTGGCCACGGAGCTGTAGGAAGGCTCCGGCGAGTCCGGCAAGGCGAAGAGGATGTCGTGTTCCGGCTGATCCGGGTCGATGGCGGCCAAAGCCTGGGCGATCGGCTCGGGCAAGGGCAGGCTGTCGAGAATCAACGCGGCCGGATCGCCGGGGTGGCTCAGTTCGTCGGGATTGACTGCCTCGGTGGTGGGCGATTGCGCCGAGGCGCCTGGCGCCCCGGATGCGCCTGGCTCAAGCTGCGCTGGCTCGGCTTCAACAGTGACAACAGGCGTCGCGAACGCGACGACTTCCGGTTCGGGCGCGACCTGCACAGGCGTCTCGACGGTCGCGGCGGGAGCATCAATCGCCGGTTCAGGGTCTGTGACCGCTGCCGTTTGCGTGGGTTGCGGTTCGGGTTGCTGAGCTTCGACCGGCTGCGGCACGGGTGGGGCTGGAATGTCTGCCGCCGGTGCGGTGGTTTCCTCACTCTCGCGACTGCCAAACAGACGCTGCAACAACCCCGGCCGGCCCGGTTCGGCAGGCGTCTCCAACTGACTCAAGGCCTTGCCCTGCAAGCCACTGAGCTCGCTCAGCAGCAGGGGCATTTCCCGCGCCTGACCGACGCGGCTGTCCAGTTGTTTGGCAAATTTCTTCAGCGGTTGCGCGACTTCCCGCGGCAAGGGGAGGGCCTGCAACTGGGTGACCAGCGCGGTCAGCGCGGTGCTGACCTGATCGATGCGGGTTTCGCGGCGCTGCTCGGAGTCGAGCACGGCTTTTTCCAGACGCGGCAGCAGGGCGGCGAGGCCGGCGTCCATGTCATCGGTGCGCACGACTTCGCGCATTTCCTTCATGCACTGATCGACAGCCTTGTCGGTGCCTTCGGCCGCCAGCGTGCTGCGCACCAGCCCGCGCCGCAGCAGGTCGAGTCGCGCGGCCCAGCGGCGTTCGAGCTTGTCCTGCTGTTCGATGCTCTTGAGGTACTTCTCTTTCCAGCGCTGGGCGTCGTCGCTCATTCACAGGTTCCGCGAGGGGCAGGGCTCAACGCGGGCAATGCGTCGGCCGTGAGCGAACCCGGCAGACGAATTTCCACTGCGACCGGCAGGTGATCGGAAATGGGCTGGGCCAGCACCTCGACCTTTTCCAGGGTCAGGGTCGGGCTGAGCAGAATATGATCAAGGCAACGCTGTGGGCGCCAGCTGGGGAAGGTCGCTTCCACCTGCGGGGCCAGCAGGCCGAGATCGCGTAACGGCGAGTGTTCGAGCAGGTCGCTGGCGTGGGTGTTCATGTCACCCATCAGCACCTGATGCTTGTAGCCGCTGATCAAATCACGAATGTAGGCCAGTTGCAGGCTGCGCGTCCGCGCGCCGAGGGCCAGATGCATCATCACCACCACCAGCGCTTCCGGACCTTCGCCGAAGCGCAGCAGGATTGCGCCGCGACCTTTCGGACCGGGCAGCGGGTGATCCTCGATCGCCCACGGCTTCAGGCGACTGAGCACACCATTACTGTGCTGGGCCAGCCGGCCGAGGTTGCGATTGAGTTGTTGATACCAGTAGGGGAAGGCGCCGAGGTGGGCCAGGTGTTCGACCTGATTGACGTAGCCCGAACGCAGGCTGCCGCCATCGGCTTCCTGCAGGGCGACCAGATCGAAGTCGCCGAGCAGGTCACCGATCTTCTGCAGATTGCCGGAACGCCCGGTGTGCGGCAGCAGATGCTGCCAGCTGCGGGTCAGGTAATGCCGATAGCGCTCGGTGCTGATGCCGACCTGAATGTTGAAACTGAGCAAGCGCAGACGCTGGTCTGCGGGCAGGCCCGTAGATGCCAGATGATGCTCGTTGACCTGCGGATCATGCAGGCCAACGATGCGTTCGGACTTCCAGCGGCGCATGGCGAATGCCGCGCTTAGTTGGCAGCCGCCTTGGTTGCTGCTCGCTCTTTGGCGACCAGATCGTCAGCCAGTTTCAGCGCTTGCTCGGCACCGCCGGCAGAGCCGATGTCGAAGCGATATTTACCGTTGACGATCATGGTTGGCACGCCGGTGATTTCGTACTTCTTGGCCAGCTCTTTGGCCTTGTTGATCTGACCTTTGATCGCGAACGAGTCGAAGGTGGCGAGGAACTTGTCCTTGTCCACGCCTTGAGTGGCGAGGAAGTCAGCCATGTCGTTCTTGTCGGTGAGCTTCTTGTGTTCTTTCTGAATGGCGTTGAATACCGCAGCGTGAACCTGGTGCTCGACACCCATCGCTTCGAGGGTCAGGAACATCTGGCCGTGAGCGTCCCACGGTCCGCCGAACATCGCCGGAATGCGCACGAAGTTGACGTCGGACGGCAGTTTTTCAACCCACGGGTTGATGACGGGTTCAAAGGCGTAGCAATGCGGGCAGCCGTACCAGAACAGCTCGACCACTTCGATCTTGCCAGGCACTGCAACCGGGACCGGGTTGGCCAGTTCGACATAAGGGGCGGCAGGGGCTTCAGCGGCCTGGGCGGTGAAGCCGAACAGGCTGGCAGCGACGAGGGCGGCGCTGATGATCAGATTACGCATGCTTTACTCCTGGACAATTTGGGTCGCCTCGCTCGACCTGTTTCGACACAGATCCTGGCGGGCATGAGTGCTGTAGTGTAACGGCAGCGGCCACAAAAAAGGGCGGCCAAAGCCACCCTTTTTATACTTGCTGCGAAGGATTAATCGAGCGTTAACGTGGCAGGCGTTGCGCGCCTCGCTCAACACTCGAACAAGGGCCTCAGTGCAGGCCCTGGATGTAGCTGGAAACCGCAGCGATGTCTTCGTCGCTCAGCTTGCGCGCGATGGTGCGCATGGTCATGGCATCACCGTCATTGTCACGACCGTCGACTTCCTTGCGGAAATCGGTCAGTTGCTTGGCGATGTATTGAGCGTGCTGGCCACCCAGATGCGGGAAGCCTGCGGCGGCGTTGCCGGCGCCATTCGGCGAGTGGCAACCGGTGCAGGCTGGCAGGCCTTTTTCCAGGTTGCCGCCACGGAACAGCGCTTCACCGCGCGCGACGATCTTCGGATCGGCGGCGCCGACGCTGCCTTTCTGGCTGGCGAAGTATGCGGAGATATCGGCCAGATCCTGATCATTCAGGTTGGTCAGCAGCCCGGTCATTTCCAGAACCACGCGTTTGCCCGACTTGATGTCGTGCAATTGCTTGTCGAGGTAGCGTTCACCCTGACCTGCCAGTTTCGGAAAGTTCGGCGCCATGCTGTTGCCGTCCGGGCCATGGCAGGCCCCGCACACGGCGGCTTTGGCCTGGCCTGCTGCGGCATCGCCGGCAGCATGGGCGACGCCTGAAATTCCCACGGTCAACAGCAGACTCACGATCAATTTGTTCATCAGCTAATCCAACTACGGCTAAGGGTTAAGTTATGGACCGGGCTTACTCTCGCTCATCCACAGGATGATGGCCTGGTAATCCTCGGCACTGCAGTCCATGCACAAACCACGCGGCGGCATCGCCTTGAAACCCTGGGTCACGTGTTGCACCAGCGTCCCCATACCTTTCGCCAACCTCGGCGTCCAAGCTTCCTGATCGCCTCTTGCGGGCGCCATGGGTAGTTGGCCGGAATGACAGGCACCACAAACACGGTTGTACACAGCTTCCGGATCCTGTGTAGCCTGTGCGCTGTAAAGCGGCACCAAGACTCCGGCAGCCAGCAGCCATTTCGTCATAAAACGACCTTTTCAGGGTTGAGAGCGTTCTGCGTTCTAATGCGCAATCAAAGTCTGGCGCTCTCGTGAACTTCATCCTTCGCTGGGACAAAGCACACACAAAATCTGCGGCATTATATACTGGCGTCACTGAAACGGAAGCGACACCGCGTTCCGCGCCCATTCCCGGCGCCGCCCACATCGGAAATCCCATGCAACTCAAGAACCCCATCCTCGGCCTGTGCCAACAGTCCACATTCATGCTCAGTGCCGCCAAAGTCGATCAATGCCCTGACGACGAAGGCTTCGAAGTGGCGTTTGCCGGTCGTTCCAACGCTGGCAAATCCAGCGCGCTGAACACCCTGACCCACGCCAGCCTGGCGCGCACCTCGAAAACTCCGGGTCGCACACAGCTGTTGAACTTCTTCAAGCTAGACGATGATCGCCGTCTGGTCGACCTGCCGGGCTACGGTTATGCAAAAGTACCGATCCCGCTCAAGCAACACTGGCAGCGCCACCTCGAGGCTTACCTCGGCGGTCGAGAGAGTTTGAAAGGTCTGATTCTGATGATGGACATCCGCCATCCGATGACCGACTTCGACTTGCTGATGCTCGATTGGGCCGTCGCCGCCGGCATGCCGATGCACATCCTGCTGACCAAGGCCGACAAGCTCACCTACGGCGCAGCCAAGAACACACTGCTGAAAGTACAGTCGGAAATCCGCAAAGGCTGGGGCGACTCGATCACCATCCAACTGTTCTCCGCGCCAAAACGCATGGGCCTGGAAGAGGCTTACACCGTACTGGCCGACTGGATGGAACTGGCAGACAAAAACACCGAGGCCGCTGAATAATCCGAGGTATGGAAAATTGGCTGTGGTGCGCTCAGGCAAGGCGGAAGTGCAGCTCGAACGGCCGGGGTCGCGTCCGACTTTAGGGGCCTGAATGAGCATTTCGAGCTGCGCTTCCAACGCAGTCTGAGCGTGCCACAGCCGATTTTTGGGCAAAAAAAGCCCCGGGATTCAGTGGGGAGGGAGAATTCCGGGGTCTAAGTTCCGAACCGCTAGGGCGGGGTTCAGATATCTGCCAACACTTAACACAACATAGGAGCATCGAAGGGCTTCACCAGCCATTCAGTACCTCTGAGTGTTCCACAGGCAGATTAGTTCAGATTTTTTTCAAAAAGCTTTGGAATAGCCTCGAGCATTTATCGGTCTAAGCCGGTTTCCCGGGCTTGCCGTGACGCCGTGTCGCGGCCACGCTGCACCCTGCTCAGTGCGCCTCATCCCAATTGTTGCCGACGCCGACTTCCACCAGCAGCGGCACGTCCAGTTTCGCCGCTTCGCTCATGTGCAGGCGAATCTCGGTGCTGACCTGCTCGACCAGATCCTCGCGAACCTCCAGCACCAGTTCATCGTGCACTTGCAGGATGACCCGGGCATCCAGCCCCGACGTCGCCAGCCAGTTGTCCACGGCGACCATGGCTTTCTTGATGATGTCCGCCGCCGTGCCCTGCATCGGCGCGTTGATCGCCGTGCGTTCTGCGGCGGCGCGTTCCTGCGGCTTGTTCGAGTTGATCTCCGGCAAGTACAGGCGACGACCGAAGAACGTTTCAACGTAGCCCTGATCGGCCGCCTGTGCGCGGGTGCGCTCCATGTACTCGCGAACGCCTGGATAACGGGCGAAGTACGTATCGATGTAGGCCTTGGCCGTCTTGGTGTCGACGCCGATGTCCTTGCCGAGCTTCTGCGCGCCCATGCCATAGATCAGACCGAAGTTGATCGCCTTGGCGCTGCGGCGCTGGTCCGAGGTCACTTGCTCAAGCTCGACCTTGAACACCTCGGCGGCGGTCGCGGTGTGCACGTCGAGGTTGTTGCGGAAGGCGTTCATCAGGCCTTCGTCGCGGGACAGGTGCGCCATGATCCGCAACTCGATTTGCGAGTAGTCCGCCGCCAGCAGTTTGTAACCCTTCGGCGCGACGAACGCCTGACGGATGCGCCGGCCTTCGGCGGTGCGCACCGGGATGTTCTGCAGGTTCGGATCACTGGAGGACAAGCGACCGGTCGAGGCCACCGCCTGATGATACGAGGTATGAATGCGTCCGGTGCGCGGGTTGATCTGCTCGGGCAGGCGATCGGTGTAAGTGCTTTTCAGCTTGCTCATCGAACGGTGCTCCATCAGCACTTTCGGCAAGCGGTGATCGTCTTCGGCGAGTTTCGCCAGCACTTCTTCAGCGGTGGACGGCTGGCCTTTGGCAGTTTTCTTCAGCACCGGCAGGCCAAGCTTTTCATAGAGGATCACCCCCAGTTGCTTGGGCGAGCCGAGGTTGAATTCCTCCCCGGCAATCTCGAAGGCCTCTCGCTCGAGCGCGACCATTTTGTTGCCCAGCTCGATGCTCTGGATCCCGAGCAGCTCGGCATCGACGAACGCGCCCTGGCGCTCGATGCGCGCCAGCACCGGTACCAGCGGGATTTCGATGTCGGTCAGCACGCTGGCCAGGCTCGGAATCGCGCTTAGCTTCTCGAACAGAGCCTGGTGCAGACGCAGGGTGATGTCGGCATCTTCGGCGGCGTAGGGACCGGCCTGTTCCAGGGCGATCTGGTCGAAGGTCAGTTGCTTGGCACCTTTGCCGGCGATGTCCTGAAAGCTCACCGTGGTGTGGTCGAGGTACTTCTGCGCGAGGCTGTCCATATCGTGACGGGTCGCGGTGGAGTTGAGCACGTACGACTCAAGCATGGTGTCGAAGGCGATGCCGCGCACGCTGATGCCTTCGTTCTGGTCGCCGCCGATGGCGCAGTTGGCCAGAATGTTCATGTCGAACTTGGCGTGCTGGCCGACCTTGAGCTTGTTCGGGTCTTCCAGGATCGGCTTGAGTGCGCGCAGCACGGTGTCGCGATCCAGTTGCTCCGGTACGCCGATGTAGGAGTGGGTCAGCGGAATGTAGGCGGCTTCGTTGGCCTGTACGGCGAACGACAGACCGACCAGTTGTGCCCGCTGCGCGTCGATGCCGGTGGTTTCGCTGTCGAAGGCGATCAGCTTGGCGTTGCGCAGTTTTTCCAGCCAGACGTCAAAGCGGGCCTGATCGAGGATGGTTTCGTACGCGGCCTCGGCAGGGGCAGCGGCTGTCTCGGCTTGTGGAGCACTGAACAGATCATGGGTGGGCGCAGGTTCGGCAGCCGCACTCAGTTCCAGGCGTTTGGCATCGCGATCGAGGTCGTTGAGCCAGCTCTTGAATTCCAGCAGGGTGTAGAGCTCGTAGAGTCTGGCCGGGTCTTCCTGACCCATCTGCAGATCATCGAGGCCGATATCCAGCGGCACATCGATCTTGATGGTTGCCAGTTGATAGGAGAGGAAAGCCATTTCCTTGTGCTCTTCGAGCTTGGCCACCAGGGTTTTCGCCCCACGAATCGGCAGGGTCGGCACGATATCCAGATTTTCGTACAGCTCTTTAAGACCGCCGTTGACGCCGACCAGCAGGCCGGACGCCGTCTTCGGGCCGATGCCCGGCACGCCCGGAATGTTGTCGGAGGAATCGCCCATCAGCGCCAGATAATCGATGATCTGCTCCGGTGCGACGCCAAATTTCTCTTTGACGCCCTCCACATCCATCGAACTACCGGACATGGTATTGACCAAGGTAATGTGGCCGTCGACCAATTGCGCCATGTCCTTGTCACCGGTGGAGATGATCACCGGGCGGTCCGCCGCCGCGCTGCTGCGCGCCAGGGTGCCGATCACGTCGTCGGCCTCGACGCCGTCCACGCACAGCAGCGGGAAGCCGAGGGCGATCACGCTCTGGTGCAGCGGCTCGATCTGCACGCGCATGTCATCGGGCATGCTCGGGCGGTTGGCCTTGTATTCGGCGTACATCTCATCGCGAAATGTCCCGCCCTTGGCGTCGAACACCACGGCGAACGGGCTGTCCGGGTACTGCTTGCGCAGACTCTTGAGCATGTTCAGCACGCCTTTGACCGCACCGGTCGGCAGGCCTTTGGACGTGGTCAGTGGCGGCAGTGCATGGAAGGCGCGGTACAGGTAAGACGAACCGTCCACCAGGACGAGGGGGGCTTGGCTCATGAGCAGGATCAACCTTTTCGGCGGGTCCGGGGCTAGAATAGCGGGACCGTTGACGACAAAGGGGCAAGGTTATCATGCGTACGTTAAATCGCTTGCTGCTGGTCGGGTTGATCGCTGTCTCACCACTGGCCGCGATGGCGGCGGATGATGCGCCTGGCGCCGACCCCGACGTCACCATCCGCACGGAGGGCGACAAGACCATTCAGGAGTACCGTCAGAACGGTTTCCTGTATGCGATCAAAGTCACGCCGAAGGGCGCGCCGCCGTATTTTCTGGTGCGCGCCGACGGTACGGATGCCAATTTCATCCGCTCGGATCAGCCGGATATGCTGATCCCGTCATGGAAGATCTTCGAATGGAAGTAGGTTTTCAATTCACCCGGCGCCGCCGTTGCGGCGCCCGTACTGGCAGTTAAGACATGTCTGTGTTCACTCCCCTGGCTCGGCCCGAGCTGGAAACCTTTCTCGCCCCTTACGGGCTCGGCCGCCTGCTTGATTTCCAGGGGATCGCCGCCGGCAGCGAAAACACCAACTTCTTTATCAGCCTGGAGCAGGGCGAATTCGTCCTGACCCTGGTCGAGCGCGGTCCGGTGCAGGAGATGCCGTTCTTCATCGACCTGCTCGACGTGCTGCACGAAGCCGACCTGCCGGTGCCGTATGCCCTGCGCACCAGCGACGGCGTGGCGTTGCGTGAACTCAAAGGCAAGCCAGCGCTGCTGCAACCGCGCCTGTCGGGCAAGCACATCAAGGTCGCCAATGCCCAGCATTGCGCCCAGGTCGGCGAATTGCAGGCACATCTGCACCTGGCGACCCAGGGCGAGCGCATGATCAAGCGCAAGACCGATCGCGGTCTGGACTGGATGCTGGAGGAGGGCGGCGAGTTGTTGTCCCACTTGAGCGAAGAGCCGCAGGCCTTGCTGCAAAAGGCGCTGGACGAAATCACCGCGCAGAAGGACAGAATTCTCGCGCTGCCGCGGGCAAACATCCACGCCGATCTGTTCCGCGACAACGCGATGTTCGAAGGCACGCACCTGACCGGGTTGATCGACTTCTACAATGCCTGCTCGGGGCCGATGCTGTACGACGTGGCAATCGCGTTGAACGACTGGTGCTCGGATGAAGCGGGCGTGATCGATGGCCCGCGGGCCCGAGCGTTTCTCGGTGCCTACGCCGCGCTGCGCCCATTCACGGCGGCGGAAGCTGAACTGTGGCCGACGATGCTGCGCGTGGCTTGTGTGCGGTTCTGGTTGTCACGCTTGATTGCCGCCGAGCAGTTCGCCGGGCAGGACGTGTTGATTCACGACCCGCGGGAGTTCGAGCAGCGGCTGGCACAGCGGCAGAAGGTCAGCACACCGTTGCCTTTCGCCCTTTAAAAGCTTCGCGAGCAGGCTCGCTCCCACAGAAATCACCGAAACCCTGTGGGAGCGAGCCTGCTCGCGAATGGGGGCAACACCGTAACCGGGTTACAGCGATTCCAGGCACCCGGCGAGATCATTGCCGAGTTTTTCCAGCACCTGCTCATACCCCTGAGCCGTCGCCGGGGTGTACCCACCCAGCGCATCCAGCTCGGCCAGTTTCACCGGCAAACCGGCCACCAGCGTTTCCGCCAGACGCGGACGCAACGGTGGCTCGCTGAATACGCAAGTCTTGCCCACCTCCTGCAAACGCTTGCGCATCGCCGCCACATGCTGGGCGCCGGGCTGCACTTCAGCCGCGACGGCGAACACCCCGGCGTGCTTCAAGCCGTAAGCGTCTTCGAAATAATCAAACGCCTCGTGAAAGACGAAGTACGGCTTGCCTTCGACATTGGCCAGACGCTTCTTCAAGCGCTGATCCAGCGCACCCAGACGTTCATCGAAGGCTTTGGCGTTGCTCTGATAACGCTGGGCATTGGCCGGGTCGGCGGCGCTGAGATCGGCGGCCATTTTCTCGGCGATCACCCGGGCGTTGACCGGTGACAGCCATAAGTGCGCGTCCAGCGAGCCGGGGCGATGGTCGTGGTCATGCTCATCGGCCTCTTCGGCGTGGGAATGGTTGTCTGCGCCGAAATGGCGCAATTTCAGCCCCGGCAGATCCTGCACCGCGACACTCGGCAGGCTGCGACCGCTGAGCACCCGCGGCAGGAAGCCTTCCATGTCCGGGCCGATCCAGTAAAGCAGATCGACCGACTGCACCTTCCGTACGTCGGATGGGCGCAGGGCGTAATTGTGCGGCGAGGCACCCGGTGGCAACAGCACCTCGGGAATCGCCACGCCGTCCTGCACGGCAGCGGCAATCAACTGCAACGGTTTGATGCTGGTGAGCACTTTGACCTCGGCCTGAGCCGTACCGGTCAGCAGAAAAACGGCAACAAAGGCCACAAAAACAGAAAAAAGTCGGGACACGATGACCACTCAAGGAAGCGAGAACGGGTAACATAATAACGTCTCCAGCAAATCTCGTCGCCGCTCATGCCTATTACACCGATTGCCAGCCGTCCCCACGACCACTCCCATTGCGTGCACAGCGCTTTGTCCGAGGCCGATACCTTGTGCGCGCAAAAAGGTTTGCGTCTGACCGCTCTGCGCCGCCGCGTGCTGGAATTGGTCTGGCAGAGCCACAAGCCACTGGGTGCCTACGATATCCTCGCCGTGCTCAGCGAGCAGGACGGCCGCCGGGCCGCGCCGCCGACCGTGTACCGCGCGCTGGATTTCCTCCTGGAAAACGGCCTGGTTCATCGCATCTCGTCGCTCAACGCCTTCGTCGGCTGCGTGCATCCGGAGCATGCGCATCAGGGTCAGTTCCTGATCTGCCGCGACTGTCACGCCGCTATCGAACTTGAGCAAAAAGTGATCAGCGACGCAATTATCAGCAGCGCCAAAGACGTCGGCTTCATCGTCGAAGCGCAGACGGTCGAAGTGGTCGGCCTGTGCGCCGGTTGCCAGGGGGCCTGATGAGCAATGCGCTGATCCGTCTGGAGCAGGTCGCCGTGACATTTGCCGGGCAGACTGTGCTGGACAACATCGAGCTGAGCGTCGAGCCGGGGCAGATCGTCACACTGATCGGTCCCAACGGTGCCGGCAAGACAACGCTGGTGCGCGCCGTGCTCGGGCTGTTGAAGCCGAACAGCGGCAGCGTCTGGCGCAAGCCGAAACTGCGCGTTGGCTACATGCCGCAGAAGCTGCACGTCGATCCGACGCTGCCGCTGTCAGTCCTGCGCTTTCTGCGCCTGGTACCCGGTGTGGATCGCCCGCGTGCCTTGGCGGCATTGAAGGAAGTCGGCGCCGAACACGTGATCGACAGTCCAGTGCAGAGTGTTTCCGGCGGCGAAATGCAGCGCGTGCTGCTGGCTCGGGCCCTGCTGCGTGAGCCTGAGCTGTTGGTGCTCGACGAACCGGTGCAGGGCGTCGACGTGGCTGGGCAGGCCGAGCTGTACAGCCTGATCACCCGTCTGCGCGACCGCCACGGTTGCGGCGTGCTGATGGTGTCCCACGATTTGCATCTGGTGATGAGCACCACCGATCAGGTGGTCTGCCTCAACCGCCACGTCTGCTGCTCCGGGCATCCCGAGCAGGTCAGCGGTGATCCGGCATTCGTCGAGCTGTTCGGCAAGAATGCGCCGAGTCTGGCGATCTATCACCACCATCACGACCACGCCCACGACCTGCACGGTTCGGTGGTCAAAGGCCCGCTGGGCGGGCAACCTCATGTTCATGGAGACGGCTGCAAGCATGGCTGATTTTCTCTTGTATGCCCTGCTTGCAGGTCTGGCGCTGGCGCTGGTGGCCGGACCGCTCGGCTCGTTTGTGGTGTGGCGGCGCATGGCCTATTTCGGCGACACACTGTCCCACGCCGCGCTGCTCGGCGTGGCACTGGGCTTTCTGCTGGATGTCAGCCCGACTGTAGCGGTGACGGTCGGGTGCCTGCTGCTGGCGGTGCTGCTGGTGACCCTGCAACAGCGCCAGCCACTGGCGTCTGACACGCTGTTGGGAATTCTTGCGCCGAGCACGCTCTCTCTCGGTCTGGTGGTACTAAGCTTCATGCATGAAGTGCGGATCGACCTGATGGCTTATCTTTTTGGCGATCTGCTGGCGATCAGTCCGAGCGACCTGGCGTGGATTCTCGGCGGCACCGCGGCGGTGCTGGTGTTGCTGGTGACGCTGTGGCGGCCGCTGCTGGCGGTCACCGTGCACGAAGAACTGGCCCGGGTCGAGGGCCTGCCGGTGGCCGGTCTGCGCTTGGCACTGATGTTGTTGATCGCGGTGGTGATCGCAGTGGCGATGAAAATCGTCGGGGTATTGTTGATCACTTCGCTGCTGATCATTCCGGCCGCTGCGGCACAGCGTCACGCCCGTTCGCCGGAGCAGATGGCCCTGGGCGCGAGCCTGCTGGGCATGCTCGCGGTGTGCGGCGGGCTGGCGTTGTCATGGTTCAAGGACACCCCGGCGGGGCCGTCGATCGTGGTGACGGCGGCCGCGCTGTTTCTGTTGAGTTTTGTTCTGCCCCGTCGTGGGGTGTAGACTTGGCCGCTTTTTGCGCAATTAGAGAGTCGCAGGAATGAAGCCGTTCGCCTCCCGTTATCTGCTCCTTGTCGCATTTTCAGTGCTGCTGGGCGCCTGCCAAAGCACGCCGCCGGTGGCTGAAGTCCCGGATGCGCGGGCTACGGCCATCGCACAGCTGGAGCAAAGCCTGGCCAGCAGCGAACTGGCCACAGCCGAAGACCAGTTGGCCGCGTTGCAGGCCGAAACCCCTAACGATCAATCCCTCGAGCAGTATCAGCGGCAGTTGGCGGAGGCGTACCTGCGCCGCAGCCAGATCGTCCTGCAGAAAGGTGATGTCAACGCTGCGGCCACTGCATTGAGCCGTGCCCGCGCCTTGATGCCCAAGGCGCCCGCGCTGACTGGCGGTGTCAACGGCGCGATCACTGAAGCGCGCAAGGCCGAGCTGGAAAAGGCTGAAGCCGCGCTGCTGGCTGCCGAGGCCCGGCCGAAAGCCAAGGTCATCGACCCCACTGCCGAGAGCACCACGGTTGCGCTGAACATTGGTGATATTCACAAGCTGCAACGCCAACTCGATGCGATTGCCGCCGATGTGGTGAATTATGAGTGCGCCGTCAGCATCCAGGCCCCACGCACCGCGGATTATCCGTGGCTGGCGACCTTGCTGACCAAGCGAGTGAAGAAGCTCGATCCTGACTTTGATTTGCAGATCGAGAAGCAGATCTTGCGCACGGTGCCGGCGCAGATGGTGTTGAGCCCGCGTAAACCCTAAAAAGCTTCGCGAGCAGGCTCGCTCCCACAGGTGCAGCAACGTATCTGTGGGAGCGAGCCTGCTCGCGAAAGCGTCCTCTCAGCCAATAAAGATCTTAAGCCGGAATCGCCTTGGCCTTAGGCTCCCGCGCCCAGACCCGATGCTCGCCAATCGCGGCGAAGAACGGCTTGGTCAACGCGCCAACATCAGCGCCCTGCAACAACCCCGCATCCGCATCCAGCTTCAACAAGTCCTGCAATTGCTTGGCCTCGCCGTGCAGTGCGATCGCCTTCAGGTGCTTGTACGCTTCGAGCAGGTAATGCAGCGCCACACCGTCACCGCTCAACGCGGTAATCGACGCTGCGCCACCCGGTACGAACACCGCATCGAACGCAATTGAAGGCATGCCTTCCATCGACGCATCCACCGGCAATGCCTTGCCGTCAGCGGTCTTCACTGGCGCCGAGGTCGGGCCAAGTAGTTTCGCGTGGGCGCCTTCGGCTTCAAGTGCTTTCTTCATCGCATCGATGGCCGCAGCGTCAACACCGTTGGCAGCAAGGATCGCCACTTTGCGCGTCTTGATATTGCCCGGCAGCAGGTTGGCCTGGCTCAGCGCTGGCGACTGCTCAAGCGAGGTCTTGCGCACTTCGACCGTGCCTTTGGCTGGCGCCGGCAAACCGAGGTTCTCCGCCACGCGTTTGGCCAAGGTCAGGTCGATATTGGCGAGGATCTCGTTCACTTCACGGGCACGGATGAACTCACGCTCGACCTTGCCCAGCTCGAAGCTGTAAGCGGCGATGATGTGCTCTTTCTCATGGTCGCTCATGCTGTTGAAGAACAGGCGCGCCTGAGAGAAGTGATCGCTGAACGACTCACTACGCTGACGGATCTTCGCGGCGTCGATGCGCTCTGGATAGCTCTCGAAACCACCGTCCTGTGCCGCCGGCGGGGTCTCTTTCGGCCAGCCGCCGTCGATCGAGTTCGGCTCGTAGGAAGCGCGGCCCTTGTCGATGGTGGTGCGATGTTGCGCGTCGCGCTGGCCGTTATGGAACGGCGCGACCGGACGGTTGATCGGCAGCTCATGGAAGTTCGGCCCGCCGAGCCGGCTGATCTGCGTGTCGGTGTAGGAAAACAGCCGACCTTGCAGCAGCGGGTCATTGGAGAAGTCGATACCCGGCACGATGTGGCCTGGGCAGAAGGCGACCTGTTCGGTTTCCGCGAAGAAGTTGTCCGGGTTGCGATTCAGGGTCATTTTGCCCAGCGGGGTGATCGGCACGATTTCTTCGGGAATGATCTTGGTCGGGTCAAGGATGTCGAAGTCGAAGTCGTGTTCGTTCTCTTCTTCGACGATCTGCACGCCCAGTTCCCATTCCGGGTAGTCACCCATCTCGATCGCTTCCCACAGGTCGCGACGGTGGTAGTCGGTATCTTTCCCGGCGAGCTTCTGCGCCTCGTCCCACACCAGCGAACAGGTGCCGGCGGTTGGGCGCCAGTGGAATTTGACGAAGCGCGACTTACCCTCGGCATTGATCAGGCGGAAGGTGTGCACGCCGAAACCCTGCATGCTGCGCAGGCTTTTCGGGATGGCCCGGTCGGACATCGCCCAGATCACCATGTGCGCCGATTCCGGCACCAGCGAAACGAAGTCCCAGAACGTGTCGTGAGCCGAGCCGCCGGTGGGGATTTCATTGTGCGGCTCGGGTTTCACCGCGTGCACGAAATCAGGAAACTTGATCGCGTCCTGAATGAAGAACACTGGCATGTTGTTGCCGACCAGATCGAAGTTGCCTTCGTCGGTGAAGAATTTCACTGCAAAGCCGCGCACGTCTCGCACGGTATCGCCGGAACCCCGTGGCCCCTGCACCGTGGAAAAGCGCACGAACACCGGGGTTTTCTTGCCCGGATCCTGTAGGAAACCGGCCTTGGTCAGCGCGGCATGGTTCTCGTAAGTCTGAAAGAAACCGTGGGCGCCGGTGCCGCGTGCGTGGACGATACGCTCCGGAATCCGCTCATGGTCAAAGTGCGTGATCTTTTCACGCATGATGAAATCTTCCAGCAGCGACGGCCCGCGCGGCCCGGCTTTGAGGGTGTTCTGGTTATCCGCGATCTTCACACCCTGGTTGGTGCGCAGGGCCTGACCGGTGGCGTCTGAACGGAACTCTTCCAGGCTGTCGAGCTTGGCGTTGGTGTTGGCGCGATCCGGGGTATCGGTCCCGGCCATTTCGCTTTTATCGGGTGCAGGCTTTTTGATGCTCATCAGACGTAAACTCCTCGTTTGGCCCCGGATGCCTTCCGCAGACCCTTGAGTGATTCCCGGGCACGGCACCCAGGGTTTCAAGTCGCTTAAGTAGTGACTGATGAGCGTTTCAGCCGTTCCGTTTATCTGACCTTTGATCGCGTTATTGCCAAATCGAAGGATAATTGCGAAATAAATGCTAAGAACCTCTATACGGACAGGCTAAAATGCGCGCCCGGCTAACCGCTGATCCTTTTCCAACGCGCCCCACAAGGTTCGCTACGTGATCGAGTTTCAAAACGTCCACAAGACTTACCGCGTCGCCGGTAAGGATATTCCCGCGCTGCACCCGACCAGTCTCGCCATCGAGAACGGCCAGGTGTTCGGCCTGATTGGCCATTCCGGTGCGGGCAAAAGTACCCTGCTGCGTCTGATCAATCGCCTGGAAGACTCCAGTGGCGGCAAGATCACCGTCGACGGCGAAGAAGTCACTGCACTGGACGCCAACGGCCTGCGCCGTTTCCGCCAGCAGGTCGGGATGATCTTCCAGCACTTCAACCTGCTCGCCTCCAAGACAGTCGCCGACAACGTTGCCTTGCCGCTGACCCTGGCCGGTGAGCTGTCGAGCAGTGAAATCAACCAGCGCGTCGCCGAGTTGCTGGCGCGGGTCGGTCTGTCCGACCACGCGAAGAAGTACCCGGCGCAATTGTCCGGCGGCCAGAAACAGCGCGTCGGCATCGCCCGTGCGCTGGCGACCAAACCGAAGATCCTGCTGTGCGACGAAGCCACCAGCGCCCTCGACCCGCAGACCACCGCGTCGGTCCTGCAGCTGCTGGCGGAAATCAACCGCGAACTGAAACTGACCATTGTCCTGATCACCCACGAGATGGACGTGATCCGTCGCGTCTGCGACCAGGTCGCGGTGATGGACGCCGGCGTGATCGTCGAGCAGGGGCCGGTGGCCGATGTGTTCCTGCATCCGCAGCACCCGACCACCAAGCGTTTCGTCCAGGAAAGCGAGCAGATCGACGAGAGCGAACAGCGCGATGATTTCGCCCATGTACCCGGGCGCATCGTGCGCCTGACCTTCCAGGGCGAAGCGACCTACGCGCCGTTGCTCGGCACTGTCGCCCGGGAAACCGGCGTTGACTACAGCATCCTTGCCGGTCGCATCGACCGCATCAAAGACATTCCGTACGGGCAACTGACCCTCGCTGTCACCGGTGGCGACATGGAGGCGGCGTTTGCCCGCTTCACCGCCGCTGACGTTCACATGGAGGTGTTGCGCTAATGGCTGATCTGATGAGTTTCTTCGCCAATATCGACTGGTACGAAATCTGGCTGGCGACTGGCGACACCATGCTGATGCTCGGCGGTTCGCTGCTGTTCACCGTGCTGCTCGGCCTGCCGCTGGGCGTGCTGCTGTTTCTCTGCAGCCCGCGTCAGTTGCTGGAGAACCGTGGCCTCTACGCCGTGCTGTCGCTGGTGGTGAACATTTTGCGTTCGCTGCCGTTCATTATTCTGCTGATCGTGATGATCCCGTTCACCGTGCTGATCACCGGCACCTCGCTGGGTGTGGCCGGGGCGATTCCGCCGCTGGTGGTCGGCGCCACGCCGTTCTTCGCGCGTCTGGTGGAAACCGCGCTGCGCGAAGTCGACCGCGGCATCATCGAAGCGACCCAGTCGATGGGCGCGACCACGCGGCAGATCATCATGAACGCCTTGCTGCCGGAAGCCCGTCCGGGCATCTTCGCAGCGATTACGGTGACAGCGATTACACTGGTGTCCTACACGGCGATGGCCGGTGTGGTTGGCGCTGGTGGTCTGGGTGACCTGGCGATCCGTTTCGGCTACCAGCGTTTCCAGACCGACGTGATGATCGTCACCGTGGTGCTGCTGTTGATTCTGGTGCAGGTGCTGCAAATGGTCGGCGACCGTCTGGTCGTGCATTTCTCGCGCAAATAACTGGTTTCGATCATCTAGAGAGGCGCTGGCCAAGATGGCGGGCGCCCTGAACAGGAGTTAGCTCAATGAAAAAACTGATCGCTGCTTTCGCTGCCGTTGCTGCGTTCTCGGCCCACGCCGAAACCCTGACCGTCGCCGCCACCCCGGTGCCGCACGCGGAAATCCTTGAGTTCGTGAAGCCGGCCCTGGCCAAGGAAGGCGTGGATCTTAAGGTCAAGGTCTTCACCGACTACATTCAGCCGAACGTACAGGTTGCGGAAAAGCGCCTCGACGCCAACTTCTTCCAGCACCAGCCGTACCTCGATGAGTTCAACAAGGCCAAGGGCACCAGCCTCGTTGCCGTTACCGGCGTGCATCTGGAACCGTTGGGTGCGTACTCGAGCAAGCTTAAAAAAATCGAAGAGCTGCCTAGCGGTGCGAACGTGGTAATCCCGAACGACGCCACCAACGGCGGCCGTGCACTGATGCTGCTGGCCAAGGCGGGCGTGATCACCCTGAAGGACCCGACCAACATTCTGTCGACCATCAAAGACATCGCGACGAACCCGAAAGACCTGAAATTCCGTGAACTGGAAGCCGCAACCATTCCGCGTGTGCTGACCCAGGTCGATCTGGCACTGATCAACACCAACTACGCGCTGGAAGCCAAGCTTGATCCGTCCAAGGATGCGCTGGTGATCGAAGGCAACGACTCGCCGTACGTGAACATCCTCGTGTCCCGTCAGGACAACAAGGACAGCGACGCGATGAAGAAACTGGCTGCAGCCCTGCACAGCCCGGAAGTGAAGCAGTTCATTACCGAGAAGTACAAAGGCGCGGTATTGCCGGCGTTCTGATTCCGGTTGCTGCAATGAAAAAGGGGACGCCATGAGCGTCCCCTTTTTTGTGTCTGGTGTTTGGCTGTGGACCTGCGGTGAAGCTGCCCCTCACCTCAGCCCTCTCCCGAGGGAGAGGGGGCCGACCGAGGTGTCTTGCGTCATGCATCGATCTGAAAGATCGAATCGATTATGGATTCGGCACAGGACTTACAGGTTGGCGTATTCCTTCACCATCCCCCAATCAGTCCCCTCTCCCTCCGGGAGAGGGCTAGGGTGAGGGGCTCTTGGCTTTTAAGCTGTCACTTGCGCTCAAGCATCCCCGGCAGTTGCGCAACCAGTTTGGCGTTGTTCAACGGCGCCCGAATAAACCCGCGCTGCGTGCCGTCCGGGCCGATCACTGCCAGATTGCCGCTGTGGTCGACGGTGTAATTCGGCTTGCTGGTATCGGCCGGAATGAACGGAATGCTCACTGCGTTCGCGACCTTCTGCAGCTCCTCGATCGACGTCGGTGTCAAGCCAATGAACTGCGGATCGAAGTAGCCCAGATACTGCTTCAACTGCTTCGGCGTATCGCGGTTGGGGTCAACGCTGACCAGCACGATCTGCAACTTGTCCACAGCGTCTTTCGGCAATTCACTCTTGATCTGCCGCAGTTGTGCCAGCGTGGTCGGGCAGATGTCCGGGCAGAAGGTGTAGCCGAAGAACAACAGGCTCCACTTGCCTTTCAGCTCATCGATCGCAACCGGTTTGCCGTCCTGATCGGTCATGGTCACGTCCGGCAGGTTGCGGCTCTGCGGCAGCAGGATGATCCCGGCGTCGATCAGTGCAGTCGGGTCGCCCTGGCCTTTGCCGCTCAGCACCTTGTTGACGGTAAGCCCGAGGATCAACGCGATCACGGCGACGAGGATGAAGACGGTTTTCTGGGTTCGGGTCATAGGTTCAACAGTAAGTAGTGGTCTACGAGCAGGGCGATGAACAACAGGAACAAGTACCAGATAGAGTACTTGAAGGTGTTGATCGCCGCGTGCGGCCGACTGCCACGGTACAGCACCACGGCCCATTGCAGAAACCTCGCGCCCAGGGCCAGCGCGCAGATCAGGTAGAGCGCGCCGCTCATGTGAATCACGTAGGGCAGCAGACTCACCGCCAGCAGCGCAAAGGTGTACAGCAGAATGTGCACTTTGGTGTAGTGCTCGCCGTGAGTGACCGGCAGCATCGGAATGTCAGCCTTGGCGTATTCCTCCTTGCGATGAATCGCCAGCGCCCAGAAATGCGGCGGGGTCCAGGCGAAGATGATCAGCACCAGCAACAGCGGCTCGGCGCTGACATGGCCGGTGGCAGCGGTCCAGCCCAGCAGCGGCGGGGCTGCGCCAGCGAGGCCGCCGATGACGATGTTCTGCGGCGTAGCGCGTTTGAGGAAACCGGTGTAGACCACCGCGTAACCGAGCAGCGAGGCGAGGGTCAGCCACGCGGTCAGCTGATTGGTGAAGGTCAGCAGCAGCGCCTGTCCGAGCAACGCTAGCACCAGGGCGAAGGTCAGCGCCGCCGCCGGTGAAACCCGGCCTTCGGCCAATGGCCGTTTATGCGTGCGCGCCATCACCGCATCGATACGCCGATCGACCACGTGATTGACCGCCGCCGCGCCGCCTGCGCACAGGGCAATCCCCAGATTGCCGAACACCAGCACCGTCCACGGCACCCCGGCGCGGGTGGCGAGGAACATGCCGACCAATGAAGTGATCAGCATCAGCACCACGACTTTCGGTTTGGTCAGCTCCAGATAATCGCGCCACAGCGCTTGCGCCGGACGCTCGCCGATCAGACTCGCCATGGGGTTTCTCCTTTCAATGCGATGGGCGCGACGGCGGGTTTGTGCGCACTCAAGCGCCAGCGCGCGAGTACCGGTTGGGTCACCCGCAACAGGCTGGTGCGCGCGTGATAATTGACCAGCACCAGAGTCAGCAACAGCGCGGCACCGCCGGCGTTATGGGCGACGGCCACCGGCAGCGGCAGATGGAACAGCACGTTGCTGATGCCGAGGGTGATCTGCGCGGCGAGGGCGATCAGCACCAGCCCGGCCAGGCGCGTCATGCCGACCATCTTCAATTGCCAGGCCAGACCGAGCAGCACGACCGTCACCAGCAGAGCGCCGATGCGGTGGGTCAGGTGAATCGCCGTGCGCGCGTCGCTGTCCAGTTGTCCGCCGAGATAATTCGGACCGATGTGCTGGGTCAGGTGAAAACCGTTGGCGAAATCCGCCGGCGGCAGCCATTGGCCATGGCAGGTGGGGAAGTCGATGCACGCCACCGCTGCGTAATTGGAGCTGACCCAGCCGCCCAACGCGATCTGACCGATCACCAGCAACAGACCCGCCGTCGCCCAATATTGCAGGCGCTTGGGCACGGTCAGCGCCGGCAGCACGCCGGACAACCTCAGCGTCAGCAGAAACAGCAGACTCAACGTGGCGAAACCGCCGAGCAAATGCCCGGTGACCACTTGCGGCCAGAGCTTGAGCGTCACCGTCCACATGCCGAACGCCGCCTGGGCGATGACGACTGCCAGCAGAAACAGCGGCAACTTTACCGGTTGCCCCGGATCGCGACGATTGACCCACGCGCGCCCGGCCAGCACTGAAATGAGCAAACCGAGGGTGCCGGCGAAGTAGCGGTGGATCATCTCGTTCCAGCCCTTGTGCGCCTCCACCGGCGCATCAGGGAAATGCAGTTCGGCATGGGCCAGTTGCGCCTCGCTTTTCGGCACGCTGATAAACCCGTAGCAGCCCGGCCAGTCCGGGCAGCCGAGGCCGGCGTGGGTCAGGCGGGTGTAGGCACCGAGCAGCACCACAACCAGTGCCAGCAGGGTGGCAAACAGCGCGAGGCGAAATCCAGGTTTGGCCATGACGATGCCCTTATCCGATGTTCGACAGTTTCAGCAGATGACGCAGGTCGTTGAGCAGATCCTTGCCCTTCACGTTCGGCTCGTAACGCAATACCAGATTGCCGTGGGGGTCGACGATCCACAGCTGCGGCACGGCTTTGTCGCCGGTGGTCCTGGCAAACACCCCGGCATCCAGTGGGTAACGCTGCAGTTGCGGGTATTCACGGTCGAGCTTGGCGGCGTAGTCGGTGCTCAAAGGTTGCGCGGCGGCGAGGGCGTGGCTGGCGCGCCCGGCTTCGCGGCCGAGGCTGATCTGGATCTGCCGCGCCAGATACACCAGTTGCTGGCAATCGACAGCGCAGTCCTTCGGCGCCGTGACCAGAATCTGCCAGCGCTGCTCATCGGCCTGAACGCCAAGGTCGGCGCGGGTCTGGCCGTTGCCGATCAGTTCGCCGTGGTAGCTGCGTCCTTCCGGCACCCAGAACTGCAATTTGTACATGCCGGTGGCGAGGAGCATTGGCCCGACCACACCGAGCACAATCAACAGCAACTGAATGCGCCCGCGCCGGCGGCTGGGGGCAGGTTTGGCCTCAGACATGCTGAGTGGATTCATGGCGCTTCCCATGGCGTTTCTCCTTTGCGTTGTGCCAGCCCAAATAGAGGTAGAGACCGAGCAATGCCGCAGCCATGGCGAACCATTGCACGGCATAGCCGAGGTGTTTTTCCGGGCCCATCGCGACCACCGGCCAATCGGTCTGATAGCTGGCCGGGCCGGGTTCGGCGCGCAGCTCAAAGGCGAAACCGTCGCGCTCCAGGGTCTGCCACAATTTGCTCGGCTCGACGGCGGTGATGGTTCGCGGCCAGACACTGCTGACCGGATCGGCGTGCAACTGGAACGTCGCGCCGGGAGCGACATAAACCCAGGCATCGAGCGTCAGTGTCTCGGCCGGTGTCGTGAATTGCGGCGGCACGCGCCGATCGGGCCATGGCAGCCAGCCGCGATTGACCAGCAGCCACAGGCCGCTGCGCTGATCCTGAAACGGTTGCAGCAACTCGACGCCGACCTTGCCGCCACGCTGGCGGTTGTCGAGCAACAGGCTGTGAGCGGCATCGAACTGACCGTGCAGGCGCACGCGGCGATAAGCCGGGTCGACGCTGCCGAGCAATTCACTGCTGGCCACCGGTTCGCCTACCCGACGTTCGGCGTAACTGGCGAGCAGCGCAGTTTTCTCCGCGCCCCGGCCCAGTTGCCAGAAGCCCAGCGCAACCATCAGTGGCAGCAACAGTGCCACCACGACAGTGGGAATCACGCCCGGGCGAAAGCGCTTCATGGGCGCGCCATAAAGTCAGTCATCGCGATCGCTATACTCAAGTGCATCGCCTGTCCCCCGGAGTCTTGCCATGTTCAAAGCAGCGATCGTCCTGATGCTGATTGCCACGGTCGTCAGCCTGTTCAGCGGCCTGTTTTTCCTGGTCAAGGACGACAGCAGCTCCAATCGCCTGGTCATCGCCCTGAGTGTTCGGGTGGCACTGGCCGTGGTCACCGTCGGCCTGATGGCCTGGGGTTTCTACAGCGGCCAGTTGGTGTCCCACGTACCGTGGTAGACGCGAGCGGCAAGCTGCAAGCGGCAAGCTGCAAGTTAGAAGCCTTACCGCTTTTACTTGAAGCTTGAAGCTTGCCGCTTGAAGCTTGCCGCTGCTGTCAAAGCACATAAACGAAGAAGAACAAGCCGATCCAGACCACGTCGACGAAGTGCCAATACCAGCTCGCCGCTTCGAAGCCGAACTGGTGCTCGTTGTCGAAGTGGCCCTTCATGATCCGCATCAGCATCACGAACAGGATGATCGTGCCGATGGTCACGTGGGCGCCGTGGAACCCGGTGAGCATGAAGAACGTCGCGCCGTAGATGCCCGAGCCGAGGGTCAGCCCCAGCTCCTTGTAGGCGTGAATGTATTCCTCGGCCTGGAAACCGAGGAACGCGATGCCCAGCAGCACGGTAATCGCCAGCCACAGTTTCAGCGCGCCGCGATGGCCTTTCTTCAGCGCATGGTGGGCGATGGTGATGGTCACGCTGGAGCTGACCAGCAGGATCGTGTTGAGCAGCGGCAGGCCCCACGGGCTGATGACGTCCTTGGGCGGCGGGAACAGTTTCGGGTCTGGCGTGTGCAGCAGCGGCCAGACGAATTCGAAGTTCGGCCAGAGCATGTGCGCGATGCCTTTCGGCCCTTCACCGCCCAGCGCCGGCCCGGATACGTGGCGCACGTAGAACAGCGCGCCGAAGAAGGCGACGAAGAACATCACTTCGGAAAAGATGAACCAGCTCATGCCCCAGCGGAACGAGCGGTCCAGTTGTGGGCTGTACAACCCTGCGCGACTTTCCTTGATCACCGCACCGAACCAGCCGAACAGCATGTACGCCAGCAGCAGGCCGCCGACGAAAAAGATCAGCGGGCCGTGGGATTCCGGACGCGCGGCCTTCAGATCGTTGAACCAGGTGGCGAGGCCGTACACGGTGACGAACATCCCGACCGTGGCGACGATCGGCCATTTGCTCTGGGCCGGGACGTAATAATGCTCATGAGTTGCCATTTATTGTTCTCCTTATCGGGCACGCTCAACCGCCAGTGTTAACAGCCACCGGAGGATGTCGGGCGGTGATATCGAACAGCGTGTAGGACAGCGTCAGGTGCTTCACTTCCTTGGGCATGTCGCGGTCAACGATGAAACGCACGGGCATCTCGATCTGTTCACCGGGCTGCAGCACCTGCTGGGTAAAACAAAAGCATTCGGTCTTGTGGAAAAACGCCGCCGCATTGCTCGGCGCGATGCTGGGCACCGCTTGCGCACTCATCGGTTTGTCGGTGGGATTGCGCGCGATGAATACCATCTCGTTGACCGCGCCGGGATTGGCGGTCAGCTCGTCATGTTTTGGGTAAAAGTCCCAGGGCATGTCGGCGGTGTTGGTTGAGAGAAACTGCACGCGCACCTGGCGCGACGTGTCGACTACTTGCTCGCCCGCGTACTGGCCGCCGGTCTTGCCGTTGATGCCGAAGGCTTTGCACATCACGTCGTAGATCGGCACCAGCGCGAAACCGAAGACGAACATCGCCACTACCACCAGCAGCAGGCGAGTGACGAGTTTCTTCAGCGAGATCGAGTCAGCCATGGTTCATGCCTCCTCCGAAACTGCGAGCAAGCTTTTGTGGCGAGGGAGCTTGCTCCCGCTTGCGTGCGCAGCGCCCACGAAATCTTTGGGGCTGCTGCGCAACCCAGCGGGAGCAAGCTCCCTCGCCACAGGGGATGTGTTAGCAGAAGAGCGTTTCATTTCACTTCCGGCGGTGTGGTGAAGGTGTGATACGGCGCCGGCGACGGCACGCTCCACTCCAGCCCTTCGGCGCCATCCCAAGGTTTGGCCGGGGCCGGTTCGCCGCCACGGATGGTCTTGATGACGATGAACAGGAAGAAGATCTGCGTGGCGCCGAACATGAACGCGCCGATCGACGAGACCATGTTGAAGTCGGCGAACTGCAGGTTGTAGTCCGGAATCCGTCGCGGCATCCCGGCCAGCCCGACGAAGTGCATCGGGAAGAAGGTCAGGTTCATGCCGACGAACGACAGCCAGAAATGCAGCTTGCCGAGGGTTTCGTCGTACATGTGTCCGGTCCATTTCGGCAGCCAGTAATAGGCCGAGGCGAAGATGCCGAAGATCGCCCCTGGCACCAGCACATAGTGGAAGTGCGCGACCACGAAGTAGGTGTCCTGATACTGGAAGTCCGCCGGAGCGATCGCCAGCATCAGCCCGGAGAAACCGCCGATCGAGAACAGGATGACGAACGCCACGGCAAACAGCATCGGTGTCTCGAAGGTCATCGAGCCTTGCCACATGGTGCTCGCCCAGTTGAAGACTTTCACCCCGGTCGGCACGGCGATCAGCATGGTCGCGTACATGAAGAACAACTCGCCCACCAGCGGAATGCCGACCACGAACATGTGGTGCGCCCAGACGATGAACGAAAGGAACGCGATGCTCGCCGTGGCGTAGACCATCGAGGTGTAGCCGAACAGCGGCTTGCGCGCGAAGGTCGGGATGATCTGGCTGACCGCGCCGAACGCCGGCAGGATCATGATGTACACCTCGGGGTGGCCGAAGAACCAGAACACATGCTGGAACAGCACCGGGTCACCGCCGCCGGCAGCGCTGAAGAAACTGGTGCCGAAGTGGATGTCCATCAACATCATCGTCACGCAGCCGGCCAGCACCGGCATCACTGCGATCAGCAGAAACGCGGTGATCAGCCAGGTCCAGACGAACAGCGGCATTTTCATCAGGGTCATGCCGGGTGCGCGCAGGTTGAGGATGGTCGCGACCACGTTGATCGCGCCCATGATCGAACTGATCCCCATCAGGTGGATGGCGAAGATGAAGAACGTCACGCTCTCGGGTGCATAGGTCGTCGACAGCGGCGCGTAGAAGGTCCAGCCGAAATTCGGCCCGCCACCGGGGGTGAACAGTGTCGAGACCAGCAGCAGGAATGCTGCCGGCAACAGCCAGAAACTGAAGTTGTTCATCCGCGGCAGGGCCATGTCCGGCGCGCCGACCATCAGCGGAATCATCCAGTTGGCGAGGCCGACGAATGCCGGCATCACCGCACCGAACACCATGACCAGGCCGTGCATGGTGGTCATCTGGTTGAAGAATTCCGGCTGCACGATCTGCAGGCCGGGCTGGAACAACTCGGCGCGAATGACCATGGCGAACGAGCCGCCGAGCAGGAACATGCAGAAGGCAAACCACAGGTACAGCGTGCCGATGTCCTTGTGGTTGGTGGTCAGCACCCAGCGCATCAGGCCTTTGGCGGGGCCGTGGGCGTGGTCGGCGTGACCGTGGTCATCGATGACAGCGCTCATGGCCGGTCTCCTTCACGAAAGTGCACGGGGCAGGCCGGGACGTGCTGCCCCGACCGGTTCACTGAGTACGCAATTGACCGGCTCATTTGCTTTCCGCCTGTTTCAGCTCCAGCACTTCTTTTGGCGTGATCATGTCGCCCTTGTTGTTGCCCCAGGCGTTACGTTCATAGGTCACGACCGCTGCGATATCGACTTCCGACAGCTGTTTGCCGAACGCCGCCATGGCGGTGCCGGGTTTGCCGTGGAAGACAATGCCCAGGTGATCCTTGATCGGCCCGGTGGCGATTTTCGAGCCCTTGAGCGCCGGGAACATCGGCGGCAGACCCTGGCCTTCAGCCTGGTGACAGGCCACGCATGTGGTGTGGTAGACCTTGTCGCCGCGCTCCTTGAGCTCGTCGAGGGTCCATTCCTTGCTGGTCAGTTCTTTGAGTTGCGCGGCCTCGGCCTTGCGCTCGGCGAGCCATTTTTCGTAATCGGCCGGTTCCTTGACCTCGACTACGATCGGCATGAAGCCGTGATCCTTGCCGCACAATTCGGCGCACTGGCCACGGTAGAGGCCGGGCTTGTCGATCCGCGTCCAGGCTTCGTTGACGAATCCCGGGATCGCATCGCGCTTGACCGCAAACGCCGGTACCCACCAGGAGTGAATGACGTCGGCCGAGGTCACCAGAAAGCGCACCTTGGCGCCGGTCGGCAGCACCAGCGGCTTATCGACTTCGAGCAGGTAATGCTCGCCTTTGGCTTCCTTGTTGTGGATCTGCTCGGGGGGGGTGGCCAGGTTGCTGAAGAACTCGACGTCCTGGCCCAGGTATTTGTAGTGCCACTTCCACTGATAACCGGTGATCTGGATATCGATGTCCGGCTCGCTGGTGTCGTACATCTTGATCAGCGTCGCGGTGGCGGGGACGGCCATGGCCACGAGGATCAGCAGCGGCACGATGGTCCACATGATCTCGACGCCGGTGCTTTCATGGAATTTCGCCGCGACCTGGCCGGTGGAGCGGCGGTGCACCATCATCGACCAGAGCATGGCGCCGAAGACGACCACCCCGATCACCACACAGATCCAGAAAATGGTCATGTGCAGGTCGAATACTGCGTGACTGATTTCAGTCGCTCCAGGCGCCATATTCACAGTCCAGGCCGCACTGGCCGGGCTGAAAATCGACCACAACAGGAGGCCCATCCAGACATGTGGATGTCGCATCATTGCGGGTTCCCCTTATCGTTCTTGTTATCCCGCCGGCGTATCGCCTGCGGCAAGGGAGCGGCTGCATCAGACTACGAACTTGAATCGCCGGGCCTTGCTGCGGGTGCAGTCGGGCGTCATCAGCTAACTCCATTCATTGGCGAGTATAGACAGCGCCCGGGAAATGCAACTTGCGCAGGTAAATGAGCTGCAACAACTGGCGCTTGCGTTCAAGTGCCCGATTGGAGAAGGATGCAGACGAGTGGTGGCAAATGGATATAACGCAGCTGCATCAAGGATGAAATAATTATGACAAATGCGTCTTAGCGTTTTTTGTAAGCCAGCTAAGTTATGTCTTCCCTATTTCACTGCCTTGTTTCCTGGAGTTTTCATGAACACCGCCGCATTGCGCGAGCAGATCCAAAAAGCCCAACAGCACGAAAAAGACACCGGCCTGCTGACCCGTCAGCTGGAAAGCAAGCTGCCTCACCTGCACCCGGCGATCCAGTTGCCGGAAGCCGACGCCCAAGGCGTGCTGACGCGTTTTGTCGCCGCCTACATCGATGAAGTACCCGACCTGCTGGACGCAGCCAATGAAGTCGCCAGGGAAGCGGGAATCGAATCGCAGATCAAACCGGTGCTGAAAATCGCCGAGCAGTATTTCCTCCAGCCGCCGGCGATCATGGCCGGACATGTCGGCCTGGACAGCCTGCTCGACGAAGCCTACCTGGCGCACCGTTTTGTCGAAGAGGTCAACGATCTGTACATCAAACACTTCGGCCAGCCATTGATCCCTTTGGACATGACGGTCGCCAACCTGATTGCGCACCAGTTGATCGGTGAGGAGTTCGCCAACCAACTGGACGAGGCGGTGCATCACGCGATTGACGAGATGCTCAATGACGAGAGTTTTGCCCTGGAGTCGGTAGAAGCCTACCGCGAAAAACTCAGCAGCCCGGACACCGGCGCGGCGTGGAAACGCTGGCCATGCATGAGCCGCCGGTTGGGCGTGGGGCTGGAGCTGGATCAGCCCGCTGCGTAACCCTCATACACCATAGATGCAATGTGGGAGCGAGCCTGCTCGCGAATGCGGTCGATCATTCAACATCACTGTTGGCTGATACACCGCTTTCGCGAGCAGGCTCGCTCCCACAGGTTTTGTGTTCACAATGGATTATCTAGCCTGCCGCACCGATGCCAGTGTTAGTCCGAACCCGCCCCTCAAGCCTGCGCTTCAACCCGCGCGACTCGATCAACAGCTTCGAACCCTTCGCCGCATTCGCCCGACCCCATTCTTCCAGCAATTCCAGGCACGAATGGTCGATGTAACTCAGGTTGTTCAGCGGCACATGCACCGTGGTGCCGTGAGGGATGCTGCCCAGCACCTGCGTCAGCGCCGGCACTTTGAGGAACGTCGCGGCACCGACCAGGCGCAACTCCATCTCGCCGTCCTGCGGCAGGTCGATCAGGCTGATCTTCAGACGCGAAGCCTTGAATGCCAGCTTCAACATGGTCAGACCGAAGCCGATCAGCACACCGGTGAGCAGGTCAGTGAAGATGATCGCCAACGCCGTGGCGGCATAGGTGAACATCGGCATCCGTCCGTAACGGCCGAGACCTCGGAAGGCTTTGAGGTCGACCAGTTTGAAACCGGTATACACCAGCACACCCGCCAGGCTCGCCACCGGTATGCTCTGCAGCACACTCGACAGCAACAACACGAATGCCAGCAGCCACAGGCCATGGAAAATCGTCGAATAACGAGTGGTCGCCCCGGCCTGGACGTTGGCCGAGCTGCGCACGATCACCCCGGTCATCGGCAACGCGCCGACCAGACCGCAGAGCATGTTGCCGACACCTTGCGCCGACAGCTCACGGTCGAAATCCGAACGCACACCGCTGTGCATGCGATCCACCGCTGCGGCGGACAACAGAGTTTCGGCGCTGGCGATAAACGCCACGGCAAACGCAGCAATCAGCAGGGTCGGGTCGGCCAGATTCATCAGGTCGGCAGGTTTCAGCCAATCGATCGCCTCGGCCAGATTCGCCGGTACCTCCACGCGCTTGACCTGCAACGCCAGCATCAGGCTCGCCACGGTGGCCAGACCCACACCGAGCAATGCGCCGGGAATGAAGCGCAGCGAATGCGGGCGGAATTTTTCCCACAGCCACATCACGGCAATCGTCGACAGACCGAGCAGACCGGCTTGCCAGCCGAACGATGGCAAGGCTTGCGCCACGGCTGCCGGGAACGCCGTGAGGTTGTCCAGACCTGACGGTTGCGGCTTGGCATCGAGCATCACATGCACCTGTGACAGCACGATCAACACGCCAATGCCCGCGAGCATGCCGTAGACCACCGCTGGCGCCGTCACCCGGAACCAGCAGCCAAGCTTCAGACGTCCGGCGACCAGTTGCAGAAATCCGGCGAGCAGCAGGATAGGCCCGAGCATCTCGATGCCGTGCTGGCGTACCAGTTCGAAAACCAACACCGCCAGCCCCGCCGCCGGACCGCTGACCTGCAATGGCGAACCCGCCAGCCAACCGACCACCAGACCGCCGATGATGCCGGTGATCAGACCCTTGGCCGGCGGCAGCCCTGACGCGATCGCGATGCCCATGCACAGCGGCAGGGCGACCAGAAACACAACCACGGAGGCGAGCAGCTCCCGTGGCAACACAGCTTTCAATTGAGCCGCACGCATGGCGATTCTCCCGAAGTTTTCTTCAGGCGTGGCGAGGCCGGGCCGCTGAATCAGCGGCCGGCGTCATACCACACAGATTGTTGGGAAGATTTAGAAGCGCGCTTTGGGCGTCGCCACAGGAATCGGATGGCTGCCGTCGAGAGGCAGGAAACGACCCTGGTCCGCGTCGTAAGCTTTGATTTCGCTGGTTTCGATGTTGTAGACCCAGCCATGGATGAACAGATGACCGTTCGCCATGCGCGAGGCTACCGAAGGATGGGTACGCAAGTGCTGCAGTTGGGCGATGACGTTTTCCTCAGTGAGGATCGGCATGCTTTCTTTTTCGTCGGTGCAGTTGCAGTTGTCGTGCACCATGGTTTTCGCGACTTCGGCGTGGCGCAGCCAGGCTTTGACCGTCGGCATTTTTTCCAGGCTGTCGGGGTTGAGTACCGCGCGCATGGCGCCGCAATCGGAGTGGCCGCAAATAATGATGTGTTGCACGCCCAGTGCCAGTACCGCGTACTCGATCGCGGTGGAGACGCCGCCGTTCATCTGACCGTAGGGCGGAACCACGTTGCCGACGTTACGGGTGACGAACAGATCGCCCGGCGAGCTCTGGGTAATCAGCTCGGGAACGATGCGCGAGTCGGCGCAGGTGATGAACATCGCCTTGGGCGCCTGGGCGGTGGCGAGCTTCTTGAACAGTTCTTCCTGCTGCGGAAAAACGTCATGGTGAAAGCGTAAAAAGCCATCAACGATCTGTCGCAGTGCTGCATCGGCGGATTGTGCTTCAGGGCTTTGCGCCGAGGCAGCCAACGACTGTTTATCCTTGTCACTCATGATTCATCCTCTTGTGCGGATTCAGGGAGTCTTCCCCGGTATTCCGGTATGAAGCCAGTGGCTGTTTAAACCATCCGGGTCATCCCGACCCGTCAGTCACTCGATGAACAAGGTAGCCGCCGAAACTTAACTGAAACTGAATCAAACGCTCTAGAACGTGTGTTCCAGGTCACAAAAAACGTGACTGGCGTGTTTCGGCGGAAGGATTCCAACCCGTCAACCCAAAGCCAATTGTCGCTAAATCAACGACATCTGGCGACCCGGCGGACAGAAGGCCGTGCAATCGAGGTTATAGCCCTCGCGTTTGTTCAGCCCCAGCTTTTTGATGGCCTTGGCAAATCTTTGTGCGAGCAGGTCGGCAAACGGTCCTTCACCGCGCATGCGCGCACCGAAACGGCTGTCGTAGAGTTCGCCGCCGCGACTCTGGCGAATCAGGCTCAGCACATGCGCGGCGCGTTGTGGATAGTGCGCCTGCAACCACTCCTCGAACAGCGGCGCGACTTCCAGCGGCAGGCGCAACATCATGTAGGCGGCACTTTGCGCACCAGCGGCATGGGCTTCGCTGAGCAGGCTTTCGATTTCGCTGTCGTTGATCATCGGAATCATAGGTGAACACAGCACGCCGACCGGGATCCCGGCCTCGCGCATCACCCGAATCGCGCGCAGGCGCGCCTTGGGCGCAGCGGCGCGCGGTTCGAGGATGCGTTTGAGCTCGTCGTCCAGGGTGGTCAGGCTGATCATTACCGAAACCAGCCGCTGTTGTGCCAGCTCAGTGAGCAGATCGAGATCGCGCAGAATCAGCGAACCCTTGGTGACGATGGTCACCGGATGGCGATAGCGCAGCAGCACTTCCAGAGTCTGTCGGGTGATCTGGTATTCGCGCTCGATCGGCTGATACGGGTCGGTGTTGGAACCGAGATTGATCGGCGCGCATTGATAGCCGGGTTTGCTCAGTTGTTCTTCCAGGATCTGGGCGGCGTTGGTCTTGGCGATCAGCCGGGTTTCGAAGTCCAGGCCCGGCGACATGTCCCAATAGGCGTGGCTGGGGCGCGCGTAGCAATAGATGCAGCCGTGTTCGCAGCCGCGATAGGGATTGAGCGAACGGTCGAAGGGCAGATCCGGCGAGGTGTTGCGGCTGATGATCGATTTGGCTTTTTCGATGATCACTTCGGTGTTTTGCGTCGCCGGCACTTCCTGATACCAGCCGTCGTCCTCGGCGACCGAACGACTCGGCGCAAAGCGATTGTGAGGGTTGGTTGCGGTGCCGCGACCGCGGGGCGGAACTGGGATGTTCATCGAACGAATCTCTGCTCTGTATATGCATACAGTATCCGACGGCGTGCGTTGTGATCCAGTACCGTTCAGCGATGCCATCGAAAACTGATGGTGCCGCTGGCCGATGAAGTTCGCTGGATAAATCCTTTTTGCCTGATTAACGACAATCGAAGATACAGATACCTGATTGCTCAACTGTAGTGCGCTATATAGGCTCCCGAACTACCGGCGACAGACTCCGGCCAACTAATTAAAAGGATTTGATTGAATGTCTTATTTGAATCAACGTGGTGTTTTCCTGCAAATGATGCAGCCGAGTATCACCGACTCCAACACTATTGTTTCGCTGCAGCTGGCGCGCAAGGAACTGGGCTGGGACGCAGAGCAACAGCTATCGACCGAAGCGCTGGTCGATTCGATTTACGTCGTGGCGGTATCGGCCGACAAGGGCAAAACCTTCACTATTCGCACTGACAAGAAAGATGTAGACGGTGACGGCGATATTGATAGCGATGACAAGGCGAAGTTAATTGCGCTGGCCAAGGCTTATGTAAGTATCGTTAATCCGTAACAGAAAATTTACTGCGTTGTATCCGGTACAAAAAAACCCTGCATAAGTGATTTATGCAGGGCTATATGGATGCCAACCAATGCATTTTGACGAAGCAGCTAACTCAAGTTTGCAATGGTTTCATTCAGCAAAGTTTCTCATTGAAACAAACGAATTCGCGATATTGACGAAAATCAGTTTGTCATTGGCGTCAGAGTCGTCATCACCATCCGCATCGATGTTGAATTTGCCATCACCCTCCAACGTATCCTCCACTTTATAAAAGCCAGTGGCGTTGATCTTTAACTTCACGTTAGCGTCGGGATGGGACAGGTCGCGATTTGAAACTTTAAACAGATCAATATTCACGTATGTCGGCTTAGCCCTTTTCGCTTCACTATCGGACGATATAAGGATGCAACTATACAGGCGACGTTCGCCCACACTACTCAAACCTGCCAACTTCGAGGCAAGATCCGCCGCGATGGTGTAGGTGCCCGTATCATATTCGTCGACCCCGTCATCTCCCTCGACATCATCCACCCCTGCGGCGCGGTCGTACTCCCCCTCGTCGTTGGCGTAAGTCGTGACTGTTACATCAGGCTTGAGATTATTCGCATAGCCATTGTTATAACGGGAAATTACGGCCTCTTGTTTGCCGTCTGTATTAGTGTCTTTAAACTCAACCACGACTGAATAGCTCATGTGATTTGCTCCATGCCTGCGCAATATCGAGATCGGAATTGCGTCACTGTAAACAGTAAGTCAGACCTTAAATATCGGCTACTGTCAGAGTTGACAGGTGTATGCATTTACAGTAGTTGCTTTCGGCGCGTGGCAGAGTTTGTATCGGCTGTTCGGATATACACCATTTGAGCTCCGGCAATCGCTGAGGTTTTCCCAGCTGCCGCTGATACAGCACAAAAAACTCATGCTGCATCAACGTGCCAGGCACTCCGACAGTCAGTTAGGCGTGGTGACCTGTCCCAAGTCATCCCCTGATGTGGTCTGCATATCGTTCTTGCGCAGGCTTGTGACATCGCCAGCCGTGACCGGCGCACCTTTATTGCCCCAACTACCACGAATGAAGCTCACCACATCCGCCACTTCCTGGTCCGACAGGCGCCGGGCGAAGCCGGGCATGGTGAACGTCGATGGCGCCGTGTGAGTAGCCGGCAAGGTTCCGCCCTTGAGCACGATGTGGATCAGCGAAGTGGGATCGTCCGTCTGCAGCACCGGGTTGCCCGCCAGCGCCGGGAACACCCGGCTGTAGCCATGACCGTCGGTGCGGTGGCAGGCCGCGCAGTTGTCGATGTACACCGACGCGCCACGCTGGCTGTCATCACCGTTCCACAGGGCTTTCGCCGCTTTCTCGTCGTACCGATGCGGCTGATCCGCAGGATCATTGGCCGGCAGTGACTTCAGATAGCGGGCAATCGCGGTGAGGTCGGCGTCGCTCATGTACTGCATGCTGTGGGTGACCACATCGCTCATGCCGCCGAACACCGCGCTGCGATCACTGCGTCCGGTCTTGAGGAATTGCACCAGTTGCTCTTCACTCCAGCTGCCGAGGCCATCCTTGTGATCACCACGCAGGCTCTTGGCGATCCGGCCTTCCAGCGGTGCACTGCCGGCAAGAAAATGTTCACCGTCCGCCGCGCTCAGGGCTTTTTCCTGCATGGTCAGCGCGCGCGGGGTGTGGCAGGCGCCGCAGTGGCCGAGGCCTTCGACCAGATACGCGCCGCGATTGATCACCGCGTCGCTGCCTGTGGCCTGATAATCCTCGACCTTCGGTGCAAACAGCCAGCGCCAGCCCATCAGCGGCCAGCGCATGCTCAACGGCCATGGAATGTCGCTGGCCTTGTTCTCCTGCGCCACTGGTTCGACGCCGTGCATGAAATACGCATACAGCGCTTTCATATCGCTTTCGTTCACGCGGGCGTAGGACGGATAAGGCATCGCCGGATACAACGTACTACCGTTTTTGGCGACGCCATGGCGCACGGCCTGGTCGAAGTCCTCGAAGCTGTAATCGCCGAGGCCGGTTTTATCCGGGGTGATGTTGGTCGAGTAGATCGTGCCGATCGGGGTTTCCATTGGCAGGCCACCGGCGAACGGCTTGCCGCCCTTGGCCGTATGACAGGCTACGCAGTCACCCGCGCGGGCGAGGTATTCGCCTTGTTTGATCAGATTTTGATCAGCTTCGGCCGCATAAACTGCTGTGCTGCCGAGCAGGGCGAGGGTGGCGATAACGAAATTTTTCATGGTCATCGCTCCTTAAGCCTGCACCAGCGGGCCGGGGTTTTTCAGGTATTGCTCGCGGATCGCTTTCGCCGACCAGTAGGTCAGCGCCGCGACCAGACCGGTCGGGTTGTAGCCCAGGCCCTGCGGGAACGCCGAGGCGCCCGGGACGAACACGTTATGCACGTCCCAGCTCTGCAAATAGCGGTTCAGCGCGCTGGTCTTCGGATCGGTGCCCATGATCGCGCCACCGTTGAGGTGGGTGGTCTGGTACGAGGCGGTGTTGAAGTGGTCGCCCACTTGCTTGCCGATCACCGCAATGGCTTTCGGGCCCATGGCTTCGGCGATCTTGCCCATTTTCTCGACCATGAAACGGTTCATCTTGATGTCGTTTTCCTGCCAGTCGAAGGTCATGCGCAGCAGCGGCAAACCGTAGGCGTCGCGGTACACCGGATCGAGATCGAGATAGTTGCCGCGGTAGGACTGATGCGCGCCGTGGGCGTCCATCGACACCTGATGGGTGTAGTAATCGGCGGTAGCGCGTTTCCATGCACTGCCCCAAGCCGGTGTGCCTGGCGGGTTAGAGGTGCCGGCAATCGGCCGGCTGCCGGCCTGATTGACCCACATCGGTGAGCCGCCGACGAAGCCGTGGGGGCCGTGATCGAAGTTGTCGGCGTTGAAATCGTCCACCGCCACGCCGTTGCCGCCAGCGCCGATGAAGTTGTTGGTGTGGGTGTCCTTGTCGAAGAACGCCTTGATAGTGGCCATGTTCTGGTAAGCGAAGTTACGCCCGACCACGCCTTCGCCGCTGATCGGGTCGTAGGGTTTACCGATTCCGGAGAGCAGCATCAGACGCACGTTGTGCAACTGGAACGCGCCGAGGATCACCAGATCCGCCGGCTGCTCGATCTCGCGGCCCTGGCCGTCGATGTAGGTGACCCCGGTGGCTTTGCTTTTGCTGCTGTCGAGGTTGACTCGCAGCACATGGGAGTTGGGCCGCAGCTCGAAATTCGCCAGCGGCTTGAGCGCTGGGAGAATGTTCACGTTCGGCGAGGCCTTGGAATACATGTAGCAGACGTAGCCGCTGCAGAAGCCGCAGAAGTTGCACGGGCCCATTTGTGCGCCGTAGGGATTGGTGTACGGTCCCGAGGTATTTGCCGAAGGCAGGTTGTAGGGTTTGTAACCGACTTCCGTCGCCGCTTTGCCGAACAGCTGGGCGGACACGGTGTTTTTCTGCGCTTCAAGCGGGAACGGGTTGGAGCGATCTGCCGCGTAAGGGTTGCCGCCCTTGCCCTGACCGACCAATTGGCCCTTCACGGTCCAGGCCTGGCCAGAGGTGCCGAAGACTTTTTCCGCAAAGTCGAAAAACGGCTCCAGCTCTTCATAGCTGACGCCGAAGTCCTGGATGGTCATGTCCTTGGGGATGAAGCTTTTGCCGTAGCGTTCTTCGTAGTGGCTGCGCATACGCAGCTCGATCGGGTCGACGCGAAAGTGCACGCCGGACCAGTGCAGTCCGGCGCCGCCGACGCCATTGCCCGGCAGGAACGCGCCCAGCTGACGGTTGGGCAGGGCGATATCGTTGACGCTGTGGCGAATGGTCACCGTCTCTTTCGAGATGTCCTGAAAGAGTTTTTTGCGCACGCTGTAGGTGAGTTCGTCGATCACCTGTGGATAGTTGCCGTCGGGGTAGGTGTCCTGCATCGGCCCGCGCTCCAGCGCCAGCACGTTGAGACCGGCCTCGGTGAGTTCCTTGGCCATGATCGCGCCGGTCCAGCCGAAACCGACGATGACCGCATCTACCTTCTTCATTACCGTTGCCATGCTTACGCCCTCTCGCCGCGAATCGACACTGCCGGGAAGGGGTATTGCTCGTTGCGTTCCACCCAATCCATGAAATCGGCGCGGGCGCCGGGGAAACCGATCATGGTCCAGCCGACCATGCCTTTATTGCCACCGTGGATCGGGTCGCAGAAGAAACCTTCCTTGGTGTTTTGCAGCAACAGATTGAAGAAAATCTTCGCTGGGACGGCGTCGAATTGCGGTTTTCCGGCTTCGAGCTGCTTGAGCAAATCGTCTCGGGTAGCGCTGTCTTGCTCGGCAAATGTTTTACCGCTGAGACTTTTTACCCACTGATCCGTGGCGGCGATGCCGAGGCGGTAGATGTCTTTTGGCACCAGTTTGCTCTGCCAGCCCATTTCCGGCGCAGCGTCGGCATTGAACGGGCCTTGCATGTACCAAAGGGCGCCGGCGGCATACGGGGTGTTCATCTGCCGGTCGATGTATTCCGGCACGCCGGCTTCGAGGGCGCCGGGCCCTTGCGCATCGCTGGGGATCAACTGCGCAACGGCGGCGTTGATGAACGCCCATTCTTCGGCGGTGAAAAAGCTTGGCTGATAATCACCAGCGCCAGCAGCGGCCGGTTTTGCTGCGGCAGGCGCCGGTGCGCTTTCAGGGGCGGCTTGCAGCACGCTGCTGCCCAGGCCGGTACCGGCAAGCGTGACCACCGGAATCAGGGTCAGGGATTTGCGCAAGAATTCACGCCGCGGGTTGTCTCGATCTTGATCAGACATGGGGGTACCTCATCAGGCATAGATGGCAGCCGCTTCTGCGAGCGGCTCGAGAAATTTTGCGTCGCGATGACGAGGGTCTCGCCCGGTGAAGGGCGTCACGTCTGCAACATCATGTGACAAATGGTAGCAGGCTAAGCATCAAGAAAAACTGCTTGAGCGGAAAAAAGCCCGGCGAGGCGACGATTCACGTTTCTTTGACGGCCGGCTCACGGTGCATTGACCGCTCACTAGCGAAGCTGCAATTCCCGCAATGATGATTGCCGAACGGTCAGCCCAGCATGTCTCGAGTGCGTTTTTTTCCCGCGTTGTGTTTTTCGCTTGTCGCACTGCTGCATGGCATTGCCGCCCGGGCTGCCGACGCCACGCCGCCTCGCCCGGCCGAGTGGGCGCAGCCGGTCGAGGCGCAGTTCAATCTGTTTCGGATGTCGCCGACCCTGTATCGCAGCGCCTTGCCGAGTCGTAGCGCGGTGCCGCTGTTGAACAGTCTGCATGTCGTCACGGTGATCAACTTCCTGCCTGATGCTGATAGCGACTGGCTCTCCGTGCCCGGAATCAGGCAGGTGCAACTGCCGTATCGCACCAGTCACGTCGACGACAGCGACGTGATTAAAGCCCTGCGGGCAATTCAGTCCGCCGAAGCTGAGGGCCCGGTGCTGATGCACTGCAAGCACGGTTCTGACCGCACCGGTCTGATGGCGGCGATGTACCGGGTGGTGGTGCAGGGCTGGAGCAAAGAGCAGGCGCTCAAGGAAATGACCGAGGGCGGATTTGGTGACAGCCAGCACTTTCACGACAGCGTGCGTTACGTGATGCAAGCCGACGTCGACCGCTTGCACGAAGCCTTGGTCAATGGCGAATGCAGCACCAGTGCATTCGCCATGTGCTCGATGAAGAACTGGTTCGACTCGGCGCATGTCCAGCGTTGATCGGCTCAGCCCGGCATCGCGGCAAATAGTTCTGGGTTGATCGGTTGGCCAAGAAAGGCTTGCAGCGCCTCGGGCAGCGACTTCATGTCACCCGAAAGCAGTGTTTCACGCAAATCGCGGCCCGTCCGGGGGTTGAATACGCCCTCGCGCTCAAAGCGTTTGAATGCCTCACTGGCCAGCACGCCGGACCATTTGTAGGCGTACACCGACGCTTCATAGCCGGTCGCCAGAAAATCGAAACTGTTGGCGAACCGGCAATAGGCGGGTATCGGCAGGTGGGCAAACTCCCGCTGCACATCATCGAACACCTGCTGAATGCTGCGACCGTCACCGCTATGTAGCTCCAGATCGAATAGCGCGCCCATCAACAAGATCGCCGTTTCCCGGCTTCGTTGCGCGCCCAGAGCGGACAACGCAACATTGATCCGGGTCTCGGAGAGACGTTCGGCGGTTTTGTGATGGATGCCCAGCCAGCGCAAAAACTCGGCTGACTGCGCCCAGTGTTCGAACAACTGCCCGATAAATTCGGCAGCGTCGCGGCTCAATTGCGAGATGCCGGACAGGTTGTAATGCGGCGAACGGGTCAGTACGTGATGCAGGCAGTGCCCGAACTCGTGCAGCAGTACGCGCAGATCCTGGTGTGAAAGCAGGTTTTCATGGCCGGCGGCTGCGGCGGTAAAGTTGCTGTGAAGCGAGGCAATCGGCAATGCTGGCCGGCCTTCGGCGTTGACCCGACGGTTACGCAACACGCCCGACCATGCAAAGTCATTGCCAGCCTCGCGGCGGAAGAGGTCGATGTAAACGTAGCCAATCGGTTGACCGTGCTCGCTGACTTCGAACAGGCGGACGTTCTCGTCGAAGCGATCACGCTGGGTGTCTTCGCTGATCCTGATCCCAAGCAAATGCTCGCTGAACCGGCAGAGACTGCGCAATACGGTGTTCAACGGGAAATATTGCCGCAGGTCATCCAGTGCGCCGTCCGCCCGCTGGCGACGGAGTTGTTCAGCCAGAAAATCGTGATCCCATGGCTCGACCTGCTCGATACCCTGCTCCTGGGCAAACGTCTGCAGTTCCTTGGTTTCCTCGGCCAGCGAGGCTGTATTGAGGGCTATTTGCCGACGCAGGAAAGCGCCGACCTGCGAGGTGTCTGTAGCCATACGATCGTGCAAGCGCAATTGAGCGAAATTGTCGAAGCCCAATGTCCGGGCTTTTTCGTGACGCAAGAACAGCAACACCATCAATACCGGCTCATTGTCGAAGTGCTCCGCATCAGGCCCGTGATTCGAGGCGCGTGTGCAATAAGCTTTGTAACATTCCTCGCGCAGCGCACGATTCTGCGCGAAGGTCATGATCTGCTGATGAGTGCTCTGCTCCAGCGTCAGCCGCCAGCCGGTGAGTCCTGCCTGTCTTGCATTGGCAGCCAGATGCTCCTGCACATCGGGCCTCAGCCCTGCCAGCAACGTGATGTCTGCAATGTGCTTGCTCCAGGCGGCGCTGGCAGCTTTGAGATTGCTCATGAACAGTTTCTGCATGAGCGCGATCTCCGTGTTCAATTGCCCCAGTTTTTCGCTTTGAGCGTTGGCCAACCCGGCTCCCGCCATGTGGAATCCGCGCAGGATCTTCGCCAGTGAGGCTTTGCGTGAATCACTGAAACTGGCCGCGATCGAACTGCCTGCCAGCCGCTGAAAGGTCTGTGACAACGCAGGATTTCTGGCTTTTGCGCCCAGGAATTGCTCTGCGACTGCGCTGCTCAAGGCGCCCTGCTGTATCCAGTCGGGATCCTTGGAGCGGATCACCGTCAGGAACTCGATGACCGCCATGGTTTCTGCCAGGCGCGCGTCGGCTTCATCGATGGCGATGACCACATCATCCCAATTCGGATGATCGACCTGAGTGGCAATAACGTTTTCGATAATCAGCAGGTTGTCGGCGACGATGCGCTCGACCGCCGGCAGCAAGTGCTCGGCGCGTACCTCCGACCAGGGCGGCAACTGCCATTGTTGCAGGAGGGGATTGGTGTCAGGCATGGCGTCTTCCGTGAGAGAGGGCTGGATTGACCAGACTAATCAGGAAGCGCGGGGGCGAAGGGGTAAATAGTTACCGCCACCTGCCGACGATCATCGGCACGTGGCGATAGTTGTTACTGTTGCTCGTCAGGCTTTTTCTTCAGCTTCGGATTCGGGAAAAACTGCACGGCCTGAACCTTTTTGTCGGCGGCAGGCTTCAGCGCGCTGGTATTGACCCGTGTACCCAGCTCTTTGGGCACCGACAGGCCCTGCTCGTTGAGTGTGTCGGAGTAACCGCAGGCCACGCACTCGCGGTGCGGCACGCCGTCCTCGTTCCACATCATCAACTTGTCCGGCTCGCTGCACGCCGGGCAGACCGCCCCGGCGATAAAGCGCTTCTTGGTGATCACAGGGCCGTCACTCATGCTGCCGCGTCCTCACTCAGACCGCTGTGGCGCAACAGCGCGTCGATCGATGGTTCACGGCCACGGAAGTCGACGAACAGCACCATCGGTGCCTGCGAACCGCCGCGCGCCAGAATCGCTTCGCGGAAGGCGCGACCGGTTTCTGCGTTGAGCACGCCGTCTTCTTCAAACTTGGAGAAGGCATCGGCGGACAACACTTCGGCCCACTTGTAGCTGTAGTAACCGGCCGCGTAACCACCGGCGAAAATATGCGCGAAGCTGTTCGGGAAGCGGTTGTACGCCGGTGGACGCATCACCGAGACCTCGTCGCGCACGCCCTCGAGCACTTGCGCCACGCTGCGGCCATCGCCGTGGGTAGCGTGCAGTTCGAAGTCGAACAGCGAAAACTCCAGCTGACGCACCATCATCAGGCCGGACTGGAAATTCTTCGCCGCGAGCATTTTTTCCAGCAAGTCCTGCGGCAGTGGTTCGCCAGTCTCGTAGTGGCCGGAAATCAGCGCCAGGCCTTCCGGCTCCCAGCACCAGTTTTCCATGAACTGGCTTGGCAGCTCGACCGCGTCCCATGCCACGCCGTTGATGCCGGAAACGCCGGCGTGATCAACGCGGGTCAGCAGGTGATGCAGGCCATGGCCGAATTCATGGAACAGGGTGGTGACTTCATCGTGGGTCAGCAGCGCCGGTTTGCCGCTGTCGGCCGGGGTGAAGTTACACACCAGATTGGCCACCGGGCTTTGCAACACGCCGTCGACGGTGCGGCGACGGTCGCGGGCGCCGTCCATCCATGCGCCGCCACGCTTGTTGGCGCGGGCATACAGGTCGAAGAAGAAGCGGCCGACGTGCTGACCGTTTTCCTTGATCTCGAACAGGCGCACGTCCGGGTGCCAGGTATCAAAGCCTTTCTGCTCGGCGATCTCGATCCCGTACAGACGCTGGACGATAGCGAACAGGCCGCTCAGGACTTTATCGATCGGGAAGTAGGCACGCAGGGTTTCCTGAGCGACGCTGTAACGCTGCTCGCGGAGTTTTTCGCCGTAGAAGCCACTGTCCCAGCTTTGCAGATCGGCGCAGCCCTGTTCGGCGGCGTATGCACGCAACTGTTGCAGATCCTGGGCGGCGAACGGCTTGCTGCGCTGGGCCAGATCACGCAGGAAGCTCAGCACCTGATCGCTGGATTCGGCCATTTTTGTCGCCAGGCTCAGCTCGGCGAAACTGGCGAAGCCCAGCAGTCGTGCCAGTTCCTGGCGCAGGTCGAGAATCTCTTCCATCACCGGGCCGTTGTCGTTCTGGCCGGCATTCGGGCCTTGGTCCGAGGCGCGGGTGCAGTAGGCGGCGTAGACTTCTTCACGCAGCGCGCGGTCTTGTGCGTAGGTCATCACCGCGTAGTAGCTGGGGAATTCCAGGGTGATCAGCCAGCCGTCGAGGCCTTTGGCCTGGGCAGCAGCAGCCATTTGCGCCTTGGCCGAATCGGTCAGGCCGGTGAGGGCGGCTTCGTCGGTGACGTGTTTGGTCCACGCCTGGGTGGCGTCGAGCAATTGGTTGGAGAAGCGGCTGCCGAGTTCGGACAGCTTGCTCTGCACTTCGGCGTAACGTTTCTGCTCGGCTTCCGGCAGATCAATACCCGACAGGCGGAAATCGCGCAGTGCGTGTTCCAGAATGGTTTTTTGCGCGACGTCGAAATTGGCGGCTTCCGGGCTGTTCGCCAGCGCCTCGTAGGCCTGGAACAGTTCGCGGTTCTGGCCCATCTCGGTGGAGTAGGCGCTCAGGGCCGGCAGGCACGACTCGTAGGCTTCACGCAATTCGGCGCTGTTGCACACAGCGTTAAGATGACTGACCGGGCTCCACGCTGCACCGAGGCGATCGTTGAGTTCGTCCATCGCCAGCACCAGACCGGCCCAGGTCGGGTTCTTGCCCTGGGTCTTGAGGATTTCGGCGATGGCGGCGCGGTTGTCCGCGAGGATGGTTTCGATGGCGGGCAGGACGTGTTCGGCACGGATCGTGGAGAACGGTGGCAGGTCGTAGGACTGCAAAAGAGGGTTGTTCACGCTCACGGTTGGCACCTTGGCTGGAAGAAACATGCGCCCATCTTAATTACAATCGCCACTCACCGCAGCTATCGGCGACAGAGAGAGAACTAATCGTGTCCCTTCGCAACTATCAGAATCACACCCCCCGCTTGAGCAAAGGCGCATTCGTCGACGGCTCGGCGGTGGTGATCGGCGACGTCGAGATCGGTGAAGACAGCTCGGTCTGGCCGTTGACGGTGATCCGTGGCGACATGCACCGCATCCGCATCGGTGCGCGCACCAGCGTGCAGGACGGCTGTGTGCTGCACATCACCCACGCCGGCCCGTTCAACCCGGACGGTTTTCCCTTGCTGATCGGCGATGACGTGACCATCGCCCACAAGGTCATGCTGCATGGCTGCACGGTCGGCAACCGCGTGTTGATCGGCATGGGCAGCATCGTCATGGACGGCGCCGTAGTCGAGGACGACGTGATCATCGGCGCCGGCAGTCTGGTGCCGCCGGGCAAGCGCCTGCAAAGCGGCTTCCTGTATGTCGGCAGCCCGGTGAAACAGGTGCGAGCGCTGACCGACAAGGAAAACGCCTTCTTTACCTACAGCGCGGCGAACTACGTCAAGCTCAAGGACCTGCATCTGGCCGAAGGCTACGACCAGCTCTGAATTGCCCTACACCTGCTCAGGATTTCTCATGCATTACCAGACTGTACTGTTCGACCTTGATGGCACCCTGACCGATCCGCGTGAGGGCATCACTCGCTCAATTCAATTTGCCTTGGCCAACCTCGGCATCGACGAACCTGATCTGAGCAAACTGGAGCACTTCATTGGCCCGCCGCTGTTGCAAGCGTTCATGCAGTTCTACGATTTCGACGAGGCCAAAGCCTGGGAAGCGGTGAATTTCTACCGCGAGCGCTTCAAGGTCACAGGTCTCTACGAGAATCGTGTGTTCGACGGCGTGACGCCGCTGCTGGAAACCTTGAGCGGGCAAGGGCGGCAGTTATATATCGCAACGTCCAAGCCGTGGGTGTTCGCCCGCGAAATCGCCCGGCATTTTGATTTTGCCCGGCATTTCAAAGTGATCTACGGCAGCGAGCTGGACGGCACGCGGACGAACAAGGTTGAGCTGATCGCGCATCTGCTCGAGGCAGAAGGCCTGGATCCGGCGCAGACCCTGATGATCGGTGATCGCAAGCATGACCTGATCGGCGCGCGCAGCAATGGCATCGATGCAGCGGCGGTAGGGTATGGGTTTGGCAGTTTTGAAGAGTTGAATGCCGAAGCGCCGGCGTATCACTTCGAGACGCTGGATGCGTTGCATCAGGCGTTTTTGCAGCGCTGATGAAACAGCCTTCGCGAGCAGGCTCGCTCCCACAGGGGCACCGCTATCCAATGTGGGAGCGAGCCTGCTCGCGAAAGGGCCGTTATGCCCTCAAATTCCTTAGAACCTGGCCAACGTTTTCAGCGCCGCCTTGCGCTCATCAACCGGCAACCGTCCCAACCGCTCAACCTCGGCATAAAACCTCAGCCAATCCCCACCTTCTTGGTGGAACACCGCCGCGAACGCCGACACCCACTGGTCATACAGCCCGAACGGTAACAAGCGGGCATTGTTCAGCGGCGCATTGACCCAGGCGTCATAACGTTTGTCCCCGGCCCACTGGCTGTCGCGCATTACCCGATAGTCCCTGCGCAAGCGCTCGAACTCGGCTGCTTTGCGCTCACGCATCTGCTCGATGGACAACGGCCGCGCATACAGCTTTTCCAGCCGTGAGCGTGTGTCGAGCACCAGGCCGATGAACTGGTCACGCTGCTTGAGCCTGGCATCGGATTCCGCCGGCAAGCCGCGAAACGCGCGCCATTGCCGCGTGCCTTCCTGCTCGACAAACGTGGCGAATGACTCGTTGAACTCGGTGTCGTCCTTCACATAGAACCGCTGATGCGCCAGTTCATGAAAAATCAGCGTGGCCAGCCGTTCATCGCCCCAGCCCGTCATTGAATTGAGGATCGGGTCATTGAACCAGCCAAGGGTCGAATACGCTTCGACACCGCCGATCGACACGTCCATGCCCTGCAGTCGCTGAATCGCCGCTTCGCCACGGGCAGCGCTCTGGCTGTAGTAGCCGCGGTAGGCCACGCAGCCGGCAATCGGGAAGCAGTGATTCTGCGGCGTGAGGGAGAATTCGGCGGTGGCGAAGACGTTCCACACCACGAACGGTCGGCCAATGTCGGCGTACAGCCGATAGCTTTGGTTGTCCGGCAGGTGCAAATGCTCGCTGGCGAATGTGCGAGCCTTCTGCGACTGGGCCAGATGCGCGCGCAATCTGGCGTCGCGGCTGGGGTCGGCAATGACTTTCTCGACCGGCTCCCGCGCGCGCAGCAATTGCAATTGTCCGTTGGCGAGCTGGCTGTAGTAGCTGACGCTGGCGCAACCGTTGAGCAACAAAAACAATACACCCGGAAACAAAATCGGAAAAACGCGATCAAGTAACCCAAGGCTGGAAAACGGCCTGATCAAAATAAGAAATTCCCCGGAAAGTCTGCCCCAAGACTATCCCGCCTCAAGGAGCACCGCTATGCGCATGTTGATGCTGACAGGAGGCCTGCTGACGCTGGCCGGTTGTGCCGGATTCGGAATGCCCGATCCCGACCCCTCCCAAGCCTGGATCGATCTCGACGCCCACCAACACGACACGGCGCTGCAAGCCGTGCAAGTCGATGCCACCCAGGCCATCGATAAACGCTATTTCGAAGTGCAGCCCGGCAGCCATGAGCTGAAGGTGCGCTATCAATTTCCGGTCGAGGCCACCAACATCGGCCCTAATGCCGAAACGCTGTGGCGTGATTGCCAGATGAGCGTGAAATTCAAGGATTTCAATGCCGGCCAGCGCTATCAGTTACAGGCTGGCAGTATCGGCTTCCGGCCTTGGGCCAAGCTTTATGACGAACAGCGCAAAGTGGTCGGTCAGGGCACGCCGGCGGGCTGTCAGAGCAGCTGATCGGCGCTATGCTGGCGGTTCTGATCTGTGGATATCCATCATGCGCACCTTGCTGCCGTTGCTCGTTGTCGGTCTTGTCGCCGGTTGCCAGACGCCGTTACCCGCGGTCGACCCGCAAATGGCCTGGATCGACTTCTCCACGCCAAGCCCCGGCGGCAAATTGCTGATGGCCGAACGTCTCGATAATCAGCGATTGAACGACGGCCGATTCTTCCAGGTGACCCCCGGCAGCCATGAGCTGCGGGTGCGCTTCGACTTCGAAGTGTTCGGCGGTGGCGGCAGCCTGCTCACGGGGCCGGTAGAACGTTTGTGCTACCTGACGATCCGTTATGACCACTTCGAGGCCGGCCAGCGTTACCTGCTGGAAGGGCGCTCGTTGGCGTTCACGCCGAGCGCGCGTTTGTACAATGCCAAGCGCGAAATCGTTGCTGAAGACCGCGAGTTCAACTGCATCATCTAGCTGTTGTCGTTTCTCTGATAGACGATTCGCTTGGTGCCGTTCTCGCAAGTACCGACGATCATGGCTGAGTCGTGCCGCTCCGCCTCTTCCGCCGTGATGATTTCCAGGGTGTACGAGGGGATTGCCTTCGCCTGAATCTTGATCTCGATTTCCTTTCTGAGCTCTTCGCAGTCCTTGGGGGCTGCGAAAGCGGAAGTGGCCAGTGCACTGCAAAGGATCGCCAAGCCAATACGTTTCATCGATGAAGCTCCTTGAGGCAGCGCGCACGGGCGTGCGCTGAAGCTGCTGTCGATTATTCGACCACATTTCTGCAGGGCGGGTTCTGACTTCGCTCACACCTTTGGATTTGCGTGATGCCGAGATTGTTATCGCGAGCAGGCTCACGCCTACAGTTGAGCGCATTCCAACTGATAAATGCGATTGCCTGTGGGAGCGAACCTGCTCGCGAAAGCGTCGGACCTGCAAACGCCGAGTCAGCTGACCAGCGAAGCCTCAAGCGTGATTTTCGCGTTCAGCACCTTGGAAACCGGGCAACCTTCCTTCGCCTTGTTGCTCAGCTCTTCAAACTGCTGCTGGGTGGCGCCCGGGATTTTCGCCTTGAGAATCAGTTTCACCGCGGTGATCGCGAAGCCGCCCTCAACCTGATCGAGGGTGACTTCAGCGTTGGTGTCGATGCTGTCTGCCTTCAGGCCGGCATCGCCGAGAATCATCGAAAACGCCATGGAGAAGCAGCCGGCGTGGGCCGCACCGATCAGTTCTTCCGGGTTGGTGCCCTTGCCGCCTTCAAAGCGGGCCTTGAAGCCGTACGGCGCTTCCCGCAGTACGCCGGTTTCGGTGGAGATCGAGCCGATACCGGTTTTCAGGTCGCCTTCCCAATGCGCCGATGCCTTTTTCACGATAGCCATGTCTGCCTCCTCAAATGTGGCGCGGGACGCCGCGCCGTCGTGGTTTTTACTAGCAAGGCTTCTGAGGATAGACGGCGGAACAAAGTTCAGCCTGCTTGAATCGTTGACTTTTTTAGTAGGAAATTTCGGCGCTGCTATTGAATCTCGGGTATATGCCCTCATTCCATAAACACGCTTATGGATTTGGCAGGTTTTCGTTCGCAAGAAAAACCTGCCTCCCCACCCGGAGATGCAGGTTCATGAAAAAACTGTCCGACGTTAAATTTTCCACCCTCGACCTGGTGCCGGTGCGCGAAAACGGCAGCGCTGCGCAATCGCTGCGCAACTCGCTGGACCTTGCGCAGCACGCCGAGAAGTTTGGCTACACGCGGTTCTGGGTCGCCGAGCACCACAACATGGACGGCATCGCCAGTTCCGCCACCTCGGTCTTGCTCGGTTATCTGGCCGGTGGCACTTCGACGATCCGCGTCGGCTCCGGTGGAGTGATGCTGCCCAACCATGCGCCGCTGGTGATCGCCGAGCAGTTCGGCACCCTTGAGAGCCTGTACCCGGGACGCATCGACCTGGGACTGGGCCGCGCGCCGGGCTCCGACCAGATGACCGCCCGCGCCTTGCGCCGCGAACGCTCCGGCAGCGCTGACGACTTCCCTGAGGACGTCGCCGAACTGATGCGCTACCTCGGCCCGCGCACCCCGGAACAACGAGTGATCGCCATGCCCGGCACCGGCACCAATGTGCCGATCTGGTTGCTCGGCTCGAGCCTGTTCAGTGCGCAACTGGCGGGTGAGCGGGGCTTGCCTTATGCCTTCGCCTCGCACTTCGCGCCGCGCTTCATGCATGAGGCGATTCGCATCTACCGCAATCACTTCAAGCCGTCGGCGGTGCTCGACAAGCCCTACGTGATGCTCGGCGTGCCGCTGGTGGCCGCTGATACCGATGAGCAGGCCGACTATCTGGCGACGTCGGTGTACCAGCGCATCCTTGCCCTGATGCGTGGGCAAAGTCTGGTGCAGCGTCCGCCGGTGAAAACCATGGACGGCCTGTGGCTACCCCATGAGCGTGAAGCGGTGGGCGATTTCCTTGGCCTTGCCATGGTCGGCGGCCCGCAGAAGATCCGCGCCAAGCTTGAGGTGCTGATCGAGCAGACCCAGGCGGACGAGCTGATTTTCACCAGTGATCTCTACGAACACGCCGATCGCATCCATTCCTACGAACTGCTTGCGCAAGTCATGAAGGGCTAACGCGAACCCTTGTAGGAGCTGTCGAGTGAAACGAGGCTGCGATCTTTTGATCGTGATTTGAAATCAAGATCAAAAGCGCAGCGTCTCGCAGCTTCACACGGAAAATCATCGCCCACAAAAAAGCCGACGCATCCACGTCGGCTTTTGTATTTCAGGCGCGATCAACCACGCTTGTAGACGATTTCCTTGCTGCCACCTTCGCAGGTGCCAACTACTTTGCCGTCAGCCGCCGCACCCTTGTCGACAACTTCCAGCGAGTAACCGGAAACGCCTTTGGCGTCGAGCTTCGCTGCGATTTCGCTTTTCAGCTCTTCACATGGCTTGCCGGCTGCAAACGCACCACCCGCAAGGCTCAACAAACCTACTGCCAACATGAACTTCTTCATCGGTCGCACTCCCTGGTCGGATTGAAAGAGGCGGGCATCGGGTTATCCACCCGATGCGCTCACCTTGTAGCGCTTTGCCATTCCCTATGGCACTCGGCCAGCGCGCAAGTTCAGAAGACTGGATCAAACTCAGCTGGCGACAATCTTGAAGCCGACCTTCAGCGTCACCTGAAAATGCGCCACCTGGCCGTTTTCGATGTGGCCACGGGTTTCGGTCACTTCGAACCATTCCAGATTGCGCAGGGTCTTGTTGGCTTCGGCCAGCGCGTTGTTGATAGCGTCTTCAATGCTGGTGGTGGACGAACCGACCAGCTCGACTTTCTTGTACGTGTGATGGTCACTCATGGCGATCTCCTTGGGTTGGAATGGCGTGTGAAATTGAACCTGGCAGGCAATTGCACTGTTGATTTCGGCGCCGCTGCGCTGCCGAAGTTCAGAATTTCTGCACTTTCTCGAAGTGCTGAAGTCCCAACCAACACACGCCACTCATCACCAATGCAGGAGAGCCACCATGGCCAACACCTCTTTACGTAAAGCCTCGTTGCAAAGCATGGAAGCCGAGATCGAGAGTCTGCTCAAATCGTTGGAAAGCTTGAAAGACGATGCTTCGGACGAGTCGCGCAAGACCCTCAAGGCGCTGAAAAGCAATGCCGAAAGTGCACTGAAACATTCCCGTCATCTGCTCAGCGACGCGTACGAAGAAGTCAAAGTGAAAACCCGCGAGACCGGCATTGCCACTCGTGACTACGCGCAGGAACACCCATGGACCACAGCCGGTGTGGCTGTCGGTGCAATCGGCCTGCTTGCTGCCTACTTTTTGTTCAAGCGCGGCGAGTGATCGGTTTGGTGCAGCTCATTTTTGAGCCACTGCGCCAGTTGCCGGGCGCGCCCGTCCGCGGCGCGCTTGGGTAGCCACAACGCCAGTTGCGCCGGGGTTTCACAAAAGCCCCACGGCGCAACCAGGCGACCCGCCTTCAGATCTTCGGTTACCAGAGGCTCGGGCGCGATCGCCACGCCAAGACCGGCAACCGCTGCCTCCAGCAAATAATACAAATGCTCGAATCCTTGCCCGAGCTTCAACGCCTTGGCGTCGAGGTCGTTCTGCTGCGCCCAGCTCGGCCAGGCCTGCGGCCGAGAGGTGGTATGCAGCAAGGGCTCATCAAGCAGTTCTGCGGCTGGAGCAGCTTGCAGCTTTCGATAGCCGCTGAACAACGGGCTCATCACCGGGCCGATGCGTTCCGCTGCCAGTTCGTAGACCTGCATATCGGCCGGCCACGGTGGTTCGGCGAACAGCAACAGCGCATCCAGTCCCGGGCGTCGGGGATCGAGATCGCCTTCACCGGCAGACAGGTGCAAACGCAAATCCGGCAGATCGGCATTCAGCCGCCCCAGACGCGGAATGAACCAGCGCGCCAGCAGACTCCCCGAACACCCGAGCACGAACGGCGCATCAGCAGTACTTTGCGTCAGCTCCGCACAGACACTGCGCAACCGATCGAACGCCTCAGCACTGGCATCACGCAGGCGCACGCCGGCATCTGTGAGTTTCAAGCCGCGCCCGTCCTTGATGAACAGGCTCACGCCGAGATGCTCTTCAAGCACCTTCAACTGACGGCTGACCGCGCCGTGGGTGACGTGCAACTGCTCGGCAGCCTGACTGACACTGTTCAATCGGGCGGTAGCCTCGAAGGCGCGCAAGGCATTCAGCGGGGGAAGGTCATGGCTCATGATATCTGTGAGTTTTCCTGACAGGTTGTGGCGATCTTATCGGTTTTCAGCGTGGGAAGTCAGGGGTAGAGTGGGCGTCATTGTCTTCTGACCGAATTCACCTGGAGCGACCCATGACCCAGACTTCGAACACCTCTGATCTGCGTAACGGCCCTGATGCCAACGGCCTGTTCGGTGCGTTCGGTGGCCGTTATGTAGCGGAAACCCTGATGCCGTTGATCCTCGACCTGGCCCGCGAATACGAAGCGGCCAAGGAAGATCCGGCCTTCAAAGAAGAATTGGCCTACTTCCAGCGGGACTACGTCGGACGTCCGAGCCCGTTGTATTTCGCCGAACGCCTGACCGAATTCTGCGGCGGCGCGAAGATCTATCTCAAGCGTGAAGAGCTGAACCACACCGGCGCGCACAAGATCAACAACTGCATCGGCCAGATCCTGCTGGCGCGGCGCATGGGCAAGAAGCGCATCATCGCCGAGACCGGCGCCGGCATGCACGGCGTGGCCACGGCCACTGTCGCTGCGCGTTTCGGCCTGGACTGCGTGATCTACATGGGCACCACTGACATCGAACGTCAGCAGGCCAACGTCTTCCGCATGAAGCTGCTCGGCGCTGAAGTGATCCCGGTTGTCGCCGGCACCGGCACCCTCAAAGACGCAATGAACGAAGCCCTGCGTGACTGGGTGACCAACGTCGACAATACCTTTTACCTGATCGGCACTGTGGCCGGCCCACACCCTTATCCAGCAATGGTCCGCGATTTCCAGGCCGTTATCGGCAAGGAAACCCGCGATCAGTTGCAAGCTCAGGAAGGTCGTCTGCCGGACAGTCTGGTGGCGTGCATCGGTGGCGGCTCCAACGCCATGGGCCTGTTCCACCCGTTCCTCGACGACAAGAGCGTTGAGATCATCGGCGTCGAAGCCGCCGGTTACGGCATCGAAACCGGCAAGCACGCGGCCAGCCTCAACGGCGGTGTGCCGGGCGTTCTTCACGGTAACCGCACCTTCCTGCTGCAGGACGATGACGGCCAGATCATCGACGCCCACTCGATTTCTGCCGGCCTCGACTATCCCGGCATTGGCCCTGAACACGCGTGGTTGCACGACATCGGCCGCGTCCAGTACACCTCGGTGACCGACGACGAAGCGCTGGAAGCGTTCCACAAATGCTGCCGCCTGGAAGGTATCATTCCTGCGCTGGAAAGCGCCCACGCCCTCGCCGAAGTGTTCAAACGTGCACCGAAGTTGCCGAAGGATCACCTGATGGTGGTCAACCTTTCGGGCCGTGGCGACAAGGACATGCAAACCGTGATGCACCATATGCAACAGTCGCAGCAGGAGAAACACTGATGAGCCGCCTGCAAACCCGTTTTGCCGACCTCAAGCAACAGAACCGCGCCGCGCTGGTGACCTTTGTCACCGCCGGTGATCCTGACTACGACACTTCGCTGGCGATCCTCAAAGGCTTGCCGGCGGCGGGTGCCGATGTGATCGAACTGGGCATGCCGTTCACCGATCCGATGGCCGATGGTCCGGCGATCCAGTTGGCCAACATCCGTGCGCTGGCGGCCAAACAGAATCTGGCGAAAACCCTGCAAATGGTCCGCGAGTTTCGTGAAGGCAACAGCGACACGCCGCTGGTGCTGATGGGTTACTTCAATCCGATCCACAAATTCGGCGTCGAGCGTTTTATCACCGAAGCCAAAGAGGCTGGCGTTGATGGCCTGATCGTGGTCGACATGCCGCCAGAGCACAATGAGGAGCTGTGCGACCCGGCGCAGGCTGCCGGGCTGGATTTCATTCGCCTGACCACACCGACCACCGACGACGCGCGTTTGCCCCGCGTGCTCAATGGCAGTTCCGGTTTTGTCTATTACGTGTCGGTAGCCGGTGTCACTGGCGCCGGTGCGGCGACCCTGGAACATGTGGAAGAAGCCGTTGCGCGTCTGCGTCGGCACACCGACCTGCCGATCAGCATCGGTTTCGGCATCCGTACGCCGGAGCAGGCTGCTGCCATCGCGCGTCTTGCCGACGGTGTGGTGGTGGGGTCGGCATTGATCGATCACATCGCCAGCGCCGATACGCCTGAGCAAGCGATCGATGGCGTGTTGAGTCTGTGTTCAGCGCTGTCCCAAGGCGTGCGCAAGGCTCGCGCCTAAGACCGCAGGGAAAACAAAAAAGGCTTCAGAACAGGCGTTCTGAAGCCTTTTTTTGTGCTCAGGGCAATTGCAGTCCGCCCGAGGCCTTGTGCAGTTTGCGCAGATGCTCGCCAATCTGCTTCACATTGGCCTCGCTGGCGGCAATCTCGGCGGCGCGCTTGGGTTCGAGCAGTTTGCGCACTTCAGTATCGAGGTCGCCGGACAGCGCCAGCAGCTTCTTCTGGCGCTGACTGCTTTCCGCTTCCAGTCGGCTGAACTCGTTTGGCTGCGGCAGACCGTAACCTTTGGAATCGAGCAGTTCCGCCGGGCGGCTGAGGAAGCCACTGTTGGCGAGGATCTCCTGCAACGTCGCATTGGCTTTGTCCATACCGCCGTTCTCCAGCTCCCGCGCGCCGAGGTAGCGTTGTTTGACCTCATCCTGGGCCAGCAGCAACTGACGGCGGAAGCTGGCTTGCTCCAGCAGCAACAGCGCGGCACTGGTGCGCAGGTCGGCGCGTTCGAACCATTCGCGGCGTTGTTCAGCGCTGAGTGACAGCCACTCTTCGACGGTGCTCTGCTTGATCGGCAGCTGCTTCTTCAGCACATCGAACATCGCCTGATAGCGATCGCGGAACGAGTCGAAGCGGTAACCCAGCCGCAAGGCTTCTTTTGGATCGTCGAGCACACTGGTGTCGGCCAGCCCACGGCCCTTGAGCACTTCCAGCAAACCGTTGGGCATGATGCTGTCGAGGCCGACCAGCTGGCTGTTATTACTGCCGCTGCGCAACAGTTTCAAGCCTTCCACCGCGCAGTTGTTGGACAGGAAGAAGTAGTTACCGTCGTAACTCCAGTGCATCTCGGCGGCATGTTCGACGACGCCTTCGATTTCCTCGCGAGACAGGTTCAGCGGCACCGAAGCGAGGCTGCGCAGCTCGGTCTTGGTGTACTCGTCGATCACTTGCGCCAGCGGCAGCACGAACAGCCGCGACGGGTATTTGCCGACCAGTCCGTCCCAGCTCGACAGCTGCACGTCGCCAACGAAGGCGCGATAGGACAACACCAGGTGCTGATCGAGGTCGAGGCGGCAATCCGGGCCGCGCGGGCGACCGGGGGCGCAGATCACCAGGCGCAGCATGCTGTGGCCCCAGCGGCTGACCCAGTTCTGGTTGGCCTCGGCCAGCAGGTAATCGACCGCGTAGACCCGTTCCGGATCGACTTGCCCCAGAGGCTGCTTGGCGAAGTCATTGCCTGCATTAAGAAAGGCGAAGCTCTTGCTGCAGGTGTCCTGCGCTGGCGGCGCCCAGCCGAAATGTTCCTTGTAGTAGCGATACAGCGCCGGGCGGCGGCAGGCGTAGCTCGGGTCGAGGAGGAAGTACTCCATGTTGACCGCGACGAATTCCTTGGGGCTGGAAATTTCGTAAAGGTCCGGGCTGCGCGCGATCTGGCGGTTGTGTTGTTCACGCTCGCCACGCCGGCCGACGTACTGCTGCCAACCGGCCAGATCGAGCAGACGCGGATCGTCGCTGATGGTGAAGCGTCGGCCATTCTGCCCGCGACACCCATCGGGAATGCCGATCAGCCCGGCGCTGTTGAAGCGTCGGGTGCAGCGCTGGATCACCGTGCGTTCGGCACTTGGCCATAACCGCGCGCGGTCGTAGATATGAGTGATTTCGTGCAGCACCGTGGCCAGCAGTTCCTGACGCACAGTGCCGTGGGGGCGATTGGTTTTCTCTTTCGCTGCGCTGCCATCGGTGAGCCCGGCGAGCAGCCTGCGATTGAGATCGAGCTCGGCAACCAGCGTTGCCTGTCCGTAAGCGTTGGCAGGCATGTCGTCGGTCCAGCCGACATCGATGCGCCGATCCAGCCGCTCGATGAAACTCGGCGGCAGCTTGTGCATGGCCTCATCGATCAGCGCCTGACTGGCCTGTACTTGAGCCGGGCTCAGACCCTCTGTCTTGAGCCGCAATTGCAGGGCGGCGTGGGCGCTGTTGCCAAGCAGCAACAACGCCCCGGCCAGCAGCCAGGCGCCAACGGACCTCACAGTGCGAGGATGGCTTCGGCGAGTACCTGATCGCTGGCGTCGCGCGCTTCCGGCACGCGTGTGCGCAAGGTGTTGAGGGCGGCTTCGAGATGCGCGCCACGGATGTCGCCGTTGCTGGCGACGAAACTGGCGGCGTCGTCATGGGCTTCGCGGATGATTTTCGAATCGCGAATCGACGTGGTGGTATCGGAGGTGAAATCGATGGTGCGCTGGGAGGCACGAACGATGATGTTACTGGTGGCTACCAGGGTGTGCGCCTGGGCCACATCGGCCAACACAAACAGGCCAAGGGCGGCAGCAATCAGCGGGCTACGCATGGAACGACTCCGGAAGGAAAAGGATAACTATTGGACGAGAATTGCCTCTGCCAGTTCAAGGTCGCTGGCATGAAGTTTTGGCCGGGTTTTGCGCAGGTAATGCAGCGCCGATTCCAGCCGTGCCCCGCGCCATTCACCGTCACTGGCAACGAAGGCGGCCGCGTCGTCATGGGCGGCGAGCAGCAGTTTACGGTCGAACGGCGCAGAAGACACCATGCTGGTAGCGTAACCGCTGACAACCGTGCCTTGGGTCGAAGCATTGAAAGCATCGAAGGCGTTGGCAGACATCGCCCAGCAGGCGGTGAATAACGTAGAAGAGATGAGCAGATTTGGAAGAAAGCGCATGGGACTCGACAACTGTTAACGAGCCTGAAGGCTAGCGCAAATGCCCGGGCCAGAGCCAGCATTGAAACATCGGGACACGGCTGCCGTGTCCCGCAATGCGGCAAGCGATCAGAGGGTCAGAATGGCTTGAGCCAATTGGGCGTCGGTGGCATTGAGTTGTGGCGCCTGATGGCGAATGTGATCAAGCGCGCTTTCCAGTTTCACACCACGGATATCGCCTTCGCTGGCCACGAAGCTGGCGGCGTCGTCACGGGCGGCAAGCACGATCTTGTCGTCACGGAACGAGGAGGTCACATCGGAAGTGGCGTCGGAAGAAGCTTTCAGCGCGCCAACGATCGAGTCGGTGGTCACGATGAAGCTGGTAGCGCTGGCGTTGGCAGCCACGGCCAGCAGGGCGGCGGCACTGAGCAGACGAAGACGGGTCATGATGTAACTCCTTTGGATAAACCGTAGTGAGAGGTGGCTCGGTATCTGAGGAGTCAGACGCCTGTCGCGCAGCGTTCGCCACGTTCTGCCTGGATATTAGGCTGCCAAACTCGGTTCGCCCAGTGGTGGCCACACTTACTCAAGCCGGGCTGTTAACTGTACCTGTACATTAATATAAATATTGAAACTGTACCTTTATCGGTTCAGGTACAGGTTGGAGTCGTCCTCTGCGTCCTGAAACGACAAAACCCGCCGTGGTCTCCCACGACGGGTTCTGTTTGTGCAATTCGGGTTGCTGGCGGTGGGTCTGACGACCAGAGCCAGCGACGCTGCTTAGCGCCAGAACGGCTTGCTCAGCTCTTCGTAGCGTTGAGCTTCGCTGATACCGGCGTCGGCCAGCAGACGCGAATCCAGACGGGCCAGTTGATGGCGGCTGGAGATGCGGCGCTGCCACAGCATCAGGTTGGCGATAACGCGCAGAGGCAGGGAAGCCTGGGTGTTTACGGCTTTATCTTCGACGAACAGTTCGGAACTGAGTGTACGTTCCATGGTTGACATCCTTCCGCTTGTGGCGGGATCAGGTAGTGGTTTGACTGGTGCCCATGATCCTCTCGTGTGCCTAGTCTCTGTAGATACAGTTCAACTGTATTGTGAGTGACCAGTTAACTGTTTATGCGGGGTGTATGGGTCGAAATTGGGCAAACTGTACTTGTCTGCACTTGATTGGTGCGTTTACGTACATCTTTGAGAGATCAGTAAGGATTTGCCGTAGGAAAAGACCGGTACAGCAGTACAGTTTTTGGCAAGCAGGGGTCTTGCCGATAGCCACCGATGCAAATCGTATTTGCGCCAGTGGCTATCTGTACGAGTTACCCCGCAAGCATGCGCCCGGTTTCTTCCAGGTTCATATGCCAGCTCAGGGCTTCACGCAGAATATGCGGGGTATGACCGCCTACCGCGCAAGCCGCGTTGAAGTAATCATTCAGTGCCTGACGAAAGTCAGGGTGTACACAGTTGTCGATGATCACCCGCGCGCGCTCCCGTGGCGCCAGGCCGCGCAGGTCGGCCAACCCCACTTCGGTCACCAGAATGTCGACATCGTGCTCGGTATGGTCCACGTGGCTGACCATCGGCACCACGCTGGAAATCGCGCCACCCTTGGCGATCGATTTGGTCACGAATACCGCCAGATGCGCATTGCGTGCGAAGTCGCCGGAACCGCCGATGCCATTCATCATCCGCGTACCGCAGACATGGGTGGAGTTGACGTTGCCATAGATGTCGAACTCCAGCGCGGTGTTGATGCCGATGATGCCCAGGCGCCGCACCACCTCCGGGTGATTGGAGATCTCCTGAGGCCGCAGGATCAGTTTGTCCTTGTACTTCTCCAGGTTGCCGAATACATCGCTGTTGCGCCGCTCGGACAGGGTGATCGAGCTGCCCGAAGCAAAGCTCAGCTTGCCGGCATCGATCAGGTCGAAGGTCGAATCCTGCAGCACTTCGGAGTACATGGTCAGGTCTTCGAACGGCGAGTCGATCAAGCCACACATCACCGCGTTGGCGATATTGCCGATCCCGGCCTGCAACGGGCCGAGCTTGTTGGTCATGCGCCCGGCAGCCACTTCCTGCTTGAAGAACGTGATCAGATGTTCAGCGATGGCATTGGTGTCGACGTCCGGTACCGACACCGTGGACGGCGAGTCCGACTGCTGAGTGATGACAATCGCAACGATCTTCTCTGGGGGAATCGGAATCGCCGTGCTGCCGATACGATCATCCACTTTCACCAGCGGGATTGGCGTCCGCGTCGGGCGGTACGTGGGGATATAGATGTCGTGCAGGCCCTCGAGGTTGGCGTTGTGCGCCAGGTTGATCTCGACGATTACCTGCTTGGCGAAAATCGCAAAGCTCGCCGAGTTGCCCACCGAAGTGGTCGGCACGATATGGCCTTGCTCGGTGATGGCGACTGCTTCGATGACGGCGATGTCCGGCAGCTTCAATTGCTGATTGCGCAACTGCTCCACGGTTTCGGAAAGATGCTGATCGATGAACATCACTTCGCCGGCGTTGATTGCCTTGCGCAATGTGCTGTCGACCTGAAACGGCATGCGCCGCGACAGCACGCCGGCCTCGGTCAATTGCTTGTCGAGGTCGTTGCCGAGGCTGGCGCCGGTCATCAGGCTGATTTTCAGCGGCGTGACCTTGGCGCGCTCGGCCAGTGCGTGGGGCACGGCCTTGGCTTCGCCGGCGCGGGTGAAACCGCTCATGCCGACGGTCATGCCGTCTTCAATCAGAGCAGCGGCGTCGGCAGCGCTCATCACTTTGTCCAACAACGAAGGCAGGCGAATACGGTCACGGTACATGGATTATTATCTCGGGCAACGAGTAGCAGGATGCGCAGTCTAGTGAATTTGGCCGGCGCCTGTCCCGCTACCAAGGTCGCAAACGAGGCCTCTATTTCGCGGGTTTCAAGTAAAACACCGTTACCGGATCTGCAACAACGCGGCAAATTGTCCGTCATCTGACGCAAACAAAAACGCCCCGACAAGTCGGGGCGTTCGTTATAGCAGCGGCGGGTTATTCGACTGCTTTGACCATGTCTTCGATGACTTTCTTCGCGTCGCCGAAGACCATCATGGTCTTGTCCAGATAGAACAGCTCGTTGTCCAGGCCGGCATAGCCGCTGGCCATCGAGCGCTTGTTGACGATGATGGTCTTGGCTTTGAACGCTTCGAGAATCGGCATCCCGGCAATCGGCGACTTCGGATCGTTCTTCGCGGCCGGGTTGACCACATCGTTCGCACCGAGCACCAGCACCACGTCGGCCTGGCCGAACTCAGAGTTGATATCTTCCATCTCGAACACCTGGTCGTAAGGCACTTCGGCCTCGGCGAGCAGGACGTTCATGTGTCCCGGCATCCGACCCGCTACCGGGTGGATTGCGTACTTGACCGTCACGCCACGGTGGGTCAGCTTCTCGGTCAGTTCCTTCAGCGCATGTTGAGCACGCGCTACCGCCAGACCGTAACCCGGCACGATGATCACAGTGTCGGCATTGGTCAGCAGGAAGGTCGCGTCATCAGCCGATCCGGATTTCACCGGGCGGGCTTCCTTCGCGCCGGCAGGACCAGCATCTGCCGTATTGCCGAAGCCGCCGAGCAGTACATTGAAGAAGGAACGGTTCATCGCCTTGCACATGATGTACGAGAGGATCGCACCGCTCGAACCCACCAGGGAGCCGGCAATGATCAGCATCGAGTTGTTCAGCGAGAAACCGATCCCCGCCGCCGCCCAGCCGGAATAGCTGTTGAGCATCGACACCACCACCGGCATGTCGGCACCGCCGATCGGGATGATGATCAGCACGCCCATCACGAATGCGAGTGCCAGCATCAGTGCGAAGGCAGTGAGGTTGCCGGTGAGCATGAAGGTCAGGCCGAGAACCAGAGTCGCCAGACCCAGCACCGCATTGAGCTTGTGCTGACCGAAGAACTGTACCGGTGCGCCCTGGAACAGGCGGAACTTGTATTTGCCCGACAGCTTGCCGAAGGCAATCACCGAACCGGAGAAGGTGATCGCGCCGATCGCAGCACCGAGGAACAGCTCCAGACGGTTGCCCGCCGGGATCGCATCGCCCAGCTGTTTAACAATACCCAACGACTGCGGCTCAACCACCGCCGCAATGGCAATGAACACCGCCGCGAGGCCGATCATGCTGTGCATGAACGCCACCAGTTCCGGCATCTTGGTCATTTCAACACGCTTGGCCATGATCGACCCGGCAGTGCCACCTACCAGCAAGCCGACGATGACGTAACCGATACCGGCCGTAGCCAGTTCAGCGCCGAGCTTATAGATGAGGCCGACGGTGGTCAGGATGGCCAACGCCATGCCGAGCATGCCGAACAGGTTGCCGCGTCGCGAGGTGGTCGGGTGCGACAGGCCTTTGAGGGCCTGGATAAAGCAGATCGACGCGATCAGGTAAAGCGTCGTGACGAGATTCATGCTCATTACTTCGGCGCCTCTTCTTTTGCTTTCGGGGCTTTCTTCTTGAACATCTCAAGCATGCGGCGGGTGACCAGAAAGCCACCGAAGACGTTGACCGCCGCCAGTGCAACGGCCAGCGTGCCCATGGTCTTGCCCAGCGGCGTTACGGTGAGTGCGGCGGCAAGCATGGCGCCGACAATCACGATCGCCGAAATCGCATTGGTCACCGCCATCAACGGTGTGTGCAGCGCAGGCGTGACGTTCCAGACCACGTGGTAACCGACATAAATCGCCAGCACGAAGATGATCAGGTTGTAGATACCGGGGGAGATAAGCTCTTCCATCGTCTGAATCCCTGCTTAGGCGTTTTTGCGGATGACTTGGCCGTCGCGGCACATCAGGCACGCGGCGACGATGTCGTCTTCGAGGTTCACTTCGAACTGGCCTTCTTTGGTGAAGACCAGCTTCAGGAAGTCCAGCAGGTTGCGTGCGTACAGCGCCGAGGCGTCTGCGGCGACTTCACCGGCAAGGTTGGTCGGGCCGACGATGGTCACGCCGTTCTCGATCACGACCTGATCGGCCACGGTCAGCGGGCAGTTGCCACCCTGAGCGGCCGCGAGGTCGATGACCACCGAGCCGGGTTTCATCTGCGCCACGGTGTCTGCGCTCAGCAGCGTCGGTGCCTTGCGGCCCGGAATCAGTGCGGTGGTGATGACGATGTCAGCCTGCTTGGCGCGCTCGTGCACGGCCTGGGCCTGACGCTGCATCCAGCTCGCCGGCATCGGGCGTGCGTAACCGCCGACGCCGACCGCGCATTCGCGTTCTTCATCGGTCTCGTAAGGCACGTCGACGAACTTGGCGCCGAGGGACTCGATCTGTTCCTTCACGGCCGGACGTACGTCGGACGCTTCGATGACGGCACCCAGACGTTTCGCCGTGGCAATCGCCTGCAACCCGGCCACACCGGCCCCCAGAATCAGCACGCGCGCAGCTTTCACGGTGCCCGCAGCGGTCATCAGCATCGGCATGAAGCGCGGATAGTAGTGAGCGGCCAGCAGCACCGCCTTATAGCCGGCAATATTCGCCTGGGACGACAGCACGTCGAGACTCTGGGCCCGGGAGGTACGTGGTGCCGCTTCCAGGGCGAACGCGGTAATCCCGCACTCGGCCATCTTCGCGATGGTGTCGTTGTTGAACGGGTTGAGCATGCCCACCAGCACCGTTCCGCGCTTGATCAGCGTCAGTTCGGCATCGCTTGGCGCGACCACTTTGAGAATCAGCTCGGCGCCAAACGCGTCATTGGCACTGCCAATGGTTGCGCCTGCCGCTTCATAGGCACTGTCGACAACGCTGGCTTTAACGCCGGCGCCGGTTTGCACAGTGACCTTATGACCTTGGCTGATCAGCTTTTTAATGGTTTCCGGGGTTGCAGCAACCCGTGTTTCACCGGTCTGGGTTTCGAGAGGAACACCAATGTGCACGTCAAATCTCCTGCGTGATCTTATTGAGTAAACCCATGCACTACGGATGGTGCGACTGGGGCGGCCGATCAGCACGATCCCGCCGAATCAGGGCGGGGCGCGGCATTTTGCAGGCGAACTTTATGCCCTTCAAGGGATTATGACGGGTGACGGAAAATTAACTACAAGTCATGCCGTGACCGAATGTCGCAGATGGCCAGTTGAACCCCTTGCAGGCCGTGCCTTGCAAGGATTCTGGCTGAATTTGAAAAAAATTCGCATCGGTGGCGTGAATAGGCAGTAATGAGTCGCCCGTAGAGGCTCAAAGCCACGTCGTTGGCAGCTTGTGGGACGTCTGTACGACTTTCGGATACAGTCTGCGAAAACGCGACAAATAGTTATATCTGTAGGGCTTTCGATTATCTGACTACGGGGTTAGGTATCGCCGAGAGCCTTTATTCTTCTAGGCTGTAGCTTCGCGCCTGGTTTACCAGCCAGTCGCGAAATGCCTTTAGCGATGCTGATTCGACCTTTCGCTCGGGAATCATCAGGTAATACGCCTTGATGCTGGAGAGCGCTTGAGGGTTGGCAACCACCAAGCGTTTCTCGGCCAGCTCGCGCTGGATCAGAAACGGCGGAATCAGCGCGACGCCCATGTCGTGCATGGCTGCCTGGGCAAGCATGGAGAATAGCTCGTAGCGGGGACCTGTCATGTCGCGAGGGATATTCAACTGCTGCGAGTTGAACCACTGGCGCCAGGCGTAAGGTCGGGTGGTTTGCTGCAGCAGCGGTAGTTCAGCGATGGCTGCAGCTGTCATCTGCTTGCGATTGCCGAGCAGGGCGGGGCTGCACACCGGCATCGGATTCTCGCCCATCAATCTGTGGGATTCAGTACCCGACCAGTCGGCATCACCGAAGTAGATCGCGGCATCGAATTCGGTGTCGGCAAACAGGAACGGCCGGGTGCGGTTGGTCAGGTTGACGGTCACTTCCGGGTGCTTGAGCTGGAAATCCTTGAGGCGAGGCAGCAGCCATTGCGTGCCGAAGGTTGGGACGACGGCGAGCTCGATGACGTTGGTGCCTTGCTGGCCCATCACCGAGAGCGTGTCGCGCTCCACTGCGTCGAGCTGAGTCGCCACCCGGCGGCTGTAGGAAAGGCCCGCCTCGGTCAGTTTCACTCCACGTCGCGAGCGTCGGAACAGTTCCACGCTGAGGAAGTCTTCAAGGCTGGCGATCTGTCGGCAAATGGCGCCTTGGGTGAGGGAAAGCTCTTCCGCTGCGCGTGTAAAGCTCTCGTGGCGCGCGGCGGCTTCGAAACTGATCAGGGCAGTGGTGCTGGGTATCTTCCTGCGCATGTACGTCAACCTCACTAATGCGCCGCATAAATGGCATTTCGCGACGGTTCGGAGTGAGAAATTAGCACAACAGAATGCAAAATCCTCGTTTGCCGCGATGGCGAACCGCGCCTAGGATCAATGCCACGTTAATTCACCCGATTGCGAGGGCACACTCATGGGCGGTAAAGCTAGCTTCAACTGGATCGATCCCCTGCTGCTGGATCAACAGCTCACCGAAGAAGAGCGGATGATCCGCGACACCGCCGCGCAGTTCGCTCAGCAGAGCCTGGCGCCGCGTGTACTCGAAGCTTTCCGTCATGAGAAGACTGACCCGGCAATCTTTCGGGAGATGGGTGAAGTAGGCCTGCTCGGCGCGACCATTCCGGAGCAATACGGCGGCAGCGGTCTGAACTATGTCAGCTACGGCCTGATTGCCCGTGAGGTCGAGCGTGTCGACTCCGGCTATCGCTCGATGATGAGTGTGCAGTCCTCACTGGTGATGGTGCCGATCAACGAATTCGGTACCGAAGCACAGAAACAGAAGTACCTGCCGAAACTGGCTTCCGGCGAATGGATCGGTTGCTTTGGCCTGACCGAGCCGAACCATGGTTCCGATCCGGGCGCGATGATTAGCCGGGCGCGCAAGGTCGATGGCGGCTACAGCCTGACCGGCGCGAAAATGTGGATTACCAACAGCCCGATCGCCGACGTATTCGTGGTGTGGGCCAAGGACGACGCCGGCGACATTCGTGGCTTCGTTCTTGAGAAAGGCTGGAAAGGTCTGAGCGCTCCGGCGATTCACGGCAAGGTCGGCCTGCGCGCTTCCATCACCGGCGAGATCGTCATGGACAACGTGTTCGTGCCGGAAGAAAACATCTTCCCGGACGTCCGTGGTCTGAAAGGTCCATTCACTTGCCTCAACTCCGCACGCTACGGCATTTCCTGGGGCGCGCTGGGCGCCGCCGAGTTTTGCTGGCACACCGCGCGCCAATACACTCTGGACCGTCAGCAATTCGGCCGCCCATTGGCCGCGACGCAACTGGTGCAGAAGAAACTCGCCGACATGCAGACCGAGATCACTCTGGCGCTGCAAGGCTGCCTGCGCCTGGGACGCATGAAAGACGAAGGCACCGCCGCCGTTGAGATCACTTCGATCATGAAGCGCAACTCCTGCGGCAAGTCGCTGGATATCGCGCGGATGGCGCGCGACATGCTCGGTGGCAATGGCATCTCTGATGAATTCGGCGTGGCCCGTCACCTGGTCAATCTGGAAGTGGTGAATACCTATGAAGGTACCCACGACGTTCACGCGCTGATCCTCGGGCGTGCGCAAACCGGTCTGCAGGCGTTCTATTAACAGGAGGGCGGACCATGGGCGCGCTGTCGCATCTGCGAGTACTGGATTTATCGCGCGTGTTGGCCGGGCCGTGGGCCGGGCAGATACTCGCCGACCTCGGCGCCGAAGTGATCAAGGTCGAGCGCCCGGGTAATGGTGATGACACTCGGGCCTGGGGTCCGCCCTTCCTTAAGGACGCTTACGGCGAGAACACGTCGGAAGCGGCGTATTACCTGTCGGCCAACCGCAACAAGCAATCGGTCACCATCGACTTCACCCGTCCCGAAGGGCAGAAGCTGGTGCGCGACCTGGCGGCGAAGTCGGACATTCTGATCGAGAACTTCAAGGTTGGCGGTCTGGCGGCGTATGGTCTGGACTATGAGTCGCTGAAGGCACTCAACCCGAATCTGATCTATTGCTCCATCACCGGCTTCGGCCAGACCGGTCCTTACGCCAAGCGCGCAGGGTATGACTTCATGATCCAGGGGCTTGGCGGCTTGATGAGCCTGACCGGCCGCCCCGAAGGAGACGAAGGCGCCGGACCGGTGAAAGTGGGCGTGGCGCTGACGGATATCCTCACCGGGCTTTATTCGACCGTGGCGATACTCGCAGCATTGGCTCATCGCGATCACGACGGTGGTGGCCAACACATCGATATGGCGTTGCTGGACGTGCAAGTTGCGTGTCTGGCCAATCAGGCCATGAATTACCTGACCACGGGCAATGCCCCAAAGCGGCTGGGCAATGCGCATCCCAACATCGTGCCTTATCAGGATTTTCCTACGGCGGATGGCGACTTCATCCTCACCGTGGGTAATGACGGGCAATTCCGCAAGTTCGCCGAAGTCGCTGGGCAACCGCAGTGGGCGGATGATCCTCGCTTCGCGACGAATAAACTGCGGGTGGCGAACCGCGCAGTGTTGATCCCCTTGATCCGCCAGGCGACGGTCTTCAAGACGACGGCCGAGTGGGTTGCTCAACTGGAACAGGCGGGCGTGCCTTGTGGGCCGATCAATGATCTGGCGCAGGTGTTCGAGGATCCGCAGGTGAAGGCGCGCGGTCTGGCTATCGAGTTGCCGCATGCGCTGGCGGGCATGGTGCCGCAGGTAGCCAGTCCGATTCGGTTGTCGGAGACGCCGGTCGAGTATCGGTATGCGCCTCCTTTATTAGGGGAACATACGGTGGAGGTTCTTCAGCGAGTGTTGGGGCTGGGGGCGGGTGCGGTGGCTGCACTTAAGGTAGAAGGAGTCCTCTGAGTCTTTCTTTCTATATAGAGGGCACTGATTTCTCTTTCGATTGGCTGTTTTTTAGCCAATCTGCAAGTTGTTGAAAGAAAAGCGAAATTAACGGTTGACGGCAGATTCCAGAGGTCTATAATTCGCCCCACTTCCGGCGCAGTCGAAACGGAAAACTCCTTGAGATTCAACGAGTTATGTGGTTTTCGACAGCGGCTTGCTTCAGATCATCGAAGCCTGAAAGGAGTTGAAAGAGCAGTGATGTTTGGCTCTTTTAACGGTTCGATCTTCTCGGTCGAAAGCGGAGAAAAAGAGGTGTTGACAGCAGC
>Ga0209676_1000156_pt1 | contig 163255 bp, 163 predicted proteins | sample AraplaCvi_mLB_r2_FD_184282 | JGI IMG/M metagenome (GOLD analysis project Ga0209676, IMG submission 184282) | Arabidopsis root microbial communities from North Carolina, USA - plate scrape MF_Cvi_mLB_r2 (SPAdes) (version 2) | ecosystem: Host-associated > Plants > Roots > Endosphere | place... | reverse complement strand
CTGCCCACCACCATCCCCGCGCAACTGCTCCAGGTAGGCGGGGATGGTGGTGGGCAGGCTGCCCGGGGCGGTGGTGGTGTTCATGCAGGAATCCCCTCAAGCACGGAATCGACGGAATCGCGGGTGGCGCGCCAGGCGGCGGTCCAGGCCTGCAGGGTCTGCCGCCCTGCCTCGGTGATGCGGTAGTAGCGACGCGGCGGCCCGGCGACCGAGGGCTCGACGAAGCTGTCCAACAGCCCGCCCCCCTCCAGGTTGCGCAGCACGGGGTACAGCGCGCTCTGTTTGCCGCTGAGCACGCCTTCGCCCACGCGCTCCAGTTGTTTGGCGATCAGGTAGCCATACAACGGCTCCCCGGCGCGGGCCAGGACGGCCAGCAGTGCCAGCGACACGGTGCCGGCGCTGAGCTCCTTCTGGAACTTCTTCAGATGGATATCGGGTTCGTTCATCGCTCCCCCTTTGCGGACCCGCCGCTAGGTTGGAGAGGATGCTATTGCGAACTTTGATATAGCGAATGTGCCAGTAGTCACTGGGACCTGTGCCAGGCCGACCCCAAGCCGTATTCGCGGCAGGGAAGGCCCAGGATGTCCTGGACGTCGCGCATCCCGGAGTGGGCCGTCGTCGGCACCGCGGGCGCCGCCCTCATCCGCGTGCAGGACAACAGCACGAGGATGCCGGCCATCGACGCGCGTACCCGTGACTCCGTGAGCATCCCCTGATGGGGCCGGCACCGCCCTGCCCGGCCATCACGCCCGCGTATGCCTCAACCCAGCGCCCATGCATTGCCGCGCCAGGCCACGTAATTCAGCGCGGCGGCGAAGCTGATCCACAGCGCATACGGGATCATCATGGCGCCTGCGATGGGGTTGATCCGCCAGAAGGCACGCGTCGTCGCCAGCACGAGCACCCAGAGCACGACGATATCGAAGAAGGCCAGCCCACCCAGCCGCCATCGGAAGAACAACCAACTCCACAGTGCGTTGGCGAGCAGCTGGGCCACGAACAGCACGAGCGCATGCCTGCGGGATGTCGCATCCCCCGCACGCCATACCAGCCAGGCGGCCACCCCCATCATCCCGTACAGCACCAGCCATACCGGACCGAACAACCATGCCGGGGGCGCCCAGCGGGGCAGCATCAGGGACGCGTAGAACGCACCGGCGTCGACGGACGCAAGTCCGCCGATGCCGGCAGCGGCGTAGCTCAACAACAGCCACCCCACCAACCCCACCCCTTGTGGAACACGCGACATAGCACCCTCATGCATGACGTCGAAAGCCGGTGGTTGATCGTCGCGCTTCGTGCACACGCGACAACACATGCAACGATCTACGCGGGCCGGGGCGTGCTGGATGCAATCACCCGGAACGCGATCGGAAGATCCGACGAATGGCGCGCTCAGGTGTACATGCGAAATGCGCGTGAAAACCCACGAAAGCGCGCTTACGTACGCGTTTCGCACTGAATCCGAGGTGGCCATCGATGCGTAGAGGGCACGCCTACAGTCGGTAGGCATGACGCTTCTTCATGGGAGACACGCATGCACATCAAACTCCTGGGCGCGGTGTTGCTGGTCGCCGCTGGTCCCGCATTCGCTTCCGGTCCCGAGCCGGGCAAATTCTCGATGTCGGTGTTCGGTGGGGTCGACATGCCCGTCAGCGGCGATGTCCACACGGGCGCCATCGCACCGGTCCCCGACCTGGGCCCGCTGAATCCTGCGCTGTCGGGCGTGAGCGCGGAACTGCGCATCCGCTCGCGCAGCCACGAGCAGATCTACGATCTCGCGAACGGCTACGGCGTGGAGTTCGGCTACGGACTCAGCGACCGCGCCGAAGTGTTTGGGCAAGTGCGCTATACCGAGGCCGGACAAGGCACGGTCCTGGTCGGTGGCGCATTAGTGCCCGCCCTCGCGACGGAGCTGCCCGTGTACGGTACGTTCAGCGGCTACAAGGCGTTGACGGTGGAGGGCGGCTACCGCCATTACTTCATGGCGCCGGGTGCCGCCCGTCCGTTTCTGGCCGGCCGTCTCGGCGCCACCCAGACCGACGGCATCCGCGCCACGTTCGACATACCTGCCGCCGCCATCACCATCCCCGACGCGCCCTTCACGGAGAAGAAATGGGCCGTCAGCGCGGGGGTCGACGTGGGCGTGTTGATTCCTGTCGGCGAGCGGTTCAGCATCACGGCGCAGGCAGGCGTGCGCTACGTGGATGACCTGGAGGGCGACGACAGCGCCATCGGCGGTCTGGGCCTCGGCTCGATCAACGACACCGGCAAGCGCGTATCGGTGCCGCTGTCCGTCGCGATGCGCTTCGATTTCTGAGGCGCGCCGCACCAGGCGGACCGCCCATGTCGCGCGTGGCGCTCCGGCACCGCATGCGCCCTGTCGGCAGGGTGGTCCGTTCTGGTTCGTTTGCTCAGCCACGATCTCGACTCATCAATGCGCCGCCAGTGCGGCCAAGGGAGGCCAGTCATGGGAATCGCACGCATCGCGTTCTGCTGCTGTTGCTTGGTGATGGGAACGCTTGGGACCGGCGCACGCGCCTGCGCCGCGGAAGCCGATGCGCGTCTGCGCGATGCGGCCATGGCGGAGCAGCCCGCCGTCATCGATACGCTGCGCGACCTGGTGACGGTGGAGTCGGGCTCTGCCGACCATGCCGGCCTGGACACGCTGATGGGCTATCTCGAGAAACGGCTGCGGGCCCTGGGAGCGAACGTGGATCGCCCGGCGTCGGCGACCGACGGGCCGCGCCTCGTGCGCGGCGTATTCACCGGACCCGGCAAGGTGAAGATCATGCTGATCGCGCATGCCGACACCGTGTACGAGCGCGGCATCCTCGACAAGGAGCCTTACCACCGCAAGGACAATCTGCTGTACGGCCCCGGCATCGCGGACGACAAGGGCGGCATCGCAGTCATCCTGCACGCACTCGGACTGCTCGAGGCGCGCGGCTGGAAGGACTACGCGACCGTGACGGTGCTGTTCAATCCGGACGAGGAGATCGGTTCGCCCGGCTCCGGCGAGGCCATCGCCGCGCTGGCCGCACAGCACGACGTGGTGCTGTCGTTCGAACCATCGCCCGCGAAAGCCGTCATTCAGCACGAAGGCGTGTTGCTGAGCGCGGCCGGCACGTCGCAGGTGCGCATGACGGTGCAAGGCCGATCGGCGCACGCGGGCGCCGCGCCGGAGCAGGGTCGCAATGCGCTGGTCGAACTCGCACACCAGATCGTGCAGACGAAGGACGTCGCGGCCGGCGTGCCAGGAGCGCAGTTGAACTGGACGACCGCGACGTCCGGCAGCGCGCGCAACCAGATCCCGGAGCGCGCGGAGGCCGGCGGCGATGTGCGCGTCATGCAGGCCGACAGCAACGACCGGCTGCTGGCGGCCCTGCAGGCGAAGGTCGCGGCAACTCGCCTGATACCGGATACGACGACGACGGTAACCCTGGAACCGCTGCGCCCGATCTACATGGCCGGCGAGCGCGGCCGGGCACTGGCCGACCTTGCGCGCGGGATCTATGCCGAACTCGACGGACGACAACTGCTGATGCACCCGACCACCAATGGCGGCACCGATGCCGGCTTCGCCGGGCGATCCGGACATGCCGCGGTGCTGGAAGGCCTGGGCCTGGCCGGCTGGGGATATCACGCGCGCGAGGAATACATCGAGATCGATTCCATCCCACCGCGCCTGTATCTGGCCGCCCGCATGATGATGGAATTGGGAAAGCGTGCCTCCGAAGGTGGGCCTGGCAACTGAGCGCCGGCCTTTGCCGTGCCGCATCAGCGCGGTGCGCGCACCGCATACGCCGGCCTTCCCAGCGCATGCCCTGTGCGGATGTCCGGCCCACTACAATCGGACCACCTACCCGCCCGGATCCGCCATGCGCCTGATGCCCCTGTTGCTCGCTTGCCTGTTCGCCCTGCCTGCCGCGCATGCGGCCGAGCCGCCGAAGTACCTCAGCGCCAAGGAGATCCTCGACGCTTCGCCGGACGCCGACTGGCGCACGCTGGATCCGGCGAACACGCTGTACATGGACGTGCCCGGCGGCCGCGTGGTGATCGAACTCGCGCCCGCCTTCGCGCCCGCGCATGCGGCCAACATCCGCACGCTGGCGCACGAGGGTTTCTGGAACGGACTGGGCATCTATCGTTCGCAGGACAACTTCGTGGTGCAGTTCGGCGATGCCGACGCCGAGGATGCCGCCAAGGCGAAGTCGCTGGGCACGGCGAAGACGAAGCTACCGGCCGAGTTCGCGCGCACGGACAAAGGCGTTTCCTTCACCCGGCTGCCTGACGTGGACGGCTGGGCGCCCGAAGTCGGTTTCGTCGATGGCTTTCCGGTGGGGCGCGATCCGAAGACGAACGAGGTCTGGCTGGCGCACTGCTACGGCGCGCTGGGCGCAGGCCGCGGCGGCCCGCCCGACAGCAGCAACGGCAGCGAGCTCTACGTGGTAACCGGCCAGTCGCCGCGGCAGCTCGACCGCAACATCACCCTGGTCGGGCGCGTGGTGAAGGGCATGGAATTGCTCAGCGCGATCCCGCGCGGCCCGGAGCCGATGGGCTTCTACGAGAACGCCACGGAACGCACGCCGATCACGACCGTTCGCCTCGCCAGCGACGTGTCCGAGGCCGAACGCACGCCGCTGCAGGTCCTGCGCACGGACTCGAAGACCTTCGCCGCCGCCACCGAGGCGCGCCGCAACCGCCGCGACGGCTGGTACGTGCGTCCGGCCGGCCATATCGACCTGTGCAACGTGCCCCTGCCGGTGCGCACGCCCTCGACCCGCTGAGTCCCGCAAGCGCCGCCCCGACGGGCGGCGCTTGACAGGTGCGCCCCGCACTTAGATATTTAGCAAATACGTTAATTATCTAAATGCATATGACGGTCGACCGCATCTTCGACGCCCTGGCTTCCCGCCCGCGTCGCGAAATCCTCGCCTACCTGTCCGCGCAGGAACTCACCGCCGGCGAGATCGCCGCGCGCTTCGACATGAGCGCGCCGGCTATTTCGCGACACCTCTCGGTGCTGGAAGCCGCTGGGCTGGTCAGCAGCGACAAGCGCGGGCAGTTCGTCTTCTACCGGCTGGCGCCCGACAACCTGGTCAACACGCTGACCGGCTTCGCCTTCGAGGTCTGCCCCGCCGCCGGCCCGCTGAAGCGCGAAGCGAAGGCGCGTGCGCGCAAGACCGCGACACCCAAACCCCGCTGATCTTCGAGGAGCCCTGCCATGCACCGCCATGCCGACGTCGTTCCGGGGTTTCCCACCGCCCGCATCCGTTCCTACTCGGGCGGGTTGCCGGTGGAAGTGGTGTTGCTCGCGCAGCTCGGGCCCGGCGCGGGCGACCGCCTGCACGCGGACACCACGGCGTTGCAGCGCGCGCATCCCGGCTTCGTGGATGCGCTCGATGAGCCGTCGGTGCGCATCGCCGCACCGGATTTCGATGCCGGCGAACGCAGTGCGCTGTACACCTTCACCGTCGGGGCAGCGGGCCATCCGTTCCACCGCCACGCCGGGCATCGCACCTTCACTGCGGTGACCGGCAGCGGTGGCGCGCGCCTGCGTTTTTCGACCGCATCGGACGAGCAGCTCACCCGCGATCCCGCGCACTTCGCCGCCGCCCTGCACCATGTCGACCTGCCCGCCGACGCACTTTTCAGCGTGCGCTTCGGCGGTGGCACGTGGCACCAGTTCGCGCCACTGCAGGCGGGCACGTCGCATCCGGTGCTGTTCGCGCTCTCGTGCCATACCGACGAACTCGGCGGGCTGCCGCAGGGCGCGTTGCAGGACGAGGTACTGGCCGGCGACGCGAACATCGCCACGCTGACCGAAACGCTGCCCTTCACCGTCCAGGCGTGGTTGGCCGCCCATCCGGGACACGCGCAGCGCATCCCCACCGTGCGCCTGGCCCTGCACGCGGCGCCGGGCAGCTGGCAACAACACCTCTGCGCCGGACTGCGCGCGCGTGCAGGACGTTTGCGGACGCGGCTCACCGGCTGGTGCGGCGAGATCGGATTCGTCGAGGGCCGCGCATCGCCGGTGAAGTCGCTGCCGTCTCCGCCCGCTGGATCACGCCTCCTGGACCAGTTGCCGGGCTTCCATCACCAGGACACATTCAGTCTGCGCGTACAGGGCTCGACGAACGCCACGGCATCGGCCTTGCTGGCGGATGTGCTGGAGGGCTTCCTGCAGTACCGCCCTGCCGGCGTGACCCAGCTGATGCGATTGCGCAACGTGCTGGTGCGCCCGCTGCGGCTGCGCACGTCGCCCCTGGGCTGCCCCGTGTCGTCGCTGTTGTCGACGACCGAGGGTCCGTTGTTCGCGGGACGCTATCCGGTGCTGGCGCAGCAGGTCGATGACGATGGACGGCGCGCCCAGGTGATCCTGGGTGCGGATGACCGCCATCTGGCGTTCCGGTCCTGCGTGGGTGTGCAGATCACCGATGCCGGCGTGGAGATCACCCTGGGCACGCGCGTGCAGTGCGCCAACCTCTTCGGACGCGCCTACATGGCCGCCATCAGCGGCGTGCATCACGCCTACATCGCGCCTTCGATGCTGCGGATGGCCGTGGAAGGCGCGGTGCGGCGGCATGCGCCACTGACGCTGGCGCAGGGCCTGTTCGCCTGACGGTAGTCAGGCGGCGCGCTGGCTGGCTGCGACGCTGCCCAGGATCAGCGCGCCCGCGGCAAGCATCGCCAGCGTGACCGGTTCGCCGAGGAACGCCCACGCGAATCCCGCGCCGAACAGCGGCACCAGATAGGTCACCGTCGACGCGCGCGCCGGACCGATGCGCTGGATCAGCCGGTAATACAGTAGGAAGGCGTAGCCGGTGCAGACCACGCCGATGGCGATGGCCGCCCCCCAGGCGCCGGGCGCGATGTCCGCCGTCGGCCAATGGGTCGCCGCGAACGGCAGCACCAGCAATGCTGCGCAGCCAAGCGTCGCCGCCGCCGCAGCCGCCGGTGGAATACCGGCCAAGTGCTTGCGCACGAGGTTCACGCCGACGCCATACAGCAACGCTGCCGTGGAGCCGGCCACCACCGCACCACCCACGCTCAGGCCGCCGGCCTTGCTCGTTGCCAATACCACCACGCCGACGAAGCCCACGAGCAGCGCGAGCGAGCGGCGCGTGCCGATCTTCTGACCGAAGAACAGGAACCCCACCAGCGCCGTGAACAACACCGTCATCGCATTGCAGATGGCGCCGATCGCGGCCGGCGACCGTTGCGCCGCCCACGCGAACAGCAGGAACGGAATGGCCGAATTGATCGCACCGATCATCGCCAGCCGCGGCCACATGCCGGCGCGGAAATACGCGCGCTCGCGCCACAGGAATGGCAGCAGGACCAGCGCACCCAGCGCCAGCCGCACCTCCACCAGGGCGAACGGTCCGAACGGGTTCGCTGCGATGCGCATGAAGAGGAACGAGCTGCCCCAGATCGCGCCCAGTGCCAGCAGCTCCAACGGGGTCCGCCAGTCGCGTCCGGCCACTTCGGGGAGCGCGTCCACGGTTGTGTTTGCCTGTGCCATCGCCGCACCCTCGTTCGTGCCTGGTGACATTCTCCCGCAACCACCGGCCCCTACAAGCGCGTACGATACGGCCAAGCCACAAATCTGGCTTGTGCCTGGAGCCCCATGAGCCTGCGCCCCGCCCTGCTGCCCGCCCTCGGTGTCTTCGCCGCGGCAGCGCGCCACCAGAACTTCGCCCACGCCGCCGACGAACTGCACCTCACGGCCAGCGCCGTCAGTCATCACGTGCGCAAGTTGGAAGGGCTGCTCGGCGTGGTCCTGTTCCAGCGCCATGCCCGCGGCGTGACGCTCACGATGGAGGGTCGGCAACTGGCGGATGCGGCCAATGCCGCACTGGGCGATATCGACGCCGTCGCCTCGCATCTTCAACTGGCCGGCAAGACCACCACGCTGCGCATCACCACGCTGCACTCGCTGGCCTACTGCTGGCTGTTGCCGCGCTTGCCGAGTTTCTGCGCGCGCCATCCGCACATCCGCCTGCATGTCGATACCGGCATCGCCTTGACGCGGTTCGACGACGAAGGCCCAGAGCTGGGCATCCGCCACGGGCCCGGGCTGTGGGCCGGGCTGACCTCGCACCACCTGATGGACGACGAACTGTTCCCGGTCGCGTCGCCTGCCCTACCGGGGATCGAGGCGGTCACGGAGCCGCGCCAGATCGCACAGTTGCCGCTGGTGACCGACCTCGCGCTGCAGGGCTGGCGCGATTGGTTCCGCGCCGCGGGCGTGCGCGGCCTGCGCCTGCCGCCGATGCACAGCTTCAACGACAGCACCGACGCGATGCGCGCCGCCGTGTACGGCGTGGGCGCGGCGCTCGCGCGCCGGCATATCGCCCAGCCCTATCTGCAGCGCTATGAACTCGTGCGGCTACCGGGGCCTGCGCTCACCTCGCGCTTCGCCTACTACGCCGTCCATCCCGCGCACAAACCGCCGAGCGCGGCGGCACGGGCCTTCATCGACTGGCTGAAGGAAGAGGCGCGGGACGGCCGCACGCCGCTACCGCCGATGCCGGACGACTTCCTCGGCCGTGCGAATCCCTAAAGGCTCGCGCCGTCGAATGGCGTGACCTTCAGCGCGGCCAGGTCCACGCCCGGCAGACAGCGCACGTTGACCGCCGCCATCTGCGCACCGGTCTTCGGATGCGCCGCCTCGCCGAACGGGGCGATGCCGCACACCGCGCAGAAGTGATGCTGGATGTGGTGCTTGTTGAACGTGTAGGTCGACAGGTCGCCCTCGGGCGTCTTCAACACCAGCGCTTCGCGCGGCGCGAACCACAACAGGCCCCCGCGCCGGCGGCACAGCGAGCAGTTGCAGTCGATCACGTCATTGACCTCGCCTTCGACCTCGAATGCGATCCGCCCGCAGTGGCAGCTTCCTTCGTGCTTCATGGCATGGGTTCCCGTTGGCTGGAGACCAAGCGTATATCGAATGGCACGGGCACCGGCATGACCTTCGGCCTATGCTGTCGCTCCCGCTCACCGCTGCAACGCAACAGGACTCCCATGCGCAAGACCCTGCTCGCCGCCGCCCTCCTGGCCTCGCTGTCCGCCTGCCAGAAGAGTGAAGCCCCCACCGCCGCCGCCAGCGCCGATACCGCGGCCACCACCGCGGACACCGCCAAGGCCGATGCCGCTTTCGCCGACCTCTCGAAGCGCGCCCTGGAAGGCTGGCTGCAACTCTCCCCTGTCAGCGCCACCCAGATCGGCGAACACAAATACGACGGCGAACTCGACGACCTGAGCGCCGCCGGCCGCCAGAAGGGCCTGGAGTTCAGCAAGAAGATCCTGGCCGAACTCGATGCGACCGACATCGCCGCGCTGTCGCGCGAGAACCAGGTCGATGCCGCCATCCTGCGCAACCAGCTGCAGTACGACATCTGGACCGCCGAAACGCTGCAGAGCTGGGCGTGGGATCCGCAGGTCTACAACAACGTGGCCGGTGGTGCGATCTACGGCCTGATGGCGCGCGAGTTCGCGCCGCTGCCGGACCGCCTGAAGTCCGCCACCGCGCGCATGCAGAAGATCCCGGCGCTGCTCGCGCAGGCGCGCGAGAACCTGGACCCGGCGCGCGTGCCCAAGGTGCATGCCGAAACCGTCGCCAAGCAGAACGCCGGCATCCTCAGCATCGTCGAGACCTTCATCACCCCGAACCTCAAGGATCTGCCCGAGGCCGATCGCGCGCAGGCGGACGCCGCCATCGAAGGTCTGAAAAAGGCCGTGGCCGAACACCAGGCCTGGCTCGACAAGACGCTGGTGCCGAACGCGAAGGGAGACTTCCGCATTGGCCAGGCGTTGTACGACCAGAAGCTGCAGTTCGCCCTGCTCTCCTCGCTGTCGCGCGCCGACATCAAGCAGCGCGCCGAAGGCGAGCTGAAGCGCGTGCGCGAAGAGATGTACGGCATCGCCCGCACCGTGCTCAAGGACAAGCCCGGCGCGCCCGCGCTGCCGGAAACGCCCACCGCCGACGAGCAGCAGAAGGCGATCGAGGCCGCGCTCGAACTGGCCTACGCCGAGCGTCCGGCACGCGACAAGGTGGTGCCGGATGCCGAGGCCGCGCTGGCGCAGGCCACCGAGTTCGTGCGCAAGCACGATCTGGTCACGCTGCCCGACGCGCCGGTGGAAATCATCGAGATGCCGGAGTTCCAGCGCGGCGTGGCAGTGGCGTACTGCGATTCGCCCGGCCCGCTCGACAAGAATTTGAAGACCTTCTACGCCGTCTCACCGATCCCGGACGACTGGGACCAGAAGCAGGTCGACTCATTCCTGCGCGAGTACAACAGCCGGATGATCCACCTGCTGAGCATCCACGAAGGCACGCCGGGCCACTACCTGGAAGGCTGGCACTCGGCCAAGTTCCCGTCGACGCTGCGCGCCGTACTGCGCTCGGGCATGTTCGCCGAAGGCTGGGCGGTCTACACCGAGAAAATGATGTCCGACGCCGGCTACCTCGACAACGATCCGCTGTTCCACCTGGTGCAGATGAAGTTCTACCTGCGCACGATCGCCAACGCGATCCTCGACCAGGGCGTGCAGGTGGACGGCTGGACGCGCGAACAGGCGATGGACCTGATGGTGCGCCAGACCTTCCAGCAGGAACGCGAAGCCGCCGGTAAATGGACGCGCGCGCAGCTGACTTCGGCGCAGCTGCCGACGTACTTCGTCGGCGTGCAGGAGCATTTCGACATGCGCAAGGCCGCCGAAGCCAAGCAGGGCGCGCAGTTCAACCTGAAGGCCTACCACGACCAGGTGCTGTCGTACGGCGCACCGCCGGTGCGCTTCGTGCGCCAGCTGATGCTGGACGAGCCGATCAAGTAAGAACGGCGCGTGACGGAGACACCGCGAAGGGCGGGCCGCAAGGCCCGCCTTTTTTCATGCAGGCTGCAGTGCCGCCCCCGCCACGATCACGCCATTGGCATCGGCATAGATCCAGTCGCCCGGCACGATCGACACGCCGGCGAAGGCGACCGGCACCTCCACCTCGCCCAGGCCCCGCTTCTCGGTCTTCATCGGGTGCGCGGCCAGCGCCTGCACGCCGAGCGGCAGGGCGGCCAGCGCATCGACGTCGCGCACGCAGCCGAAGATCAGGAAGCCGGACCAGCCGTGCGTTACCGCATTCGCCGCGATCTGGTCGCCCAGCAGCGCCCGCCGCAGCGATCCGCCGCCATCGACGACGATCACCCTGCCCTCGCCCGGCGTGGCGGCCAGTTCGCGCACGCGCGAGTTGTCCTCGAAGCACTTCACCGTCACCGCGGGCCCGGCGAACGCGACGCGTCCGCCGTAACCACGGAACACCGGCTCGGCGACCTGCACGTCGGGATACTGATCGCACAGATCGGGCGTGGTCCAGGACATACGGGCTCTCCAGCGAGGGATGGTTCGATGGTAACGCGGCGGCGACGGTGCCCGCGCTATCCTTCACGCATGGACGATCTCTTCGCTTCTCCTCCGCCTGCCGCCACCGACGGCATCCGTGTCGGCATCGGGGGGTGGACCTTCGCGCCGTGGCGCAATAACTTCTATCCCGATGGCCTGGTGCAGCGGCGCGAACTGGAATACGCCAGCCGCCAGCTGACCGCCATCGAAATCAACGGCACCTACTACAGCGCGCAGAAGCCGGCGACGTACGCCAGCTGGCGTGACCAGACGCCGGACGGCTTCGTGTTCTCGGCCAAGGCGCCCAAGCGGATCATGCAGTCGCGTTCGCTGGCATCGACGCGCGCGCAGGTCGAGGACTTCGCCGGCGGCATCGCCGAACTCGGGGCTAAGCTCGGGCCGCTGGTCTGGCAGTTCGAAGCAGGACGGCGTGTCGATGCGGACGAGCTGGATGCGTTCCTGTCGCTGCTGCCGCGCGACATCGGTGGCCGCCCACTGCGGCATGCACTGGAGGTCCGCGACCCCGCCGCCGTGGACGCGGACTTCATCGAACTCGCGCGCCGCCACCAGATCGCCACCGTCTTCACCGATTCCACCGACTATCCGTCATTCGCCGATCTCACCGCGGATTTCGTCTACGCGCGCCTGATGCGCTCGCAGCCGATCGAGACCGGTTATCCGCCGAAAGAACTGGCGCACTCGGCCGAGCGCGCGCGTGCCTGGTCGCGCGGCGAAGACATCGCCGAGTTGCCGCATGTGGGCGAAACCGCGCCTGCGCTGCCGAGGCGGGATGTGTTCGTGTACTTCATCAGCAGCGTGAAGGAACGCAACCCGGCCGCGGCGATGGCGCTGATCCGCAGGCTGGCGACATAACCCTCAGTAGCGCAACGGCCGCTTCGCGATGATCCACGCGGCCACGCCGACGCCGACCACGCAGGTGAACGCGACATAGTGCGCGGGGGCCAGCGGGCCCCACGCGTTCGACAGCCAGGCCAGCAACGGCGGCGTCACTCCGCCGAACACCGCGTAGGCCACGTTGTACGAGAACGACAGGCCGGAGAAGCGGACTTCGGGCGGGAACGCGGCCACCATCAGCGCAGGCGTCACGCCGACCACGCCGCAACAGAAGCCGGCCAGCGTGTACCACGCCACGAACTGCGCTTCGTGCCCCGACAGCAATGCCCCGTACAGCGCGTACGCCGCCACGCCCAGTCCCAGCGAGCCGGCCAGCAGCGCACGGCCCACGCCGAGCCGGTCCACCGCCCAGCCCGCCGCCAGGCAGCCGAACACCAGCGCCAGCGTCGCCAGGCTGTTGCCGCGGAACGCGACGGCCGGGGCGATGCCGAAGCTGGTCTGCACCAGGGTCGGCGTCAGCAGCACGATCACGACGATCGCTGCCGTCAACTGCCACGAGGCGAGGATCGACAGCACGACGGCCGGCCGGTGTGCAGCGAGCACCTGTCTGACGGGCATCGTCCGCGCGAGTTGCCGGCGCTCGCGCATCTCGACGAAGACCGGCGTTTCTTCCAGCCAGCGCCGCAGCCACACCGCGACGAAACCGAACACGCCGCCGAGCAGGAACGGCACACGCCAGACCCATGCCTGTACCTCCGAGGCGCTGTAGTGCGTGTTGATCCACGCGGCCAGCAGCGAACCGATCAGGATGCCGGCGGTCAGGCCCGCGGTCAGCGTGGCGCAGGCGATGCCCACGCGGCTGCTGGGCACGTGCTCGGCGACGAACACCCACGCACCCGGCACCTCGCCACCGACCGCGATGCCCTGCACGATCCGCATCGCCAGCAACAGCAGCGGCGCCAGCGCACCGACCTGCGCATGCGTGGGCAGCAGACCGATCAACAGCGTCGGCACCAACATCATGAAGACGCTGAGCGTGAACATGCGCTTGCGCCCCAGCCGGTCGCCGAAATGCGCCATCACGATGCCGCCCAGCGGACGCGCCACGTAGCCCGCGGCGAAGATGCCGTACACCTGCAGCTGCGCCAGCCATGGCGCCGTGCCGGGCGGAAAAAACAGCGCGCCCAGCGTTTTGGCGAAGAACACGAACACGACGAAGTCGTAGAACTCCAGCGCGCCGCCCAAGGCCGACAGCCCGAGCGTCTTTGCATCGCGACGGTCGAAGGGGCGCGGTACCGGAGCGGCGGGTGTGTTCATTCGATCATCGGCGGGACGGGCGGCGGGCGACCATCGCACGCGACCGCGCCTCCGTCCAGTTCACGGCCGCGCTGCGTGCCTTCCGCCGAGCCGCCGGTCCAGCCCCACGACAACCAGCCCCAGTGCCACGAACACCGCCATGACGCCCAGCGCGTTGACGCCGACCCGCGCCCACCCCAGCTGACCCACGTCGATGAACGGATACGGGTACTCGCCCACCCACGCGCCGCGCACGAACACCCAGATGACGTAGCCCAGGGGGAACAGCAGCCACCCGGCGACGTCGCGCCAGCGCAGCGCTCCATGTGGCACGCAGGTCAGCCACCATGCCCAGTACGCCAGCGGCACCGCGTAGTGCAGGCCGGTATCGGCCCACCATTGCGCGCCCTGCGGCTGCCAGAGGTGGCGCAGGATGAAGAAATAGATGCTGCCGGTGACGCCGATGTAGAGCGCGACCGCACCGCGCACCCGGGCCTGCGCGAAGAAGCCCGACCGGCCCATCGCCGCCGCAAGGGCGACCAGCGCCACTGCGATGTTGCTGAGGATGGTGAAGTAGGTGAGGAACCGCAGCGTGCCCATCGCCACGCCGATGGTGTCGCGCGTGAGCTGCATGAGCAGGACGTACTGCAGTGCCAGCGCAGCGAGCGCCAGCGCGCCCACGAGGGCGGCGAATGTACGGGGTACGACGGGAAGGCGTTGGGGCGACATCGGTCATCCTCGGTCCGCAGTGCCGCCAGCTTGCCATGGCCCATGCCTGGCCGGGAGTGGTCCCATCGCCAGCCGCGCGGCGCTTCGGCGACAATGCACGGATGCCCATGACACCGACCGCCAAGGCCCAGCTGCAGATCCACCTGTGCGTGCTGCTGTGGGGCTTCACCCCTATCCTGGGCAAGATGATCAGCCTGTCGGCCCTGCCGCTGGTGTGGTGGCGGATGCTGATCGTGGTCGTGGCGCTGGCATTGCTGCCGCGTGTCTGGCGCGGCCTGCGCGCGATGCCGGCGAAACTGGTACTCGCGTACTGCGGCATCGGCCTGATCGTCGCCCTGCACTGGCTGACCTTCTACGGCGCGATCAAGCTGTCCAATGCCTCGGTCGCGGTGACCTGCATCGCGCTGGCGCCCGCGTTCACCTCGGTGATCGAGCCGTGGCTGACACGCCGCCCGTTCTCGTGGCGCGAACTGCTGTTCGGCCTCGCGGTACTGCCGGGCGTGGCGCTGGTCGTGGGTGGCATTCCCGACGGCATGCGCCTGGGCGTGCTGGTCGGCGCGCTGTCGGCGCTGCTGGTGGCCGTGTTCGGTCCGCTCAACAAGCGCCTGATCGACCATGGCGAACCGCTGACCATCACCGGGCTGGAACTGGGTGCCGGCACCCTGCTGCTGACCGCGCTCGCCCCACTGATGCCGGTGCTGTTTCCGGCGTTCGCGGGCGATCTGTTCGTGCTGCCCGGCCTAAAGGACGGCGTGCTGCTGGTGGTCCTGTCGCTGGCGTGCACGCTGCTGCCGTTCGCGTTGTCGCTGGTCGCGCTGAAGCACCTCAGCGCGTACGGCGTGCAGCTGGTGACCAACCTGGAACCGGTCTACGCCATCGTGCTGGCCATCGTGCTGCTGGGCGAGCAGCGCGAACTGACGCCGCTGTTCTACCTCGGCGTGGGCATCATCCTGGCCGCGGTGTTCCTGCACCCGCTGGCCCAGCGCAGCAAGCGCATCGAACATCCGGAAGTGCTCGGTACGTCCGAAGCGAAAGGCATCGTCGACTGACGCGCCTCAGCGGGCGACGACCACCGGCACCGGACTCGTCGCGATCACCTTCAGCGCCACCGAGCCGACGAACAGCTGCTTCAGCGCCCCGCGGCCATGCGTGCCCATCACCACCAGGTCGGCCTTGCCCGACGTGGCCTGCTTGACGATGCTCCCGGCGGGCTCGCCCACCAGCACCTTCTCCACGAACGGGATCTGCGCGCGCTTCAGCGCGGTGCGTGCCTTCTTCAACGCGAAGGCGCCGTTTTCGGCGTGGTAGCTCGCCACGCCATCGCTGCCCAGCTCGAGCGCGACCGACCGCAGCAGCGGCGGATCGACGTACAGCAGGGTGACGGTCGGCGTCTCCGCCAACGACTTGCTCAGCTCCACCAGCTGACGGACGGCGGCCAGGCCGATCTCGCTTCCATCCACAGCCAACAGGATCTTCATCGTCGTGCTCCGTTGGGGCGGTCGCACGCTGCGCCGCCGACGGGGACACGGTGCGTCGGTCCGCCGCCGCCCGCATTGATCCCGATCAACTCAGGCGGCCGCCACCACCACGCGGTCGCGGCCGGTGCGCTTGGCCTCGTACAGGGCCTGGTCGGCGCGGCGGAACATCGTCTCCGCCGTGTCCTCGCGCAGGCGCGCGGCCAAGCCGATGCTGACGGAGATCGGCAGACCCATCGGCAGCAGGCCGACGCTCTGGCGCATGAACTCGCACTGCAGGCGCGCTTCTTCCAGCGTTGCCCCGGGCATCAGGATGACGAACTCCTCGCCGCCATGGCGCGCGGCCAGGCCGCGGCCAGCGGCCTGTGCTTTCAGCATGTCGGCCAGAGCCACCAGCACGCGGTCGCCCTCGTCGTGGCCGTGGATGTCGTTGACCGTCTTGAAGTGGTCCACGTCCAGCACGGCGACCGCGAGCGGGTCGCCGCTCTGCGCGGCTTTCTGCATGGCGCCGTCCAGCGCGGCCGCGAACGCGCGACGGTTGGGCAGCCCGGTCAGCGGGTCGGTGCGCGTCTGTTCTGAAAGATCGGCGTTCTGCTGCTCCAGCTGGTCCTGGTAAAGCTGCATCTGCTGTTCGTACCAGTCGCGCTCGTGCAGTTGGTGCCTGAGCTGCTTGCTCACGCGGCGCAGTTCCAGCAGCTGGACGATCTGTCGCGACAGCGCATCGAGCGCCTGCAGCTGGAAGGGCGCCAACTCGTGCGGCTGGTCGTCCACCACGCACAGTGCGCCCAGCGCGAGGCCTTCCTGGGTCACCAGCGGCGCGCCGGCATAGAAGCGGATGCCGTTCGCCGCGGTCACCAGCGGGTTGTCGGCGAAGCGATGGTCGCGGGTGGCGTCGGACACCACCGTCGCGGCGCTCGGATCCAGCACGGTGTGCGCGCAGAACGACGTGTCCAGCGACGGATCCGGGCTCTCCATCCCGACCTGCGCCTTGAACCACTGGCGGTCGCGGTCGATCAGCGTCACCGCCGCCATCGGCACGCCGCAGATGCCGGCGGCGATGCGGACCAGGTCGTCGAAGGCCCGCTCGGGCTCGCTGTCGAGGATATCGAAGCTGCGCAGCGCGGCGAGACGTGCTTCTTCGTTGTCGGGCTTGGGCGGTTTGCTCATGCCGGCAATCAGGGGCGTGGAGACGCGCGCAGTATGCCTGCGTCGGGGGAAAAGGTAAGCGGCGCTAACGCGACCGCGGTCACGCTACCCCTACCAGACATCCTGTTGCGGCAGCAGGCCACGCAGTTCCTGGTCGGTCAGGTTGCGCCAGCGCCCGGGCTTGAGGTCGCCGAGCTTGACGTTGTCGATGCGCACGCGCCGCAGTTGGGTGACGCGGTAATCGAACGCCGCGGCCATCAGGCGGATCTGCCGGTTCAGGCCCTGGGTCAGGGTGATGCGGAAGCCGAACTTGGCGATCCGGCTGGTCCTGCACGGCAGCGTCATCTGCCCGTGCACGCGCACGCCGCGCGCCATGCCGCGCAGGAATTCGTCGGTCACCGGCTTGTTCACCGCCACCAGGTATTCCTTCTCGTGGCGGTTCTCCGCGCGCAGGATCTGGTTGACGATGTCGCCGTTGCTGGTCAGCAGGATCAGCCCTTCCGAATCCTTGTCCAGCCGGCCGATCGGGAAGATGCGCTGCTCGTGGCCGATGAAGTCCACGATGTTGTCCTTCACCGACGATTCGGTGGTGCAGGTGATGCCGACCGGCTTGTTCAGCACGATGTAGACATGCCGGCGTTTGCCGGCCTTCACCGCACGCAGCTTGAGCGGCTGGCCGTCGACCAGGACTTCGTCGCCCTCGCCCACCACCGCGCCGGTGCCCGCCGTGATGCCGTTGACGGTGACGCGCCGCTCGCCCAGCAGGCGGTCGGCCTCGCGGCGGGAACAGAAACCGGTGTCGGCGATGTACTTGTTGAGGCGGATGGTCATGCCGCCATTATCCGGGATCGGCCGGCCCGCGTCGCCGGGCGTGCGCTCAGGCGGGCTCCGCCACCGCATCATCGACCGCGGCCAGCTCTGCCAGCGGGCACGGCACATGCACGGCGTAGCCCTGCACGTAGCCGATGCCGACCTCGCGCAGCTGCGCCATCACGGCCTCGGACTCCACCCATTCGGCGATGGTCACCTTGCCCAGCGCCTGGCCCATCTGGCTCATCGAGCGCACCAGCGCGAGGTCGGATTCGCCCTTGGCCAGGTCGCGGATGAAGGCGCCGTCGATCTTGAGGATGTCCACCGCCAAGCGCTTGAGGTAACCGAACGAGGACAGACCGCTGCCGAAATCGTCCAGCGCGATGCAGCATCCGCGCGCCCGCATGCCGTCGATGAAGCGGCAGGCATCATCCAGGTTGGCGATCACCGCGGTTTCGGTGATCTCGAAGCACAGCCGCTGCGCCACGCCGGGATGCTGGTCCAGCAGCAGGGTCACGTGATCGAGGAAGGCGGGATCGGCGATCGATTGCGCGGACACGTTCACATGGCACAGCTCCACGCGCGCCAGTTCCGCGGGATGGCGCGCAAAGTGGCGGCATACCGCATCCATGACGTAGCGGTCCACCGCCATGCCCTGCCCGTAGCGCTCCATCGCCGGCAGGAAGATGCCGGGCGCGTGCACGCGGCCTTCGCGGTCGCGCAGCCGCACCAGCACCTCGTACTGCAGACGTTCGCTGCCGTCGAGCGCCACGATCTGCTGCGCGTACAGCAGCAGCCGATCCTCGGCGATCGCCAGCTGCGTGTGCGCGACCCATTCCAGTTCGTGCCTGCGGCGCGCCAGGCTGGGGTCGGAATCGCGGTAGCAGCGGATGCGGTTGCGGCCTTCTTCTTTCGCCATGTAGCAGGCCGCATCGGCGGCGCGCAGCAGCCAGTCCACGTCCACCGCCGCGTCGTTGATCTCGGCTACGCCGATGCTGCAGTTCAGGCCGAACGCGCGTCCGTTCCACTGGAACGACGCGTCCGCCAGCGAAGCGTGGATGCGCGCCATCGCCGCCTCGGCTTCTTCCAGCGTGGTGTCGTGCAGCAGGATCGCGAACTCGTCGCCGCCGAGCCGGCCCAGCCAGTCGTCGCGACGCAGCTGTGCGGCCACCCGACTGGCGAAATGGCAGAGGAAGCGGTCGCCGGCCTCGTGGCCGCAGGTGTCGTTGACCAGCTTGAACTGGTCCAGGTCGATGTAGCACAGCGTATGCCGCCCCTTGCAACCGCGTGCCTGTCCCAGCGCGCAGCCGAGCCGCCGCGCGATCTCGCGCCGGTTGATCAGGCCGGTGAGTTCGTCGTGGCTGGCCTGGTGCGCGATCTCGCAGGCGAGTTCGTGCGCGTCGGAGACGTCCTCCACCAGCACGAACACCCGGCTGTCGCGCTGCGCGCGTGCCGCCACCATCGACGCCGTCCAGCGCACCCAGCGCACGTCGCCATCGCCGCGCACCAGCCGGCGCTCGCCCGGTTCGAGCATGCGTGGCCAGTCGATCGCACCGGTCGCGCCCAGGCGCAGGTCATCGGCGTGCAGCACGTCCTGCACCCGCAGCGCGCGCAGCTCGGGCAACGGCCGGTCGAGGATCTGCGCCAAGGCTTCGTTGGCCTGGGTGAAGCGGCCCTCGCGGTCCAGCTTCAGCATGCCCACCGCGGACTGATGGAACGCCATGCGGAATTCGCTTTCGGTTTCGCGCACGCGCCGCAGCGTGCTGCGCATCACGTGCAACGCGTAAGCGCACAACACCAGGAAGGCCAATGCGCTCAAGGCCAGCAGCACGTGCCGCATGAAGTCCGCGCCCTCGGCCAGCGAGCGCGAGAACGCGATCTCGCGCGGGCGCAGGCGCGCATCGAGGGCGGTCAGTTCGCGCTGATACGCGAGCACCTCGGCGGCGTCCAGGCTGCGGGACGCCTGCTGCGCTTCGAGTTCGTCGGCCAGCCGCGCCAGGTGCAGGATCTCCACCTCGGCTTCGCGCCACAGGCGGACCGAATCGCGGAAGTACGGCGCACCGCTGAGCACGCGGTACATCCGGATCAGGCGATCGAGGTTGCCCGGTGCGTTGCCGCCCTGCAGGAAACCGGCGCGCGCGGCGGCCACGTCTACCGGGTCCTGCTCCAGCGCCAAGCGCGCCGCGCGGTCGCCCAGCGGTACCTGCAACGCGGCACGCGCGTCCGTCAGATCCGCGGGATGGCCATGGCTGGCATACCGGTAGAGGCTGTGCACGGCGCGCTGCTGCGCCTTGGACCAGTGGCTCTCACCGATGATGTAGGCGGTCGCCCCCGCCTGGGTTTCGAGGATCGCCGCCGTCAGCAACGCACCCAGCGCCGACAGCAGGATCAGCGCCATCACCCGGGCGGGCAGGCGCTGCAATCCCCTGTCGTCGGAGCCGACGGGCATGCCGGCGGGTGCTGCTTCCCTGTTGTCCACGTACCGCTCCCGTCGGTGGTCCCCTGGCGCAGGCGCTGCGTACGCAGGTCCCCGCGCTCGTTCATCGGCCTGAACCGCGGCGGCTTGAGGGGAAGGGAGCCCTGCTGACACGACGGGCCGACCAATGGTCGCGCTGTGTCAGTTGGTGCCGTCCAGCGCGGCCTCGGCCTGGACCACCTGGTCGCGGCCGGCCCGCTTGGCGCGGTACATGGCCGCGTCCGCGCGGCGCAGGAGCGAGGCGGCGTCGGTGTCGTCGGCCGTGAACGTGGCCAGCCCGATGCTCGCGGTCACCGCCAGGCCGGTGATCGCCAGGCCGTCGCCGGCCGCGCTCACCTGCACGCGCATCTGCTCCAGCCGGCCGCGCGCGGCATCACCGCCGACGCCGGGCAGCAGCACCAGGAATTCCTCGCCGCCCATCCGGATCACATCGGCCGGGGTGCGGACCGCGGCGGTCAGTGTGCCGGCAACGGCCACCAGTACGCGGTCGCCGACGGCATGCCCGTGCACATCGTTGATGCGCTTGAACAGGTCGATGTCCAGGAAACCGACCGACAGCGCCCCCGCCCCGTTGCGGGCATCGGCCATGTGCTGTTCCAGCCGCTTGAGGCCGGCGCGGCGGTTCGGCAGGCCGGTGAGTTCGTCGGTGTCGGCCAGCGCGCGCATCTCGTCGCGCTGGCGGCGCAGGTGGCCCAGCCGCAGGTTGAGCACATAGGCGCTGACGGTCAGGAACCAGGTGATGGACAGCTGGATCGCCTCCACCCGGTACTCGATGAGCAGCCGGTTATCGGCCATGTCCATCACCGTCATCGCCAGGAACGGCAGTACCGCGGCGATCGCAGCGATCGCATCGGCCCGGCGACGGCGCAGGCTGGCCAGGCCGAGCACGAGAATGGCCGCGCATCCCAGCGCGAACCCGGCGTCCATGCCCACCGCCAGCCGCGACAGCACGGACAGCGGCAGCCAGAGCGCGGCCAGCGCGGTGGCGCAGATGGCGGCGGTCAGCCACGGCAGCCAGCGCTCGGTGGTCGGCCACGCGCGCGCGGCGCCGACCAGCAGCCACATCACGTACAGCAGCACCGGCAGGGCCAGGCACGAGAAGGCCACCAGCCAGCGCGATTCCTGGTCGCCGATCGGCAGCCAGGGCTCGGGGTATCCGCTCAGGCCACTGAGCACGGCCTGGCCCAGCACGGTGAGCGTGCACAGCAGCGTGTAACCGAGGAACACGCGGTCGCGCGTGCTCAGGAAGCCCATCAGCGCCATGAACGCCAAAGCGATGGCGATGGCGAGGCAGGAGGTGCGCACCAGCAGGCGCGCGGTGTCGAACTGCTGCACCGGGCTCGGCGCGCCGATCCGCACGGTGGGAATCCATCCGGGTTTCAGCGGCGTGGCCCAGGCGACCTGGATGGGCTCATGGTTGCCGGCCGGCGGCACCACCACCATGCCGACGCCCGCGCGGAAGCGGGAATCGCGGGTGCGCGCATCGTGCATGCGCCCGCAGATCTCGCGGTCGCCGTGATGCACCCGGACTTCACCGGCGAAGATATTGAAGACGTTGACCGCCTGGGGCGCGCCGGACCAGCCTTCGGGCGGCGCCGGGATCTCGACCCGCTCGGTCAGTTCGGCCTGCATGGCGGGCGTGCAGTGACGCTGCGGGGCCTGTTCGGACGTAGGCGCGCCGGTGACCAAGTAGTCCTGGCCCACCTGCGGCGTGGCGTGGGCCAGGCACGGCAAGGCACAGAGCAGCATCAGCCACCCCGCGATCACGCCTCGTTGCCTCCCCGATCCCCTCACGAACACTCCGGTACGTCGCCGCTTCCCAACACCCGGTGCGCTGGCTTGCGTGTACGAAATGCAACTTCTATGCCACCCGCCGGCCTCCTCGCGCCGGCCGGCCGTCACTCCTGCCGCGGCGGCCCCTTGCGGTGCGGCTTGCCGGCCGGCTTGCCAGCGCTGAACGGCTTGTCGCCGCGCGGCTTGCCCTTGCCGGCGCCTGCGCCGGCACCGCCGAACTTGCGTGGCGGCGCGCTGCCCGCACCGGCACCACCGCCCTCCCCGGGCTTGTGGATGCGGAGCTGCTGGCCGGACACCCAGACTTTCTTGAGGTGCATCAGCACTTCGCGCGGCATGCCTTCGGGCAGGTCCAGCGTGGTGTGGTCGTGCTGGATGTCGATCCGGCCGATGTAACGGCTCTCCAGGCCCGCTTCGTTGGCGATCGCGCCGACGATGTTGGCCGGCTTCACGCCGTGGGCGTGGCCCACTTCGATGCGGTAGGTCTCCATGCCCACGTCCGGCGCGCTCCGCGGTGCCTTGTCGGCGCGCGGACGGTCGGTGTCGGGACGCTCGATCTTCGAACGCTCGGGCTTATCGAAGCTGCGCGCCGGGCGTTCGCTGTGGGCGTCGTCGTGGCGGCGCGGGCGGTCCTCGCGCTCGCGGCGCGGGGCGTTGCCGTAGGTCTCGCTGCGCACCGGGCGCTGCTCGCGCGGCGCGCGCTCCTGCGACAGCAGCAGCGGCGTGTCGCCCTGCACCAGCTGCGCCAGCGCCGCGGCGATGTCCACGGCCGGCACGTTCTGCTCGCGCTCGTAACGCTCGATCAGCGCGCGGAACTCGCCCGCCTTGCCGGATGCCAGTGTGTCGGTGATGCGGGCCAGGAACTTCTCCACGCGACGGTCGTTCACCGCTTCCACGCTGGGCAGCTGCATCTCCTCGATCGGCTGGCGCGTGGCGCGCTCGATCGACCGCAGCATGCCCTTCTCGCGCGGGGTGACGAACAGGATCGCGTCGCCGCTGCGACCGGCACGGCCGGTGCGGCCGATGCGGTGCACGTAGCTCTCGGTGTCGTACGGGATGTCGTAGTTCAGCACATGGCTGATCCGCTCCACGTCCAGGCCGCGCGCAGCCACGTCGGTGGCCACGAGAATGTCGAGCTTGCCGTCCTTGAGCTGCTGGATGGTCTTCTCGCGCGCCGCCTGCTGCATGTCGCCGTTGATCGCGGCGGCGGCCAGGCCACGCGCCTGCAGCTTGTCGGCCAGTTCCTCGGTCGCCGCCTTGGTGCGGGCGAAGACGATCATGCCGTCGAACGGTTCCACTTCCAGGATGCGGGTCAGCGCATCGAGTTTGTGCATGCCGCTGACCCACCAGTAGCGCTGGCGGATGTTGGCCGAGGTCGTGGTCTTGGCCGCGATATTCACCTCGACCGGTTCTTTCAGGTAGGTCTGGGCGATGCGGCGGATCGCCGGCGGCATGGTCGCGGAGAACAGCGCCACCTGGCGCGTCTCCGGCGTCTTCTTCAGCACGGTCTCGACGTCGTCGATGAAGCCCATGCGCAGCATTTCATCGGCTTCGTCGAGCACCAGCGTGGTCAGGCCGGACAGGTCCAGCGAACCGCGTTCGAGGTGATCGATCACGCGGCCGGGCGTACCGACGACGACATGCACGCCGCGCTTCAGCGCCTGCAGCTGCGGGTAGTAGCTCTGGCCGCCGTAGATCGGCAGCACGTGGAAGCCGGGAATCTTCGCCGCGTACTTCTGGAACGCTTCGGCCACCTGGATGGCCAGCTCGCGCGTGGGCGCCAGCACCAGCGCCTGCGGGCGATCGGCATTCAGGTTGATGTTGGCCAGCACCGGCAATGCGAACGCCGCGGTCTTGCCGGTACCGGTCTGCGCCGTGCCGAGCACGTCGCGCCCGCCCAGCATGGCGGGAATGGTCGCGGCCTGGATCGGCGACGGGGTTTCGTAGCCCACCTCGGTGACGGCCGCCATGACCGGCGCGGACAGGCCGAGATCGGCGAACAGGAGGGGGGCGGGCGAAGGGGATTCGGTAGACATGCGGGGACTCCGGGGCGTCGCGGAGCCGCACGCCGAGCCGCATATTGTGCGCTTTCGGGGGGCTCCTGTCGCGTTGCAGCACGCGACGCCCCGGATTCTGCCCGGGCCCGCGTGATTTTCCCGCCACGCCGGCGAATCACCTCCTGACCGCACAATCGACCCGGTAACCGGAATGGAAACGACCCTCGCCATGACTTCCCCGACGGACACGGACGCCCGTGAAGGCTTCCAGGCCCTGCTGCAGGCCCATCGCGGCATCGTCGCCAAGGTGGCCGGCACCTATGCCTGGCATCCGGACGACCGCGACGACCTGATGCAGGAGATCGCCACCCAGCTGTGGCGCGCCTGGCCCGGCTACGACCCGCAGCGCCCGGCCGCCACCTGGATGTACCGGATCGCGCTGAACGTGGCGATTTCCTACGTGCGCGGCCGCACCCGGGGCATGCAGCCGGAGCCCTTCGGCGAGCATCACGGCGAGGTGGCCGATCCGCATTCGCACGACCACGAGGCGCGCCAGCAGGTGGACCTGCTGTACCGCTTCATCCACGCACAACCCCCGCTCGACCGCGCCCTGCTGCTGCTCTACCTGGAAGACCGCAGTTACCGCGAGATCGCCGATGTGCTCGGCCTCAGCGAAACCAACGTCGCCACCAAGATCAGCCGGCTCAAGCAGCGCGTGCGCACCGAACTCTGACCGCACCTCTTACAGGAACTCCCTCATGGAACTCGACGATCTGAAATCCGCCTGGCACGTGCTGGGCCAGCGCCTGGAGCGGCAGGAAGCCATCCAGTGGCAGCTATTGCGCGACCGCAAGCTGGACCGCGTGCGCGCCAGCGTGCGTCCGCTGTTCTGGGGCCAGGCGCTGCAGGCGCTGTTGGGCATCGGCCTGCTGGTGCTGGGCGTGGCGTGCTGGGGCCGCAACACCGACATCCCCGGCCTGTTCGCCACCGGCATCGCCCTGCATGCGTTCGGCGTGATCACGATGGTGATGGCCTTCATCACGATGGGCCTGATCAGCAGCATGGACTACACCGCGCCGGTGCTGAAGATCCAGAAGCGGTTCGCGTTGCTGCGGCGCTTCCATGCGATCAATGCGACCGTCTGCGGTGCGCCGTGGTGGATCATGTGGGTGCTGGTGGTGGTGGGCTTCGCCGGACTGGGCGAGGTCGACCCGGCCGCCGGCACGCCGCCGTGGATCACCTACAGTCTGCTGCTGGGCATCGCCGGCTTCCTGGGCACGGTGGGCATCGTCTACTGGCGGCGCAGCCGCCGGCCGTCGACGGCGACCGGCTGGGAGGAAAGCGAGGGCATCCGTCGCGCACGCGCGCAGTTGGACGAGATCGCCCGCTTCGAACGCGAGTGAACCGGGCGCTGCCTTACACTGCGCGCATGCAGACCATCGACTTCGATCTCGACCGCGACCACGTGGAACTCAACCAGCTGCTGAAGCTGGCAGGCATCGCCGACAGCGGCGGCCAGGGCAAGGCCATCGTCGCCAGCGGCGAGGTGACGGTGGATGGCGTGGTGGAACTGCGCAAGACCGCGAAGATCCGCGCCGGCCAGGTCGTCCGCGTCGGCGATGCCGAGATCCGGGTGGTGGGCGCCGAGGGCTGACGCGCCCTGTCCGCCCGACGGCGCACCGCACTCCGTGTACGAAGACCGGCTCTCCTCACGGTAAGCCTGGCTCTACTCACTCAAAGCCTGGACGTCGAGTCTTTTTGGCTGACGCGTCAGTGAAAAAGCCTGGCTCTACTCACAGTAAGCCTGGCTCTACTCACTCAAAGCCTGGACGTCGAGTCTTTTTGGCTGACGCGTCAGTGAAAAAGCCTGGCTCTACTCACAGTAAGCCTGGCTCTACTCACACAAAGCCTGGCTCTACTCACACAAAGCCTGGGCATCGAGTCTTTTTGCCTGGCGTGCCAGTGGAAAAGCGTCGCGAGCGCACTCAGTGCGCGGTGCCTGCTTCCGGCGACGGCGCGGCGGACGCGTCGTCCGGCGCATCGGGCGCGGTTTCCACATCCGCCATGCGGTCGAACTCGGACAGCGGGCTGTCGGCCGGGCACTTCGCATCGGGAAACTGGAAGCGCCCGCGCAGCTTCAAGCCGCAGGCCTGCATTTCGTCCAGGCCGGCGCCGGCGGTCTTGCACTCGGTGTCGAAGTTGCGCATGAAGGCATCGCGGCGATTGACGAAATCCGCACCGCACCGGCGCATCAGCTGCAGGCGGTCCAGGTCGTCCTGCGCGGCATTGGTGCCGTCCAGGCCGTATTCCTGCAGCTCGTCCTTGCTGAGCAGGCGCAGCCGCCGGTTCGGCACGGTCATCATCAGGTCGGCCACGGCCACCGCCACGCCGTTGCGCGACAGGTAATCCTTCACCCGGTCGTAGACGCCGCGCAGTTCCTCGTTGAGTTCACTGCGCGTCGTGGCGGTCGAACTCATGCGGATGATCCGGTGCACGCCGACCTTGCCGGAGATCATCCGGTTGTCGCCCGCGCCGAGCACGAACACGCACGCGCTGTGGCAGACCGAGCCTTCGCGTACCCAGATCGTCCAGCCGCTGGCGCCGATGGCGTCGCCTGCGCGGATCGCGTCCTCCACCTGCCCGCCCGCGGAGTCCAGATCGAGGATGCGCTTGTGGATGCCCATGCGGTCGGCGATGTCGGCCACGCGGATGACCAGATCGGTGAAGTCGGCGGCGATCTTGCCCTGGTAGCGCAGTCGGACCACGCCGCCCTTCTGGCACGGCGACAGCGCATCGACCACGCTGAAGAACGCCAGCGATTCCAGCGGCAGGCCGTCGCCGTCCTCCGTGGTGTAGTCGGCCTGGCAACTGACATGCGCGGTGCCGGATGCGACCCGGGCCGTCGGCCACTCGGTCGGCAGGCCGTCGCCCGCCTTCGGCAGCGCCGTCGTGACCGGGTCCGTGGACACCGCCCCGTCGCCACGCTCGGCCTGCTGCGCGGGCGTGTCCTTCGGCGGGTCGACGGGCGCCTGCGCCAGCGCGTCGGGCGCGACGTCCGGCGTATCCATGCGGCAGCCCGCCAGCGCGAACACGGCCAGCAGCAGCAAGGTCAGGGGGGAAATACGGGACAGCATCCGGTCGTTCGCACACCGCCCGCGTGCATGCACGCGGGCCTGATAGGGGGTGCCCCTAGTCTAGTGTCAATCGCATGGTCCAGCCCTGCCCTGCGATGAATCCGCGCCCCGCGCGGTCACAGCAGCGCCCACAGGACCTGCAGCAGCCCCCACAGCGAGACCGCCCACACCACCGTGCGCAGATAGGGCGCGCCCGCGGCATACAACGGCACGTACACCAGACGTGCCCAGAAGTAGCACTGCGCGCCCAGCGCGGTGGCCGCATCGCCACGTTCCAGCAGCACGACCGCCAGCACGGCGGCGGCGAAGAACGGAAAGGTTTCCAGGAAATTGCGCAGCGCACGGTCCACGCGGGCCGCCACGCCCTCCAGCGGCGGCAGCGCGGCGTCGCGTGCACCGACATTCCATTTCAGGCCGCGCTGGTGCGTGGTCAACGCCGCGCCCACCAGCACGTGCACCAGGCCCAGGGCGACGGACCAGGCCAGCATCTTCAGTTCGATCGGCATCGCGGACGCTCCGTTGAAGGTCCGCGGACTATAGGGCCTGCCGAGGCCGGGCGCGTGGGGGCCGCATCTGCGCACGCCGGTGCAATCGGCATGTGAAGGGGGATGGGAAGGTGGACGTATCACCGCCCTCACCCCGGATTACTCCCCATGCCGGACACTCCCCACGACATCGACCTGCAACGGCGCCAGCTGATGCTGGCCGGCAGCGTCCTTGCCGGCGCCGCCCTGCTGCCGCTGGCGGCCTGCAGCCGCACCGACGCGCCGGCGCCCACCGCATCGCCGCTCCCTCCCCCATCCCCCACCCTCGAGAGAACCGCCATGGGCCTGTTCACCACCAAAGACGACGTGCAGATCTACTTCAAGGACTGGGGCCCGAAAGACGGCCCGGTCGTGACCCTCAGCCACGGGTGGCCGTTGAATGCCGACAGCTGGGAATCGCAGGCCTACCATCTGGCCGCGAACGGCTTCCGGGTGATCGCGCACGATCGCCGCGGGCACGGACGCTCCAGCCAGCCGTGGGACGGCAACGACATGGACCACTACGCCGACGACCTGGCGCAGCTGATCGAACACCTGGACCTGAAGGACATCACCATGTTCGGCTTCTCCACCGGCGGCGGCGAAGTGGCGCGCTACATCGGCCGCCATGGCACCCAACGGGTGAAGAAGGCCGGCCTGGTGTCCGCGGTGCCGCCGCTGATGCTGAAGACCGAGGCCAATCCCGGCGGCTTGCCGATCGACGTGTTCGACGGCATCCGCGCCGGTCTGCTCGCCAACCGTTCGCAGCTGTTCAAGGACATCCCCACAGGTCCGTTCTTCGGCTACAACCGCCCCGGCGCGAAGCCGTCGCAGGGGGTGATCGACGCGTGGTGGCTGCAGGGCATGATGGGCGGGCACAAGAACACCTACGACAGCATCAAGGCGTTCTCGGAAACCGACTTCACCGAAGACCTTAAGAAGTTCGACGTGCCGACGATCATCATCCACGGCGACGACGACCAGATCGTGCCGATCGACGCCGCGGCGCGCGCTTCGGCCAAGCTGGTGAAGAACAGCCAGCTGGTGGTCTACCCCGGCGCGCCGCACGGCATCACCGACACGCACAAGGACAAGCTCAACGCCGACATGCTGGCGTTCGCCAAGAGCTGATCGTCCACCCCACCGGCGCGCGCGCTTCGCGCGCCGGTTCTGCCTGCCCCGTTCACCCATTGCACCGGCCGCGCTTGCGGCCCGACGGCGATTTCGGTATCACGGTGCCCGGGGCGTCGGCCCCGCAGGGGAAGGCATTGGCAATACACCAGGACCTATGGCGGCCCGTTCACTGGGCGCAGCGCTTCGCGGCCGCCTTGGCGTGGATGATGGCCGCCGGGTTCACGTTGATGAACATGGATAACGGCCATTTCGTCGACGACAGCGTGCCTGTGGTGGGCGTGCTGGTGGCCATCGCCACCTGGCGCAGCGACGAGCGCCGCGTGCGCGCCGCGGTCGCCGGGCTGCTGTCGGTGCTGTTCCTCGTGCACCTGTGGCAGTTCCATGCACCCAGCACCTGCCTGGTGCTGGGCGCGACGACGATCATCGTCTGGGCGCGCTTGTGGCGCACCTATTGGGCGGAATTCATCATGCGCGTGTTCGCGGCGGCGCTGCTGCTGCTGGCCGTGCAACCGGTGCTGGGCGCTTTGCAGCCCGGCGGCGGACCCGCCGAGATCGGCTGGTCGCTGGCGCTGTCGGCGCTGGCAATGTTCCTGCTGGTCTATACGCCGTCGCTGCGCGCCGGGCGCGCGCTGGATACGAGCACCGAACTCGTCGCCTTCGTGCTCGCTTTCACCGTGGTGGCGCTGGTGGGCTGGCACGTGCCCGGCAGCCTGGTCGGGCGGATGGGCGTGAGCTACCTGCCGATGCGTCCGATCTCGACCCTGACGCTGGCGCTGCTCGCCATGGCCCTGCTGCTGCGCCAACGCGACCAGGAGCGCGCGGCGTGGATCCTGATGGGCCTGGTGGCGCTGCCGCTGCTGCTCACCCTGCTGCAGACGCTGGGCGGCGTCACCACGCCGTTGAACGCGATGCTGCACCAGCTGGGCTGGCTGCCACGCGCCACCACGCCGCTGATCGGCGGCTACACCGACTACGGCGTGCTGACGGCCTGGATCGCGGTGGCGTTGCTGCCGCAGGCGTTGCAGCGCTGGGAGAACGCACGCTGGGGCGTGGTGCGCGGGCTGGGCATCGCGATGGCCTCGGTCGCCGGCATGGCCGCGCTCGGCCTGCTGATCCAGCTGCCGTACCACCGCGAAGGCATGTCGATGTACCAGATCTCCATGACCGCGACCGCGCAGCTGGTCGCGATGGGGCTGGCGCTGGCGGTGGCCGGCGAGAACTCGTTGCGCGAACGGCTGTTCGGCGTACTGCCGATGGCCGCGGCGCTGGCCCTGGGCGGCATGTTCTGGCTGGCGGCCACCGCCGACCGCGATGCGATGGCGCGCCGCGTGATGGAAACGCAGACCGCGAGCGCTTCGGCGACCTTCCTGCGCGGCGTGGAGCTGCGCCGCAGCGCCCTGCGGCAGTTGTCTTCCTCGCTCGTGGCCGCGCGCCCGGAGGTGGCCGAAGACCTGTTCGATCGCCACGTCGCCGACATGGTGCGTGCCTACGCCGCGTTCCGCGTGGTGCGCAGCGTCGGCGACGCCGGCGAGTTCCGCTGGGTGGAACCGGGCTTCGACGCGCCTGCCGCGCCGTCGCCACCGTTGCCGGTCGCCGAAGAAGGCCACCTGCTGCCGGTCCCGGGCGGCTGGTGGCTGACGGTGGACAACGCCGGGCGCCGCACGCAGGCGTTCATCGGACTGGACGGTTTCGTCACCACGCTCAACAAGGCCGTGTTCTCCGACCGGCCGGTGCGCGCGACCGCCGACGGGATGGCGACCGTCGAACAAGGCAGCCCCTTCGGCGAGCCCCTGTCGGTGCAGACCGTCGCCCTGCCCGGCCATGACGTCGAACTGGCGTTGTGGGCACCGCCCTCGCTGACCTCGTTCGCTTTGCCGCGCGCGCTCGTCGTCGGCGGCCTGAGCAGCGGCCTGCTGATCGCGTTCGTGCTGTTCCTGCTCGACCTGTCGCGACGCCGTTCCACCGAAGCGGCGGAAACGGCGCGCTCGCTGCTGACTGAGACCGAACGCCGGCTCGATGCCCAGCGTCGGCTCAACGACGCCGCCGCGATGGACAGCGCTACCGGCCTGCCGCGCTTCTCCGCGCAGGCTACGCTGATCACCGAGCAGATCGCCATGCAGGCGCCCTCCGGGCACGGCCTGGCCATCGTCGACCTCGACGGCTTCGGCATGGTCAACGATTCGTTCGGCCATGACGGCGGCGACGAAGTGCTGCGCCGCATGGGCCAGCGCATCTCCGGCGCCGTCGCCGAGCAGGGACGCGTCTACCGCTACGGTGGCGAAGGCTTCCTGGTGCACTTCGCCGACACCGACATCGACCAGCTCAACCACTGGGCCGAGGAGATCCGCCGTGCGGTGGGGCAGCCGATCGCGCTGTACTCCACCCATCCCTCGTTCACCGTCACCGCCAGCATCGGCCTGGCGCATGCGCCGGAGCACGGCACTGACCTGCAGGGCCTGCTGCGCAGCGCCGACGATGCGCGCCACCTGGCCAAGCGTGCGGGCCGCAACCAGGTGCGGTTGCCTTCCGCGGGCGCGCTGCAGGAGGCCAACGACCGCCTCAGCCGCGTCACCGCGCTGCGCGAAGCGGTGGTTCGCGGCCAGTTGCGGCTGGCGTACCAGCCCGTCGTCGATGGCGACACCCTGCAGTTGAACGGCTTCGAAGCATTGGCGCGCTGGCGCCATCCGGCGTGGGGCGAAGTGCCGCCGTCGGTGTTCATCCCGCTGGCCGAAAGCGCGGGGTTGATGGAAGACATCGGTCACTTCGTGCTCGAACAGGCCTGCCAGCAACTGGCGCGCTGGCGCGCGATGGGCCTGCGCACGCTGGGCATGGCGGTCAACCTCTCGCCCAGCCAGCTCGGCCAGCCGACGCTGGCGCCGTGGATCGCCGAGTGCCTGCAGCGCCACGCGCTGCCACCGGACGCGCTGACGCTGGAACTCACCGAGAGCGTGCTGGTCGAGGACATGGGCGCGGCGCAGCAGATCCTGCAATCGCTGCATGCGCTCGGCGTGCGCCTCGCCCTGGACGATTTCGGCACCGGCTACTCGAGCATGGCCTACCTGCAGCGCCTGCCGCTGGACATCATCAAGATCGACCGCAGCTTCGTCGACGGCATCGCCGCCGAAAGCACCGACCGCGCCATCGCCCGCACCATCCTCGTGCTCGCGCATGAAATGGGACTGCGCACGATCGCTGAAGGCGTGGAAACCGCGGAACAGATGAGCGCGCTGCAGCAGATGCGCTGCGACGAGATGCAGGGCTACTTCTTCGGCCGTCCGATGGAAGTCGACGAAGCCACCGCCCTCGCCCGTGGCCAACTGCGCCAGGCGATGGTCTGACGGCAGCGCGCGGCCTCAACCGCGCAGCAGTCCCCGCATCGTCGCGGCACCGTGGCTGTCGGGGAACACGCGCGCCTCCAGGGTCGATGCCGCGATGCCCAGGTGATCGCCGACCACGCCCTTGAACACACTGCGCAGGTCGGTCGTCGCCCGCAGGTCGCGGCCTTCGTTGAGCTGTGCATGCGCCAGCCCCGGCCAGTCGCCGGCGATGCGCCCGCCCGCCACGGCGCCGCCGGCGAGCATCGCCAGGGTGCCGGTGCCGTGGTCGGTGCCGCCGGTGCCGTTGACCGCCGCCGTGCGGCCGAACTCGGTCACCACCATCACCACGGTGCGCGACCACGCCGGGCCGATGCCATCGTGGAACTGGCGCAGGCCTTGGTCGAGCTCGGCGAGCTTGCGCGCGAGCACGGGGCCCTGCTGGGCATGCGTATCCCAGCCGGTGTTCTCGGCGAAACCCACGCGCGGCCCCTCCGGCGCGGCCATGAAGCGCGCAGCTGCCGCCATCGCTTGTGGCAGGCGCGCGACGTTGCCGCCGGCCTGCATGCCCTGCGCCGCGACCGCTTGTTCGAACGGATGGGCGAGGTGCGCGTCGGCGGCATACAACGACTGCAACCGCTGCAGCAGGATCGGATTGACGTCCTCGGGCAACGGCGGCGACCACGTCGTCGCATCACCCGCGCCGCGCAGGATCAGCGGCATCACCGTACTGACGGAAAGCGCGCGCGACGCGGGCAGCGATGCGACGCAGCGGTTGAGCCAGCCGTTCGCGGTCCCGCCCCCCACGGGCGTCCCGCTCTCCAGGTTGTCCTGCGCTTCGAAGTGCGAACGAAGCCGGTACGGCGGCGCCACCGCGAGCACCGGCAGCCACTCGCGCCTGGCATACAACGCGTGACTGAACGCAAGCGCAGGATGCAGCGCGAAATCGGCATCGAGCGCCCGCGCGCCTTCGACACGCAGGCTGCCGCGCAGGCGTGCGAAATCCGGATCGCCGACCGGCGTGACGACGTGCAGGCCATCGAGGCCGCCGCGCAGCAGCACCACGACCAGGCGCGTGTCCTGCGCATCCGCTGCGCGCGCCAGGCGTGGCCACAGGCTGAGGGTCGTCGCAGCACCGCCGGCAGCAAGAAAGTGGCGTCGGGTGAGTTTCACGGTCAGCTCCTCCACTGGAAGGCGGGACTGGCGAACAGCAACGCCAGGCCTTCGCGCGGCGATTCGGCGCGGCGCAACGCGAGTGCGGTGTCTCCATCGAGGAGCGGACCGAACACCTGCTCCGCCGTGCGCAGCGCATCCGGTTCCGCAGTCGCGGTCTCGGCCAGCGACTGTGCCGCCTGGATGCGCTTCCACACCGCATCGGCCCCGCTCCATTCCGCCGCATCGTCGGCAAAGCCCGCGGGCGAGCGTGGCGTGAACGGCGGTTGCCCCAATCGGCCGAGCAGACCGACCAGCGCGCGCGGCGTCTCGCCCGGCGACGTACCGGTGCTGCGCAGCGCCGACACGACGAAATCGTCCGGCGTCTTCAACTTGCGCGCCTCCGGTGACCACGCGTCGGGGCTGTCGATCATGGCCGCGTACACACTGCGCAACGCGCCGCCACTGCGCGTCCACGCCTCGGCCATGCGCTCCACCAGCGTGCGCGGGGGCGCGTCGCTGACGAAATGCCGCGCGAGCTTGCCGCAGACATGGCGCGCCGTGGCCGGATGCACGGCGAGTTCGCGCAGGATGGCGCGGCCCTGCGCCTCGCCTTCCGCGGCATAGCGCCGCCCCAGCACCTGGCGCACGCCGGCCTCATGCGCGTTGCTGCGGAACTGGAACGTGGTCGATGCACCCGCGTCCAGGTCGCGCGGCAGCGGCACGCTCCAGCCCGTGATCGCACGTGCGAGCTCGCGCACGTCGTCCTGCGCATACCCGCCATCGACGCCGAGCGTGTGCAGTTCGAGGATCTCGCGCGCCAGGTTCTCGTTGAGTCCGGCACGTGGCGCAGCCTCAGCGTCCATCCGCCGGCGCTGACGCTGCGCCAGGCGCGACCGCTCGCCCACCGAGCGCACGTTGTCGAGGTAACGCAGCATCGCGGGATGCTGTTCCACCGCGAGCAGCAGGTCGGCGAAGTCGCCGGCCACGTGTGGGCGGATCGCCTCGCGCTCCATCGGCGCGGCGTACAGCGCGGCGGTGCGCTTGTCGGCGGAGACGGCGAAGTGGTTCGACCAGAACCGCACGAGCCGCTCGACGAAATCGTGCTCGGTGGCCGCGGCATGCCGGTAGCGCCAGCCGAGTTCCTGCAGCTGCGATCGGGCGAAGCGTTCGCGGAACCCCATCGCGGCATCGCCGTCGCCGTTACGCGCCGCACGCCGTGCGCGCAGATAGTCGTATTCCTGCCGCAGGTAGTCGGCGCTGGTCGGCAGCGCGGCGCGGGGGGCGTCGGCGCGCGTCGCCACCTGCGCATGCAGCCAGCCGCGCGGATCGTCGAGTTGCACCAGCGTGCCAGGGCGCGCACCGAGGCCGAAGCGGTTGGCGGCGCTGAGGGTGTCGCGTCCGATCATCGCGGATTCCCGCAGGGCGATGTGTCATCCAACGCGCGGCATGCGCACGCGTTGACACACGCGACGCGCGGTCAGCGCCGTCGACGCGGCTTCACCCAGGTGAATGCGCGGGCTGGCCCTGCCGCAGCTGTGCCATGAACGCACGGCCCGCCGGCCCCGGCGGCGTGTCCTTGCGCCACACCGCACGCATCGGCATCGCTGCGTAGCGCGGATCGGCATCGGCGATGCGCAGGCGTTTCAGGCGGCCGGCCGCGAGGTCTTCTTCGACGATGTGCAACGGCATGTGGCCCCAGCCCAGCCCGGCGCGCAGGAAGGCGTGCTTGGCACCGAGATCCGCGAGCCGCCAGGTCAGCGGCGACTGCACGGCGAAATCGCGGCCCGCCGTCAGCGGGGTGCGATCGGTCAGCACGAGCTGCACATGCTGGGCGAGGATCTTCGTCGGCACGGTGCCGCGGACGGCGGCCATCGCATGCGTGGGTGCGACCACCGTGACGAAGGGCACCGCCAGCAGCGGTTCCGTCGCCAGTTCGTCGGGCAGTTCCGGCAGCGAGCCGACGACGCCGAGCCGGCACGTGCCATCGAGCACCGGCTGGATCACGCCGCCCAGCACTTCCACGTACAGCCGCAGCGGCGTGTGCGGAAATGCGGTGCCGCTGTGCGCGGCGGCGCGCGTCAGTGCCTCCATCGGGAACATCACGTCCACCGCGACGGACAGCTCGGGCTCCAGTCCTTCGGCCACGCTGCGCGCACGCGCCTTGAACGTATCCATGTGCCCCGCGACCGCACGCGCCTCGATCAGCAGCGCACGGCCCGCCTCGGTCAGCTGCGGATAGCGACTGCTGCGGTCGAACAGGGTGACGCCGAGCTGCAGTTCGAGGTTGGCCAGGGTCTGGCTGACCACGGACTGCGCCCGCCGCAACTTGCGGCCCGCGGCGGAAAAGCTGCCCTCTTCGGCGGCGGCGATGAAGGTGCGGAGCTGGTCGAGCGTGACGGCGTCGAGCATGTATCGCCCCAGACGATGGTTTTCATCGAAATATATAGGCTTCCGGTATGCATCGCCACGACCTAACCTGCGCTCCGTACCCGCTGCACCCACCCCTCATTCCCTGGAGTCCACCATGTCCACCGTTACCGCCACCCCGACCACCACCCGCATCCCCGCCCTGCGTGGCGCCGCCGACCTTGTCGGCCGCAGCCTGCTGGCGTCCCTCTTCATCATCTCCGGACTGGGCAAGCTGGCCGCCTACGCCGGCACCGCCGGTTACATGGAATCCGTGGGTGTCCCCGGCGCCCTGCTGCCGCTGGTCATCGCGCTGGAAGTGCTGGGCGGCCTGGCCATCGTCGCCGGCTACAAGACCCGCATCGTCGCCAGCCTGCTGGCCGTGTTCTCGATCGCCAGCGCCGTGCTGTTCCACAGCAACCTCGGCGACCAGATCCAGCAGATCATGTTCCTGAAGAACTTCGCCCTCGCCGGCGGCTTCATCACCCTCGCCGCCCGCGGCGCGGGCGGCTGGAGCGTCGACAACCGCTGAAGCACGCTCGCTTCGTGCGCCACCCGGAACGCCGGCCCCTGCCGGCGTTTCGCGTTTCCGGCGCTCGCCGCACGCCGGTACAAGCCCACACGGATGCCCCATGCGAGCGTGCGCGTTGTCCTTCGATGGAGCCACGCATGCGCCGTCGCCTCCTGTTCGCCTTCGTTCTCGCCGCCCTGTCGGTGGCCAGCACGTGCGTTGCCGCGGACCTCGCCCGTCTGCCGGTGACGCCCTTCGCCGCATTGCCATCGGACGCGCGCCATCCGGAAAGTCTGGATGTCGATCCTGCGACCGGCGAGGTCTACGTCGGCACCTTCGACGCGCGCGCGCCCGACACCGCCCGCACCAACCAGCTGCTGCGCTTCGCCGCCGACGGACGGTTGCTCGCGCAGCGCCGCTTCGGGCCGACGCCGCTGACCGGCGTGGCCTTCCACGACGGCCACGTCTACGTGCTGAACTTCGGCGCATCGAAGCTGCAACGCCTGCCGGCGCGGTTCGACGCGGACAGCGCGATCGAGGATGTCGCGACCTTCTCCGCGCTGTCGCCACCCGCCCCACCGGCACGGCGCATCGACAATCCCGATGGCAGCCACGACACCATCACGTTCGGCTCGCAGGGATTCCCGGCGATCAACGGCATGGTCTTCGACCGTGCGGGCACGCTGTACGTCTCCGATTCGTTCCAGGGTGCGATCTATCGCATCGCGAACGCGGCCACCTGCCGCCCCTGCACCGTCGAACTGTTCGCACGCGATCCCCTGCTCGCCACCACCGGTGCGCTGCCCTTCGGCGCGAACGGGATGGCGTTCAACGCCGACGAGTCCGTCCTCTATATCAACAACGCCGGCGACGGCCGCGTGCTGCGCAAGCGGCTGCCCGACGGCGCGATCGAGGTACTGGCCGACGGCGTTTACGGCGCCGATGGCCTGCTGTTCCATGCGGGCCTGCTGTGGGTGGCAGCCAACCAGATCGACACCGTCGTGGCGCTGGACGAGCGTGGCCGCGTGCGCCATCGTGCCGGCGACTTCCTCGGCGTGGACGATCAGGGCGCACCGCGCGCACTGTTGTTCCCCGCGGCAACCGCCGTGCAGGGCGGCCGCATGATCGTGGCCAACCTGGCCCTGCCCCTCACCGCCGCCAGCGGCGACGAGTGGGAAGAGGACGTCACCCGCTGGAACCTCATGCAGTTCGATCTTCCCGATCCGCCGCCGCCTGCCCACTGAGGAACATCCCATGCTCAACATCACCCCGTTCGGTTGGTTCCATACCGCGATCAGCCTCGTCTCGCTGTTCGGCGGCCTGTATGCGCTGCTGCGCTACCACGACATCCGCTATGCGACATCGCTGGGCAAGACCTACACCTGGTTCACCGTCGCCACCTGCCTCACCAGCTTCTTCCTGATGCGTACCGGCAAGCTGAGCGAAGCGCATGGCCTGACCGTGCTGACGCTGATCGTGCTGGCGGTCGCCGTGCTGCTGGGCCGCAATGCGGTACTGGGTTCGTGGCGGCATGTCGCTTCGGCATTGGCGTTCACGCTGACGGTGTACTTCCATTTCATCCCGGGCTTCACCGAGACACTGACGCGCGTGCCGATCGGCGCGCCGCTGGTATCCGGCCCGCAGGATCCGCTGCTGCAGAAGCTCGTCGGCGGCACCTTCCTGGTGTTCCTCGTCGGGATGGCGCTGCAGGTACGCGCCCTGCGTCGCGGACGCACGGCCATGGCCCAGCCCGCGGCCTGAATCGGCGGACGCGGCGGCCATGCTGACCGCACTGCCGACGCTGGACGCCGTGCTGGACGCGCACACCGCGGCGCTCGGCGATGACGCCCCCGGTTATCGCCACCATGCATACCGGGTGGCGAACTTCTACTGGCTGCTCGCTCCGGGCGATGCGGTGGTGCGCGAGAAACTCAGCATCGCGGTCGCCTTCCACGATCTCGGCATCTGGACCGCCGGCACGTTCGATTACCTGCCGCCCTCGCGCGTACTCGCCAGGGAGTATCTGCACCAGGCGGGCAAGGCGGGCTGGATGGTCGAGGTGGACGCGATGATCGAATGCCATCACAAATGCGTCCGCACGCCGGTCGGTACGTCGCCTGCCGTGGAAGCATTCCGGCGCGCCGACTGGATCGACGTCACCCTGGGCGTCCGGCGGTTCGGCCTGTCGCGCCGCGCCGTACGCGACGTGATGGCGGCCTTTCCCGATGCGGGCTTCCACCGGCGGCTGGCCGGGCTGACGCTCGCGCGTCTGCGCCGGCACCCCCTCGACCCGCTTCCGATGATGCGGTGGTGACGCGATGGGCCTGCCGCATCGCGCCGACGAACGGTCGTTGACTTATATAGTTAGGACTCCTAACTTATTCGCCATGATCGATACCCCCTTCCAGCGCAGGCAGGCCACCCGTGGCCTGGAACAGCTCACCCACCTGGTGCGCGCCCAATCGTGGCGCCAGGACGGCACGCCCTCGCTGCCGCCGACGCAGGCGGCGGTGCTGCGCATGCTGCAGGGCGTGCAGGACGGCCTGCGTGCGCGCCAGATCGCCGAACGCCTGGGCGTGTCGGCGGCCAGCCTCAGCGATTCGCTGAAGGCGCTGGAAGGCAAACAGTGGATCCGCCGCACGCCCGACCCCGACGATGCGCGCGCCGCACGCGTGAAGCTGACCTCGGCCGGCTCGCGCATGGCCACCCAGTTGCAGCGTCCGGACCAGGGCATGGGCTCGCTGGTCGAGTCGCTCGGCGACACGGATCTCGGCGCGCTGTTGCGCGTCACCCAGCTGCTGGTCAACGAAGCGCAGGAACAGGGACTGGCCACCGGCCTGCGGACCTGCCTGGGCTGCACGTTCTTCCGGCCGTTCGCCTCGGGCGAACGCGACGCGCCGCATGTCTGCGCGTTCCTGGACAAGGCGTTCGGCGACGGCGAACTACGCGTGGACTGCGCCGAGCAGCAGCCCGCCGACGACGAACAACGGCATGGAAGCGTGGCCCGCTTCCGCCAACCGACTCCGCCCTAGGCGGAAAAAGATGGGCGGCGCCCGACTGCAATCGGACGCCGCCCGGTACCTCCCACCCACCCTGCGAGAGCAAGCAAGAGGAATTCGATTATGCGCCAGAACACCACCCGACGTTTCGCGTTGGCCGCCGCACTCGCGCTGGCCATCGGCGGCGTGCACGCCCACGACGGCAAGGCCCACACCGGCGGCATTCCGTCCACCGCCAACAAGGCGGTGACCGCCGATTTCGACATCGTCCACACCAAGATCAGCACCGACAAGAACATCGCCACGTTCCACATGGCGGTGTCCGGCAAGGCCGGCAAGAGCACGCCCGCGGCGACCGGCAAGCTCGCCGGCAGCGACGTGTTCTCCTACGTGTGGCCAACCACCATCGACCCCTACGAAGTCGGCTTCGAGAAAGGCGCCGGCATCCTGGCGATGGCGGTCACCGCGCATCCGGACTTCGACGACACGCCGCTGTACGACGAGAACGGCGACGGCAAGCTCGACAACGATGGCAACCTCTGGCACAGCCACTGGGTCGTGTTGCAGCCGAACGAAGCCTGCGGCCCCGGCGCGCTGGGCGTGGTCGACATTCCCGAAGGCAGCAAGCCGCGCCTGCCGAAGACGTGGCCGGGCTTCCCGATCCTGCTCGACAGCCCCGGCTGGAGTCCGACGTTGAATGCCGAGACGGTCGAAGTGAAGGTGCCGTTCGACGATATCGGCGTGGTCACCGCCGGCAGCTTCGACGGCGTCACCGCCGGCCTGCGCGTCAACGCCAGCGTGCATGCCCCGCTGCTGTGCGTAGTCGACGTGTTCAAGGTCGCCTCCGGCAACCTGAGCCTGCCCGGCAAGCCGAACCAGTAACCGCGCCCCTCGCGCCGGCCCAGCATGGGCCGGCCGCGACCCCACGAGAACATCCCCATGAATGCCATTGATCGCCCGGCGCCACCCTGGCAGGTGGACCGCTGGTTCAACACATCCCGTCCCCTGTCGCTCGACGCGCTCCGCGGCAAGGTCATCGTGCTCGAGGCCTTCCAGATGCTGTGCCCGGGCTGCGTGTCGCACGGCCTGCCGCAGGCGGCCCGCGTGCATGCGACGTTCCCTTCCGACCAGGTTGCCGTCATCGGATTGCACACCGTGTTCGAGCACCACGCGGCGATGACGCCGGTGGCGCTGGAAGCCTTCCTGCACGAGTACCGCATCGCCTTCCCGGTCGGCGTGGACCGCCCCGGCACGCCGGGCCCGATCCCGCAGACGATGGAGGCCTACGCCATGCGCGGCACGCCGACGCTGGTCCTGATCGACGCGGCCGGCCGGATCCGCCACCAGCATTTCGGCCAGGTCAGCGATCTGGTGCTGGGCGCGCAGATCGCCTCGCTGGTGCATGAAGCCCAACTCGCCACGCGGGAACCGGACGCCTCCAGCATCGCGCCGGGCTGCGGTCCTGAAGGCTGCGCGCTGCCCGCCTGACCGCGTGGCCGGTGCCGCCCGTCGGCGGCGTTCAAACGGATACAGGGGCTTCACGGCGCGTTCGCGCCTCTCAGGTTTGGATAGCACCATGCACCGCGCCCCCGCCCCGTTTTCGATGCTGCACCGCCTGGCCTTCATGGGCCTGGGCATGACGCTGGCGGTGCTCAGCGGGGCCTTGTTCCCGTAAGACTTCAGGTCGTGGGGGCGTGCGGATCGAGTTCCGACGCCCACGCCAGTGCAAGCACGCGCTCGTCCTGCGCGAACGTGCAGACCTCCGTATTGGGCAACAGGTGCCCCGCGAATTCCGTTGCGGCGACCAGCCACCGCTTGTCGGTGACGATCGCCGCGCGCGCGAAGCGGCCGAATTCGCCCAGCTTCGACGCCGCGTAGCGCAGATCCTTGCCGATGGCTTCGAGCGACACGCCCTGCATGTCGCTGAGGTCGCTGAGCACGGCGATCCGCGGGAAACGCGCCAGCCGCGTTTCCAGGTCGGCGATGCACGCGTCGTAGTCTTCGCCCGTCAGCTGGCCGGTGAAACGGTAGGCGGCGACATGCGGCGGACTGGCCAGGGTCTCGATCATGCGGTCACTCCCTCATGCGGAAGCGGCGACCATAGCCGCCGCTGTGCACGAGGGTGTCAACAGGACTTCACGAAGCTGGATCGCGGGTCACGTCGCGCCCCATCACCATCTCGATGACGCGCGCCCGTCGCCGGCATGCTGCAGGCCAGCGGCCTGGCCGAGCGCACGTTCGCGCGCCGTTTCCAGCAGGCCACCGGACTGTCGCCGCTGGAGTACGTGCACACGCTGCGGCTCGAGGAAGCCAAGCAGCATCTGGAAACCGGCGATGACGCGGTCGAAGCCATCGCCCAGGCCGTCGGCTATGAAGATGCGGCCTATTTCAGCCGGCTGTTCCGCCGCAAGGTCGGATTGTCACCGGCGCAGTACCGGCGGCGCTTCGGCGGCATGCGCCGGATGCTGCAGCAGGCGGGCGCTCAGTAGAACGCCACGCCCGGCCGCAGCACGCATTGAAAGAACACCAGCAGCGCCAGCGCCGCGATCAGCAAGCGCCCGAGCGGCACGCAGCCGCTCACCCGGGGTTCGCCCGCGGTGGCACGTGCGGCGCCGGCCAGCATCCACAGCACGCCGGGCACGGTGACGAGCACCGGCAGCAGCACCACTTCCAGCCATTCGCGGGGCACGCGGTACGGCAGGATCGCCACCATCGCCAGCAACGCCGGCAGCGCGATCCACCAGACGATGTGCCTTACCCGTGCACGCGGCGTGCTGGCGTCGTCCGCCAGCGCGAGCACCGGCGACACCAGCGCCAGCGCCGCGCAGGGAATCGCCGCCAACGCGAGGGACGCGAGAACCGTCTTTGCCGTCACCGAGATCTGCAGGTAGTCCATCGCCATGCCGACATCGCTGCCCCCGCTCAGGGCGCCGATCACGACCTGCGGCAACGCCATCAACAGGCCGCAGAACGCCAGCCACACCAGCAGCATCCGCCGGGTCGGCGTACGTCCGGCACCGCGGCGCACCGCCCACAGGCAGGCCAGCCCCATCGCTGCGGTCGCCAACGCGCCCGTGCCCTGGAACAGCGCCGCCAACGGATGGTCGCCTTCCCAGCGGTGGTTGTTGTGGAACAACGTGGGCAGCAGCCCCGGGGTCATCGCCTTCGGCAGGACCAGGAACACTTCCTGCACGAAGAACGTCAGGTTGAACGCCAGCACGTAGAGCAGCATCGAGCCGAGCAACGCGCGCCAAGGCCGGGGCGCCGCGCGCGCCTGCACGCCCGGTGGACGCGCGCGCCACGCATCCAGCAGGCCCCAGGCCACGGGCAGCGCCACCGCGACCAGGGCAGACGCCCACAGCACCCACGCGATCCGCGTCATGCCGGCGCCGCCGCGCCGCGCCGCGACTCCGCATCCGCGCGACGCAGCGACCAGAACCCGATGTCGCGCCGCACCCGGTAGCCCAGGCGCGCGTACAGGTCCAGCGCCCGCGGATTCTCGTAACTGACATGCAGGAAAGGCTGCCGGCCGTGCGCCAGCGTGTCGTTGCTCAGCCAGGTGGTGAGGTGGCGGGCGTAGCCGTGCCCGTTGAAGTCCGGGTGCGTGCAGATCGCGCTCATCTCCCGATGGCCGTCGTCGCCCAGCCGCTCGCCGATCATCGCGGCGAGCCGGCCGTCGCGGTAGATGCCGAAGTAGCGCCCCATGTCCATCGTTCGCGGGCGGAAGTAATGCGGGTACACCAGCGCCGTGAGCGCGAGCACATCCTCGCGGTGCGACTCGCCCAGCGGCACGATGTCGGGCCCCTCGGTGGACGCGAGCGGCGCGTCGCACACCATCTGCGCAAGCGGCCGGAACGCCCGCAACACCCAGCCGGCGGGCACCGCAGGCGCGACGCCGAGCAGGTAGACCGACTCGTCCGGCGCCACCAGGCGCGCAAGCGCATCGCCCACCTTCACCTCGGCCGACGCGACGCCGAGGAACGGCGCATGGTCGGACGGATAGCGCGCCACTTCGCCAGCGCGCTGCGCGATGCCGCGGTGGATCGAATCCAGCGCGGACCAGAAAGGATTGTCGAGGGCGTCGGTCATGGTCGGCGAATGGCGGGGGAGCCGAGATTATCCACGCCGCGGCGTCCGGGTCATGTCGCAGCGAACCATCGTGCAACCAGCAGCGGTGCTCCGTATGCTGCGCGCATGACGACAACGCCCGCCCTTCGCCTCACTCGCGTCGTTCCCGTGGCCTTCGCGCTGCTGCTCGCGGGCTGCGTCACCGCCCCGCCGGTGCCCACGCGCCCGCCCGCCGACATACGCAGCGAGATCGTGCGCCGCATGCCGGCCAAGGTGGCCGAGCGCGAACGCTGGGCCGCGGACATCGAGACCGCCTTCGCCGCGCAGCGCATCGAAGCCACCAGCGAGAACATCTGCGCTGTCCTGGCGATCACCGAGCAGGAGTCCGGCTACGTCGCCAACCCAGCGGTCGCCAACCTGCCGAAGATTGCACGCGGCGAGATCGACCGTCGCGCGGCCGCCCTGCACGTGCCGGGATTCGTGGTCGATGGCGCCCTCGCGCTGCGCTCGCCCGATGGCCGCAGCTATGCCGAGCGCCTGCGCGGCGTACGCACCGAGCGCGACCTCAGCGACATCTACGAGGACATGATCGGCAGCGTACCGCTGGGTGGGCGCCTGTTCGCCGACTACAACCCGGTGCAGACCGGCGGGCCGATGCAGGTAGGCATCCCGTTCGCCGAGGCCAATGCCTCACGGTATCCGTATCCGGTGGAAGGCAGCATCCGCGACGAAGTCTTCACGCGGCGTGGTGGCATGTACTTCGGCATCGCCCATCTGCTGGGCTACCAGACGCCGTACACGCGCAAGGTGCATCGTTTCGCGGACTACAACGCCGGCTGGTATGCCAGCCGCAATGCGGCCTTCCAGAATGCGGTGGGTATTGCTGCCGGCACTACACTTGCGCTCGATGGTGACCTGCTCAATCCCGGCGCCCCGATGGACAAGCCGGGCCAGACCGAACGCGCCGTGCGCAAACTGGCCGGCGCCCTGCGCATGGACGAGCACGAGATCCGTGAGGCCCTACAGCGCGGCAACCGCCTCGATTTCGATGACACCCCCCTGTATGCGCGGGTCTACGCGCTGGCGGAAGCGCGCGCCGGCAAACCGCTGCCGCGCGCGATGATCCCGGGCATCACGCTGGAGAGCCCGAAGATCACCCGCGAACTGACCACGGCCTGGTTCGCCACCCGCGTGGACGAGCGCTACCGCCGTTGCATGCAGCGATAGGCAGGACTCAACCGCCCAGTGCGGCCCACCAGTGCGCGAAGGATTGCCACGCCGCCGTTCCCGGCACCACGTGCATCAGCAGGAAATTCAGCGCGAACACCGCGGCGACGAACCCGAACACACGGCGCCCGCGTAGCGCCGCGCGATCGAACACGATCAGCACCGCGAGGATCGCGAACGTCAGCGCATAGCCGGCCCATGACGGGTTGAAGCGCGCGCCTTCGGGCAGCAGCGCCAGCACCAGGCGGGCAGCCGCGGGATCGATCATCACCAGCGCGGTCGCCACCATGTAGCGCGCATGCAGGGCGGGCTCGCGCCGGTGGACGATGGCCAGGCCCCAGAACAGCGCCAGCATCAACGACGCCGCGGTGCCGAGGTACAGCAGCATCGACTGCAGGCCGAACATCTCCGGCGGCGCGGCCGCGATCCGCAGGTGCGAAAGCCACAGCGCGGTGACCAGCACGCCGGGCATCACGCCATAGGAGAACTGTCCCACCTGCCGGTGCAGGGCCAGGCGCCGCGTGCGGACCAGCCAGGGCTGCACCAGCAGCATCGCCATCCAGGCCAACATCAGGCCGGCGTGCAGGTGGGTGACGGCGTCGGCCAGGCCAAGACGACTGAAGTAGGTCTTCCAGAATCCCACGCCCACCAGGGCCACCAGGCCCCACATCCATACGCCACTGCCGATGCCCCACGGGCCTGTCCGGCGCGGCACCGCGCCTGTTGCAGAAACCACCATCACGCCACCTTCTTCAAGATCGTGGCAGGTTGAACGCCCCGCTCGGCGGGCACCGGCCAGCCGTCTGTCGAATACCGCCACGCCCGTTCGTCGCATTCAGGAAGGCGTCATCCCGGCGCCCTGTTTCCGGAGGTTTTCCATGCCGTACATCGATGGTTTCGTGGCCGCCGTGCCCACCGCCAACAAGCAGAAGTTCATCGACCACGCCAATCTCGGCGACCCCGTGTTCATCGAACAGGGCGCGACGCGTGTGGTCGAGTGCTGGGAGGACGACGTGCCCGACGGCAAGGTCACCGACTTCCGCAGGACCGTGCAGGCCAAGCCCGACGAAAGCGTGGTGTTCTCCTGGATCGAGTGGCCCGACAAGGCCACGCGCGACGCCGGCATGAAGAAGATGATGGACGACCCGCGCATGTCGCCGGAGAACAACCCGATGCCGTTCGACGGCAAGCGACTGATCTATGGCGGGTTCGTTCCTACGGTGACGCTGGGCCCCGATGGCGCGCGGTCTTCGTACGTGGATGGCTTCATCCTGGCTGCGCCTTCGAACGGCAAGGAGGCGTTCACCGATTTCGCCAACACGTTCGACGCGATCTTCATGGAGTACGGCGCCGCCCGCATCATCGAGGCGTGGGGCGACGACGTGCCGCACGGCACCCAGACCGACTTCTTCCGTGCCGTGCAGGCCAAGGACGACGAGAACGTGGCGTTCTCCTGGATCGAATGGCCGGACAAGGCGGCGCGCGATGCCGGTACGAAGAAGGTGATGGAGGACCCGCGCATGGACCCGTCCAACAAGGACAACCCGCCGATGCCCTTCGACGGGCAGCGCATGGTCTATGGCGGCTTCACGCCGGTGGTCGAACTGCGCGGGTGATCCGCAGGCGCAGGGACCGCCCGCCGCATCGGCGGGCGGTCTGCCGGATCGTGCGTCAGCGCGTCTCCGACAGCGCGTGCAGGATGTCCACGTAGGATTTCTCGATGTCGGCGAGGCCCGCCGCCTTCACGCCTTGCGCGGGATGGATCAGCATGAACTCATCCGGCGCATGCGCGCCGGTGCCATATCCCAGGCCACCGAATACGAACGGCAGGCCCAACGTACGGGTGAACTGGTAGAACGGCGCACTGCCGCCGAGCCACGGCGCTACCCGCGTCTTGGCGCCGTACTTGTTCAACACGCCCAGCATGGCCTGCACGAGCGGCGCGTCGACGGAGGTCGAGGCCGCGGGATAACCCGACATCGGCCGCAGGACGATATCGCCGAAGCCTTTGGCATCCAGGTGCGCGCGGATCATCCGGTACGCGTCTTCGGGCTCCAGGCCAGGCGGCAGGCGGGAGTCCATCTTGGCGGTCGCCACATGCGGGAGGATCGTCTTGATCCCTTCGCCGGTGTAACCGCTCCACAGGCCGTCCACGTTGAGGGTCGGATCGAAGAGATCGCGTACGACCGCGTCGCGCCCCTTCATTCCGTCGATCCAGCGCGACACGCCCAGGCTGCGTTGCAGCGCGGCGTCATCGGCCCCGGCGGCCAAGGCGTTGATCAGCCGTTGCTGCTCGATCGTCGGCGCGCTCACCGGTGCGTAGTAGCCGGGAACGGCGATGGTGTTCCCATCGGGTGTCGTCATCGAAGCGATGGCCTGCACCAGGCGCAGCGTGGGCGAATCCACCAGCGACTTCAGCGAGCCGTGGACTTCGGCCTTCGCGGGGCCGCCCCACGCGCCGCCCTTCGACTCGAGCTCGAAATAGACGATGCCCTTGACGCCGAGGTTGAGCGAGGCCGATCCGTCGGGCCGCTGGATGTTCATCGGGAAGAAGGCGCCATCGGCCTTGCGCAACCGCTCCAGCCAGGGCTCGATGACCTTGCCGAAGTTCGGCGAGCCCAGTTCCTCCTCCCCCTCCGCCACCACGTACAGGTTCACCGGCAGGGTGCCGTGGGTCTTGATCATCGCGTCGAGCGCGTTGAGGAAGGCACGCTGCGGCCCTTTCTGGTTGGTCGCGCCACGCGCCATCAGCACCTTGCCATGCTCGTGCTCGACGAGCGAACCCGCGAACGGATCCTCGATCCGCCAGTTCTGCTCCACCGGCTGCACGTCGTACATCATGTAGACGACGAGCGTCTTGGCGGCGCCGGCATCGTAGTAGCCCAACACGCCCGGATGGCCCGGCGTTTCCACCAGGCGCACGTCGCGGAAGCCGAGTCCGCGCAGGTCGTCGGCGACCAGGTTGGCCATCGCATCGATACCGTCGTCCTGCGCACTGATGGAGCGCTGCTTCACCCACCGCTGCAGATGCGCGACATGCGCATCCAGGTCCGCGTCGATGCGCGAGTAGACCGCATCGTGGCGGCCCGCGTACGCCGGCACGCGCGATGCGTCGAAGGCCTCCGTCGTCGACCACGTATAGGTCGGTCGCGGCGCATCGGCCGCCCGGGCTGGCGAAACCACCATGCACGACACGGCGAGGGCAAGACTGATCGACAACAGACGCGTACTGGACATCACGACTCCCGGGTTGGTCTCGATGCACCGAACCATACACGAGCCGGATCGCACGTAACGCGACCGGACCCACACGCGCGCCTAGCGGGCATCGGTGCGACCAGGCGGACGCGCTGGCTGGCCCGTGCATGCCGGCGGCCACGTGGGGTCCGCCCCCGGTTCGAGATCGACCAGGAAGAACTCGCCGGACGATGCTCCATCGGCCTGCGCGAACACCAGGCGTTTCGCATCCGGCGACAGCAACGGACCCACCTGGAACACGTCGTCGCGCGCCGGCACGCGGCCGCGCTCACGCCAGTCATCGCCCTCGCGATCGTAGACGTACAGATGCGAGCGCGTGCCGCGATGGGCCACCACCACCAGCACGCGGCCATCACGCGACAGGTCGGCCTCGTACTCGTCGCGGGGCGTATTGACCGGTGCGGGCAACGGCGCGACCTCCCAGCGCCCGTCGTCGCGTGGCGTGGCGACGTAGATGTCGCGCCCACCCGCACCGCCCGGGCGATGCGAGCCGAACAGCAGGCGACCATCCGCCAATGGACGCGGCAGCAGTTCCGTCTGCGGCGAATTGACGGGCGCCGGCAACCGTTCCGGCGTACCCCACCCGCCATCGGAGTGGCGGGCGACGCGCCAGATGTCGAGATCGTCTGCGTGCGTGCGGTCGCTCGCGTAGTAGAGCCACGCGCCATCGGGGCTGTAGGCGGGATCCGTTTCCAGCGCGCGTGCCGGCCCGGCGAACACCGGTTCGCGTGGCGCGCCCCACTGCAGGCCATCGCAGCGCGACACCAGCAACCGATAACGGTCGAATGCAGGCGGCGCGCGGAAGAAGAACAACCCCCGCCCGTCGGGCGAGACCGCCGGCGAAGACTCGTACTGGTCGGTACTCAAGGCCGCAGGGGTCCAGCGCATGGGCGGCGCCGGCACATCGAGGTCCTGGGCCATGGTCGTGGAGCATGCCCCGCTCGAGAGGAAGCAGAACGCGGAGAGCAGCAGCGGGCGCATCGTCATGTCGTCACTCCTCGGGCACGCAGCGACGCTATCCGCACGCGGTGCGCCGGCATAGCGAACATTCCGCAACCCAGCCTTGAGCCTGATTCAAACGAGGCGAACCTTCCGTTCAAGCCGGCTCCTCGCTACGGTAGCCGCATTCCCGATGGAGACCGACGATGACCCGGACAGGCGGATGCCGATGCGGTGCGGTGCGCTACACCCTGGAGGCTGAGCCGTTCGCCGTGCGGTTGTGCTGGTGCCGCGACTGCCAGTACTGGACCACCGGCAATGCCGCGGTGAACCTCCTGGTCCCGCGCGCCGCCGTGCGGGTGGACGGCGGGCTGGACGGCTGGGACAGCGTGGCCGACAGCGGCCATCACATGCGCCGGTCGTTCTGCCCACGCTGCGGCACCCCGATGTTCAGCGAGGCGCGCGAGAACACCGAACGCATGGTGATCCGCGTCGGCACGCTCGACGATGCCACCGGTATCGTCCCGACCACTGTCATCTGGACCGACTCGGCGCCGGCATGGGCCCACATCGACCCCGCGTTGCAGGCATTCCCGCGCCAGCCGTGAATCAGTCGCCCTGCGGGCGCGGACGCACGGGAATGCGTCGGCGTGGTGCCTGTGCTTCGCGCTCGTCCATCTCGCGCACGCGTCGGCCGGCCTCGCGGATCAGGTCCGGCAGCAGGTGCGCCTCGGGGAGATGCTTCCAGTATTTCTGCGGCATCTCCTGGCGCATCATCCGGGTGTTGAGCCGCGCCGGGTTGAAGATGTTGGCGTAGTAGGTGCGCCACAGCGCATCTTCGGCGTCGTCGGCCGGGGCATCGGCGCGTTGGGCGCCCTCGCCCGCCCAGAGATGCGTCCCATCCCACTGCACGCTGCGGTAAGGCGTCAGGATGGCCCATCGCATGCCCGCGAAGCGGCGCATGAAGAACGGCGCCACGCGATCGACGATGCAGTGGTCCGGCTCGAACCAGGCGATGTAGGCGTCGTCCTCGCCCTCGACCTGGCGGAAGCGCACGAACGCCTTCATCTTGTGGGTATCGCGACGCACGGCCTGCGACCAGCGCATGGCCCGGTGCACGTCCGCATCGGTGGCGCGATCCAGCAGTGCGCGTTCGCCGTTGCCGATGCGCCACAGCAGGCGATACAGCAGCGCGTGCCGACCGGGATCGCGATGGCAGAGCACCGATGCCGCGAACGCTATGAAATCCGCCGGTACCGACAAGCCATGCCGGCGCACTGGTTGTTCGGTGACCGCGGCGCTGGCGAGCAACTCGCCCTGCGCATCCGCCTGCCATTCCACGAGGTCGGGCGGAAGCTCGGCCTCCCAGGCGTGGCGCGCCTGCGCACGCCAGGCGTCCAGGTCCCAGGCCGGCATGACGGTGGCACGGAACATCGCGTGCATCAGCCGAACAGATCGGCCTGGCGCGGCGCCGGCGCCAGTTCGCGGCGCAGGCGAACAGGGTCATCGAGGCGCTGGCGCGGGTGGTGATCCAGCAGCACGACGAACGGCAGCACTTTCTGCAACGGCGCACGCAGCCGCGCGAGATCGGCCACGCGCAGCCTGCCCTGGCGACGCGAGTCGACGATGCGCTGCACGTTGCGCGCGCCCAGCCCCGGCACGCGCAGCAGCATCTCGCGGGGCGCCGTGTTGAGGTCGACCGGGAAGCGCTCGTGATGGCGCAACGCCCATGCCAGCTTCGGATCGATGTCCAGGTCGAGCATGCCGTCCTGGCCCGCCGTGTCATCGACGATCTCCTTCACGTCGAATCCGTAGAAGCGCAGCAGCCAGTCGGCCTGGTAGAGGCGGTGCTCGCGCAGCAGCGGCGGTGCGCGCAGAGGCAACTGGGTGGAGGCGTCCGGGATGGGGCTGAAAGCGGAGTAGTACACGCGACGCATGCGGAACTGCCGGTACAGCGCATCACTGCTGACCAGGATGGCGCGATCGTCCGCGGCGTCGGCACCGACGATCATCTGCGTGCTCTGCCCGGCCGGCGCGAACTTCGGTGGCCGACGGCGTTTGGGCTGCGCCTCCTGCTTCGTCGGCTTCGCCGCCAGGATGCGCGTGTGCAGTTCGCCCATGGCATCGCGAATGCCCTGCGCGTGCTTCTGCGGGGCGAGCTGCTTCAGGCCGGCGTCTGTCGGCAGCTCCACGTTGATGCTCAGGCGGTCGGCGTACCGGCCCGCGGCGGCCAGCAACTCGGGGGACGCCTCGGGGATGGTCTTGAGGTGGATATAGCCTGCGAAGCGATGGTCTTCGCGCAGGCTGCGGGCGACCTCCACCAGCTGCTCCATCGTGTAGTCGCCGTTGCGGATGATGCCGCTGGAGAGGAACAGCCCCTCGATGTAATTGCGCTTGTAGAACTCCAGCGTCAGCCGCACGACCTCCGCCGTCGCGAAGCGGGCGCGCGGCACATTGCTGGAGACGCGGTTGACGCAGTACGCGCAGTCGTAGATGCAGAAGTTGGTCAGCAGGATCTTGAGCAGCGAGACGCAGCGCCCGTCCGGCGTATAGGAGTGGCAGATGCCCATGCCCTCCGTGCTGCCGATCCCGCCCTTGCCCAGCGAGTGGCGTTTGCCGGCGCCACTCGAGGCACAGGATGCGTCGTACTTGGCCGCATCGGCCAGGATCGCCAGCTTGTCCTTCAATTGCATGCCGCCATTCTAGCGACCGCCGTCTCCATGCATGAGACAGCCTCGTGCCCGCATGCATTCACCTACGTGAGGAAGGGGCTCACGCAAGCGTGAAGACCGGATGCCGCCCGCGCTCGATCACGACCCTCCTTTGCACAGCGAAGGTTCGTGGCGCGCCCATGACGGTGAAATTCGCACCACACATGTGCGCCGCGCGCGCAGCGTATGGAAGAACGGAAATTACCTTTGCTTCACGGCGCTTCGTCGTGTGACGGCAGCCACACTTTGGCCCGTTTGCCGCCGCCTAAGGTTCAAGGCGGCATCGCGGGGCGTTCATCCGCGTGCCGAGCGAGGTCACCTTTTCCACCACACTATTATTTGGGGCGCGACACATGGGCAAGAGAGCGGAACCGTACGCACGAATTACCAGGACGCCGTTGGCATCCGCCGTGAAATGGGCCTTGGCCGCCGCGACACTGGTGGGCAGCAGCAGCGCCTTCGCGCAGACCGCGGAGACGCCGCCGGCAGCGGCGCCCGCGCCCACCACCAGCGAAGCCACCACACTGGATACCGTCTCCGTCCTGGGCAGCCGCGGCCAGCCGCGTACCGTTTCCTCGTCCGCGGTGCCGATCGACATCATCGGCGCCGAGGAGTTCCGCAATCAGGGCGCCACCGATGCGCTCGACCAGCTGCGCGTGCTGGTGCCCTCGTTCAACGTCAGCACCATTCCGATCGACGATGCCGCCAGTTTGGTGCGTCCCGCCAACCTGCGCGGCCTGCCGCCGGACAACACCCTGGTGCTGGTCAACGGCAAGCGCTTCCATCGATCGGCCGTGATCACCTTCCTCGGCCATGGCCTGTCGGACGGCTCGCAGGGCCCCGACCTGTCGGTGTTCCCGTCGATGGCGCTGGAACAGGTGGAAGTGCTGCGCGATGGCGCAGCGGCGCAGTACGGCTCCGACGCCATCGCCGGCGTCATCAACTTCGGCTTGAAGAAGATCAGCGAAGGCGGCGCGTTCGAGGCGTTCGCCGGCCAGTATTACGAAGGCGACGGCTTCACCACCCAGTACACCGCGCAGATCGGCCTGCCGCTGACCTCCCGCGGCTACGCCACGCTGACCGCGGAGTGGCGCAATGCCGACGACACGTCGCGCAGCGTGCAGCGCAACGACGCAGCGGCGGCCATCGCGGCGGGATACCCGGGCGTGCCGCAGCCGGCGCAGATCTGGGGTTCGCCGAAGGTCGACGACGACATCAAGTTCGTCGCCAACCTCGGCATCAGCGGCGACAGCGTTGACGTGTACCTGTTCGGCAACTACGCGCAGCGCGACGTCGACGGCGGCTTCTACTTCCGCGACCCGACCGCGCGTTCCGGCGTGTATTCCAACGATGGCGGCGAAACGCTGCTGATCGGCGACACCACCGGTGCCGGCGGCTGCCCGACCATCGCGCTGCGCGACGGTGCGGGCAACCTCATCCCGTACAGCACGGTCAGCGCGGCCGTGTCGGCCCTGCCCTCCAACTGCTTCACGTTCCTGTCGTCGCTGCCGGGCGGCTTCACCCCACGCTTCGGCGGCAGCCTCGAAGACATGTCGGTGGTCGGCGGCGTCAAGGGCACGTGGGGCAATGCGTGGCACTGGGATGCCAGCGTGACCTACGGCCGCAACGACATCGACTTCACCATCTACAACACGGTCAACGCCTCGCTCGGAGCGGCGCAGCCGGACGGATTGCGTTTCCATCCCGGCGGCAATACGCAGACCGAGAAGGGCGTGAACTTCGACGTCGGCACCGACTTCGAGACCACGTTCACCGCCCAGCCGGTCCGCCTGTCGGCCGGTGCGGAGTGGCGCGAGGAGAGCTTCGAGGTCAAGGGTGGCGACGGCCCCTCCACCGCCATCGGCCCGCTGACGCAGCAGGGTTTCGCGCTGGGTTCGAACGGTTTCAATGGCTTCAGCCCGCGTACGGCCGGCGAATGGGATCGCAGGAACTGGGCGGTCTACCTGGACGTGGAAGCGCAGTTCACCGAGCAGTTCCTGCTGGCCGCCGCCGTGCGTCGCGAGGATTTCGACGACTTCGGCAGCACCACCAACGGCAAGCTGACCGGCCGCTTCGACGTCAGCGACACGTTCGCCCTGCGTGGCGCCATCAACACCGGATTCCGCGCGCCCACGCCCGGCCAGGCCAACATCAGCCAGATCACCACCGCGTTCGAAGGCAGTGCGCTGATCGACATCGCCACGCTGCCGCCGACCAACCCCATCGCCCAGCTGAAGGGGTCCCGCGCGCTCACGCCGGAGGAATCCAAGAGCGCGTCGCTCGGCCTGGTATGGAACAGCGGCGACTGGCTGGTGACCGTGGACGGCTACCACATCGAGGTGGAAGACCGCATCGCGCTCAGCACCAGCTTCGAGCTGACTGACGCGGAGCGTGCGGCGCTGGTGGCATCGGGCAATCCGGAGGCGGCCTCGCTCAACTCGGTGACGTACTTCGGCAACGCCTTCGACACCACCACCACCGGCGTCGACGTGGTGACCAGTGTCGAAACCGATCATTTCGGCGGCAAGACGACGTACTCGCTGGCGGCGAACTGGAACAAGACCAAGGTGGACCGCTACGACGCGAACTTCATCAACGAGGCCCGCGTCTACAAGATCGAAGAGTCGCTTCCGAAGACCAAGGGCTACTTCAGCGTCAACCACCAGCGCGAGGTCTTCCACGCCAACCTGCGCCTCAGCTACTACGGCTCGTGGTATGAGGACCATCTGGACAGCGGCGTGATCACCGTGGAAGACGGCGGCCTGCCGATCTACGAAGGCAGCAAGATGATCGTGGATGCCGAAGTGGGCTGGACGTTCGCCTCAGGCCTGTACGTCAACGTCGGCGCGCAGAACCTGTTCGACGAAACCCCGGACGACAACCCGTGGGGCGCGGCGGTCGCCGGTGCGGCCTATCCGGTGCATTCGCCCTACGGCTTCAACGGCGGCTTCTACTACGCGCGCGTGGGCTGGAAGTTCTGATGCGGCAACGGGGATCCGGGTCGCCGGATCCCCTCTCGGCCTTCCCGGCACCCGGGAAGGCCTCGCGCTTCACGCCGTCGCGCCGGCTTGGGCGAATTCACGTGCCACGTCCGCCACCAGCGCGCGCAGCCACTGGTGCGCCGGATCCTCGCGGTAGCGCACGTGCCACGCCATCTCCAGCGGGAACGTGCCCAGGTCCACCGGCGTGGGCAGGACCTTCAACCTCGGATCGCGCGCCAGGCGGCGGCAGATCAGCTGCGGCAGCGTCGCGCAGTAGTCGGTCGCGGCGACCAGTTCGGGCACCGACAGGAAGTGCGAGACCGACACGACGACATCGCGTCGCAGCCCTTGCCGTTCCAACGCCTGGAACAGGCCAGCGCGCAGGCGTCCGGGCGGCAGCACGTTGACGTGCTTGAGCTGCTCGTACTGCTGCTTGGACAGCCGCTTGTTGACCAGCGGATGGTTCGCACGCACGACGCAGGCCAGGCCGTCGTCCATCAGGTGCTGCACCACCAGGTTGTCGGGCGGATCGACGATGCGCCCCAGCACCATCGCGGTCTCGCCGGAGATCGCGCCGGTTTCGGCCAGGTCGGTGCCGTAAGGCGTCAGCCGCAGCCGGATGCCGGGCGCACGTTCGCGCAGCCGCGCAGCGATGGCCGGCACGAGCACGTATTCCACATAGCTGTTCGGCGCCAGGGTGAACAGGCGTTCCGCCTTCGTCGGGTCGAACTGCTGCTGGCCGAGCACCAGTCCGTCCAGCTGTGACAGCGCCGCGGCGATGCCGGGCGCCAGCTCGACCGCTTTCTGGGTCGGCTGCATGCCGTAGCGCTCGCGGATGAACAACGGATCCTGCAGCGTGTCGCGCAGGCGCGCCAACGCATTCGACAGCGCCGGCTGGGTGATGCCGAGCCGCCCCGCCGCGCGGGTGACGTTGCGTTCTTCCATCAGCGCGAGGAAGACCGGCAGGAGGTTCAGGTCGTAGCGCATCCAGTCATATTGATTCGGATATATCTGGAGTTCAACTAATAAATTGGATGAATGCCTTACCGGCGCGCATGCTGCCTTCCAACCGGCGGGGCGCCGGTCCAGCAAGGCGCAGCGCCCCTCCACCCCCCAACGTCACCCGGAGTGCCGCCATGTCCACCCCCGCCCTGTTCGCCCCTACCCGCCTGGGTGCCATCGAGGTCCGCAATCGCATCGCGATGGCGCCGCTCACCCGTTCGCGCGCCGGCATGGATGGCGTGCAGACGCCGTTGGCCGTCGAGTACTACCGGCAGCGTGCGTCGGCGGGCCTGATCATCACCGAGGCCACCAACATCTCCCGCCAGGGGCGCGGCTATGCCTACACGCCGGGGCTCTACACCGACGCACACGTCGACGCGTGGAAGCCGGTGACCGATGCCGTGCATGCCGAAGGCGGCCGTATCGTCGTGCAGCTCTGGCACGTCGGCCGCATGTCGCACGTCAGCCTGCAGGAAGGCGGTGCGGCACCCGTGGCGCCTTCCGCGATCCAGGCCGGCGGCAGCGTATTCACCGAAGCCGGCCACGTGCCGCCGTCGATGCCGCGCGCGCTGACCATCGACGAGATCGCCGGCATCGTCGACGACTACCGTCAGGCAGCGCGGCGCGCGAAGGAGGCCGGCTTCGATGGCGTGGAAGTGCATGCCGCGAACGGCTATCTGCTGGAGCAGTTCCTGCGCGACAGTACCAATCACCGTGAGGACCGCTACGGCGGATCGCTGGAGAACCGCGCACGCCTGCTGCTGGAGGTGACCGCGGCCGTCGCCGAGATCTGGGGTGCCGATCGCGTCGGCCTGCGCCTGTCGCCCCTCTCCACGGCGGTGGGCGATACCCCGCTCGACAGCCACACGATGGACACGCATCTGTACGTCGCGCGTCGCCTCGGCGAGATGGGCCTGGCCTACCTGCATGTGGTCGAGGGGCAACTGCATGCCGGTAATGGCGCCGACGCCTTCGATGTGCAGGCGCTGCGCGCAGCCTTCGGCAGCGCCTACCTCGGCAACAACGGCTACGACCGGCAACGCGCCCTCGACGCCACGGCATCAGGCCACGCCGACATGATCGCGTTCGGCAAGCCTTTCATCGGCAACCCGGACCTGGTCGGGCGCCTGCGCGACGATCTTCCCCTGTTCGATGCGCCGACGACCGGCTACTTCGGCGGCGGCGCGGAAGGCTATACGCAGTTCACCGCACCGCAGGCCGACGCGGCCTGACCGCCACCCCTTTCCCACATTCCCTTCGAATCCTCCAGGAGTCCATCATGTCCCTCCACGACCTGCTTCCCGGCAAGCTCGGCTTCGGTACCGCCCCGCTCGGCAACATGTTCCGCGATATCCCGGAGGCGGAGGCCCGCGCGACGGTCGATGCGGCCTGGCACGACGGCATCCGCTATTTCGACAACGCCCCCTTCTACGGCGCGGGCCTCGCCGAACTGCGCATGGGTGAAGCGCTTGCCGACAAGCCGCGCGACGAGTACGTCATCAGCACCAAGGTCGGCCGGCTGATCCTCGATGAAGTCGAGGATGTCGGCGCACGCGATCTCGGCGAGAAGGGCGATGTCTTCAAGTACGGGCGCCCGAACCGGATCGTCAACGACTATTCCTACGATGCGACGCTGCGCTCGATCGACGACAGCCTCGCGCGGCTGAAGACCGACCGCATCGAGATCGCATGGGTGCACGACATCGCCCAGGATTTCTACGGCGACGCGTGGCTGTCGATGTTCGAAAGCGCGCGCACCGGCGCGTTCAGGGCGCTGGACAGGCTGCGCGACGAAGGCGTCATCAAGGCCTGGGGCCTCGGCGTGAACCGGGTGGAACCGATCGAGTTGCTGCTGGACCTGGAAGGCCCGCGCCCGGACGGCTTCCTGCTCGCCGGCCGCTACACGCTGCTCGACCACGGTCGCGCACTGCAACGCGTGATGCCGAAGGTGGCCGAGCGCGGCCTGGGCATCGTGGTGGGCGGGCCGTACAGCTCCGGCGCACTGGTCGGCGGCCCCAATTTCGAATACGCACCCGCCACGCCGCAGATCCTCGACAAGGTGTCGCGCATCAAGGCACTCGCGGACCGGCACGGCATCAGCATGAAGGCGGCCGGCCTGCAGTTCGCGCTGGCGAACCCGGCGGTCGCCGCGGTCATCCCGGGTGCGAGCAAGCCCGGGCGCATCGCGGAAGACCGTGCCGCCCTGCAGGAAGTGGTTCCTGTCGCGTTCTGGCGCGACCTGCGCGCTGCCGGGCTGGTGGCCGCCGAAGCACCCCTGCCGGGTCTCGGCTGAGCGCTTTCAGGCGCGGGACAGCACGCGCGCCAGCGCCGCATCCAGGTCGTGCCGGCGGAAGGGCTTGGCCAGCACGGGCACATCGGCGTAATGCGCGGGCAGGCCTTCCTGCCCGTAGCCGGTGGTGAACAGGAACGGGATACCACGCGCGCGCAATGCTTCCGCCACCGGGAACGACGGGGTGCCGGCCAGGTTCACGTCCACCACCGCGATGTCCGGCGCGATGGCCGACAGGTGCGCCAACGCGTCCGCCACCGATCCGGCGCTCGCCAGCACCGTGTAGCCCATCTCCGGCAGCAGGTCTTCGAGCAGCATCAGCAGCATCGATTCGTCCTCGACGATGAAGACGCCGGGTGTCGCGGTCTGCGCACTCATGGCCCGGCCTCGCGTGCCAGCGGCACATCGATGCGGCAGACCACGCCCGCCGGGGCGAAGTCGAGACGGACCTCGCCACCGAGGTCGTGGCGCAGGCCGCGCTCGATCAGGCGCGAGCCGAAGCCGCGACGCGTCGGCGGCGCCACCGCGGGACCGCCCCGCTCTTCCCAGCGCAGCGCCAGACGGCGCGTTGCGCCCACACCGTCGCACGTCCAACGGATCTCCACGCGACCGTCCGTCACGGACAGCGCGCCGTATTTCATCGCGTTGGTGCACAGCTCGTGCAGCGCCATGGTCAGCGCCAGCGCGCGTTGCGGGTCGAGTTCGACGCGTTCGCCCCCGATCTCGAAGCGCTCGGTGTCCTGCTGCACGCAGGGTGCGATCGCCGCACGGACGATGTCGTCGAGCGACGCGCCTTCCCAGCGCTTGCGCGTCAGCATGTCGTGCGCGTGCGAGAGCGCGTGCAGGCGCGATTCGAACCGGTCCGCCGCCAGCGCCGCATCGTCGCAATCCCGCAGCGTCTGCAACGCCATCGACTGCACGATGGCCAGCGTGTTCTTGACCCGATGGTTCAATTCGTTGACCAACAGCCGCTGGTGCTCGTCGTGGCGTCGCCGCTCGCTGATGTCGGTGGCCGCACCGAACCATTCGGTCACCGTGCCATCGGCCTGCCGGATCGGCACCGCGCGCGACGATACCCAGGCCCAGGCACCGTCCTCGCGCGCGACGCGATGTTCGGCATGGAACGCATCCTGCGTGGCCTGCGCCTCGGCGATGGCACGCTCCACCAGGGCGCGGTCCTCCGGATGCAGGTAGGTGGCCGGCCAGTCCGGCGGCAGGATGCCGGGATTGCCCACCAGCGCGCTGCCGCCGACGATCTGCACCTGCGTCCAATCCGGACTGCAGCGGTAGATCAGGTCGGAGGTGGCGTTGACCATCGCGCTCAGGCGCTCCTCGCTCTTGCGTTGCGCCTCCTCGAGTTCCTTGCGCTCGGTGACATCGCGGGTGGTGCCGGCGACGGCCTCGACCTCTCCATCGGGTCCGATGACCGGCACCAGGATGTAGTCGTAGATGCGCCGCCCCTGCGTGCCGTTGAAGGGCACATCGCCGCGCACCGGTTCGCGCGTGGCGACGACCTGGTCGATCTCGCGGTCGTGCATCGCCGCATGCCAGGGCTCGTAGCCCAGTTCGAGGCAGGTCTTGCCGATCGCCTCGTCCCAGGTGCGTCCCCACATCGCCAGCAACGCGGGATTGGCGTAGGTGAAACGGTGCTGCAGGTCGAAGATGTAAACCAGATCCGGCGTGGCCTGCAGGATCGTCTCGTACAGCCTGACCCGGTATTCGGCGGTGGATCGGGAGCCGTGCGCCACCGCGGAATCGTCCACGTCCACGTCCAGGTTCCCGATGCCGGGGCCCGCCCGGCGACGGTCCACCATATCGCCGGGTCGTGTTGGCGCCCCGTGAAGCCAGACGCGCGCGGGACAGCGCCGTTACAGCTTGAACAACGGCTGCAGGCGGCGGGCCAGCCAGCCGGGAAAGCGCAACGGCGCATCCAGCGCGGACACGCAGATGCAGGCCGCGCCCGGCACCGTCACCGGCTGGTGCTCGACATCGCTGCCCAGGTCGGCCACGTCGCCCGGGGCGAAGTGGCCCAAGGCATCGTGGTAGGCGCCGCGCAGGATCTGGGTCAGCTCGGTACCGCCATGGCTGTGCACCGGCATGCTGCGGCCGGGGCCGATCTTCAGCATCAGCAGCGTGCCGGTCTTCGTGTCGGCCGCTCGGATGCAATGCACGCCGGGCGCCATCCAGCGCCACTTCAGCGCGCGGTACGAAGCACCGAAATACGGATGCAGCGGCGCAGGCAGGCGGTCGTCGTCCCCGTACGGCGCCGTCTTCGGTGTCGGCGCACCGGGCGGCGGCAGCGGCGCGTCCAGCCGCTCCAGCATGGCGGCGCGCAGATCGGCCTGGCGCAGGGTCGCGGGGAGTGCCGGCTGCTGGTGCTCGACCAGTTGTCCCCCGATGCGTTCGGCATCCTGCACGCGCGTGCGGCAGTGCGGGCAGGTTTCCAGATGGGTGGCGGCGACGACCGCCACTTCCACGGCCAGCGCGCCGGCGGCGTAACTGACCAAGGTGGACGGATCGAGGTGATGGTGCGGATTCACGACTGGCCCCTTACCTGGCCTTGCAGGCGCAGGAACGCGCGCCGCAGATGGGATTTCACCGTACCCAGCGGCATGCCGAGTTCGTCGGCGATCTCCTGGTGGCTCTTGGCTTCGAAATACGACATGCGCATCAGGCGAGCCTGCACGGCCGGGAGTTCCTCGATGCGGCGCTGCAGGTGGACGTGCTCGGCGTAGTCTTCGGCGGTGGAGAACGGTCGCGCGAGTTCCTCTTCGTTCGCGACACCCGCCTCCTCCAGCACCTGGACCCAACCGGGCTCGCGCCGCACGCGGTCGATGTGCAGGTTGCGGCCGATGCGGAACAGCCACGTCGACACCGCCCCCTGCTGCGGGTCGTACATCGCGGCGCGCTGCCACAGCCGCAGCAGCGCCTCCTGCGCGAGATCCTCGGCGACCACCTCGGGGTTGCCCAGGCCGCGCAGGTAGAGGCAGAGGCGCGGCATGAAATGGTCGTACAGGCGCATGAAGCTCGCACGGTCGCGCAACCGGGCGACCGCGACCATGTCGCCGGTCCAGTCGTGGGTATCCCGCGGTAGCGGCGTGGGCGTGGGCACCGGCCGGGTCGTCCCGAAGGGCGACGGTCTCCTTGTGAGGTCGGACGGCATGGTAGTCCAGGGGTTCCGTTGCGGCACGTGATGGCGGCTGTACGGAGAACCGCGCGCACTGGATGCAGCCGGGGTCGTGCATCCGCCCGCCCGCCGCGCACGTAGAGGCGGAGCACCCCTGGAAGGATGACCGATGCCCTCACGCCGCTCACTGCTGGGCCTCGCGTTCGCCTGTCTGGCGAGCCCCGCCGGCGCGAACACGGACATCCTGCACCAGGAAGCCAGGGCCTATGCACGCCAGGGCGACACGCTGCTGTACCGCGAGTCGCACTGGCGTTACCGGCAGGACGGGCTCGCCCGACGGCTGGTGCTTTACCGGTGCCCGGACGGCCGCGCCTTCGCGCGCAAGACCTTGGTCGAGCGCACGTCCCCGCAGGCGCCCGACTTCGATTTCGAAGATGCCCGCGACGGCTATCGCGAAGGCGTACGCAGCGGCCCGCGGGGCCGCACGGTCTATGTGCAGGCCTCGGCCGCCACGGCCGAGAAGGAACGCACCATCGTGCTGCCCGCTGGTGGCGTCATCGATGCGGGCTTCGATGCCAGTGTCCGCCTGCACTGGGATGCCTTGCGCGCCGGCCGCGACGTCGACCAGCCGTTCCTGTTGCCCAGCCGCATGGCGTTCGTGCCGGTACGCCTGCGCCCTGGTGCCGCTGTCCGCTGGGAAGGCATTCCCGCACGGCGTCTGACGATGCGGCTGGATCGCTGGTACGGCTTCATCGCGCCGACGATGCAGCTGACCTACGCCGATGCCGACCAGCGCCTGCTCGAATTCGCCGGCATCGCGACCATCCGTGATGCAGCGGGCAAGCACCAGGACGTGCGCATCGTGTTTCCCGACCGGGCTGCGCCCGCCGACGCCGATGCGCTCCGTCGCGCGCGCACGGCGCCATTGGTCCGTGCCTGCGGCTCCTGAGTACATCGCCTGCATCCGTTCGATGCCGTCCTGCGTAAGCCCCATCAACGCAGCGGAGAGACGCAATGCCGGCCAGCGCTTCCCCCACCCCCACGAAGGCGACGCGCCTGGGCACGCTCTCGCGCTGGTTCGACACCCAGGCGCAGGGCGAGGATGACGCCGCGCATGCGGACCGCATCGACTGGCTGCGCGCGGCGCCCTTTATCGGGATGCACCTGGCCTGCATCGCCGTGCTGTGGGTCGGCGTGTCGCCCGTCGCCGTGACCGTGGCGGTCGCGCTCTATGCCGTGCGCATGTTCGCGATCACCGGTTTCTACCACCGTTACTTTTCCCACCGCACGTTCCGCACCTCGCGCGCTCTGCAGTTCGTGTTCGCGCTGATCGGTGCGTCCAGCGTCCAGCGCGGCCCGCTGTGGTGGGCCGCGCACCATCGCAACCATCACCGCCATGCCGACATGGCCGCCGATCCGCATTCGCCGAACCAGCACGGCTTCTGGTGGAGCCACGCGGGCTGGTTCCTGACGCGTGGCGGCTTCCGCACGGACTGGTCGCGCATCCCCGACCTGGCCGGTTACCCGGAGCTGCGCTGGCTGGACCGCTACGACACCGTCGTGCCCGTCCTGCTGGCGGCCGCGCTGTTCGGCATCGGCATGCTGCTGGAGCGCGTGGCACCGGGCCTCGGCACGAATGGTCCGCAGTTGCTGGTGTGGGGCTTCTTCATCTCCACGGTGGTGCTGTTCCACGCCACGGTCACGATCAATTCGCTGGCGCATCGCTTCGGCCGCCGCCGTTTCGACACCCGCGACGACAGCCGCAACAATCTCTGGCTGGCGTTGTTGACGTTCGGGGAAGGCTGGCACAACAACCATCATTTCTTTCCCGGCACCGCGCGCCAGGGGTTCCGCTGGTGGGAGGTCGACCTCACCTGGTATGGCCTGCGCGCGATGGCGTTGCTGGGCCTCGTGCGCGACCTGAAGCCCGTACCCGCATGGGTACTGGCCAAGGCGAGGCGCTGAGCATGCGCATCGCAGTCATCGGATCGGGGATCGCCGGACTCGCGTCCGCCTGGTGGCTGTCGCACCACCACGACGTGGTGCTGTACGAAGCCAACGATTATCTCGGCGGGCATACGCACACCCACGACATCGAACAGGCCGGCACGCGCTACGCGGTCGACAGCGGTTTCATCGTCTTCAATCAGGACCACTATCCGCTGCTGTGCGCCCTGTTCGACGACCTCGGCGTGGCCTCGCAGCCGACCACGATGAGCTTTTCGGTGCACAGCGAGCGCAGCGGTGTGGAGTACAACGCCACGTCGCTGGATGGGCTGTTCTGCCAACGCCGCAACCTGGTGTCGCCGCGCTTCCTCGGCATGCTGGCGGACCTGGCGCGCTTCTACCGAGAGGCGCCCTCCCTGCTTGAGGGCGATGAGGCGGGTCCGGCACTGGGCGACTACCTGCGCAGCCGTGGCTACGGCGCCGCGTTCCGCGACGAGCATCTGGTGCCGATGGCATCCGCGCTGTGGTCGTCGCCGCCGCAGGGCATCCTCGACTTCCCCGCGCGCTACCTGGTGCAGTTCATGGCCAACCACCGGATGCTGACCTTGGGTCGGCGCGCGCCGTGGCGCGTGGTCAGCGGTGGCTCGTCGACCTACGTGCGTGCGCTGCGCGAACGCTGGACCGTCCAGGAGCGCCTCTCGACGCCCGTCTATGCGGTGCGGCGGGACGCGAACAGCGTCGAGGTGGTGAGCGAGCACGGCCGCGAACGCTACGACCATGCCGTGCTGGCCTGCCACAGCGACACCGCGCTGGCGCTGCTGCAGGAGGATGCGGACGCGCTCGAGTGGGACATCCTGGGCGCGATGCGCTACCAGTCCAACGACACCGTGCTGCACACCGATGCCCGCCTCCTGCCGCGCAACCGCAAGGCGTGGGCCGCGTGGAATGCGCATGTCCCACGCGATCCGGAAGCACCCTGCACGGTCAGCTATTGCATGAACCTGCTGCAGGGCATCGACGCACCCGAACCCTTCATCGTCACGCTCAACCGCAGCGAGGCGATCGATCCGTCCCGCATCCTGCGCCGCATGCAGTACCGGCACCCGGTATACGACGAGGCGATGGTGGCGGCGCAGGTCCGCAAGGGCGAGATCCAGGGCCGGCGTCGCACCTGGTTCGCCGGCGCCTACTGGGGATGGGGCTTCCACGAGGACGGCATCCGCAGCGCGCGCGATCTGGTGGACGCGTTCGAAGCACGACGTCGTGATGCCTTCCACCCCTGCAATACCGAGGCAATGCCGGCATGAGCGCGCCGCTCGCCAGCGCCGTCTACGAAGGCTGGGTGCGGCATCGCCGGCACACGCCACGGCCGCACGCGTTCCGCTATCGCATGGCGCAGCTGTACCTGGACCTGGACGAACTGGACCGCGTGTTCGACCGGCGATGGCTGTGGTCGGTGGGCCGACGCAACCTGGCCGAATTCCGGCGCAGCGACTATCTGGCACCGCACGACGCACCGCTCGCCGACGCAGTGCGCGACCGCGTCGCACGGCAGCTCGGATATCGTCCGGCGGGTCCGGTGCGGTTGCTCACCCACCTCCGCTACGGCGGCTATGTCTTCAACCCGGTCAGCTTCTACTACTGCTTCCAGCCCGATGGCACCACGCTGGATGCCGTGCTCGCGGAGATCACCAACACGCCCTGGCGCGAGCGGCACAGCTACGTCTTGCCGGTGCGCGACGGCGCGCCTTATGGCGATGGCTGGGAATGGGGATTCGACAAGGCGTTCCATGTCTCGCCGTTCCTGCCGATGGAGTGCGACTACCGCTGGCGCTTCACCTTGCCGGATGAGGCCTTGCGCGTGCACATGCAGGTCGATCGCGAAGGCCGGCGCGCCTTCGACGCCACGCTCACCCTGCTGCGCCGACCCTTGGACGGCGCCTCGCTGGCGCGCGTGCTGTGGCGCTACCCGTTGATGACCGCCCAGGTGGTGACCGGCATCCACTGGCAGGCCCTGCGCCTGTGGCTCAAGCGCACGCCGGTGCACGACCACCCTTCCCTCGCCCGCGAGACCCCATGAACGAGATCGCCGCTCCCTCCACCACGCCGGCCTACGGCGCACTCGACCGCCTGCTCCGCTCGCAGCTGCTGGCCCGCCTCGATGCGCTGGAGCATGGCGTGCTGGTCGTGCGCGATGCGCTGGGCGAGCATCGCTTCGGCAGCGCAGCTCCCGATGCGCTGTCCACCGTGCACCTGTGGATCGACGACCCGGCGTTCTACCGCGTTGTAGCCGCACAGGGCAGCGTCGGTGCGGGCGAGGCCTATATCGCCGGCCAGTGGCGGTGCGACGACCTGGTCGGCCTGGTGCGGCTGCTGGTGCGCAACCGTGCCCTGCTCGACGGCATGGAGACGGGGCTGGCGCGGCTCGGCGGCTGGGCGCTGCGCAGCTGGCACGCGCTCAGGCGCAACACCCGCGAAGGCAGTCGACGCAACATCGCGGCGCATTACGACCTGGGCAACGACTTCTTCGCCCTGTTCCTGTCGCCGGACCTCATGTACTCGTCGGCGATGTTCGCGTCGCCGGACGACGACCTGGACACGGCGTCGTACCGGAAGCTCGACGCGGTCTGCCGCAAGCTGGCGCTGGCTCCCGGCGACCGGGTGATCGAGATCGGCACCGGCTGGGGCGGGTTCGCCCTGCATGCGGCGCGGCACTACGGCGCCCACGTCACCACCACCACGATCTCGCGCGAGCAGCATGCGCTGGCCAGCCAGCGCGTGACCGAGGCCGGCCTGCAGGACCGGGTGACGCTGCTGCTGCAGGACTACCGCGATCTGCAGGGCGAATACGACAAGCTGGTCTCCATCGAGATGGTCGAGGCGATCGGCGCGCAGTACCTGGATACCTTTTTCGGCACGTTGGGTGCGCTGCTGCGGCCGGGCGGCCAGGCACTGTTGCAGGCCATCACCATCGAGGACCACCGCTACGTGCAGGCGCGCGATTCGGTGGACTACATCAAGCGATTCGTCTTCCCCGGCAGCTTCATCCCCTCGCTCAGCGCGATGTACGCCGCGAAGGCGCGGGCCAGCGACCTGCAGGTGGTGCACCAGGAAGACTTCGGCCTGTCGTATGCGTACACGCTGCGCGCGTGGCGGCGCCGCTTCATGACCCGACTGCACGACGTGCGTGCGCAGGGATTCGATGAGCGGTTCATCCGCCTGTGGGAGTTCTACCTGGCCTACTGCGAAGGCGGCTTCCTCGAACGCTCCATCGGCGTGTCGCACCTGCTGATGGCGCGCCCGCAACATCCGGGGACGCGCGCATGAGCCCGGGGCTGGCGCTCAGCCTGGTCGCCGTAGCGGCCGCCGTCGTGATGGCGGGGGGCTGGTACTGGCAACGGCGTCGCGAGAACGCCGGCATCGTCGACGTGCTGTGGTCGGCCTGCGTGGGGGGGAGCGCCGTGCTGCTCGCCGCGCTGGGCGACGGAGCCTGGCAGGCGCGCGCCGCCCTGGCCGTGCTCGGCGGCGTGTGGGGAATGCGGTTGGCGCTGCACCTCTGGCACCGCGTGCGTGCGGAGCCCGAGGACGGCCGCTACCAGCACCTGCGCGCGCACTGGCAGGGGCACCAGGGAAAGTTCTTCCTGTTCTTCATGGCGCAGGCGCTGCTGGTCGTGCTGTTCGCCCTGCCCTTCGCCGCGGCCGCACGTAGCCCGCAGCACACCGCGTGGCCGTGGATCGTGCTGGCGGTGGCGATCTGGATCGCGAGCGTCGCCGGCGAAGCGATCGCTGACCGCCAGCTCGCGCGCTTCCGTGCCGATCCCGCGAACCGTGGCCGCACCTGCCGCGACGGCCTCTGGCGTTACTCCCGCCACCCCAACTACTTCTTCGAGTGGCTGCACTGGTTCGCGTACATCGCGCTGGCGGTCGGCTCGCCGTGGGCGTGGTTGTCGTGGTGCGGGCCGCTGGTGATGTACGTGTTCCTGCGCTTCATCAGCGGCATCCCCTACACCGAGGCGCAGGCCCTGCGCACGCGCGGTGAGGACTACCGCGACTACCAGCGCACCACGCCGATGCTGTTCCCCTGGTTCCCCAAACCCGCCGCCAAGGAGGCGACACGATGAACGCGATGGTGGACGAACTCGCCGCCGACCGCGCCGCCCCCGGCCTGCTGGGCCTGGCCGAACGCGGCCTGCTGCCGGACACGCTGATCCGTACCGGCATCCGCCAGCTGTGTACGCAACGGCTGCGCGACGAAGGCCGTGGCGGACAGGAGGCGCAATCGGCACTGTTCTCGCACCGCATGCGTGCGCTGCGGCAGGGTGCGCTGGCGGTCCATACCGAGGCCGCCAACCGCCAGCACTACGAACTCCCGGCGGACTTCTTCCGCCATTGCCTGGGCGATCGGCTGAAGTACAGCAGCTGCTACTACCCCACCGGCACCGAAACGCTGGACCAGGCCGAGGACGCGATGCTCGCGCTGTACGGCGAGCGCGCCGCACTGGCGGATGGCCAGGACATCCTCGAACTCGGCTGCGGCTGGGGCTCCCTGACGCTGTGGATGGCCGAACGCTATCCGGCCGCGCGCATCACCGCGGTGTCGAACTCGCATTCGCAACGCCGTTTCATCGAGGCACGCTGCGCCGAGCGCGGCCTCGACAACGTGCGCGTGATCACCTGCGACGTGAACCAGCTGCAGTTGGACGCACGCAGCTTCGACCGCTGCGTCTCGGTGGAGATGTTCGAACACGTCAGCAACCATGCCGCACTGATGCAGCGCATCCACGACGCGCTGCGGCCCGGCGGCCTGCTGTTCGTGCATATCTTCGTGCACCGCCACCTGATGTACCCGTTCGAGACGCAGGGCGAAGACAACTGGATGGGCCGTCACTTCTTCACCGGCGGGATGATGCCGTCGGCCGATCTGCTGCTGTTCTTCCAGGAGCACCTGAAGCTGCAGGAACGCTGGCTGCTGGACGGTACCCATTACCAGCGCACCGCCGACCACTGGCTGGCCCGGCACGATGCGCGCCGCGACGAGGTGATGGCCGTGCTGCGCGAGGCCTATGGCGATGCCGCCGCGCTCTGGAACCAGCGCTGGCGCATGTTCTGGATGGCCTGTGCGGAACTGTTCGGCTATCGCGACGGCCATGAGTGGCTGGTCGCGCACTACCGATTCCAGCGACCCGGTGGAGGTCCATGACATGCGCACCCTGCCCTTCGTCCTGCTGGCGCTGATGGTTGCGAGCACCGCCGCCTGCCGCCAGGGCAACGTCAAACCGTCGATCGCCACCGCTGCACCGGTGGACGTGGACCGCTTCATGGGTGACTGGTACGTCATCGCCCATATCCCGTCGTTCCCGGAGCGCGACGCCTATGCGGCGGTGGAGTCGTACGCACGACTGCCCGACGGCCGCATCCAGACCACGTTCCGCTTCCGCAAGGGCGCGCCCGATGGACCCGAGAAGACCATGCATCCGATCGGCACGGTCACGCCGAATAGCGGGGGCGCGGTCTGGGGCATGCAGTTCGTGTGGCCGATCCAGGCCGAGTACGTCATCGCCTGGGTCGATGCGGATTACGGGCAGACGATCGTGGGCCGCAGCAAGCGCGACTACGTGTGGCTGATGGCACGCACGCCCAGGATTCCCGACGCGGACTACCAGGCGCGCCTGCGACAGATCGGGGCGATGGGGTACGACATCTCCAAGATCCGGCGCGTGCCGCAGTGAGCGTCCGCGGAGAGCCTTGACGGGCGGGGTAGCATGGGTGTCCCCGCGCGTGGAGCCCTGCATGTCGTTCACCGACCCCGATGCCGTCGCCCGCTATGCCGAAGGCCCGGTGCGCCAGGTGCCCGGCTTCCATGGCTTGCAGCAGATGACGCGCGTGCTGCTGGCGGAATCCGTACCGGAGGACGGCCATGTGCTGGTACTTGGCGCCGGCGGCGGGCTGGAACTGAAGGCGTTCGCCGAGGCGCAGCCCCGCTGGCGGCTCACCGGCGTGGATCCGTCAGCCGAAATGCTGAAGCTGGCCGCCACCACGCTCGGCCCGCTCGCCCCCCGCGCCGAGCTGGTCGAGGGCTACGTCGATGACGCACCGCAGGGCCCGTTCGACGGCGCCACCTGCCTGCTGACGCTGCACTTCCTACCCAGGGAACAGCGGCTGCACACCGTGCGGGAGGTGCGTCGGCGCCTCGCGCCGGGCGCACCGTTCGTCGTCGCCCACCACAGCGTGGCTGATGCCCCGGAAAGCCGTGGACGCTGGCTTTCGCGCTATGCGGCCTTCTCCGTGGCGTCGGGCATTCCCGCCCCGAACATGGCCCATGCCGCGACCGCGATCAGCGAGCGGCTGCCGCTGCTGACGCCAGAAGAAGATGAGGCGGTGTTGCGCGAAGCCGGCTTCAGCGATGTCGAGCTGTTCTATGCCGCCTTCACGTTCCGCGGCTGGGTGATGCGCAACCCCGCTTGACGCGACACGACGACGCGCGGCACCCCGGGCACCGGCGACGTCGGTCCGCGCTCGGTCAGACCATCGGCAACTTCAGCCCCTGTTCCTTCGCACACTGCACGGCGATGTCGTAACCCGCATCGGCGTGGCGCATGACGCCGGTGCCGGGGTCGTTCCACAGCACGCGAGCGATGCGCTTGTCGGCGTCTTCCGTGCCGTCGCAGACGATGACCACGCCGGAATGCTGTGAGTACCCCATGCCGACACCGCCGCCATGGTGCAGCGACACCCAGGTGGCGCCGCCGGCGACATTGAGCATCGCATTGAGCAGCGGCCAATCCGAGACGGCGTCACTGCCGTCCTTCATCGCTTCGGTTTCGCGGTTGGGCGAGGCCACGCTGCCGGAGTCGAGGTGGTCGCGACCGATGACCACCGGCGCCTTCAGCTCGCCGTTGCGGACCATCTCGTTGAACGCCAGGCCGAGCTTGTGGCGCAGGCCCAGGCCGACCCAGCAGATGCGCGCGGGCAAGCCCTGGAAGCTGATGCGCTCGCGCGCCATGTCCAGCCAGCGATGCAGGTGCGCGTCGTCGGGGATCAACTCCTTCACCTTGGCATCGGTCTTGTAGATGTCTTCCGGATCGCCGCTGAGCGCGACCCAGCGGAACGGGCCCACGCCGCGGCAGAACAGCGGGCGCACGTAGGCCGGGACGAAGCCGGGGAAATCGAAGGCGTTCTTCAACCCCTGGTCGAACGCCATCTGGCGGATGTTGTTGCCATAGTCGAACGTCGGCACGCCCATCTGCTGGAAGGCGAGCATCGCCTCCACATGCACGCGCATGGCCTGCTTGGCGGCATCGCGTACGCGCTCGGGCTCGGCCTTCTGTTCGGCCAGCCACTGCTCGACCGTCCAGCCGATCGGCAGGTAGCCGTGCACGGGGTCGTGCGCGCTGGTCTGGTCGGTGACGGCATCCGGACGCACGCCGCGCTTCACGAGCTCCGGCAGGATTTCCGCCGCATTGCCGAGCAGCGCGATGGACTTCGCCACCCCGGCCGCCGTGTACTTCGCGATGCGCGCAAGGGCGTCGTCGAGGTCGGTGGCCTGTTCGTCCACGTAGCGCGTGCGCAGGCGCATGTCGATGCTGGACTGGCGGCATTCGATGTTGAGCGAACTCGCGCCGGCGAGCGCCGCGGCCAGCGGCTGCGCGCCGCCCATGCCGCCGAGGCCCGCGGTGAGGATCCACTTGCCGGTCAGGTCGCCACCGTAATGCTGTCGGCCCATCTCGACGAAGGTTTCGTACGTGCCCTGCACGATGCCCTGGCTGCCGATGTAGATCCACGAGCCGGCCGTCATCTGGCCGTACATCGCCAGACCCTTCTTATCGAGCTCGTTGAAGTGCTCCCACGTGGCCCAGTGCGGGACCAGGTTGGAGTTGGCGATCAGCACGCGCGGCGCATCCGGATGCGTGGGGAAGACGCCGACCGGCTTGCCCGACTGCACCAGCAGCGTCTCGTTGTCGTCGAGTTCGCGCAGCGATTTCAGGATCGCGTCGTAGCAGGCCCAGTCGCGTGCGGCGCGGCCGATGCCGCCGTAGACGACCAGCGAGGTCGGGTCTTCCGCCACGTCCGCGTCCAGGTTGTTCTGCAGCATCCGGTACGGCGCTTCGCTGAGCCACGACTTGCAGGTGAGCGTGGCGCCGCGCGGGGCGCGGATGACGCGGGACGGATCGTGGCGGGGATCGGACATGGCGGGTTCCAGATGCAGGTATGCGCCCATTATCGGCGGGACGCCCTCCCCTGCGCGAGCCGCCGCGATGCTGCAGTGCGCGATGGCGTGCGTGGCAGAATCGGGCCATGAACGTCTTCCGCCCTGCTTTATCCGCGCTCCTGCTGACCGGCATGCTGGTCGCCGCGCCCGTCACCGCTACGCCGCCAGAGCGCGTACTCGTCTTCACCAAGACGGCGGGATTCCGCCATGACGCCATCCCGGTGGCGGTCGCGACGCTGCAGCGGATCGCGACGGGCGAAGGCATGGCGGCGGACCACACCGAGGATGCCGCCGCTTTCAGGCCGGAGAACCTGGCGCGCTATCGCGTGGTGGTCTTCGCCAGTACGACCGGCGATGTGCTGGACGGAGCGCAGCAGGCCGCCCTGGAGGGCTTCGTGCGCAAGGGCGGCGGGTTCATCGGCGTGCATGCGGCCGCGGACACGGAGTACGACTGGCCTTGGTATGGCCGGCTGGTCGGCGCGTACTTCAAGAACCATCCCCCGGGCCTGCAATCCACGCACGTGCAGCCCGAGCACGACGGTGCGCCGACGGAGGCACGCTGGCCGGTCACGGACGAGCTCTACAACTACCGCGTCAACCCGCGCGAGCAGGTAGAGGTGATCGCCACGGTGGACGAGCGGGAATACGACGGCGGCACGATGGGCGCGGACCATCCGATCGCCTGGTGTCACGCCTTCGACGGCGGCCGCAGCTGGTACACCGGGCTCGGTCACGATGCGGCGGTCTACGCCGATCCGCAGTTCATCGCCCAACTCGCGCGTGGTCTGCGCTACGCCACGCGCCGGTCGGACGACTGTTGATGCTCTCCCTCCCCGCATGCGCTCGCGCCGCGGGGTAGGACGGCGTCACTGCACAGCAGGGTCCAGGGTGCGAAGGGCATCCGCCAGGTTGGTATGGCCGGTTCGGTCGAGATCGTCCTTCGTGTAGGAACGCCCCGGTTGTCCGTTGCACGGCGTCCTCGTGTCGCGCTCGCGGATGCGGCTGCCGGTCTTGCGGATGCAGCGGGCATCGGACAGGCGCGGTGTGTCGTCGGCCTTGGCCGGTTCGGCGTCAGGCGGCGCGGTGTCCGCGGTACGCGCCGGTTCGCGCTCAGCGTCGGCGCGGGGCTCAGGCGCCTGCGCCTGCGCGGTGGTCGCCATCAGGCAGGCGACGAAGACAAGGGCACGATGCTTCATGGGGAACTCCAGGCGGACATGGTCCAGCAAGTACGTGCCTGGGGCCGGCGGCGTCGCAGCCGTCGCATGTCCGGTTCAGCCGGACCTCAGACCGCGGGGCACTGCGCCTTGCGGCCGTCGTGGAACCCCTGGATGGCCGCCGCGTCCGCTTTTTGCGACGGCACGCCATCATCGAACAGCACCCGCCACGTGCCGTCGTCGCCCCGGTACCAGACCGAGCCGAAGCGGCCGATCCGGGTCTCGCCGGTCTTCGGGTCCTCGTACAGCGCGGGGCCGCTGGAATAGGCCGTGCGGCCGTCGCCGCCCAGGGTCACCACCGCCGGGTACCAGCTCAGCTTGAGCGCGGTGCCGTCGATCAGCGGCATCCATTCACGGGTGATGGCCTCGCGCCCACGGGTGGGCTTCCGGCTCACGCCGAACGCTGCTTCGGGATGCAGATGCTCGGCGAACGCGATGGCGTCGTGATCGGCGACCGACCGGGCGAAGCTCAATTCGCGTTGCCAGACCGCGCATTCGTCCTGCCGGGTGGCCTCCGGCGTGGCGGCCAGTAGCCCGCTGCTGGCCAAGAGGAGGATCGCGGTGGACACAAGTCGGAAGGACGCTGTCATGCGGAATGCCCCGGAGTCTGCCAAGCTGTGGCCGATTCCAGCTTTTCCCCGTACCGCATGCGCCTGCCATTGGTCAGGGTGACGGTGCTGGCCGCCCTGCTCTGGACGGCCGGCTGCGCCACTCCCCCCACCGCTCCATCCCCGCCCGAGCCGCACAGCGTCGTGCTCATCTCGATCGATGGCCTGCCCGCCAGCGCCCTGGGACGCGGCAACACGCCCCACCTCGATGCCCTCGCCGCCGGGGGTGTGCGTGCGGCATGGATGAATCCGTCCTACCCGGTCCTGACGTTCCCCAACCATTTCACCCTGGTCACCGGGCTGCGCCCGGACCGCCACGGCATCATCCACAACAGCATGCGCGACGAATCCGTCGGCGGCTTCAAGGTGGCCGACAAGGCCGCGGGCGCCGATGCGCGCTGGTGGCAGGGCGAGCCGATCTGGAACACCGCGGAGAAGGCCGGCCTGCGCACCGCGATCTGGGCATGGCCGGGCAGTGCCGCCCCGATCGACGGTCGCCGGCCGACGCGCTGGGTGCCCTACTCGCCCGAGATCAGCGCGGCAGACCGCGCCGACCAGGTCGCGGGCTGGATCACCGAACCGGCGTCCACGCGCCCGCGCCTGGCCGCGCTGTACTTCGAACGTGTCGACAACGTCGCCCATGACAAGGGGCCGGACGCGCCGGAGACGCTGGCGGCGATCCGCGAGGTCGACGCTGCGGTAGGCCGCATCATGCAGGCGCTGGACGCGCATGGCCTGCGCGACGCCACCGACGTGGTGGTCGTCTCCGACCACGGCATGGCGCAGGTGCGACCGGACCAGTACATCGCGCTGGAGGACATGGCGACGATCGAGCAGGCGGAAGCGGTGAGCACCGGGCAGGTGATCGGCTTCAATCCGCGCGCGGGCCACCAGGCGGATGCGACGCAACGGCTGCTCGGGCGCCACGACCACTACGAATGCTGGCGCAAACAGGAGCTGCCTGCGCGCTGGCATTACGGCGCGCATCCGCGCGTGCCGGCGATCGTCTGCCAGTTCGACGAGGGCTGGAACGGCCTGCCGGCCGAACAGTTGCGGCGCGTGCCGAAGGACCGGCTGAACCGCGGTTCGCACGGCTACGACAACGCCCTTCCGTCGATGCGCGCGGTGTTCATCGCCGCGGGGCCCCGCTTCCGTCCCGGCACGACCCTCGCGGCCTTCGACAATGTCGACGTGTATCCGCTGCTGGCCGAGCTGCTGGGCCTCGCGCCCGCACGCAACGACGGGAGCGCAGACACCTTCGCGCCAGTGCTGACGCCGCGGACAGTGCCCGTGCATTGATGTCCGGAAACGGTGAGTCGGTGCCCGGGCGCGGTGCTAGCCTGCGTCCATGGTCCCGCCCATTGCCACCGCCCTGCCCGACCGCCACGTCTGCGAACAGGCGCGCCTGAGCCGCGACGCGCGTTTCGACGGCCTGTTCTTCACCGCCGTCACCAGCACGCGGATCTACTGCCGGCCCGTATGTCCGGCACCGGCACCGAAACCGCAGAACATCGTCTATTACCGGAATGCGGCCGCCGCGGAAGCCGCGGGCTTCCGTCCCTGCCTGCGCTGCCGGCCGGAGCTGGCGCCCGGCGATGGCGCGTGGCGGCGTGGCGACGAGGTGGTGGCGCGCGCGTTGAAGCTGATCGATCAGGGCGCATTGGTCGAAGCGCCGGTGGCCGACCTCGCCGAACGCGTGGGCCTCGGCGAACGGCAACTGCGCCGGCTGTTCGCCGATCGTCTCGGTGCCACGCCGGTCGACGTGCATGGCACGCGCCGCCTGCTGTTCGCCAAGCAACTGCTCACCGAAACGGCGCTGCCGATCACCCAGGTGGCGCTGGCCGCGGGCTTCGGCAGCCTGACCCGGTTCAACACGGCGTTCCGCGAGGAATACCGGATGGCGCCGCGTGACCTGCGCAAACGCGAGCTGCCGCCGACGCGCGAGGTGATGACGTTGCGGCTCGGATACCGCCCGCCGTACGACTTCACCGCGATGCTCGATTTCCTGCGCGGCCGCGCGTTGCCGGGCGTGGAAGTCGTCGATGAGCGCAGTTATCTGCGCGTGATCGGCACGCAGGACGCGCCGGGCTGGCTCCGCGTCAGCGCTTGGGATGCCACCTCGCACGCGCTCAAGCTCGAACTGCACGGCAGCGCACCGACGGATCTGCTGCAGATCGTCAGCCGCCTGCGCCGCATGTTCGATCTGGATGCGGACCCTGCCGCGATTGCCGACGCACTGGGCGACGATCCACGACTGCGGCCATTGCTGGCGGAGCGTCCCGGCCTGCGCCTGCCCAGCGGCTGGGATGGGTTCGAGATCGCAGTGCGCGCAGTGATCGGCCAGCAGGTCAGCGTCGCGGCCGCACGCACGTTGACGGCACGCCTGGCGCAGCGCCACGGCACGCCGCTGGCGATCGCGTTCGACGGACTGACCCATCTGTTCCCCACGCCCGATCTGCTGGCCGATGTCGACCTGACCGAGATCGGTCTCACTCGCGCACGGGCCGACACGATCCGCGGGCTGTCACGCGCGTTGCTGGACGGGCGGGTGGATTTCCTGCCGGAGCGCACGCTGGACGATTTCACCTCGCGCTGGGTCGCCCTGCCCGGCATCGGCCCATGGACCGCGCACTACATGGCGCTGCGCGCGCTCGGCCACCCGGATGCGTTTCCCGCCGACGACCTGGTGCTGCAGAAGGCCGTGCCGACCGATGGCACGCGGATGACCGCGAAAGCGCTGACGGCGCGCGCCGAAGCGTGGCGGCCGTGGCGCGCCTATGCGGTGATCCATGTGTGGAAGGGCAGCATGCCGGCGCCCAAAGCGTCTGCTGTTGTAGGAGCGACGTAAGTCGCGACCGGGATCCTTCCGACAACAAAGCATCTTCATTCATGCGGTCGCGACTTACGTCGCTCCTACATTGAGCTTCCCACCATGATCCTCTTCCGTCATCTCGACAGCCCCGTGGGCACGCTCACCCTCGCCGCGAACGAGGACGGGCTGCATGCGATCGAATTTCCACGCAACCGCCATCCGGCGGACCGTGAGGGATGGACGCCAGGCGATCATCGCGTGCTCGACCTGGCGGCCCGTCAGCTCGACGACTACTTCGCAGCCAAGCGGCACGATTTCGATCTGCCGCTCGCACCGCGAGGCACCGACTTCCAGCGCACCGTGTGGATGACGCTCGCGGGCATCGGCTACGGCGAAACGATCAGCTATGCGCAACTGGCGCAGCGGGTGGGCAAACCCACCGCCATGCGCGCGGTCGGTGCGGCCAACGGGCGCAATCCGTTGCCGATCGTGCTGCCCTGCCATCGCGTGATCGGCGCGGACGGTGCGCTCACCGGCTTCGGCGGCGGCCTGCCGACCAAGCAGTTCCTGCTGGAGCTGGAAGGCGCATTGCCGAAGTCCAACGACCTGTTCGGCTGAGCCGCGTCACATCCCGCGGAAGCGCTGCTGGAATGCGCCGCTGACCGGCAACACATCGTTGCGGCCTTTGACGCTGAGATGGTGGCGGCCCAGTTCGTCCTTGCGCACGCGGTCGATGGCCTGCACGCGCACCAGCACGCCGCGATGCACCTGCCAGAACACGTCCGGATCCAGCCCGCCGAGCAGGTCCTTCAACGGCATGCGAATGATCGCTTCGTCATCGGCCGTCACCACGCGCACGTACTTGTCCTGCGCCTGGAAGAACAGCACCTCGTCGATCGCGATCATGCGCACGCTGTCGCCGACACTCGCGGTGATCCAGCGGATCAGGCGGTCGCCCTGCGGCCGCAGGCGCGCTTCCAGATCGTCGATCAGCGTGCGCATGTCCGGCGCGCGCGCTTCGGCCAGGCGCGCCCGCATGCGCTCCACCGCCTGTGCCAGCCGCGCGTCCTGCACCGGCTTCAGCAGGTAGTCCGCCGCGCCCGCTTCGAATGCGCGGATGGCGTAGTCTTCGTAGGCCGTGGTGAACACCACCAGCCCGCCTTGCGCCACCACCTGCCGCGCGACGTCCAGGCCGCTGACGCCCGGCATGCGGATGTCGAGGAAGGCGACCTGCGGGCGGTGTTGCGTGACAGCATCCAGTGCCGACAGGCCATCTTCGCAGACCGCCACGATCTCGAGTTCCGGCCACGCTGCGCGCAATTGCTGTTGCAGCGCGCGACGCTGCGGCGCTTCGTCTTCGGCGATCAGGGCGGTGACGGCATTCATGCCGACGACCCTAGCGGCACGCGGATCTCGGCGCAAACACCGCGACCGTCAATGGCTGGCGTCAAGGCGAACGCAGCACGCGTACCGTAACGCGCCGACAGGTGTTCGCGCACATTCGCCAGGCCGACGCCCGTGCTCAGCCCGGGCTGCAGGCCGGCGCCATCGTCACGCACCTGCACGCGCAGCATCTCGCCATCGCGGACTGCTTCGATCTCGATCCGACCCGGACCGGGTCGCGGCTCGATGCCGTGCTTGATCGCGTTCTCCACCAGCGTGATCAGCAGCGAGGGCGGAAACGGCGACGCGCGCAACGCATCGTCGGCGCGCACGGCGTACGTCAGCCGGCCGCCCATGCGCACCTGCATCAGGGCGAGATAGCTGCTGCAGATGTCGAGCTGCTGCCCGAGCGTGGCATGCAGGCCGCGGTCGTCGCGCAGTTTCGGAATGGTGGCACGCAGGAAGTCGACCAGTGCATCCAGTGTCGCCTCGGCCTGCGCCGGATCCTGCCGCACCAGCGCGCGCACGGATGCGAGGGTGTTGAACAGGAAATGCGGCTCGACCTGCGCCTGCAGCACGCCGAGGCGCAGGTCCGCCTCATGCACGCGGTCTTCCAGCGCACCCAGCTCACGCAGGTGGCGGTGCTGGTCCCAGCGCCGGTGTTCACTGAAGTACGCCCGCAGCGCCAGGCCGCCGCCAAACAGGCCATAGATCAGCACCAAGGCCGCGACGTTGATCGCCAACCCGATCGCCTTCACCAGCGGTGCCGGTGTCGGAGGCGTCATGTTCAATCCCGCGGCTTCCAAGCCGGGCTTGATCAACTGCTCGACGTAGGACGACCCCACGCGATCGATGAAGAAGCTCAGCACCATGCCGACCAGCACGGCGATCACGACCGCCTTGCGCTCACGCGCCACCGGCCATGCACGGTGCCGCACCGCGGTCGCCAGCGCAGGACCCAGCGTCGCCATCAGACTGAAGACGACGAACTGGGTGAGCGCCACCTTGATCGCGACGCCAAGGTCCTGCACCGCCACGCCGGTGCCCGTGCCGATGAAGGCGGCGACCACCGCGATCACGCTGCAGAACAGCAGGCTGCGGCCGAGCAGCCAGCGCAGGCCGAACACCGGGTACTGCCGATAGCGGCTCCATACCGCATCACCGCCCACCAGCACTTCGGCGGGCAGCTTCTGTCGCAGCGGATAGGTCCGCTCCATGATTACTTCCTCTCGCCGCGCAGTTGCTGGCCCGCTTGCTTCAGCGTCAGCGCGACCACCTTGCCGGCCGCATCGCGCTCGAAGCGGATCTCCGCGCCGACGGCATCCATGACGAAGACATCGCGCTCCACGGCCTCCACCGGCAGCGCCGGCTGGCCCGTGCCCTGGATGGTCAGCGTCTCGCCTTGCGCTTTCACGGTGAGCGCGAACGCGGGCACCAGCGGGTACTCGCCTTCGTACTCGCGCAGCGCGGCCGCATCGACCTTCAGCGCGGGCTTCGACGCGGCGGCGTCGATCCGCTTGGCCGGCAGCACGCCGCCCATCTGCATCCACGTGAACGACTGGCCCGCCGCCGTGCGCTGCGGCCGCAGTACCGCGTCGAACTCGCGCGGATAGAAATCGCCCGCACTGTCGTAGCCCATCGCATACGCGCCCTGGCCGGCCGCCTGGATCTCCAGCGCATCGCCCTTGCGGCGCAGGCTCATCTTCATGCCGCCGGCGAGTTCGTATTCACCGGCGAGTGCGTCGAGCAACGCGCCGTCCGGCGTGGCTTCACGGCGCGGCGTGCCGAGCGGAAAGCTGGCATCGACCAGATGCAGACCCAGAGAACCCAGGCTGCCGATCGAGTTCCACGTCGTGTCGGACAGGATCACCACGCCGCGCTGCCTGTCCTTGTCGAACGACACGAACGATGAGAAGCCACCGGTGCCGCCTTCGTGCACGTGCACCGTGCGTCCGCCGACGGGCATCAGCATCCAGTTCATCGCCATCGGCGGCGCGTCCGACACCTTCTGCTGCGAGCGCTGCAGGGCGGCCGAGATCGAGGTGGATTCGGTCCCCAGCTGGCCTTGCACGTAGCGCACCATGTCATCCAGTGTGGCGCGCACGCCGCCGACGCCGGCGAGGTTGGTCTGGAAATGCCAGGCCGACGTGGCCCGCGCATTCGGCGTATGGCCCACGGCTGCACGGACGCCGGCGGGCGCCGCGTTGACGTAGGCATGCTGCATGCCGAGCGGCACGAACAGCCGCTGCTTCATCAGCGTTTCCATATCGGTGCCCGCACGCCGCGCGACGGCGTACGAGAGCACCATCGAAGCGAAGTTGGAGTACTCGAACTTCGTGCCCGGCGCCGCCGTGAGCGTGACGTCGCCCAGCGACGCCAGCAGCGCGGCCTCGTCCAGCTTCGCGTACGGGTCCGCCATGTCCGGCGCGCCCATGCGCGAAGGCAACGCCGGCAGTCCGGAGGTGTGGGTCACGACGTGGCGCAGCAGGATCGGCTTGCCCTGGAAGGCCGGCAGCTTCGTGCCTTCGGGCAGCCAGGCGGAAAGTGGATCATCCAGCGAGCCCTTGCCCTGCCCGATCAGGTCGGCAAGCAGAGCGGCGGTCATCGTCTTGCTGACCGAACCGATCTCGAAGGCGGTATCCGGCCCGATGCGCGGAGCGTCCTTCGCATCCGCGCACTGGTAGGTGCGGGCGACGGTACCGGCCTCGATGACCGCCACCGCCATGCAGGCGCCGGTGCGGTCGCCCTGCAGGCGTTGCTGGACCACACCGGCCAATGCCTGGTCGGTCATGGCATGGGCCGGCGTGAAGACGGCGATGCCGGCCGCGGCTAGGGTGAAGGCGATCGAATGGGCGTACGCCATGGCGGTTCTCCTGACGGGATGGTCGCCATGCTGGCGGACACGTTCGTCGGGCGTGTGCGTCTGCGACGGGGGCGCCCGTGGCGGCGACGGACGCCGCGATCCGGACGATGGCCGCTTCGCCAAGCCTCAGTCGTCCAACAACTGGCGCACGGCAGTGCCGTAACGCCGTGCGATGGACTCCCGGTCCACATGGCGGCCTTCTGCTACCACCTCGCGGCCGCCGACCCGGACCGACCGGACCAACGGCCGGTTGCCGGCAAAAAGCCAGCGGTCGACCAGATCGTCCACCGTGGCGCCTGCCAGCACCGGGGCATCGGCATCGAGCCAGACGCCGTCCTGCGGATCCGATGCGAGGCCTGTCGCATCCACCTCGCTGTCGAGCACGCCCGCCAGCAGGGTTCGCCCCACGTGCGGCGAACCGGGCAGCACCGCGATGTTGCGATGGCGCGTGAACAGACGCTGCCCATACTCCAGCCAGCGCAGTTCCTCCACCGGCGACACCGAGACGTGCGAGTCCGAGCCGATGCCCCAGCGCCCACCCGCCTGCAGGTAGTCGCGCAGCGGAAACAGGCCATCGCCCAGGTTCGCTTCCGTCGTGGGACAGATCGCGACGGTCGCGCCGCTCGACGCGATGCCGCGCGTTTCCTCCGGCGTCAGGTGGGTCGCATGCACCAGCGTCCAACGCCGGTCGACCGCGAATTCGCGCAACAGCCATTCCACCGGCCGCGCGTCGCGCAGCGCCAGGCAGTCCTGTACTTCGCCCACCTGCTCGGCGATATGGATATGCACCGGCGCATCGGCCGGCAATGCGGCGAGCACTTCGCGCATCGCCGCTTCCGGCACGGCGCGCAGGCTGTGGAATGCGCATCCGATGCGCAGGCGGTCGCCCTGCAGCGCACGCAGGCTCTCGAGCAGGCGGAGGAACCCCGCCACGTCGTGCCCGAACCTGCGCTGGCGCGCCGACAGCTCGCGGCCGTCGAAGCCACCGGTCATGTAGAGCACCGGCAGCAACGTCATGCCGATGCCGGTGTCGCGCGCGGCGGCGATCAGCGCCTTCGACATCGCGGCCGGATCGTCGTACGGCGTGCCATCCGGCTGGTGGTGCACGTAATGGAACTCGCACACGCGGGTGTAACCGGCTTCCAGCATCTCGGCATACAGCTGCGTGGCCACCGCGTAGGTGCTTTCCGGCGTCATCCGCGCGGCGAAGCGGTACATGATTTCCCGCCAGGTCCAGAAACTGTCTTCCGGGTTCGTCTGGTGCTCGGCCAGACCGGCCATCGCCCGCTGGAACGCGTGCGAATGCAGATTGGCGATGCCGGGCACGCGCCATCCTGCATCGGTCAGGACGGGCGGGCCTGCGTGGGAAGCGGGATTCGACATGGCGGTGCTTACGGCCGGCGACAGGGGTGCGTTAGGCTACCGCGTCGCCCACGCCAAGACACGCCCGCCAAGGCTGCCCTACGTCCATGCTCGCCATCGTCCTCTCGCTGGTTGCCGTCGCCCTTTCGCTGGTGGTGATCCTCATCGCCCTGCAGGCCAAGAAGAAGGGTGGTCGCGCCGCTGACGGCGCGGGTGAGAGCGCCACCGAGCCCGGGCTTTCCACGCATAGCGATGCAGGGTGCGCATCAGATAGCGGTGGCGGTGGCTGCGATGGTGGCGGCGGAGGCGACTGACCACATGGACACACGTTGGGACGGACTGCTGGTCAACGCCCGCCTGGTCACTCTGGCGGACGATGCCGGCTATGGCGTGATCGAAGACGGTGCACTGGGCTGGCGCGATGGTGTACTCGTCTTCGTGGGCCGCCTCGCGGACCTGCCGGCACCACCGGCGTCATTGGCGGATGAGGTCGTGGACGCACAAGGCCACTGGGTGACACCGGGCCTGGTGGACTGCCACACGCATGTGGTGTTCGCCGGCGACCGTGCCGGCGAGTTCGAACAGCGCCTGCAGGGCGCCAGCTACGAAGATATCGCGCGTGCAGGCGGCGGCATCGTGTCCACCGTGCGGGCCACGCGGGCCGCGAGCGAAGACGCCCTGCTGGACGCCTCGTTGCCGCGCGCGCGTGCCTTGCGCGACGACGGCGTGACGACGCTGGAGATCAAGTCCGGCTATGGTCTCGACTTCGACAACGAACGCAAGATGCTGCGCGTGGCGCGCCGCATCGGCGACATCCTGGGCATCACGGTACGCACGACGTTCCTCGGTGCGCATGCGCTGCCGCCCGAGTTCGCCGGACGCGAAGACCACTACATCGATGCCGTGTGCACCTGGCTGCCGACGCTGCACGCGGAGGGTCTGGTGGACGCGGTGGACGCGTTCTGCGAGCGCATCGGGTTCACGGCGGCGCAGACGCAACGCGTGTTCGAAGCGGCGCGCGCAGTGGGCATCCCGGTGAAGCTGCATGCCGACCAGCTCAGCGACGGCGGCGGCGCGGCGCTGGTCGCGGCGTTCGACGGGCTATCGGCCGACCATGTGGAGTACACCTCGGACGCCGGTGTCGCGGCGATGGCACGCGCGGGCAGCGTTGCCGTCCTGCTGCCAGGTGCCTTCCATGTGCTTCGCGAAACCAAACTGCCGCCGCTGGACGCGTTCCGCGCCCATGGGGTGCCGATGGCGGTGGCGACCGACTGCAATCCCGGCACGTCGCCGCTGCAGTCCCTGCGCCTGGCCATGTCGCTGGCCTGCACCCATTTCCGCCTGACCCCGGAAGAAGCGCTGCGCGGCGCCACCGTGCATGCGGCGCAGGCGCTGGGCCTGGCGGATCGCGGCCGGCTTGTCGTCGGACAGCGCGCGGATTTCGTGCGCTGGCGCATCGGCCAGCCGGCGCAACTGGCGTACTGGCTGGGCGGCGACCTCGTGTCGGCCGTGCATGTCGGCGGCGTGGTCGCGGGTACCCCCTGAAAAGCGAAAACCCCGGCCGGGGCCGGGGTCTCGTGCTCGCGTCCGGCAGCGCCGGTGCGAAGGGCTTACTTGGCGACAGCCTTCTTGGTCACGGCCTTCTTCACCGGCGCCTTCACCACCGCCTTCTTCGCGGTCGCGGTCGCCGCAACGCCCGCCTTGGTCACCGTGCTCTTGCGCGCGTTGCCGTAGCTGGACGAATAGCGCTTGCCCTTGGCCGTCTTGCGATCACCCTTGCCCATCGTAATTCTCCTGATTCATTGAAAAGTCCGCCCGGGGGTAAGGGCGGTAGCAGGGGCGCCGACCGTTCCGGGGCACCCGCGCAGGGCCGCAAAGCCTACCACAGCAAGGCCTTCGGCTCCTTGCCAGACTGGGGTGTCGGCCCTAGTGGGCGCAGCTGGCGTCGTGGATATGCCAGTGGTTCAGGCGCAGGTTGAGCAGGTGCGCCAGCCCGACCAGCATGCCGCCGACCGTCATCACGATGGCGTGGGGCACGACCGATTCGTGCAGCGGTGCGTACAGGACGCCAGCCCACAGCGCAGCCAGCCCGAACAGCAGCATGCCCAGCGCCCGGAAGGCGCGGTGACGACGGTAACCCCAGACTAGGCTGAAGAGCCCCAGCACCGTCACGAAGGTGACGAAGGCCCGTTCGAACCCGTCACCCAGCCACACCGACAGTCCCAATGACGGGATGGCCGCGAGCAGCAGCGGCGTGATCGCGCAATGCAGCGCGCAGACCAGGGATCCCGCGGCGGCGAACCGGTCGATGAAGAAGCGGAGGGAGGACTTCATGGGCACAAGTATGACTTCCGGGAGGGTTATATTGTCACTATTGGTATATTATAACATCATTCGTAACCCCACCTGAGTGATCCGCACCCCATGCCATCCGACCGCCGTATCGCCCGCCCCGCCCCCCGCCTGCTCGTGACCGCCCTGGCGCTGGCGCTCGCCTCCCCGGCCGCCTTCGCCGACGATGCCGGCGCCCCACAAGCCAAGGACCTGGACGCCGTGGTTGTCACCGCGTCGCCGTTGAAGGGCAACGCGGAATCCGTCGCCACGCCGGTCGAGGTGCTCTACGGCGAGGCCCTGGACAAGGCAAAGGCCGGCACGCTGGGTGAAACCGTCGCCAAGCTGCCCGGCGTGCAGACCACCTACTTCGGTACCGGTGTCGGCCGACCGATCATCCGTGGCCAGGAAGGCCCCCGCGTCCAAGTGCTGTCGGGCGGCATCGGTTCGATGGATGCGTCTACCGTCAGCGCTGATCACGCCGTCAGCATCGAGCCCTTCCTCGCCGACCAGGTCGAAGTACTGAAGGGTCCGGCCACCTTGCTGTTCGGAAGCGGTGCCATCGGCGGTGCGGTCAATGTCGTCGATGGCCGTCTGGCCGAATCGATTCCCGACGAACCCTTGAGCGGGCGCGTGGAAGTGCGCGGCAACACCGTGAACGACGAGCGCACCGGCATGTTCCGCCTCGATGGCGTCAGCGGGAAGTGGGTGCTGCACGTGGATGGCCTGGTCCGCGACACCGACGACTACGACATTCCCGGCGTGGCGATCCTGCACGACCACGATGAAGGCGAAGCGCACGAGGAAGAGCCCCAGCCGAACGGCACGCTGCCGAACAGCTCGGTGCAGACGCGCGCGGGCGCCGTCGGCGCGACCTACTTGGGCGATCGTGGCTACTTCGGCCTGGCGGCCAGCACGTACCGCAGCAACTACGGCATCCCCGCCGGCGCGCACGTGCATGGCGAGGACGACCATGACCACGACCATGATGGCGATGCCGATCATGAGGACGGGGCGCATGAAGAAGGCCCGGTGCGCATCGACATGACCCAGAACCGGTTCGACCTGAAAGCCGGTATCTACGAACCCGTCTCGTTCCTGCAGAGCGTCAATCTGCGCGCCGCATGGAACGACTACGAGCATCTCGAGCTGGAAGGCGACGAGATCGGCACGCGCTTCAGCAACGAAGGCTACGACGCCCGCCTCGAAGCCGTGCAGAAAACCTGGAATGGCTGGCGCGGCGCGTTCGGCCTGCAGTTCGGCAGTACCGATTTCAACGCCGTCGGTGCCGAGGCCTTCGTGCCCGCCACCACGACCGACAGCCTCGGCGTGTTCGTGGTGCAGGAGAAGGACTTCGGCCCGTGGAAGCTCGAGCTGGGCGGACGCTACGACCAGGTCAAGCTGAAGCCCGATGACCGCGCGCCCACCGACTTCGATGCGGTCAACCTGTCTGCTGCGGCGATCTGGCGCTTGAGCGACGGCTTCGACCTGCGCTTCGGCCTGGACCGCTCGGAACGCGCGCCGACCAACGAGGAACTGTTCGCCGGCGGCACGCATGTGGCCACGCAGTCCATCGAGATCGGCGACGCGTCGCTCGACACGGAAAAAGGCGTGCGCGCCGAGATCGGTGCGCACTGGCATACCGACCGTATGGAACTGAAGCTGGCCGTCTACCAGACGAAGTTCAAGGACTTCATCTACCTCACCGATACCGGCGTGGAGGAGGAAGGCTATCCGGTGCGCCTGTGGGCGCAGGACGACGCCACCTTCACCGGTGCCGAAGCCGAAGCGAAGATCCAGCTGGCCGACACGGCGGCCGGCGCATGGGACCTGCGCCTGTATGGCGACTACGTGCGCGCGGAACTGGATGGCAGCGGTACGCGTACAGTGGCGTTCGAGGTGCCGCACGGCGACCACACGCATGCCTATGAGGTGGACATCGCGCAGGGCGGTTACCTGCCGCGCATCTCGCCGACGCGTTTCGGCGCCGACCTCGGCTGGACGCTGGGCGGCTGGCGCGCGTCGCTGGGCGCGGTGCGTTACAGCGCGCAGGACGACGTAGCGCAGAACGAAGCGCCGAGCGATGGCTACACGCTGGTCGACGCGCACGTGGCGTACCGCTGGGAGCGCACGGCCTCCAGTTGGGAGGTCTTCCTGGATGGCAGCAACCTGACCGACGAGGAAGCCCGGCCGCATACCTCGCTGCTGCGCGACTACGCGCCGCTGCCGGGCCGCGGCGTGGCGTTCGGCGTGCGCGCGTACTTCTGACCGGCGATCGCTGAAAGTCCTCCCCCGGGGCGGCTGGCCTGCATGGCAGCCGCCCTTCTTGACATCCATTATGTGCATATACACATAATCGGCATCTGTCAGCACGAGTCCACCCATGCCCTCCCCCACGCCCAGCGTCTGCACCTGCTTCCGGCTGAGACGCGCCAGCCGGCGCGTAACCCAGGTGTACGACCGTGAACTGGCGGCTGTCGGCCTGAGCCTCAACCAGTACTCGATCCTCCGCCGCACGGAACGCGAACCTCGCGCCCTCGGTGGATTGGCCGAAGCGCTCGGCATGGACCGCACCACGCTGACCCGCAACCTCTCGCCGCTGGTGGACGCCGGCCTGTTGGAAACCGTTCGCGGCGAGGATGCGCGCCAACGCCTGGTCGCCTTGACCAGCGAAGGCCGGACCCGGCTTACCCGCGCGAAGCCCCGTTGGCAGCGTGCGCAGGCGGTCATCGACGATCTGCTGGGCGACGACGCCGTCCAGCGCCTGCATGGCGAACTCGACCGCCTCGACGGCCTGCTGCGCCGGCACCTCGGAGAATCCGCATGACTACCGCCTCGCCATCGACCGCGCCGCGCATGCACTGGGGCCTGCTGCTCGCAGCGTCCGCCACCCTGATGATCACGATGGGCGCGCGCCAGACGACCGGTTTGTTCGTCGCGCCTATCCACCAGGACACCGGCATCGGCATCGCCGCGATCAGCTTCGCCCTCGCCATCGGCCAGTTCACGTGGGGCGCCGTACAGCCCATATTCGGTGCGGTCGCGGACAAACGCGGCTCGACCGGTGTGCTGGTGATGGGCGCCATGCTGCTGGCGCTTGGCCTCGCGCTCACGCCCCACCTGACCTCGCCATGGGGGTTGATGTTCACCCTGGGCGTGCTGACGGCAGCAGGCGCCGGCGCCGGCAGTTTCTCGATCCTGATCGGCGCCACGGCCCAACAACTGGCGCCGGAGAAGCGCTCCTTCGCCGCTGGCTTCATCAACGCCGGCGGCTCGCTGGGACAGTTCGTGTTCGCGCCGCTGGTGCAGGCCGTCATCGCCGTTGCGGGGTGGGCCAGCGCGATGTACACGCTGGCAGTCGCGTCGCTGCTCGCGATCCCGCTGGCATTTCCGCTGCGCAAGAAGGTTGCGGCGACGACGGGTACGACCACCGCCACCGCGATCGGCGACATCAGCCTGAAGCAGCAGATCGCGATCGCCCTGCGCGACCGCAGCTACTGGATGCTGCACCTCGGCTTCTTCACCTGCGGCGTGCACATCGCGTTCCTGGTGACGCACCTGCCGGGCGAGGTGGCGCTGTGCGGCCTGCCCGCGAGCGTGTCGGCCGTCGCGCTGATGCTGATCGGCCTGTTCAACGTGGCGGGCAGCCTGATCGCCGGCGCCCTGGGCCAGCGCGTGCGGATGAAGTGGATCCTCGCGGTGATGTACGCCAGCCGCGCGGTGATGATCGCGCTGTATCTGGTGTCGCCGCCGACGCCGCTGACCTTCTACATCTTCGCGGCCGCGCTGGGCTTCACCTGGCTGGCCACGGTGCCGCCAACCGCCGGATTGGTCGGCAAGCTGTTCGGCCCGCGCTATCTGGGCACGCTGTTCGGCCTGACCCTGCTGTCGCACCAGATCGGTGGCTTCTTCGGCGCATGGCTCGGTGGCCTAGCACTGGAGCGTTTCGGCGACTACACCTGGATGTGGTATGCCGACATGGTGCTGGCACTGATCGCAGCGGCGGCGAACCTGCCGATCCGGGAAGCGTCGCCTAAAGCAGTGCCGGCAGCGGCGTAGCAGTGCTTGTGGGAGCGACGTCAGTCGCGATGACGGGCTGCGGTGGTCTATCGCGACTGACGTCGCTCCCACACCGTCTTTCAATACCTACGCCGCTGCGCAGCGCGCGCACAGCCCATGCACTTCCAGCGTCTGCGCCTGGGGCTGGAAGCCCAGCGCCTTGGCCCGTGCATCAAGGGCGGCGACCACATCGCGGTCCTCGAGCTCCACGGCGCTGTGGCAGCGGTCGCAGATGAGGAACGGCACGGAATGCTGCGCGCTGTTCGGGTGGTGGCAGGCGACGAAGGCGTTCATCGACTCGAGCTTGTGCACGAAGCCGTTGGCCATCAGGAAATCCAGCGCGCGATAGACCGTCGGCGGCGCATCCGCCCCGACGCCCTTCTTCTCGCGTACCCACTCCAGCAGCTCGTACGCCTTCACCGGCTTGCCTGCCTCGGCGATCAGTTCCAGCACGCGGGCCCGGATCGGCGTCAGCCGCAGGCCGCGCTCCTGGCACGCGCGCTCCACCGCCGCCACGAACGCGCGGGCGTCGTGGACATGGTGTTTCGGGTCGGTGCAGGCGTGGGCGTGCGGCATGGGCGGTCCCGGATCAGGCGGTCACACCGGTCTTGATAAGTGCGGCATCGATGCGTTTCAAGGCTTCGTCGCGGCCGACCAGGTAGACGGTGTGGGAAATATCAGGGCTCACCTGGGTGCCGGTGATGGCCACGCGCAGCGGCTGGGCAACCTTGCCCATGCCGATGCCGAGTGCGGCCGCGGCATCGTGCAGCGCTGCACCCACGGCTTCGGCAGTCCATTCGCCCGATGCCGCCAGCGCCTCCCGCGCCTTGGCCAGCGGCGCATGCGCCGCCGCGACGAGGTGCTTGGTGACCGCGGCTTCGTCGTAGACCTCCAACGGCTGGTACCAGACCAGCGCCTTCTCGGCCATTTCCTTCAGCGTCTGCACGCGATCGCGCAGGGCGACCACCACATCGGCGGGTGCGGGGCCCGCGGACAGATCCACGCCCTGCTTCTCCAACTGGTAGACGAGGTGCGGCGCGATGTCCGCCGGCACATCCGTCTTCAGGTAGTGCTGGTTCACCCAGCCGAGCTTGGCCATGTCCAGGCGCGCGGCCTTGGAGTTCACGTCCTTCACGTCGAACAGGTCGATCAGCTCCTGCCGCGAGAACAACTCCTGGTCGCCATGCGACCAGCCCAGGCGCGCCAGGTAGTTGATCAGCGCGTGCGGCAGGTAGCCTGCATCCTTGTACTGCATCACGTCGGCCGCGCCGGTGCGCTTGGACAGCTTGGCGCCCTGCTCGTCCAGGATCATCGGCATGTGGGCGAACTTCGGCACCGGCGCGCCCAGCGCTTCGTAGATGTTGATCTGGCGTGGTGTGTTGTTGATGTGGTCGTCGCCGCGGATCACCTCGGTGATGCCCATGTCCCAATCGTCCACGACCACGGCGAAGTTGTACGTGGGGTAGCCATCGGGACGGAAGATCACCATGTCGTCGAGCTCGCTGTTGGCGATCTCGATGCGACCCTTGATCAGGTCGTCGAAGGCGACTACGCCGTCGAGCGGATTCTTGAAGCGGATGACACGGTTCGGGTCGTCGCGGTGCGGCAGGCCCTGCTCGCGCGCGGCGCCGTTGTAACGCGGCTTCTCCTGCTTCGCCATCGCGGCCTCGCGCATGGCGTCGAGCTCTTCGCGTGTTTCATAGGCGTAGTACGCCTTGCCGGAGGCCACCAGCTGCTCGGCCACCTCGCGGTACCGGTCGATGCGCTGGGTCTGATAGATCGGGCCTTCGTCGTAGCCCAGGCCCAGCCAGTCCATCGCATCCAGGATCGCGTCGATGGCGGCCTGGGTGCTGCGCTCGCGGTCCGTGTCCTCGATCCGCAGGATGAAGTCGCCGCCGCGGTGGCGCGATTCCAGCCAGCAGTACAGCGCCGTGCGGGCGCCGCCGATATGCAGGTAGCCGGTGGGACTGGGGGCGAAGCGGGTACGGCAGGCCATGGGGAACTCGATGGACGGAATACGGTGATTTTAACCCGCGCGCACCGCGTTTCCCGTGCTCGTTCAGGGGGAGGGCTTAGAATCCCCGCATGACCACGCTCTTCATCTCCGATCTGCACCTGGACGCCGAACGCCCTGCCGTGACCGAGCTGTTCGGGGTCTTCATGCAGGGGGAAGCCCGCCGCGCCGACGCGCTGTACATCCTGGGCGACCTGTTCGAGGCCTGGGTGGGTGACGACGACCCGTCGGAGACCGGTGCCTATGTGGCCGCCCGGATCCGTGACGTGGCCGACGCCGGGGTGCCGGTGTTCTTCATCCGTGGCAATCGCGATTTTCTGGTTGGCGATGCATTCGCGCGACGCGCCGGCATGCGCATCCTGCCCGACCCCGCCGTGGTCATGCTCTACGGCAAGCCGGCGATCCTGATGCATGGCGACCTGCTGTGCACGGGCGATCTCGCCTACCAGGCCTTCAGGGCGCAAACGCGCAATCCGGCCTGGCAGGCGCAGTTCCTGGCGCAGCCGCTGGCCGCACGGCTCGCCTTTGCGGCGCAGGCACGCGCCGCCAGTGCCGCGCACCAGGGCGGCATGAAGCAGAACGACACCGCGCAGTTCGAGACGCTGACCGACGTCACGCCGGCGACCGTGGACGCCACGCTGGCCCAGTTCGGCATCGACACGCTGATCCACGGCCACACGCACCGACCGGCGGTGCACGACCTGTCGGTCAACGGCCAGGCATGCCGCCGCATCGTGCTGGGCGACTGGTACCACCAAGGGTCGGTGTTGCGGGTTGAACCGGACGGGATGACGCTGGATTCGCTCTAAGCGCTGCGTGCCATGAGATGCAGTCCGTGGGAGCGACGTAAGTCGCGATGAACTACCGCGGTGCCGTCATCGCGACTTACGTCGCTCCCACAGCTGTTGCACCCTCGACGTCACGGCGCTTCCAGCGCCGCCAGTTCATCCTCGTCGAACCCGGCCAGCAGCCGCGCTTCGATATTGAAGGGGCCGTGCAGATACCCGCCCGCATATTCCCTGAGCAGTTCGCGGAAGCGCATGCGGGGCTCGACGCCGCGCTGCTCGCAGTACCATCGGAACCAGCGTGAGCCCGCGGCGACGTGCGCCACTTCCTCGCGCAGGATGACATCGAGGATCGCGACGGTCGCGTCGTCGCCGAGTTCGCGCAGCTTGACGATCATGCCGGGCGTCACGTCCAGGCCGCGCGCTTCCAGCACGCGCGGTACCAGGGCCATCCGCGCCAGGCCGTCATGGGCGGTCTTCTCGGTCATCTCCCACAACCCGTTGTGGGCATCGAAATCGCCGTACGCATACCCGAGTTCGCGCAGCCGATCGCGCAACAGCACGAAATGGCGCGATTCGTCCTCCGCCACCTGGACCCAGTCGGCGTAGAACGCAGCGGGCAGTCCGCGGAAGCGATACACCGCATCCCAGGCCAGGTCGATGGCATTGAGTTCGATGTGCGCGATGGCATGGATGAAGGCGGCGCGCCCCGGCACGCTGCCCAGGCCACGTCGGGGCAGATAGCGCGGATGCACCAGCACGGGTTTCGCGGGGCGCCCCGGCATCCGGATCGGATCGGGTGCCGGCGCGTCTTCAGGCACATCAAGCTCGCCGCGCCGGAACGCGTCGGCGTAATGCTGGGTCAGGCCCACCTTCTCATCGACATCCGCCGCGGCCAGGCAGGCACGCGCAGCCTCGAACAGCGTGGCCATGCCGCGCGCGCCGGCTCAGCCGACGCGGCGCTTGCGCTTGGCCTCGTCCGAACGCATCTGCTCAATGCGCTCGAAGTAGCCGGTCTCGATGCCGGTGACGTAATTGCCGTCGAAACACGACGAATCGAAGCGCGGCAGGTTCGGATTGCCCTCGCGCACGGCGGCTTCGAGATCGTCCAGATCCTGGTAGATCAGCCAGTCGCAGCCGAGCAGCTTCTCGATTTCCTCGACGCTGCGGCCGTGCGCGACAAGTTCGTCCGCGGCCGGCATGTCGATGCCGTAGATGTTGGGATGGCGTACCGGCGGTGCGGCGCTGGCCAGGTACACCTTGCGGGCGCCGGCGTCGCGCGCCATCTGCACGATCTGCTTGGAGGTGGTGCCGCGCACGATGGAGTCGTCGACCAGCAGCACGACGCGGTTGCGGAATTCCAGGTTGATCGGGTTGAGCTTGCGGCGCACCGATTTCACCCGCTCGCCCTGCCCCGGCATGATGAACGTACGGCCCACGTAGCGGTTCTTGATGAACCCCTCGCGGTACTTCACGCCCAGCACGTTGGAGATCTCCAGCGCGGCGTCGCGCGAGGTATCCGGGATCGGGATGATGGTGTCGATGTCGTGGTCCGGGCGCAGGCGCAGGATCTTCTCGCCCAGCTTCACGCCCATGCGCATCCGCGCCTTGTGCACCGACACGTTGTCGATCATCGAGTCGGGGCGAGCGAAGTACACGTACTCGAAGATGCAGGGCGCGTGCTCCTGCGGCTCGGCGACGATCTCGCTGAACATTTCACCGCGCGCGGTGATGACGATGGCCTCGCCCGGCTGCACATCGCGCATGCGGGCGAACCCGAGGATGTCGAGCGCGGCGGATTCGGAGGCGATGATGTACTCGGTGCCTTCGTTGTGCTCGCGCTTGCCGAGCACCAGCGGGCGGATGCCGTGCGGGTCGCGGAACGCCACCAGACCCAGGCCCAGCACCACGCTGACGACCGCGTAGCCGCCCTTCACGCGGCGGTGCACGCCGGCCACGGCGCGGATCGCGGCTTCCGGGGTGAGCGTGCGCTGCAGGTCGAGCTCGTGCGCGAACACGTTCAGCAGCACTTCGCTGTCGGAATCGGTGTTGATGTTGCGGCGGTCCTGCGCGAACACGTCCTGGCGCAGGCTGTCGGTGTTGATCAGGTTGCCGTTGTGCGCCAGCGCGATGCCGTACGGCGAATTCACGTAGAACGGCTGCGCCTCGTCCATGCCCTCGGAGCCGGCGGTGGGATAGCGGCAGTGGGCGATGCCCACGCGCCCTTCCAGCACGCTCATCGCCTTGGCATTGAACACGTCCCGCACCAGCCCGTTGTCCTTGTGCACGCGCAGCCGCGTGCCGTCGGCGGTGGCGATGCCGGCCGCGTCCTGGCCGCGATGCTGGAGGACGGTCAGCCCGTCATAAAGCTGGCCGGCAACATTCTGGTTGCCGACGATTCCGACGATGCCGCACATGGTGACCTACTCCGGTTTCGACTCGGGCGAAGCTGGCGGGGGGGCGCGCTCCTGCGATGCGCCGGAGTCGTCCAGCGGCAGGGGCAAGGGTTGCAGGCGCGCATTATCGCCCGCCGGAACCCCGTTGCCAAAGTCCAGTTCCTGCACGGTCCATTCCGGCAACCAGCGTGAAAGCCATTGCGCGCCCGGCAACAGGACCGGCACGACGGATGAATGCTTCCATTCAGGTTCGCGCGGCAGATCGGTGAAAGCCGCCAGCAGCAACACGATGCAGGCGATGAAGGCGCCGCGCACGAGCCCGAGTACGAGGCCCAGGGCGCGATCGACACCAGAAAGCCCAACGGACTTGACCATCTTCCGGACGAGCCAGCCGGTCACGCCCACCACGACCATCACCGCGAAGAAGGCGAGCGCGTAGCCGCCGAGCAGGTCCGTCGATCCCGGCGGACCGTCCTCGGACAGCCAGGCCGCCACCTCGGCGCCGTAGTGGAAGGCCACCCAGCCCGCGAGCAACCAGGCCAGGACCGAGGCGAGCGCGCCGATGAAGCCGCGCATCAGCCCGAACAGCGTCGAGACGCCGACGATGGCCAGCAGGGTGAGGTCGAGCGCGCTCACGCGGCACGTCCCCGGGCCGCAGCGACGAAGGTCGGCATCAGGGGTGCGGACGCACCATGCCGTCGATGCCGACCTTAGAGGCCACCTGCGCCTTCAGGCGATCGGCTTCGGCACGGTCGGCCACGGGTCCCACGCGCACGCGGCTGAGCGTGCCCTTGTCGGTGCGCACCTGCTCCACGAATGCGCTGAAGCCGGCGCCCCGCACGCGGTCGCGCAGCTTGTTGGCGTCGGCCGCATTGGAGAACGCACCGAGCTGGACGGCATAGCCGACGCCGGCCGCCGCAGGCTTGGCGGGCTCTGCCGGCTTGGGCGCGGGTGCGGCGGGCTTGATGACGGGCGCGGTGGCCGGCTTCGTTTCGGCAGCGACCGGCTTGGTTTCCGCCGGGGTTGGCTTGGCGACCGGCTTGGCCGGCTCGGGCGGGAGCGCCTGCGTGGTCACCACGGGCGTCGAGGGCGCGGCGCTGGTGACCGAAGGTGCAGGCGATGGCGTGGCGGGCGCAGCCGACGTGGTCGCATCCAGCGTGACCACTTGCGCGTTGACGTCGCCGCGCACCTTGATCGCGTCCAGGCGCGCGGCTTCGGCCTGCGCGCGATCCGCATACGGCCCCACGCGCACGCGGAACGCCGGCTTGCCGTTGATGGTGGCGGGTTCGACGAAGCCGGGCAGCTTGGCCTGCTTCACGCGGGCCAGCACGGCGTCGGCGTCGGCCTGGGTGGCATAGGCACCGAAACTGACCGCGAAATCGCCGCCCGCGGTCGCCGCCGGTTGCAGCGCGCCCTCGGCAGGCGCCGGCTCGGCGGCCGGTGCGGCCACCTGCCCATCCAATCCGACCGCGCCATTGGCCGGTGCGTTGCCGGGCGTGACCAGCGGCAGCTCGCGTGTTTCGTACTCGCCATCGGGCGCCGCGGGCACGTCGAGCGGCACGTCGGACACGCCACTGTCGGGCGCCGGGCCCTTGACGAGCATGGGAAGGAAGATGACGGCCAGTGCGACCAGCACGACGGCGCCGATCAGGCGCTGTTTCAGGGCGGTATCCATCCAGATCCAAGTCAGGGCGGCGGGAATGCCGTCGGGATTATACGGCGCGGTCCCGGCCGCTCCCCGTCATCGACCTGAATGCAGTGCCTGCATCGCATCGGCGACCGTGTGGAACGAGCCGAACACCAGCACGCGGTCGCCGGAGCGCGCCGACGCCAGTGCGGACCGCAGTGCATCGGCGACACGGTCGTGGAGGTGCGCCTCTCTGGCGATGGTGCCTGCCAGCCGCGCCATGAGCTGGTCCGCGGATTGCGCGCGCGGCCCCGCATCGAGTCCTGCAAGATGCCAGTGCAGCGGCAGACCGGCGAACGATGCGACGACCGACACCACGTCCTTGTCCGCGAGTGCGGCGAACACCGCGTGGGTCTGTCCGGACACCGGGTGCGCCCGTAGCCATGCCGACAGTTCGCGCGCGGCCTGTGGGTTGTGGCCGACGTCCAGCACCACGTCCACGCCGCCCTGCGGTACGTGCTGCAGCCGTCCCGGCAGCACGGCGTTCGCCACGCCCTGGGCGAACGCCTCGTCGGGCACCGCATCGCCCGGCAGCGCGCGCAACGCGGCGATCGCGCTGGCCGCATTCGCCCGTTGGGCCGGCGCGGATAGCGCGGGCGTCGGCAACACCAGGTCGACGCTGACGTCGCGCCAGCGCCAGTGCTGGCTGTCGATCGGTTCGTGGAAGAAATCGCTGCCCAGGCGCAATGCGTTCGCACCGATGGCATAGGCATGGCGCAGCACGCTGGCGGGCGAATCCACCTCGCCCAGCACCAGCGGCTTCCACGCCCGTGCGATGCCCGCCTTCTCGCGACCGATCGCCTCGCGGTCCTCGCCGAGCCAGTCGGTGTGGTCGATATCGACCGTCGTGATCACGGCCACGTCGGGGTCGACGAGGTTCACCGCATCGAGACGACCGCCCAACCCGACTTCCAGCACTGCGAGGTCCAGGCCCTCGCGCTCGAACAGCCACAGCGCAGCCAGCGTGCCGAACTCGAAATACGTCAGCAACGTGTCGCCGCGTGCGGCCTCCACCGCTTCGAACGCCGCGACGAGCGCGGCATCGTCGGCGTCGGTGCCGTCGATGCGCACCCGCTCGTTGTAGCGCAGCAGGTGGGGCGAGGTGTAAGCGCCGACCTTCCAGCCCGCGGCACGCGCCATGGCCTCGATGAACGCCACCGTCGAGCCCTTGCCGTTGGTGCCGCCGACGGTGACCACGCGTGCACCGGGTCTACCGAGCGCCATCCGTGTGGCGACCTCGCCCACCCGCGCCAGGCCCATGTCGATGGACCGCGGGTGCTGTTGTTCGATATGGGAAAGCCAGTCGTCGAGGGTGCGCATACGGGCGGCATTATCGCCCAGGCGCGGCGCCCTTCGTGCTCTCCGCATCGCCAGCGGGCGCCTTCAACGGCACCGCGCGCTGGCGGGCAGGCCGGTGGACATGGTCCATGAAGCGCTCGCACGCGTCGGTGTCCTTCGACTCGCACAGCACACGGGTCACCATGAAGCCGTGCGTTCCGTCGTGCGTCATGCGCTTGCGCACCACCGTGGGCGCATGCGGAATCTCTCCGCTGTAGACCTCCCACTGGGTCCTGCCGCTTTCCCCTTCCATGGTGTAGAGCGACACACCCGGCGGCAGTTCGGGCAGGTCGATCGGTGTGCCGTGCGCCTGCAGCAGGGCGACGGTGGCCGCCACGCTGCCGGCTTCCAGCGGCAGCGGATCGTCGATGAACTGCGGCACGGTGCCGGACGCGTCAGGCGCCACGGGCGCCACGTGCAGGCGGGCTGGCAGGTTCATGACGGCGGCGCGTATCGGCTCGTCCTCGTTGCCCATGTTGAAGTCCACCGGCACGCGCACGCGGCCCCGGATGGGCTTGCCATGTTCGATCGCCGGCGCAAAGGTCCATTCGTTGACCGCATCGATCGCGGCGGTATCGAGCAGTCGGTTGCCGGAGGAACGCTCGACCATGACGTTCTCGATCGCGCCGGTGGCACTGACGCTGATGATCATCACCACCGTGCCGGTCACACCCGCGCGTGCCGCCTCGGGTGGATACTTCGGCGGTACGGGCTTCAGGACATGCGCGCCGACGTCGTCCACCGCTTCGGCGACGACAGGCATCGCAGCCAGCATCGCCACCACCAGGATCCATGCCTTCATCGCGCTCCCCCGGGTCGCTCCCCTGTCGGAGCGTAGCGCACTGTTACAGCGCGCGGTGCTTCGCCTCGCCGAAAAACGGCGTGTGGTGCGCGCAGTCGTTGAGACGCACGACCTCCAGCTGATCCACCGACGGCCCTTCCAGCAGGTTGAGCGTGGTCGGCGCCTGGCGGAAGGTCCACAACTTCGCGATGGGCAGGCCGAGGATGCGGCACAGCAGGACACGGTTCACGGCGTCGTGCGCGACGATCAACAAGGTGTCGTCGTCACCCAGGCCCTCCGCAGCGCGGGCAAGGCCGCGCCACGAGCGGTCCAGCACCTGGCGCAGCGACTCACCACCCGGCATCAGCACGGTATCGGGCTCCTCGCGCCAGGCGAGCAGGCGGGCAGGATCCTTGTCCTGGATCTCGCTGGCCAGCAGGCCTTCCCATTCACCGTGGGCGATTTCCTGCAGGTCGGCATCGGTCTGCAGCATGTCGGCACGCGCTTCGCCCAGGGCGAGGCGCGCGGTCAGCTGCGCGCGCGCCAGCGGCGACGCTACGGCGCGGTCGATGCGGACGTCTTTCAGGCGCAGGCCCAGTGCGTTCGCCTGCCCTTCGCCGACCGGCGAGAGCGGGATGTCGATCTGGCCCTGATAGCGGCCTTCGGCGTTCCAGGGCGTCTCGCCATGGCGGGCAAGCAGGATGCGCATGCGTCGGAGTGTTCCTGAGAGAGAAGCGGCATCGTTTTCCGCGGACCGGAAACGAAGACGGGAGCGGATGATACCCGCTCCCGTCCCGTGTCTGGCGACCGTTACAGGTGTTACTTGCCGACGTTCATTTCCTTCAGCAACTGCGGCGCCGGATAGACCTCCTGCATGATCCAGCGCAGGTAACGGCCATCCACGGCGATCATGCGCGTCATCTTCGGGTCGAACACCCAGTTGGAGCTCACCGATTCCCAGTTGCCGTCGAAGGCCAGGCCCACCAGCTTGCCGTGCGCATCGAGCACCGGCGAACCGGAATTGCCGCCGGTGATGTCGAGGTCGGAGAGGTAGTTCACCGGCACCGAACCGATGCGCTTGTCCTCGAGCCCGCCATAGCGCTTGGCGGCCACGGCATCGAGCAGCGCCTTCGGCGAATCGAACGGATCCTGCCCGGTCTCCTTCGCGACCACGCCCTCCAGCGTGGTGAACGGCGTGTACGCCACGCCGTCCTTCGGCGCGTACCCCATCACGTTGCCGAAGGTGATGCGCAGCGACAGGTTGGCGTCCGGATACACGAACTCGCCCTGGCTCTTCTTGTGGTCGGCCAGCGCCTGCAGGTAGACCGGGCGCGCGGCCAGATTCTCGCCGGCGCGCGTCTTGCGCTCCTGTTCGAGCTTCAGCAACGTCGGCATCACCGCCACCGCGTACTTGATCGCTGGATCGTTGCTCGCTTCGAACGCCTTGCGGTCGGCAGCGAACCACTTCAGCCGCTCCTCGGTGGTGCCCAGCTTGGTGCCGGCCAGCCGGTCGAGCGCACGCTTGACCGCTGCAGCGTTGTTGCCGCCCAGCCACGTGTCCACCGCGGCGACCCGCTGGTCGGCCGGCAGTTTCAGGTATTCACCCAGCCAGTACGCCTGCAGCTGACGGTCCATCGCCGGCACGTAGCGGCGCTCCAACTGCTTCAGGCCGCCCTCGATGGCCGGCAGGTCGCGCTCCTGGTAGCCGGATTCGCGTTCGGCATTCGGCTTCTCGCGCTCGATCGACAGGCGGTACAACTGTGTGGCGGAACCCACCATCGCGGTGTTGTTGAACATCGCCAGGGTCAGGTCGCGCTCCCGCGTGGCCTTGTTCTGGTCCAGCAGGGCGAGCAGCTTCGCGTGCGCATCCAGCGCCGGCTGGCCCTTCGCGCCCTGCCCCTTCAGCCAGGCGAGCACGGCGGCTTCCTCCTGCTGCTTCTGGCCGGCGGCGTCGATGCGCTTGAAGCCTTCCAGCTGGCCATCGTAGTTCTTGCTGGTGTTGTTCCAGCCGGCCATGGTGGCGGCGTACTTCACCTGGATGTCGGCGTTCTTCTTGCCGGCCTCCTGCACCATCGCGATCTGGTTCTTGTAGTGGCGCGCGATGGTCGGGTACGTCCACTGCGCGGTGTTGTCGAACTCGGCGGCCAGCGCATAGCGGTTGGTCGAACCCGGATAACCGGCCACCATTACGAAGTCGCCCGCGCCCAGCGGCTGGTCGGCGAACTTCAGCCAGTGCTTCGGCCGGTACGGCACGTTGTCCTTGGAGAATGCGGCCGGCTTGCCGTCCTTGCCCACGTAGGCGCGGTAGAACGCGAAATCGCCGGTGTGGCGCGGCCACATCCAGTTGTCGATGTCACCGCCGTACTTGCCCACGCTGCCGGGAGGCGCGTACGCGAGGCGCACGTCCTTGATCTCCAGGTTCTTGAACAGGCGGTAGGTGTTGCCGCCCGAGAAGCTGTACAGGCGGCAGCGGAAGCCGGCATCGGCCTCGCAGTCGGCGATCAGCTTCTTTTCGAACGCTTCCAGCGCCTTGGTGCGTGCAAGCGCGTCGTCGCCTGCCGCGGCGATGGCCGCCCGGGCGTCCTTGGTCACGTCGGTGATCTCGTCCAGCACGAACACGCGTGCGTTCGGTCCCGCGCTGACTTCATCGCCGGTCGTGGGCGCGTTGAAGCCGTTCTTGATCAGGTTGTTCTCGGCCGTGGAGTTCAGCTGGATGGCGCCGTAGGCGCAGTGGTGGTTGGTCACGACCAGGCCGTTCGGCGAGACGAAGCTGGCCGTGCAGCCGCCCAGCGCCACCACCGCACCCATCGGGTCGCCGGTGAGGTTCGAGATCTGCTTCGGCGACAGCTTCAGGCCGGCTTTCTTCAGCGGCCCGGCGATTTCGGGCAGTTGCTGGGGTACCCACATGCCCTCGCCCGCCTGGGCGGCCTGGGCAGCGAACAGGGACAGCGGGACCGCAATGGCGGCGGCGAGCAGGTTCGGACGCATGGAAACCCCGGGACTGGCAGGAAAGTCCCGATTGTAATGAACCTGTCACCCTGGCCGACCCATGACTTTCGTCCTACGGCGCCGGTGTGAACGGCGTCTCCCGCTGTCAAGCCGCCCTGCAACAGGGCGGGCCAGGGCCGGAGCGTATAATCCGCGCCCTCATTTCCCTGGATCCACGTCCGATGACGCAGACGATGAAGGCGCTGGTGAAGCGCGAGGCCGGCAAGGGCATCTGGATGGAAGAGCTGCCCGTCCCGCAGCCCGGCCCCAACGAGGTGCTGATCAAGCTGGAGAAGACCGCGATCTGCGGCACCGACCTGCACATCTACCTGTGGGACGAGTGGAGCCAGCGCACGATCAAGCCCGGCCTGACCATCGGCCACGAGTTCGTGGGCCGCATCGCGCAGCTGGGTTCCGCCGTGACCGGCTACGAGGTCGGCCAGCGCGTGTCGGCCGAGGGCCATATCGTCTGCGGGCATTGCCGCAACTGCCGTGGCGGCCGCCAGCACCTGTGCCCCAACACGGTCGGCATCGGCGTTAACCGCAATGGCGCCTTCGCCGAGTACATGGTGATGCCGGCCAACAACCTGTGGCCGATCCCCGACCAGATCCCGAGCGAGCTGGCCGCGTTCTTCGACCCCTATGGAAACGCGGCGCACTGCGCGCTGGAATTCGACGTGGTCGGCGAGGACGTGCTGATCACCGGCGCCGGCCCCATCGGCATCATCGCCGCCGGCATCTGCAAGCACATCGGCGCACGCAATGTGGTGGTCACCGACGTCAACGACTTCCGCCTCAAGCTGGCCGCCGACATGGGCGCCACCCGCGTGGTCAACGTCGCCAACCAGTCGCTCAAGGACGTGATGGCCGACCTGCACATGGAAGGCTTCGACGTGGGTCTGGAGATGAGCGGCAACCCGCGCGCCTTCAACGACATGCTCGACTGCATGTACCACGGCGGCAAGATCGCCCTGCTTGGCATCCTGCCCAAGGGCGCCGGCGTGGACTGGGACCGCATCATCTTCAAGGGCCTTACCGTGCAGGGCATCTACGGCCGCAAGATGTACGAGACCTGGTACAAGATGACGCAGCTGGTGCTGAGCGGTTTCCCGCTGGGCAAGGTGCTGACCCACCAGCTGCCCATCGACGATTTCCAGAAGGGTTTCGACCTGATGGAACAGGGCAAGGCCGGCAAGGTGGTGTTGAGCTGGAACTGACGCAAGCGTCGGTTCGACACAAGAAAAAAGGGCGCCGCGAGGCGCCCTTTTCTGTTTCCGGCCTGGAGATCAGTTACCGACGCTGAGCGTGAACAGCAGGCGGTCGTCGGCCCAGTCGCCCGAGTTCACGTTGCCGTGGCTGTCGGTACCGACGTAGCCGACGGATGCCGTCACGGCGCCGAACGACTTGCTGAGGCTGACGCCGTAGTCGGAGTAGTCGTCGAACGGCAGCGTGCTGTCATAGGTGGTGTGGCCCACGTTCAGCGCGATCGAAAAGTCCTTCGGCAGGTCGTAGCTGGCGCCGAGCGCGTAGTACCAGCTCTCTTCGTCCAGACCGTAGACGTCATCGGTGTACGCGACCGTCGCGCTGTAGTTTTCCAGAAAGCTGGTCTTGGTGATCAACTCGGTGTAGCTGCTCGCGGCCGCTTCCGGGTACACGTAGCGATTGACCATCACGTCGAAGTTGACCGAGTCGGTGATGTCGACGTTGTAGCCCACGAAGAAGTCCACCTCGAAATCCGGCTTGCTCGTGTCGAAGTCCACCTGCGATGCCCAGGTACCCGCGTAAAGCCCGAACGGCGCGGTGTAGGTGATGCCCGCCTGGCCGGCCGGCTTCTCATCGTTCTGCGACACGCCGCGGAACACGTAGTCGGACGTCGCTGCGAGCGACCAGCTGATCGGGGATTCTTCTTCCTCGGCCTCCTGGGCGAAGGCGGACATCGGCAGCGCCAACAGCAGGGCGGTGGCGAGGGCGGTGCAGAGCTTGACGGGCTTCATCCGGATTCTCCTGGCGTGTGGATGGTGTTTGGGCGAGTGGGCCGTGGAACGTCGTCCAACCGTCATCACGACTTCACTATTTTTTAACTGCGCCCCGATAGTGCGCCGCAGCAATCGCCCTCGTCAAGTACCCGCCGGATGAGTGGAAAATTGGTTTCTTTTCTAATTAATTCAGTAGCTTACACTGCATCACACTGGTGCCTTTGCACCACCCAGGGGAAACCAGCCGAACCGTTTTGGTGCCAAGCGCACGGCACGCCCCGGGCCCGTGGCGGCTCCTTCGTGGTCCGCGGGCAACTCGACTTCCACTTCACCCCCGCCTTCCAGGCGAGCCCGCAGGCGGAGGCGCGGGCCCGTGCGCTGGGCACCGATGATCGTCGCTGGCCAGCCGGCGCCGCCGTCCACCAGGCGCAGGTCTTCCGGGCGCACGAATACCTCCGCGTCGCCTTGCCCGCCGCGCGCGTCCTGCGCGTGCAGCGGCAGCCCCGCGGCATGCAACGCGCCCGACTCCCAGCGTGCCGGCAGCCGATTGACCTCACCGACGAACGAATAGACGAACGGCGATGCCGGCGCGTCGTACGCATCGGCCGGGCTGCCCAGTTGCTCGATGCGTCCGCGGTTGAGGATGGCGACCCGGTCCGCCAGCTCCAGCGCCTCCTCCTGGTCGTGGGTCACGAACACCGTGGTGAGCCCGGTGCGGTCGTGCAGTTCGCGCAACCAGCGGCGCAGATCGCGACGCACCTGCGCGTCGAGCGCGCCGAAGGGTTCGTCCAGCAGCAGCACACGCGGCTCGATCGCCAGCGCGCGGGCCAGGGCGACGCGCTGGCGCTGCCCACCCGAAAGCTGCGCGGGATAGCGTTCGCCCAGGCCATCGAGCTGCACCAGCGACAACAGTTCCGCCACGCGCGCACGCACCGCGGCCTCGCCGACGCGCGCCCTGCCGCGGCGCACGCGCAGGCCGAAGCCGATGTTCTCTTCCACCGTCAGGTGGCGGAACAGCGCGTAATGCTGGAAGACGAAGCCCGCCCGCCGCGCCTGCACGCTGAGGGTCGCCGCATCCTCGCCGTCGAACAGCACGCGCCCGCCATCGGCCTGTTCCAGCCCCGCGATCACGCGCAGCAGCGTGGTCTTGCCGGAACCCGAGGGACCCAGCAGCGCCAGCAGTTCGCCCTGCCGGATATCGAGCGATACGTCGTCCAGCGCGATGAAATCGCCGAACCGTTTCTGCAGATGATCGATCTTGATGCTCATGGTGTCGCCTCAATGCCGATGATTGGCGGCCAGCGCTTCGCCGTGCCGCCATTCGAGCCAGGTTTTCAGGACCAACGTCAGGAGCGCGGTGAGCGCGAGCAGCGACGCCGCCGCGAACGCCGCGCTGTACGCGTATTCGTTGTAGAGGATCTCCACGTGCAACGGCAGCGTGTTGGTGCGGCCGCGGATATGGCCGGACACCACGGAGACCGCGCCGAACTCGCCGAGCGCACGGGCGCTGCACAGCAGCACGCCATACAGCAGCGCCCAGCGGATATTCGGCAGCGTGACGCGCCAGAACGTCTGCCATCCCGTGGCGCCCAGGCTCAGTGCGGCGAGTTCCTCGTCGGTGCCCTGCTGCTCCATCAGCGGCATCAGTTCGCGCGCGATGAAGGGAAAGGTCACGAAGACCGTCGCCAGCACGATGCCGGGGAGCGCGAAGATGATCTTCGGCAACTGCAGGTGCAGTTCTCCCAGCAGCGGGAGCGACAGGCGCCAGCCTTCGTCGACCAGCGCATACGCCCACCCCTGCGCACCGAAAATCAGTACGTAGATCAGGCCGGCGACCACGGGCGACACCGCGAATGGCAGGTCGATCAGCGTGACCAGCCAGCGCTTGCCGCGGAACTCGTGCTTGCTGACGGCCCAGGCGGCCGCCACGCCGAACACCAGGTTGAGCGGCACGACGATCGAGGTCACCAGCAGCGTCAGCTTCACGGCGGCCAGCGCATCGGCCTCGCTGACCGCGGCGAGGAACGCCGCCGCGCCGCCGCGCAATGCTTCGACGAAGACCAGGGCCAGCGGCAGCAGCAGGAACGACAACAGGAATCCCAAGGCGCCCAGCACGAGCAGCACCTGCACCCAGACGGGCTCGCTGGTCGCGCTGCGGGCGCGCGGCGAGGCGGTGGCACGAGGCTCCACGGATACGGACTCCGGCGGCAAGGCGATGACGGCCGAGATGGTGTCGCCCATGTTAGCCCCCTGCCCGCTTGCCGGTGCGCTGCAGGCGCGCCTGCAGCGTATTGATCACCAGCAGCAGCGCGAAGGACAGCAGCAGCATCGCCGCCGCGATGGCGGTGGCGCCCTCGTAGTCGAACTCCTCGAGCTTGATCGTGATCAGCAGCGGCGCGATCTCCGACACGCCGGGCAGATTGCCAGCGATGAAGATGACCGAACCGTACTCGCCCACGCCACGCGCGAACGCCAGCGCGAATCCCGCCAGCACGGCAGGCCACAGGGTCGGCAGCACCACGCGCCTCACGGTCTGCCAACGGCTGGCGCCGAGGGTCGCGGCGGCCTCCTCGAGTTCGACTTCCACTTCGGCCAGCACCGGCTGCACCACGCGCACCACGAACGGCAAGCCGATGAAGACCAGGGCCACCGTGATGCCGAGCGGCGTGTAAGCAACCTTGATGCCCACGGCTTCAAGCCATTGTCCGAGCCAGCCCGTTGGACCGTACAGCGCCGTCAGTGCGATGCCGGCCACCGCCGTCGGCAGCGCGAACGGCAGGTCGATCATCGCGTCGAACAGGCGCTTGCCCGGGAACCGGTAGCGTACGAACACCCAGGCGACCAGCGTGCCCATCACCGCATTGAAGGCGGCGGCCGCGAGCGCGGTCCCGAAGCTGATGCGCAACGCGGCCAGTACGCGGGGTTCGGTCCAGATCGCCCACAGCCCGGCGAGCCCCAGGCCGCTGGCCTTGAAGAACACGCCCACCAGGGGGATCAAGACGATCAGCCCCAGCCACAACAACGTGTAGCCGAGGCTCAGGCCGAAGCCGGGAATGACGCGCCGCGTGCGTCTCCTTCCAGGCAACGTGGGCGATACCACCGCCATGGCTACTTGGCCTGGATCTGGTCGAACACCCCGCCGTCAGCGAAATGCGTGGCCTGCGCCTTCGCCCAGGAACCGAACACGCCATCGATGGTGACGAGCTCCAGTTTCGGGAAGCGCGCCACGTCTTCCGGCGCCGCGTACTGCGGATAGCGCGGACGGTAGTAGTGCTTGGCCGCCAGGCGCTGGCCGGTCGGCGAGTAGAGGTATTTCAGGTAGGCCTGCGCGACCTCGCGCGTGCCGTGCTTGTCCACGTTGCGGTCCACCAACGCCACCGGCGGTTCCGCCAGGATAGACAGCGACGGCACGACGATGTCGAACTTGTCGGGGCCGAGCTCTTCGATCGACAGGAAGGCCTCGTTCTCCCAGGCCAGCAGCACATCGCCGATACCGCGCTGGACGAACGTGGTGGTGGCGCCGCGCGCACCGGTATCCAGCACCGGTACGTTGCGGAACAGCGCGCGCACGAAGTTCCGCGTCTTGGCCTCGTCGCCCTTGAAGATCTTCAACCCGTAGGCCCACGCCGCGAGGTAGTTCCAGCGCGCGCCGCCGGAGGTCTTCGGATTGGGCGTGATCACCGACACGCCGGGCTTCAGCAGGTCGTGCCAGTCGCGGATCTTCTTCGGATTGCCCTTGCGCACCAGGAACACGATGGTCGAGGTGTAGGGCGCACTGTTCTCGGGCAGGCGCGATTGCCAGTTGGCCGGGAACAGCTTGGCGCGCTGCGAAATGGAGTCCACGTCATAGGCCAGCGCGAGCGTGACCACGTCGGCCTCGAGGCCGTCGATGACCGAACGCGCCTGCTTGCCCGAACCGCCGTGGGAGGTTTCGATGCTGACCTTCTGCTGCTTCGTCTTCTGCCACTCGGCGGCGAAAGCGGTATTGAACTCCCGATAGAACTCGCGCGTCGGGTCGTACGAGACGTTGAGCAACTCGACGTCCTTGGCACTGGCGGCGACGGCGAGCGTGAGGCCGAACGCCAGCAGCGCGGTGCGGGCGTGGCGGCGGAGGAAGGAATGCGTCATGGCGTCATCTCCGGGCATCAGAATGCGACCTGCAGTCGCGAGAACACGGCCTTCTCGTCCTCACGGTCGGCGCCAGCGACGGCTCCGCCTTCGAACTGCGTGTCGAGGTAGTTGAGGACCAGCTTCAGATTGCTGGTGAGGTACCAGTTGACGCCCAGCGTCCAGGACTTCGCACGCTGCGCGGACACCGCGGGATCCGCGAACACCGGGAATGCACGGTCGTCGATCTCCAGCACGCCGTAGCGGCCCACCAGCTCCCACGCGCCCCACCCGCCCTTGCCGGGACTGAAGGGGTGCGAAGGCTTCACCACGCCGCGGTAGCTCGCATCCTCGCCGGTCAGCACATAACTGGCGGTGGCCTGCCAGGCCGTGTTCTCCAGTTCAGCCGCATTGCCGCCGACCTGCAGTTCCTGTTTGGACGCGATGTACTCCGCCAGCAGGCCGAACCGGTTGCGATAGAAGTAACCCTGCGGCGACCAGCGCGTCCTGCGGCCATCCGCGGCAACGGCACTCCGGTAGTTGAAGAACTGCACCTGCCCCGGCGTGCGGTAGCGCGGCAGGATGTTGTTGCCGGTGCCCACCGTGTCGCCGACGCTGCCGCCGATGCCGAAACCCAGCCCGGACCAGAAGCCCGCGCCATCCTTGAAGGGTTCGACGAACAGGCGCCCGGCATATTCGAATTCGTCATCGGGATTGGTCGTCACCGCATCGCGGCCATCGACCGTGCCATTGAACACGCCGATCGCGTAGCTGACCTTGCTGCCCGCCAGTTCGCCCTGCAGCTGTACGCCGATGTCGCGATTCGGCGCGAGCTCGCTCGGCAGCGCGCGCTCGATATCGGACAGCGCCGACGACGACTGCAGGCGCTCCAGACCTACAGGTGAAGTGAACTTGCCCAGGCGCACGCTGGCGGCCGGCGAGAACTTCAGGTCGGCGTATGCGTCGACGATGCTGGCGCTGTCGCCGGCGAACTCCGGGGTGAAGCGGAAGCCGATCCACTTGCCCAGCGTGCCTTCGATCGTCGGCCGTGCGGTGCGCAGCAGGAAGGTGTCGTACGTACCCGACGGCACGCCACTGCTGAAGAAGCGTCCATCGCCCTGCAACAGGCCGCGGATCTTGATTTCGTAGTCACCGTTGGCCGACTTCAGCGAAGCGCCCTTGTCGTTGACGGCGACCACCGGGGCGTCCTTCGCCTTCGCGGCGGCCTCTTCCTGCTGAAGTTCCAGCCTGCGTTCCAGGATCCGCAGCCGCTGGTCAAGATCGCCCAGGGTGGAAGGCGCGCCTTCACCCTGCTCGTCGGCAACCGCAGGCGGCGCTTCGCCGACACGGCGCTCGAGGGCTTCGAGACGTTGCAGCAGCTGTTCCACGGTGGGCTGGCTCTGTGCGGACACGGGCAGGGCGAGGCAACAGGCCAACGCGCCCAGGAGGGTAGTGCCCTTGCCTGCGTGCCTGCCTGAAGCCGAGTGTGTCCGCATGACCGCTTTTCCCCGCGTGAAGGCCCTGAATGGCCGGAAACGCGATGCTGCGTGTGCACATGCCGGCAGGGAAATGACGAAAGGAGGTCCGCTTATGCCGTAACCGCATGACGTGCGGGGGCCGCCGGGACGCCCGGGTAGAATGTGCGCCTTCCCCTTTCCTGCCCGCGCCATGTCCCAGTCGCTGACCGCCCACTACGCCACCACCCTGGACGAGATCCGTGCCCAGGGCCTGTTCAAGTCGGAACGCATCATCACCGGGCCGCAGTCGGCCGAGATCACCCTGGAAGACGGGCGCACGGTGCTGAATTTCTGTGCCAACAACTACCTGGGCCTGGCCGACCATGCGGACATCATCCAGGCCGCGAAGGACGCGCTGGACACGCACGGTTTCGGCATGGCGTCGGTGCGCTTCATCTGTGGCACGCAGGACCTGCACAAGCAGCTGGAGAAGACGATCGCCGACTTCTTCGGCACCGAGGACACCATCCTCTATGCCGCGTGCTTCGATGCCAACGGCGGCCTGTTCGAACCGCTGCTCGGCGAGGACGACGCGATCATTTCCGACGCGTTGAACCACGCCTCGATCATCGACGGCGTCCGCCTGTGCAAGGCCAGGCGCTTCCGCTACGCGAACTGCGACATGGCGGACCTGGAAGCACAGCTCCAGGCCGCCGATGCGGCCGGCTGCAAGACCAAGCTGATCACCACCGACGGCGTGTTCTCGATGGATGGCTTCATCGCGCCGCTGGACGAGATCACCGCGCTCGCGAAGAAGTACGGCGCGCTGGTCCACATCGACGAGTGCCACGCGACCGGCTTCCTGGGCGCGACGGGCCGGGGATCGGCCGAAGTGAAGGGGGTGATGGACCGGATCGATATCTTCACCGGCACGCTGGGCAAGGCGATGGGCGGCGCGCTCGGCGGCTTCACCACGGCGCGCAAGGAAGTGATCGAACTGCTGCGCCAGCGCTCGCGCCCCTACCTGTTCTCCAACTCGTTGCCGCCGCACGTGGTCGCGGCCGGCATCAAGGCGTTCGAGATGCTGTCCTCCGCCGGAGAACTGCGCGGGCAGCTGCGCGAGAACACCGCCTACTTCCGCGAGCGCATGACGGCCGCCGGTTTCGACATCAAGCCGGGGGTGCACCCCATCAGCCCGGTGATGCTGTACGACGCGCCGCTGGCGCAGCGGTTCGCCGAGCGGCTGCTGGAGGAAGGCATCTACGCGATCGGTTTCTTCTTCCCCGTGGTGCCGAAGGGCCAGGCGCGCATCCGCACGCAGATGAGCGCGGCGCATACGCGCGAGCATCTCGACCGCGCCATCGATGCGTTCATCCGCATCGGCCGCGAACTGGGCGTGGTACCGGCGTAACCGGCACCACGCCGCTGGACGTCAGCGCGCGCGCTTGGTCGATGCGGTCGACGCCTTCGGCTTGGCGGGCGCGCCCTTGGCCACGCGGATGCCGCGCGCCTTCATCCAGGCGTCGAATTCCTCGGCCGTCATGCTGCGGCCGTTCTGCTGCATGTCGAAGCGGTGGCCATGCGGCCCCGGCGCCACCGTCACGACATCGTCCTTCGAATCGATCTTGCCGCTGGTGCGTGGCGCGTGGCCGGCGCACCCCGCCAGCACGCCGATGGCAAGCAGCAGCGCGCAGCGCGCCGGCAGGCGCGCGGTGTGGTTCAACATGTCATTCCCCATTGGTCAGGCGAGAGCGAGTGTAGGCAGGCGCCACGCACGGAACCCGGACGGTGGTCGCGCAATCAGCGTCCGCCTGTCGGCGCGAGCGCGTTCCGCTCAGACGCTTCGAGCGGGCGCCATGCGCCTTTCTCCAGCGTACCGAGCGCCAATGGACCGATCGCAACGCGCACCAATCGCAAGACGCCGATGTCGAAGGCCTCCAGCAATCGGCGGATCTGCCGGTTGCGACCTTCGTCGAGGACGATCTCCAGCCATGCATTGCGTTCGCCGGAGCGCAGCAGGAGCGCCCGCTGCGCCGACAGATGTTCGCCATCGACATCCACGCCCGCCACGAACGCGTCCAGCAGCGCCTGGTCGGGTATGCGATCGACCTGCACGTGATAGGTCTTGTCGGGACCTTGGGCCGGGTCGGTGACGCGTGCCGCCCACTCCGGATCGTTGGTGAACAACAGCAGCCCTTCGCTCGCCTTGTCCAGGCGTCCAACGGGCGCAAGCCACGGCAGGCCTGCGCCTTCCAGACAGCGGTACACGGTGTCGCGCCCCTGTTCGTCGCGGACCGTCGTGACCAGGCCCCGCGGCTTGTTGAGCATCAGATAGTGGCGAGGCGCGACGATCGGCTCGCGGCCATCGACACGCACGACGGCACGGCCAGCGACAACGGGAAACTCCGGATCGCGCACGACGCGCCCGTCCACCGAGACCCGTCCTTCCAGGATCCAGCGCGCGGCCTCGGCGCGAGAACATACGCCCTGCTTCGACAGGACGCGCGCCAGACCGTGGCGCACACCGGACGACGCCTCTGAGCGCGTGCGCGGCTGCACGCGCGGGTCACGGGGCGGTCGTGGCGCGGGCATTGCCTGGATGCGGATGGGAGCGACCGGAATGCCGGCCGTCGGGCATCACTTCTTCTTCGCCGGCTCCGCCGGTGCGGGCGCCGGTGCAGCGGCAGGTGCGCCCGGTGCCTTGACCACGCGCACACCGCGCGCCTTCATCCAGGCATCGAACTCGTCGGCGGTCATGCGCTTGCCGTTCTGGCTCATGTCGAAGCGCCACGGCGTGTTGTCGTGCGCGGTCTTGGGCTGGTACGCCGCGGGACTGTTGGCGACAGCGGCGGCAGGCGCGCCGGTCGGCGCGGGCAATGCCTTGGCCACGTTGCGACAACCTTCGATGCGCAAACGCAGCAGCACGCGATCCACCGATTGCGCTTCATCGAACGCATGCGAGGCCAGCACGCCCGAGGGCGCGCCGAGCTGCGTGGCCGTGGCGGTGAACTCGGGCGCCACCGGTGCGATCACCGTGACGGGCGCCTTGAGCGGCGCCGGCGCCAAGCCACTCGTGCAATCCGGCGCAGCATGGGCCGCAGGAACGGCAGCGATGCACAGCAGGCTGGCGAGGACATGACGGCGCATCGGGCGACTCCTGAGTCTTTTCTACGTGCCGCGAGTGTAGGCAGCGCATCCGGGCATGGCAAGAAAATGCGGGATGGCACGCATGTCGATGCGAAAAGACGGCGCTGGATCACGCAAGCCGCGCGAACCGCGGCGAAAAAAAGAAGCCCGGCACAAGGCCGGGCTTCGGTACTGCGGGAAGAGCGTCCGATCAGTTCTGGACGTTCAGTTCCGTACGACGGTTACGCTCGCTCTTGCAGCCCGGCAGGGTCTGCGCGGTCGGCTCCAGCGGACGGCTTTCGCCGTAGCCCACCGGGCCCACCAGACGCGAGGCGTCGACGCCGTTCTTCGTCAGGTAGTCGTACACGGCCTGCGAACGACGCTGCGACAGCGACTGGTTGTAGGCGTCCGCACCGCACAGATCGGTGTGGCCGGCCACTTCGACGCGCAGGTCGGGGTAACGCTTCAGGATCTCGGCGGCTTCGCTCAGGATCGCGATCGCGTCCGGACGCAGCGTCGACTTGTCGAAGTCGAAGTTCACGCCCTTCAGGTCGATCGAGACCTGCACCGGGCAGCCGTCCGGACCGATGGTCTGGCCAGCCTGCGAACCGGGGCACTTGTCGTCGCAGTTGTTGACGCCGTCGCCGTCGTCATCCAGGTCCGCGCAGGTGGTGGTCGGGGCCGGAGCCGGCGCCGGGGCGGCTTCCGCCTTCGGGCCCAGCGGGATCACGACGCCAACCGATGCCAGCACGTCACCGAACCAGCTCTCTTCCTGCTGGTGGATGCCGCCTTCGGCGGTGTAGCTCTGGTCGTCGAAGTCGGCACGGTAGGCCACTTCGGCGCGCACGGCGACGCGCTTGTCGAACGTGGTCTGCAGACCGACGCCCAGCTTGGCGGCCAGGTTGTTGTCACGACGCTGCGCCGGCGAGTTCGGGCTGTTGATCACGTACTCTTCTTCCGAACGCTGCATGCCCAGACCCGTCACGATGTACGGATTCCAGCCGCGGCCTTCCTGGATGAAGTGGCGACGCAGATCCAGCGACACGCCGTACTGGCTCCAGTTCAGGTCGTCGTTGAAGTTGAAGTTCGGGTTCTGGTAGTTCAGCTCACCGTCAATGGACCAGTTCGGGCTGATGAACTTGCCCAGGCCCAAGGTGCCGAACTGGGTGTCTTCGGTACGACGATCGGTGTCCTGCTGGTTCCAACCCACCGAACCGGTCAGGTACCAACGGTCGTCGAATTCCTGCGCCATCGCCTGGTTCGCGAGGCTCAGGCCGCCCAGCAGCGCGGCGCAGAGAATCTTCTTGTTCATTTGCAGCTCCTTGTAAAGGTCCAGTTGTAGAGAAACCGAAATACGTTGCTTCGTTGGTTCCGGCGATTCTTTTTGTTATTCGAGGCGACAGACTCCCGTCGCCTTGCTGAACAGATTATGCGTCGACACGTGAAGACTGTGTTAACGGTACCATAACAAGTCGGGCAAGGTTAACACTCTTCCAGAGAACTGGCACAACTGCCTGTGTCTCGGTGCCGTACTGGGTAGACGGGCGGCCGCTTCGAGTCACTTTTCCGGCACACACTGGTGCGGCCACTGTGCTTGGTATCCACCGGCTGAAACCCGATGCTGGGCGCATGGACACGTCGCTCTCCCCCCTTCCCAGTCTCTTCCTCTCGCACGGTTCGCCGATGCTCGCGGTGGAGGACTCGCCGACCGGCCGCTTCCTGGACCAGCTTGGCGAACGACTGCCACGCCCGCGTGCCGTCGTCGTGGCGTCGGCCCACTTCATCCATGCGCGGCCGACGGTCACCGCGACGCCCTCACCGGGAACGATCCACGATTTCGGCGGCTTTCCGGATGCCCTCTATCGCATCCAGTATCCGGCAGCAGGGGCACCGGACCTGGCAGAGCAGGTCGCCGCACGCCTGCAGGACGCCGGGTTCGCCGCGCAGGTCGACGGTCAGCACGGACTGGATCATGGGGTCTGGGTGCCGCTGCGACGGATGTATCCCGATGCCGACATCCCGGTGGTCGCGCTGTCCGTGAACCCGTCGCAGACCGCCGCGTGGCACTACCGCCTGGGCCAGGCCCTTGCGCCACTCCGTGGACAGGGCGTGCTGGTGGTCGGGTCTGGCGGGTTCTCGCACAACCTGCGAGCGCTGGATTGGCAGCACGCGCAAGCTGCGCCTTACGACTGGGTCGCTGCATTCACCGATGCGCTGCGCGATCGCTTGTTGGCCGGAGACGTCGCGGGCGCGCTCGACTGGACCGCACTGCCCGAAGCGCATCGCAACCACCCGACGACCGAACACCTCTTTCCGCTCTATGTGGCGCTGGGCGCCGGCGGCGACGGCACCAGGGGACGGCTCCTGCACCGCGACGTGGAGATGGGCGGCCTCGCGTTGGATGCCTTCGCCTTCGACACCGCCTGATCCTCCCTACAGACCGCGCTCCCACGGCGGATGGTCGCCGAACTGTTCGATCAGGAAGTCGGTGAACGCGCGTACGCGCGGTGGCACGAGGCGACGTTGCGGCATTACCGCGCTGATCGCCGTCGTGGCCAGCGGGTAGTCGGGCAGCACCACCTCCAGCCGACCGGCGCGCAGATCGTCGGCGACGTGCCACAGCGAATGGATGACGATGCCCTCGCCTGCGAGCGAGGCGTCGCGCAGCACTTCGCCGAAGTTGCTTTCGAAGCGTCCCTGCACCCGCACCGCGATCTCGCCGCCCGCCGGCGTGCCCAGCCGCCACACATCCTGGCGGCCGCCGCTGCCGAACAGCAGCAGGCAGTCGTGCTGGGTCAGGTCTTCGGGCGTGCGCGGTCGGCCGCGACGGCGCAGGTACGCGGGCGCTGCGCACAGCACCCGCCGGTTGGGCGCGATCCGTCGCGCGACCAGGCGCGAGTCGTCCAGCGCACCGATGCGGATCGCCAGGTCGAAGCCCTCGCTGACCAGGTCCACCACGTTGTCGCTGAGATGGATGCTGAGCCGCAGCTTCGGGTGCCGGGCAAGGAAGGCGGGCAACAGCGGTGACACGTACTGGCGCCCGAACGATGCGGAGGTCGTGACCCGCAGCGTGCCTGCGACTTCGCGCGCGGCTTCGCGCAGCCCCGTGCCCAGCGTCTCGAGTTCCTCCACCAGCACCCGCCCCTGCTCGGCCAGCGCGGCGCCTTCCGGCGTCGGGTGCAGCCGACGGGTGGTCCGATGCAGCAGCCGCACCCCCAACTCCTTCTCCAGCCGCTTCAAGCGCTGGCTGGCCACCGCCACGGACAGGTCCAGGCTATGGGCGGCCGCCGTGATCGATCCCAGGTCGAGCACGCGGAGGAACAGCGCCAGATCGCCAACACGGTCCATTATCAATAATCCATTGATAGTGATTCGGCATATTCGCCATTTTTCATCATGAAAGGAAGGCGCAAGCTGCGCGCCTCGTTCCTTTCCCGGTCTTCACCAATGCCTCCCGCCTCCCCCTCTTCCCGGCTGCCCCTGGGCCTGTACGCGCTCACCGCCGGCGCCTTCGGCATCGGCACCACCGAGTTCGTCATCATGGGCCTGCTGATGCAGGTCGCCGCCGACCTGCAGGTCTCCATCGCTGCCGCGGGTCTGCTGATCTCCGGTTACGCGCTGGGCGTGTTCGTCGGCGCGCCGCTGCTGACGGCCGCCACCAGCCGCATGCCGCGCAAGGCGGTGCTGGTCGCGCTGATGGTCGTGTTCACCCTGGGCAACCTGGCCTGCGCACTCGCGCCGAACTACGAGCTGCTGATGGCCGCACGCGTGGTCACGTCGCTGGCGCACGGCACGTTCTTCGGTGTCGGTGCCGTGGTCGCCACCGGCCTGGTCAGCGAGGATCGCAAGGCGTCGGCTATTTCCATCATGTTCACCGGACTGACCGTGGCCACGCTGCTCGGCGTACCGGCCGGTGCCTGGCTGGGCTTGGAATACGGGTGGCGCGCCACCTTCTGGGCCGTCACCGCGATCGGCGTGTTCGCCACCGTGATCATCGCGACGCTGGTGCCGGCCGACCGCAGCGCGCCCGCACCGCTCTCGTTCCGCGACGAACTGCGCGTGGTCAGCCGCCCGCAGGTGCTGCTGGGCCTGCTGATGACCGTGCTGGGCTTCGGCGGCATGTTCACCGTCTACACCTACATCCAGCCGCTGCTCACGCAGGTGACCGGCTTCGCCGATGCGGCGGTCTCACCGATCCTGCTGGTCTTCGGCGTCGGCATGATCATCGGCAACCTGCTGGGTGGGCGCTTCGCCGATCGTCGTCTCGCCACCGCGCTGCTCGGCACGCTCGCGGCGCTTGCATTGGTGATGGTTGCGATGAGCTTCGCCCTGCACAGCCGTTGGGCGATGATCGTCTTCACCGGTCTGCTCGGCGCGGCCGCGTTCGCCACCGTGTCGCCATTGCAGCTGTGGGTGCTGCAGAAGGCCAGCGATGCGCAGAGCCTGGCCTCCAGCCTCAATATCGGCGCCTTCAACCTCGGCAACGCGCTGGGCGCGTGGCTGGGCGGTGTGGTGATCTCGCAGGGCTTCGGCCTCCCGGCGCTGCCGTGGGTCGCCGCACTGGTGCCGGCGTCCGCGTTCGCCATCGCGCTCTGGGCCCTCGCGCTGGAGCGTCGCCAGCGCTTTTCGGCCGCCGCCGAATGCGCCTGATCCTCCCAACGTCGCATCGCCTGTTCGCCACGCGCGCCGCATCATCGCGGCATGCGCCCTGACTCCCCACAAGGACCCGCCATGAAAGCTGTTGCCCTGACCCGTTATCTGCCCATCGACGATCCGCAGTCGCTGATCGACGTCGAACTCGAGACCCCCGCCGCTACCGGCCACGACATCCTCGTGCGCGTCGAAGCCGTATCGGTGAACCCGGTGGACACGAAGGTGCGCTCACCCAAGCCGCAGCAGGAAGCACGGCCGAAGGTGCTGGGCTACGACGCTGCCGGCGTGGTCGAAGCCGTCGGCGAGGCGGTGACGCGCTTCAAGCCCGGCGACGCGGTGTACTACGCCGGCGACATCACCCGCCCCGGCAGCAATGCGCAGTTCCAGCTCGTCGACGAACGCATCGTCGGGCGCAAGCCCACGTCGCTGGACTTCGCGCAGGCCGCCGCATTGCCGCTCACGACGATCACCGCGTGGGAGCTGTTGTTCGACCGCATGCGCTATGCGCCGGACGACGGTGGTGCCGGAAGGTCGCTGCTCGTCATCGCCGGTGCCGGCGGCGTGGGCTCGATCGCCATCCAGTTGGCGAAGCGCGCGGGTTTCACCGTCATCGCGACGGCATCGCGCCAGGACACGATCGACTGGTGCAAGGCGCTGGGCGCCGACCATGTGATCAACCATCGCGAACCGCTGGGTCCACAGCTGAACGCGTTGGGCTTCGACACGATCGATGCGGCGCTGAACCTGGCCGACACCGACCGCTACTGGACCGAACTGGGCGAGCTGCTGGCGCCGCTCGGCCATGTCGGCCTGATCGTCGAACCCAAGGGCGAACTGCGCATCGGCGATCCCTACAAGTCCAAGAGCATCGGCATCCACTGGGAGATGATGTTCGCGCGGCCGCGCTTCCGCACCGCCGACATGGGCGAACAGGGTGCGCTGCTGGACCGCGTCGCCGACCTGATCGACGCCGGCGCACTGCTCGGTACGTTGACCGACACGCTGTCGCCGATCAACGCCGCCAACCTGCGCGAGGCGCATCGTCGGCTGGAATCGGGCACGACGATCGGCAAGCTGGTGATCACCGGCTGGTAGTCGCCGGCGCTACGCGGCGGCCTCAGGCCGCCGCGGTATCTCCGCTGCGGTCGCGCTTGAGCACCGCCACCGGCTCCGCCCACGCACTGGCCGCGCGACGCTTGCTGGTCGCCAGCACCAGGTCCGACGGCTCGAACACGTTGACGTTGTGCGTGATCGGCGTGGTCAGGATGTACTGCGCGTCGGTCGAGCGCAGGAAGCGCCCGACCTTCTCGATGTTCGCCACGTCCAGGTGCGCGAACGGCTCATCGATGAAGACGAAGCCACCCGGCTGCTCCTCGTCGCGCAGCAACGCGACCAGCAACAGCAGCGATTTCATCACCTGCTGACCACCCGACGCTTCGCCGTCGTCCAGGCCGATCCAGCCCTTGCGGTCGAAATCGAAGCGCACGGTCAGGCCCGCCTGCGCGAGGGCCGTATCCTCGTTCACCAGTTCGGGCAGCTCGGCATCCACGCCGATGCCCGCCAGCTCGCCGAGCGACGCGAGGTTGCGCTTGTAGCGGCGCACCGTGGCGCGCAGCACATTGATGTAGGCGCCGCGCGCCTCTTCGGTCAGCCGGCGCGCGCGATGCAGGTGCGTTTCCCGCTTGCCGATCGCCGCCTCCAACCCGGCATGGTCGGCCGCGAACTTGTCGCGCAGCGCGACACAGCCGTCGTCCTCGACGTAACCGCCGCGCGCGATGCGCTCGTCGATCCGCTCCAGTTCGCGACGCACCGCACTGGCGCTTTCGTATTCCTCGCGCGCCGCACGCAGCACGGGTGCGCTGCGCCACGCGGCCGGCATCTGCGCACGACGCTTGCGGAAGTCGATGATCCGCTGCACGAGCGCCAGGCGTTCCTGGCCGATCTGCTGGCCACGCTCCTGCAGTTCTCCCGAGAGCGCCTTGATCTCGCCCGCCCGGCTGGCAGTGGCGATGCCTTCAGCTTTGTCCTGCGCTTCCAACGCATCGAGCTGCTGGCGGGCTTCGGCCAACATCGCGGCCGCCTGGGCTGCGGCATCCGCCAGTGCCGGGAGACGTTCGGCAGCATCGGCGAATTCGGCCGCACGCGTCACCAGCTCCTGGCCGGCGTCCAGACCCAGCAGGCGCGACTGCGCGGCGTCCAGCTGCTTGCGCAAGGTCGCCAAGGTGTCTTCGCGTTGCTGCGCCTGGTCCTGCAGCATCGCCTGCTCGGAGCGCAGCGACACCAGGTTCGCCTGGCGGGCACCGGCACCGAAATGATGCGCGCCGCCGCCGACGTGACGACCACCGCGCTGTTCGCGCAGGTAACCCTGCGCCGTGATCCAGTCCTGGCCCTTCGGCAGGCGGTGGCCCGCTTCCACGTCGGCCACGCGCTGGATGCGATCGAGGTGGCGCGGCAGCCAGGCGGGCGGATCCTCGGAGAAGCGCACGACTTCCAGCAGCGAGCCTTTCGTCGCCTTCTCCACCGGCGCACGGTCGGCGACGACGAAGTGGCGGTACTGCATCCGCTCGCCGAGCCGCCAGGCTTCGCGAGCATCCTTCGGGTGCTCCAGCAGGACGAGGTGGCGATACGGCGCGAGCACCGCTTCCACCGCCACCGCCCAGTCGCGGTCCACCACGTCGACCATCTCGGTCAGCACGCGATGGGCAATACCTTCGCGATCGAGCGCGACGCGGAAATCGCGTTCGAACGCTTCCACCACCCGGCCGCCACCGCTCAACGCCGCCACTTGCGCGGCAATCTCGCCGCCCCGCTGCCGGTCGCGCTCGGCCTCCAGTTTCAGTTCGGCCTGACGGCGTCGCCCGTCTTCCAGCGCGCGCGTCAACGCATCCACGTCGTCGCTGCCACGCTCGGCTTGCAGTTTCGCGAGTTCGTCATGGCGGCGCACCAGCGATTCGGCATCGCGCGCATGGTCACGCGCATGAGTGAACGCGGTCTCGGCCTGTTTGAGGCGCGCCCTGGTGTCTGCGAGATCTCCACCCGCGCGATCGCGGTGCAACTGTGCAGCGACTTCCTGCGCCAGCAGGTTCGCGTGAGTACGCTGGCGCTCGCGGAGCGCGCGTCGCAGGCCGGTCAGGCGCGGGCGCGCGCCCTCGATGGTGGCGCGCTGGTCGGCGAGCTCCACTTTCGGCGCGATCTCGGTCTGCAGCCGGTTGCGCTGCGAGCGCAGCGACAGGCCATCCTCGAACGAACGCACGTCCGCACGCGACGATTCCAGCCGCACATGCAGCTCGGCCAGGCCCTGCTGGAGCTGCGTGATTTCCTTCTCGACGTCGAACTGCTCGTTGCGGGCGCGCTGGTAGTCGTCCAGCACCGCCTTGTCTTCGAACACGTCGAACACCAGTTGCAGCAGCTCCCGCGGCGACAGCTGGCACAGCTTGTCGGTGGCGCCCTGCTCCAGCGTCAGTACGCGGCAGATCGCGCGGCTCAGGCCGGCGCCCGCCAGGCGCACGCGGTAGTCGCGCACGCCCAGCCAGTCGCCGCCCTGGTCCAGCGTTTCCACCGGCACGTCGCCGGCGACGATCTGGTAGTCGCGCGACCAGTCGCCGCCGCGCTTGCGGATGCGGCAGGCGATGGTCACCTGCTCATCCATGTGCGGGAAGAACGCGCGCTTGCCGCGCCGGTCGACCGGATTGCTCACCACTGCGCGCAACCAGGCGTACGGCTTGCCGTTGTGGCGCAGGTAGGTCTTGTAATCGCGCGCCATGTCGCGGTCGTCGATGGCCAGCAGCGTGCGCAATGCATCGAGCAGCGTGGTCTTGCCGGAGCCATTCGGCCCCACGACGGTGATGATCGATGCGTCCAGCGGCAGCGTGTAGCGCTGCCAGTAGTCCCAATGGACGACTTCGAGGCTGCGGAACTCAAACATCGGCCTGCTCCTCGCTCACTTCGTCCATGCTCTCGTCCACCGGCACTTCGGGTGCATGTGCCTGCGAAGCGCGCGCCTCTTCGATCACGTGCGCGAGCGCGCCGTCCATCACGCGGCTGGCGATCCGTTCGTAGTCGAATGCGAGGTCGAGCAGCGGACCTTCCTGGATCCGTTCGCGACGCCGCACGATGAAGCCATGCCGCTGCAACGTACCCAGGCTCATCTGCACGCGCCCCTTGCCGCCGAGGCGGTCGGCGAAGTCCGCCAGCAGCGTGCGCTCGTTGAGCGGTTCCACCATGTCGCCGCCAACCGGCACCGGCTTCAGCTCCGCGAACATCTGTTCCTGCTCGTGCTGGCGTTCGCCTTCCTGGCGCGCGATCTGGCGCTGGCGCTTGGGCAGCACCAGCAGGGCCCACAGCACCACCAGCAGCGCGATGGCGTCGCGTCCCAGCGAGAGGTTGCTGGCCGCCCACGCATCGCCGTGGCCGAACACTTCGCTCTCCTGCTGACGCGCGATGCCGACCGCGACATAGGCGGCGTAAGGATGTTCGAGCAGGCGCAGGCCGGCGGCGGCGAGGCGACGGTCCAGGTCATCGCGCAGGTCGGCGTCGACGAGCACCTGGCGCACGGCGCGGTCTTCGCGCGGCAGCCAGCGCTCGGCCAGCAGCCGGGCGATCAGGGAAGCGATGGGGTCATTCATGCGATGCTGGCTTTCTTCTTGCGGGAAGGCGCGGGCTCCGCCTGCGCCTGGGGTGTCTGCGGCAGCAGGCGGCCGCGGCTCATGTAGGCCACGCCGGCGCGCTGTACGTGTTCGAATTCGGCATCGACATGCCACTGCATCGGCAACTGCGCCAGCGACGCCGCCACGCCATGGCGGTTCTCCGCGCCGGCATCGCCGATCAGGCCGAGCAGCGACAGCCGGTATGCGCTGACCGCGAAGCCCTCCTGCGGCACCCAGTCCGCCAGCGGCGCTTCGGTGTCGAGCGCGGCGAGCTGGTCGAACCAGTGTTCGGCGTGGCCGTAGTCGTTCTGCACGACCGGTGCCTGCGTATCCACGGGCGCGGCCTGCGCGGGCGGCAACGAGGCATCGTCCTGCGCGGCGCGCTCGCGCTCGACCAGTTCGTATTCGGCGACGTCGAGCGCGATCGGCCCCAACGCGAACGCCGGCTGCGGCATGCGCGCGAGCACGTCATCGGCCAGGTCCGCCAGCGCGGCGACATCGAGCGCGCGCAGGTAGCGGTTGACGTCGGACGACGACAGCCCGCTGGCACCGAGGTGCACGCGGTGGCGGTCCAACTGGTTGAGGGCGCGCTGGAATACCGACGCCTGTCGCAGCAACGCGCTCTGCGCGCGGCCGATCTGCTGGGCGACGCGGTGGGTGGCGGTGTCGAGCTCGCCGTCGGCGGCGATGTCGCGGATCAGCGCCGTGCCCTTCTCCACCCACTGCCAGACCGACTGCAAGGTATCGGCGGCGCGCTGGATGCGGTGTTCGGATCCGCTAAGCACGGCCTGGTCGAAGTCCTCGCGCAATTCGTTGAGTCGCGACAACAGGTGCTGCAGGTCATCGGCACCGACGCGACCCATCGCCTGGCCGGCGGCGAGCTGCGCGGTGACGTAGGCCAATTCATCGCCTTCGCGGTTGAACTGCAGCAGCAGGCCGATCGAGGCCAGCGCCTGGCGACCGACCGGGCTGATGCGGTAGCGCTGGCTGGGGGCGTCCCACAGCAGCAGGCCGTTCTCGCGCAGGCGCCCGAGCACGGTGTCGAACTTCACCGGATCCAGGTAGGCGAACTGCTCGCGCAGCTCCTGCGGGGCCCAGTCCGGCGCCTGCCCGCGCTCGCCGATGGTGCGCAGGACGAGCAGGCGCACCATGACGCTCTCCTCGCCGCCGTGGAACAGCGTCGAGAAGGCCCGCAGCAGGTCGCGGGCGTTGAGCAGGGGGTGGAGGTCCGGCAGGTCCGCGGCGGCGATGCCGGCGCGCAGGTAGTCGTGCAGGGGCGGTGAGGCGGTGTCCATGAAGGGCCGGGAACCTGGGTGGCCCATGGTCCCCGAGCCGCCGGCGCCGGACAACTCTTGCAAGCGGGCCGGGACTGTGCCCTGCTTCGCGCCGCGGATGCCGCTTGCGCCGGACGCCCCGTCGCGGCATCGTTCGCTTCTTCCATACGCACGCGTATCCATCGCCCGCATGACGTCGACCGCCGCCGCCACCGACCCCACGCCCTACCCCCACCTGTTCACCCCGCTGGACCTGGGGTTCACCACCGTCCGCAACCGGGTGCTGATGGGCTCGATGCACACGGGCCTGGAGGACCGGGCGAAGGATTTCCCGCGCCTGGCGGCGTATTTCGCCGAGCGCGCGGCGGGCGGCGTCGGCCTGATCGTCACCGGCGGCTTCTCGCCCAACCTGGTGGGCTGGCTGAAGCCGTTCGGCGGCAAGCTGTCATGGCCCTGGGAGGCGCGGCCGCACAAGTTCGTGACCAAGGCCGTGCACGAGCATGGCGCGAAGATCTGCGCGCAGTTGCTGCATGCGGGCCGCTACGGTTACCACCCGCTGACGGTGGCGCCGTCGAAGCTCAAGGCCCCGATCAATCCGTTCACCCCGCGCGCGCTGTCGGCACGGGGCATCGAACGCCAGATCAGCGCCTATGCCAATGCGGCGAAGCTGGCGCGCGACGCCGGCTACGACGGCGTCGAGATCATGGGTTCGGAAGGCTATTTCATCAACGAGTTCACCGCGCCGCGCACCAATAAGCGCGACGACGCCTGGGGCGGCACGCCGGAGAAGCGCATGCGCTTCGCGGTGGAGATCGTGCGGCGCGTGCGGGAGGCAGTGGGCCCCGACTTCATCATCATCTACCGGCTGTCACTGCTGGATCTGGTCGAGGACGGCAACCAGTGGGACGAGATCGTCCAGCAGGCCAAGGCCGTCGAAGCCGCGGGCGCGACGATCATCAATTCCGGCATCGGCTGGCACGAAGCGCGCGTGCCGACCATCGTCACCTCGGTCCCGCGCGCGGCGTTCGTGGACGTGACCGCCAAGCTCAAGCCGCACGTGCGTGTGCCGCTGGTGGCGACCAACCGCATCAATATGCCCGAGGTCGCCGAAGGCATCCTCGCCGCCGGCAAGGCGGACATGGTCTCGCTGGCACGCCCGCTGCTGGCCGACCCGCAGTGGACGGCCAAGGCGCGCGCCGGCACGCCCGAGGCCATCAATACCTGCATCGCCTGCAACCAGGCCTGCCTGGACCATGTGTTCGAGAACAAGCTCGCCAGCTGCCTGGTCAATCCGCGCGCCTGCCACGAGACCGACCTCACCTATAAGAAGACGTTCGCACCGAAGACCGTCGCCGTGGTCGGCGCCGGTCCGGCCGGTCTGGCCTGCGCGACGGTCGCCGCCGAACGTGGTCACCGGGTGACCCTGTTCGACGCCGCCGGCGAGATCGGCGGGCAGTTCAACTACGCCAAGCGGATCCCGGGCAAGGAGGAGTTCCACGAGACGCTGCGCTACTTCCGCCACCGGCTGGAAGAGACACGCGTGGACGTGAAGCTGTCGACGCGAGTGACGGCGGCCGACCTGGCCGGCTTCGACGAGGTCGTGCTGGCGACCGGCATCACGCCCCGTCAGGTCGCCTTCCCGGGCGCCGACCACGCCAAGGTCGTCAGCTACGTGGACGTGCTGTCCGGCCGGGTGAAGGTGGGCGCGCGCGCGGCACTGATCGGGGCCGGCGGCATCGGCTTCGACGTCGCCGAGTACCTGACCCACGAAGGCCACTCGCCCTCGCTGGACCCGGCCCGTTGGATGGCCGAATGGGGCGTGGACCCGACCTTCGAGGCCCGTGGCAGCCTGGCCCGCCCGCAGCCGGAGCCGCCCACACGCGAGGTCTGGTTGCTGCAGCGCAGCCCGGGCAAGCCGGGCGCCCGCCTGGGCAAGACCAGCGGCTGGGTCCACCGGGCGACGCTCAAGGCCAAGCAGGTGAAGATGCTGGGCGGCGTGGAGTACGTGGGCGTGGACGACACCGGCCTGCGCATCAGGGTGGACGCCACCGAACAGCTGCTGCCGGTCGATCATGTGGTGGTGTGCGCGGGCCAGGAGCCGCGCCGCGAGCTGCAGGCGGCGTTGCTGGCGGCAGGCCGCACGGCGCACCTGATCGGCGGTGCGGACGTGGCCGCCGAGCTGGACGCCAAGCGCGCCATCGACCAGGGCAGCCGGTTGGCGGCACGCCTGTAGGCGCCGCCGACAGGCTCGGGGAGCGGGGTCGGAAACCCAGCTTCCACCCCGTCGGCCTGCGACGGACCTCACAATTTCCAGCCAGACCCCGGGGGTCCGCGTCAAGCCGGCCCGTTCAGGCCGAGTTGGGCCGCCCCCCCCTACCTTGCGCGCACTTTCCGGCCCGCCGCCCAGTTCAGGCGGGCTGAGCCCGGCGCTCGGACCCCGCTTTGGTCCGGCCTTGCCGGTCCCCGGGCAGCCCGTGTGACGGCTGCCTCCCCATAACGCCCTGCCGCGTCCCATCGATGTCCTTCCCTGCGTAACGGGAGAGGCAGGGGCGCGGGAAAGACGGAGCAAGGAGTTCCCATGAAACTGGCCTGGATCCTATGGCTGTCGCAGATGTTGCCGCAGCCGGCCGCCGATTCGCTTTGCCTCAGCACCACCGTTTACCTGGAAGCCCGCGACCAGACCCTCCGCGGCCAGCAGGCCGTCGCCGAAGTGGCCCTGCGCCGCCGCGACAGCGGCCTGTGGGGCGACTCCGTCTGCTCCGTGGTCACCGCCCGCAAGCAGTTCGCCCCCACCATCGTTGGCCCCAACACCCGCCTGAAGAATGCGGATGCCTGGGCCAAGTCGGTGAGCGTCGCCCTGAACGCCGAGCGCAACTGGGCCCTGCCGCCCGGCCAGCGCAAGGAGATCGTCCCCGGCGCCAGCCACTTCATGGCGCACCAGATCGCCAGCCCGAGTTGGCGCAACGCCTATCACGTGGCGACGATCGGCGACCACACGTTCCTTCGCGTGCAGAAGCTCAAGCCGCGTTCGTAAGACGGCAAGCCATCGTGGCGCGACGATCCGTTGCACCGCGCATCACGCTGGAAACATTCGAGGCCCGCGATAATCGCGGGCCTTTCTTTTTCCCAGGGGACACCATGAAGCTCTACACCAAGCCCGGCGCGTGCTCGACCGCCGACCACATCGCGCTGCAGTGGACCGGCCAGCCGTTCGACGTGCAGGTGATGACGGCCACCGAGATGAAGGAGCCGGCGTACCTGGCGATCAATCCCACCGGCGCGGTGCCCGCCATCGTCGATGGCGATTTCGTGCTGACGCAGAACGCCGCGATCATGGGCTACATCGCCGATACTTATCCGCAGGCACACCTCGCCGGCGACGGCTCGCCGCAGCAGCGTGCGCTGGCCGCGAAGTGGCTGTCCTTCGTCAACTCCGACGTGCACCCGGCGTTCCATCCGCTGTTCGGCCCGGCGCGCTTCATCGGCGACGAAACGCAGTTCGATGCGGTGAAGGATGCCGCCCGCAAGCGCCTGCGCGGCCTGTTCGAACAGGCAGACCGGCAGCTCGAAGGCCGCGACTGGCTGGCCGGGTTCCGCAGCTTCGCCGATCCCTACTTCTACATCACGCTGCGCTGGGCCGACCGCACCGGCGTGGATCTGTCGGGCCTGCAGAACATCGCCGCGTTCAAGCAGCGCATGGACGCGGATGCCGGCGTGCAGGCGGCGCTGAAGACCGAAGGCCTCGCCTGATTCCGCACCGCGCGCGTCAGGCCAACGACGCGCGCACGTCCTCCAGCCAGCGCGTGGCGAAGGTGTGGTCGCGCGCCTTCGTCATCGCGGTGGCGACATCCGGCAGCAGCGCTTCCAGATCGTCGGCATTCGCGCAGCGCTCGACCTTGAGCTGCAGGAAGTAGCCTTTCAGGCCGATGTGCGTGCGGATGTCGTCGGTGATGCGTGCATACAGCACGTTGTAGCGCTCGGCGGAGGTCATGACCACGGCGGGCACACCGTCGTTCGATTTCGTCGCGGCCACCGCGGCGAGCATCGAGGCGGCACCGGAGCGGCGTTCGATCAGACCATCCGACGCGAGTTGGCCGAGCGCGTCGTCGGGCGCGTGCAGGCCGCTCATCATCGCCTGCAGTTCATCGTCGCTGCGCTGGCCGTCCACCAACAGCAGGATCGAACGCAGCCCCGCGGGCAGCTTTCGCGTGCGCTGCTGGATCTCGTTGCGGCCGGCCTCGGTCTTGCACCATCTGGTCTGCATGGCATCCCCCAACGCCGCGCGGTGGGCCCCTCCCACGGCTACGACGTTCCCCTGTCCGCCAGTAGTACCGCGGCGCGGCCCCCTTGGGCTGCCACGCGGGTCACACAAACGACACGGGGCCGCCCGACCTTCGTCGAAACGGCCCCGCGGGACGGCGGCGCGGACCTCAGCGCTGGTCGATCGGCACGAAGGCCAGGTCTTCCGGACCGGTGTAGTTCGCGCTCGGGCGGATGATCTTGCCGTCGATGCGCTGCTCGATGACGTGCGCGCTCCAGCCGCTGGTGCGGGCGATCACGAACAGCGGGGTGAACATCGCGGTCGGCACGCCCATCATGTGGTAGCTGACCGCGCTGAACCAGTCGAGGTTCGGGAACATCTTCTTGATGTCCCACATCACCGACTCCAGGCGTTCGGCGATGTCGTACATCTTCATGCTCGACTGCTCCGCGGAAAGGTCCTTCGCCACCTTCTTGATGACGTCGTTGCGCGGGTCGCCGGTGGTATAGACCGGATGGCCGAAGCCGATCACGACTTCCTTGCGCTCCACGCGCGCCTTGATGTCGGCTTCCGCTTCGTCGGGCGTCTCGTAACGCTTCTGCACTTCGAACGCCACTTCATTCGCGCCACCATGCTTTGGGCCGCGCAATGCGCCGATGCCGCCGGCGATGGCCGAATGCATGTCGCTGCCGGTGCCAGCGATGACGCGACAGGTGAAGGTGGAAGCGTTGAACTCGTGTTCGGCATACAGGATCAGCGAGGTGTGCATCGCGCGCACCCAGCTTTCCTTCGGCTTCTCGCCATGCAGCAGGTGTAGGAAATGTCCACCGATCGAATCGTCGTCGGTCTCCACGTCGATCGCGCGGCCGTTGTGGCTCCAGTGGTACCAGTACAGCAGCATCGAACCCAGAGAGGCCATCAGCTTGTCGGCGATGTCGCGCGCGCCGGGATGGTTGTGGTCGTCCTTCTCCGGCGATACGCAGCCGAGGATCGAAACGCCGGTGCGCATCACGTCCATCGGATGGGCCGACGGCGGCAGCTCTTCCAGCGCCGCCTTCACGGCGGCCGGGATGCCGCGCAACGACTTCAGCTTGGCCTTGTAGCTCGCCAGTTCGGCGCGGTTGGGCAGCTTGCCGTGCACCAGCAGGTAGGCGACCTCCTCGAACTCGCTGGTCGTGGCGATGTCGAGGATGTCGTAGCCGCGGTAGTGCAGGTCGTTGCCGCTGCGGCCGACCGTGCACAGCGCGGTGTTGCCGGCAGCGGTGCCGGACAGGGCGACGGATTTCTTGGGCTTGAAGCCGGGTGCGGGTGTGGTTTCGCTCATGGTGGACTCCCTACGTCACTTCTTTGCGGAAAACAGGGTATCGAGCTTCTGCTCGAAGGCGTGGTAACCGATGCGCTCGTACAGCTCCTCGCGCGTCTGCATGCTGTCGACGACGTTCTTCTGGTGGCCGTCGCGACGGATCGCGTCGTACACATTCTCCGCGGCCTTGTTCATCGCACGGAACGCCGACAGCGGATACAGCTGGATCGCCACGCCGACCGAGGCCAGTTCGTCGCGGGTGAACAGCGGCGTCTTGCCGAACTCGGTGATATTGGCCAGCACCGGCACCTTCACCGCTTCGACGAAGCGCTGGTAGGTGGGCAGGTCGTAGGCGGCCTCGGCGAAGATGCCGTCGGCGCCGGCTTCGACGCAGGCGATGGCGCGCTCGATGGCGGCCTCGACGCCTTCGACCTGGATGGCGTCGGTGCGCGCGATCAGGAAGAAATCCGGATCGGTCTTCGCATCGGCGGCCGCCTTCACGCGGTCGACCATCTCGCCAGCCGACACGATTTCCTTGCCGGGACGATGGCCGCACCGCTTGGCGCCGACCTGGTCCTCGATGTGGCACGCAGCGGCGCCGGCCTTGATCAGCGACTTCACCGTGCGCTCGATGTTGAACGCGCTAGGACCGAAGCCGGTATCGATGTCGACCATCAGCGGCAGGTCGCAGACATCGGTGATGCGGCGCACGTCGATCAGCACGTCTTCCAGCGTGTTGATGCCCAGGTCGGGCAGGCCCAGCGACCCTGCGGCGACGCCACCACCGGACAGATAGATCGCCTTGTAGCCGGCGCGCTTGGCGAGCAGCGCGTGGTTGGCGTTGATCGCGCCGATCACCTGCAACGGCGATTCGGCGGCGAGCGCGGCGCGGAATTTCGCGCCTGCGGACAGGGTGCTCATGCGACGTGACTCCTCATCGGTCAGCGAGCGGCCTCGGCGCGGGGCCGGTGCCGGAGGTGCGTGAAGGGTACGCCCCTCTTCGGGACGCAAATCTGGCACCATCCTCAGGGTTGATCAATCTTGATCGAACGAATCAATATTTCTCGATGGCCTCCGCGACCGACCTCTTGTCCGCCCGCGACACCTGCCGCCTGCTGGGCATCAGCCAGGCCACGCTGTACGCCTACGTCAGCCGTGGCCTGCTGGAATCCCGCCCGGGCAAGGACCACCGCAGCCGCCTCTACCTGCGCCAGGACGTGGAGCGCCTGGCCCAGCGCAAGCAGGTGGGGCGTGGCGCGGCCCGGGGCGCGGCGCAGAGCCTGGACCGGGGCCTGCCGGTGCTGGAGACGCGGATCTCCCTGATCCGCCCGGATGGCCCGTACTACCGGGGTCGCTCGGCGATCGGCATGGTCCACGACGGCGCCACCCTGGAAGACGTGGCGCGGCAACTCTGGGACTGCGGGGAGGACGACCCGTTCACTGCGCCCTCGCTGACCCAATGGCCGGCCGTGGTCGCGCCGCTCGCCTCCGATGCCTCGCTGCCGCCGCTGGAGCGCGCGATGGCGGCGATCCCGCTGCTGGCGCTGGATGTGCGCCACTCCTTCAATTCCGCGCCACGGGTGCGCCACGAGATCGCTGCAGGGCTGCTGCGCCACAACGCGGCGCTGCTGGTCGCCCAGGCGCCGTCGGGTGCGCCGGTGCACCGCGTGCTCGCGCAGGCCTGGCACCCGGGCGACGACGGATTTGCCGACCTTGTGCGTGCCGCGCTGGTCGTGTGCGCGGATCACGAGTTGAATGTGTCGGCATTCGCGGCGCGCGTCGTCGCCTCCACCGGTGCACACCTGCACGCCACCGTCTGCAGCGGCCTCGCCGCGCTGTCCGGGCCGCGCCACGGCGGTGCAACGGCACGTGCGTACGCGCTCATCGCCGACGCCCGCGAAGCTGGCCACGCGCGCCGCTTCATCAGCGAGCGCTGGCAACGCGGCGACGACCTGCCCGGCTTCGGCCATGCGCTGTATCCGCAGGGGGATCCGCGTGGCGCCGAACTGCTGGCGCGCGCACGTGAGCGCCACGCCGGCGAGCGCGAAATGGCCGCACTGGAAACGCTGATCGCCGCCACTGAAGACATCAGTGGCCTGCGTCCGAACATCGACTTCATGCTCGCGGCGATCTGCCACCTCAACCGCCTGCCCGCGACGCCGGCGCTGGTGATGTTCGCCGCCGGCCGGCTGGCGGGCTGGCTGGCGCACGCACTCGAACAGCAGGCGCAGGGCCGGCTGATCCGTCCGCGTGCCAGCTACACCGGCGTCACCCCGCCGGCGTGATGCCCGTGCACGGGTTTGACATCGCGAGCCCGTGCGGGGACCCTGCGGACGTCCGTCCACCGTGTCGCCCGCAATGCGCCCTGCCCTCGTCCTGTGCCTGCTGCTGACGATGATGACGCCCACCACCATCGCCCGGAACGCTTCCAACCCGCACCCACCGGCGACGGCGTCCACGCCGGTGCCGCCCCCGCCCGCGTGGCTGTCGGCGCTCGATGCGCGCTACGACGCCGAGCTGCGCGCGGCCGGCCTGGACAACCGCGTGTTCACGGCGGAGCACTGGTGGACCGTGGCCACGCCGCTGCTCGAGCGCACGCGCGGTTTCCATGTCGAGGAGATCGGCCGCAGCGTGGAGGACCGTCCGCTGCGCCACGTGCGCTGGGGCGAAGGCAGGACCCAGGTGCTGCTGTGGTCGCAGATGCATGGCGACGAGAGCACGGCCTCGATGGTGCTGGCGGACCTGTTCCGCTTCCTCGGCGAACACCCCGACGATCCGCAGGTGAAGGCGCTGCGCGCGACCACCACGCTGCATGTCCTGCCCATACTCAATCCCGACGGCGCCGCGCGCTTCCAGCGCCGCAACGTGCAGGGCATCGACATCAACCGCGACGCGCGGATGCTGGCGACACCGGAGGCACGCACGCTGAAGGCGCTCTACGACCGGGTGAAGCCGATGTACGGCTTCAACCTGCACGACCAGCGCGTCGGCTACCGCGCCGGCGATTCCGACCGTGGCACCGCCATCGCGCTGCTGTCGCCGCCCTACAACCACGCTGCTGACGTCAACGAGGTCCGCACGCGCGCCATCGAGGTGGCCGGCGTGATCCGCATCGCGCTCGAGCCGTATCTCGCGGGCCACATCGCACGCTGGGACGAAACCTTCGACCCGCGCGCGTTCGGCGACCTCACCACGCAGTGGGGCGCCAGCACGGTACTGATCGAAGCCGGCGGTATCGAGGGCGACGTGCAGAAGCAGCGCCTGCGCAAGCTCTACTTCCTCGGCCTGGTGGCTGCGCTGGACAGCATCGCGACCAGCAGCCATGCGGGCGTATCGCCGGCGCTTTACCGCGACCTGCCGGAGAACGGCGATGTCTGGCCCGACCTCCTGCTGCGTGGCGGCACGCTGTCCGTGCCCGGCCGTCCGCCGATGAAGGCCGACCTGCTGGTCAACTTCCGCAATCCGTTGATGGAGACCGACGGCGCGATCGCAGGGGTGGGCGACCTGGAGAACACCAAGGCGCGACGCCGCATCGATGCACGCGGGCTCTTCATCGTGCCGCTGCCCGGGCATGCGGGCGAACGCACGGTGATCGAAGCGAACGACGAAGGCGACAACGACGAACCGCCCTCGCCGCTGCCGCTCACGCCCGGCGCGAGCGCGCGCTTCGTGCTCAGCCGCGACCCGCAGGGCCGCGACGTGGTCTGGACGCTCGATGGCAGCGTGGACCCGGCGACGCCCTCGCCGCCGACGAACTGATCGTCAGTTGCCGACCTCGGGGCCGCGTTTCAGTGCGCGCTTCACTTCCTCCAGCGCGTTCGGGTCGTCGAGCGTGGACAGATCGCCCGGATCGGCGCCCTGCGCCAACGCCTGCAGCGACCGCCGCAGCAACTTGCCCGAGCGGGTCTTGGGCAGCGCGTTGACGATGTAGACGCGCGCCGGCCGTGCGACCGCGCCCAGGCTCTGTTCCACCGCGCGCCGCATGCCGTCCGCCGCCTGCACGCGCTCGTGCGGCTCTTCCGTCGCCTGGCGCAGCGTTGCGAACACCACTGGCACCTGGCCTTTCAGTTCGTCGGCCACGCCGATCACAGCGGCCTCCGCCACGGCCGGGAAGCCGGAAACGGATTCCTCGATCTCGCGCGTCCCCAGGCGATGACCCGCCACGTTGATGACGTCGTCGGTGCGGCCGAGGATGAAGGTGTAGCCGTCCTCATCCCGGATCGCCCAGTCCAGCGAGCTGTACAGCAGTTCCTTGAAATGGCTGAAGTAGCTGGAGAGGAAACGCGCGTCGTCGTTCCAGATCGTCGTCATGCACCCCGGCGGCAGCGGTGGCTGCATGACGAGCACACCCTTTTTGCCCGGCCCGACCTCCTCGCCGGTACTCTCATCGATCACCTTCATCCTGTAGCCGAGGTTCGGAAACCCGGGCGAACCGAACCGCACCGGCTTCATGTCCAGGCCCGGCAGCAGCGTCAGCGCCGGCCAACCGGTCTCGGTCTGCCAGTAGTTGTCGATCACCGGCTTGCCGATCGCATCGGTGATCCAGTGCGCGGTCGGCTCGTCGAGCGGCTCGCCGGCAAGGAAGAGGTATTTCAACTCGGAGAGGTCGTGGCGCCTGATGAAATCGATGTCGTGCTTCTTCAACACGCGCACCGCGGTCGGCGAGGAGAACATCGTGCGCACGCCGTACTGCTCGCACAACGCCCACCAGATGCCGGCATCGGGCGTGGTCGGCAGGCCCTCGTACAGCACCGAGGTCGCGCCGACGATCAGCGGGCCGTACACGTTGTACGAATGCCCCACCGCCCAGCCGACATCGGAGGTGGAGAACATCACCTGCCCCGGCCCCACGTCGAACACCGTGCGCATGGAGAGTGCGAGCGCGACGGCATACCCGCCGACATCGCGCTGCACGCCCTTCGGCTTACCGGTGGTGCCGGAGGTGTAGAGCAGGTAGCTGGGCTCGTTCGATTCCAGCCATTCGACCGGCACCTCGGCATCGCCGACGGCCGCGCGCAGCGTGGCGTAGTCCTCATCGCGTCCGATCACCTTCGGCTCGGCGGCATCCAGCCCGCGCGACACGATCAGCACCCTGGCCGGCGGCGTGTTCGCCTTCGCGCACGCTTCGTCGATCAGCGGTTTATACGGAATGACTTTTCCGCCGCGACTGCCCGCATCGGCGGCGATCAACAGCTTCGGTTGGGCGTCGTCGATGCGCAGGGCCAGGTTGTGCGCGGCGAAGCCACCGAACACCACCGAATGCACGGCACCGATGCGCGCACAGGCCAGCATCGCGAACACGGCCTCGGCCATGTTCGGCATGTAGATGACCACGCGGTCGCCGCGGCCGACATCGAGCCGCTGGAGCACGGCCGCGAAGGCGTTCACTTCGCGGTACAGCTCGCGGTAGGTTAGCTCGCGGGTGACATCGGTCTCGGTCGACACCGCCACCAGCGCCAGCTGATCGCCGCGCTCGGCGACATGGCGGTCGACCGCGTTGTAGCAGAGATTGGTCTGGCCGCCGACGAACCAGTCACGGAACGGAGGACGGGAATAGTCCAGCACCTGATGCGGCGGCACGTGCCAATGGATGGCCTTCGCCTCGTCGCCCCAGAAGGCCTCGGGCTGCTCGATCGAGCGCCGGTAGACGTCTTCGTATGCCATGCGAACCTCCCATATCCGACATCGCGAGCAGCATAGACCTGCGCTGCCGCGGCCACCTTCCTACCTTGGTCGCATGGGACATTCCGCCGCACCCGAAAGAAAAACGCCGGGCGCGGGCCCGGCGTTTCCTTGAAGCCGCATCAACGCGCCGTCACTTGCGCGGGGTGGGCGCTGGCTTCACGTAGCGGTCGAACCAGGCCAGCATTTCGGCGATGAAATGCTCGTTCGATTCCTGCGCCGTGTACCAGTGCGGTTCGAATGGCAGCATGACCAGCCGCGTCGTACCGCCGGTGCCGCGGATGGCCTGGAACAACCTGGGCGACTGCAGGGACTCGGTGCCCGGGTTGGCGTCGTCGCTGCCATGCACGATCAGCAGCGGCTCGTTGACCTTGTCGGCATGGAAGAACGTCGACGCCTGGTCGTACACCTTCGGTGCGGCCCAGAACGAGCGACGCTCGTTCTGGAAGCCGAACGGCGTCAGCGTCTTGTTGTAGCCACCGCTGGACGCCACGCCGGCACGGAACAGATCCGAGTGAGCCAGCAGGTTGGCCGCCATCAGTGCGCCGTGGCTGTGCCCGGTGACGCCGATGCGGTCGCGGTCGACCACGCCGAGTTCGACCGCCTTGTCGACCGCCGCCTCCGCGTTCGCCACCAACTGCTCCAGGTAGGTGTCGTAGGCCGTCTTGGGGTCGCCGACGATCGGGAACGACGCGTTGTCGATGATCGCGTAGCCGGCGAGCAGCAGCAGACGGTAGTTCGACAGGCGCGTGAACGTCTGCTCCGAACCGCTGACCTGACCCGCCTTCGACGGATCCGCATAGTCCATCGGATAGGCGTACAGGATCGCCGGGACGCGTTCGCCTTCCTTGTAGCCCGGCGGCGTGTACAGGGTGAAGGACAGCTCCACGCCATCCTTGCGCGTGTAGGTCACCAGGCGCTTCTTGATGTCGCGCACTTGCGGCGAGGGATCCGGGAAACGGGTCAGCGGTGCGGGTTCCGAACGCACCATCGCTTCCGCCGGATTCGCGGCCTCGACGGCGTCGCCGAGCACGCGGCGCTGCAGGTTCGGCGGATCCTTGGGCGACTGGTGCCAGGTCAGCAGGCGGCGGGTGTCGTCGCCTTCGAATCCCACGAAGGATTCGTAGGCCGTCGCATCGCTGCGGAAGAGCCGCCTCGTGCTGCCGTCCTTGATCAGGTAGCGGTCGAGGAAGGGACGGTTGCCTTGCGGGGTCGCGCCCATGCCGCTGAGGAACAGCGCGCCGTCTTCCTCGCGCAGTACCCACGCACCGTTGGGGAGCCGGTCGTATTCCGGATTGCCGGGATCGGCATACAGCTCTTCGCTCGACAGGTCCCACAACACGCGTGCGGGCGTGCGCTTGTCCACGTCGACCAGCGTCGTGGTCTGCCAATTCCGGTTCGCGTCGTATTCGTGCGTCAACGCACGACCGCCCTCGCGGAACCACGCCACACCGGCGTAGCGCTGCTTCAGGCGGGCGATCTCCTTCGGCTTGCCGGTGAACGGCGCCGCCAGCATCAGTACGCGGTCGCGCGCCGGCACGTCGTTCTTCCAGTCGCCGCCATCGAGCGCTTCGGCCCAGACCAGCGTCGCGGGCTGGTTCGCGCGCCACGCATGGCTGCGCGGACCGGTAGGAACGCCCCGCACGGGCACGCGGTCGGCGACCGGCAGCTTGGCCAATGGAGACACGCGCCCGGTGCTCAGGTCGAGTACGCCCAGGTCCTTGGCGAAGCGCTGCCAGGTGGTGACATAGGAATACGGTCGCGCCAACACTTCGATCAGCACATGGCGCCCGTCGGGCGCCGCGTCGACCGCACCGTAGACCGCCTTTCCGCCGACTGGCGTCACCGCGCCGCTGTCAGCATCGACCACCGCCAACTGCGACGTGGCGTAGTGATCGAACAGGGCCTCGTCCTCGGGACCGGACAAGGTGTCGCGCGCTTCGTACGTGCTGCTCTCGCCCTTGCCGGCGATCGCTTCCTTGATCTCCGGGCCCGGCGGAACGGCGGAGCGCACCGGTGCGGCACCGATGTCGGCCGGCACCTGCTTCACCAGCAACGCAGGCTTGCCACCCAGCCACTGCACCGCACCGCCCAGGGTCGTGTTGAGCTTGACGCCCTCGACGCGACGTATCTGCCCGTCGGTCGCTCGGCCGACCCACAGCTCCACGCCGTCATCGGTGGTGTTGTCGAACGAGAAACGGGTGCCATCCGGCGACCACGACGGCACGCCCGGGCACGCGCCCGCGGGCAGCGCGACGGCGGTTTCCTTTCCGCTGGCCAGCTCCAGCACGCTGAAGCTTTCCAGGCAGGTGCGGATGCCGTAGCCATTGGAGCGGTCGTGGCGGCTGTGGTTGCGCGGCTCCACGCGGACGCCCGCGAGCTTGAGATAAGGCTCGGCGACGCGCGCGATCGGCGGGTACTGCGATTGCCGGATCAGGATCGCGCGCGTGCCCGTGGGGTCCAGCGAGGGCGACGGGTTGAGCGGCGCGCGGAACACCTGCAGCAATGGTTCCGGCGGCTGCTGATAGCGCGCCTCCTGCGCCGCCAGCGACGGCATCGTGAGGACCAGTCCTACCGCCAGCCACATCCTTGCCTTCCGCATCATCCACCCCCGTTGAGGAAAACCGGAAGGTAGCACGACAAAAAAAGGGGTGGCTCGCGCCACCCCTTCCTCATCGCATGCAGTGCGCCCGTGCTCAGAGCAGGTGCGCCACGCCGCTGCGCTCTTCTTCGAGTTCGGCCAGGGTCTTGTCGATGGCCTTCTGGCTGAAGTCGTCGACCGGCAGGTCCCTGACCATCGTGTACTCGCCGTTCTCGGTGGTCACGGCGAACCCGAACATCACGCCTTCCGGGATGCCATAGCTGCCGTCGGACGGAATGCCCATCGTCACCCACTTGCCGTTGCTGCCCAGCACCCAGTCGCGCACGTGGTCGATCGCGGCGTTGGCGGCCGAGGCGGCCGACGACAGGCCGCGCGCTTCGATGATCGCGGCGCCGCGCTTGCCGACCTGCGGGATGAAGGTGTTCGCGTTCCAGTCGGCGTCGCCGATCGTGTCCTTCAGCGACTGGCCGTTGACCGTGGCGAAGCGGTAATCGGGGTACATGGTCGGGCTGTGGTTGCCCCACACGACCAGCTTCTCGATGTCGCCCACGGCCACGCCGGCCTTGTTGGCGAGCTGCGACAACGCGCGGTTGTGGTCCAGGCGCAGCATCGCGGTGAAGTTCTTCGACGGCAGGTCCGGCGCGGACTTCATCGCGATGTAGGCGTTGGTGTTGGCCGGATTGCCGACCACCAGCACCTTGACGTTGCGCGAAGCGACCTTGTTCAGCGCGGCGCCCTGGGCGGTGAAGATCTTGGCGTTCTCGAGCAGCAGGTCCTTGCGCTCCATGCCTGGGCCGCGCGGACGCGCGCCGACCAGAAGGGCCACGTCGACGTCCTTGAACGCGACTTCCGGATCGTCGGTGCCGACGATGCCGGCCAGCAGCGGGAACGCGCAGTCTTCCAATTCCATGATCACGCCCTTCAGCGCGGCCTGGGCCTTCTCCAGCGGCAGCTCCAGCAGCTGCAGGATGACCGGCTGGTCCTTGCCCAGCATTTCGCCGGAAGCGATGCGGAACAGCAGCGCGTAGCCGATCTGGCCAGCGGCGCCGGTGACGGCAACACGGACGGGGGTTTTCATGGTGCGGATCCTCGGGGTTACGTAGGGTGGGCCGTGGCCCACCGCGTGGGGAAAGGTGGGCCAAGGCCCACGCAACGGTTACTTCAACTCGGCAAAGAATTCCTGGAAACGCTGCAGGCCCGGCGCCAGCTGCGGCGTCGGACAGGTGTAGCTGATGCGCAGCGCGCGCGGCTCGCCGAACGCCGAGCCCGGCACGCAGGCCACGCCCTTCGCTTCGAGCAGCACGTTGCAGAAATCGACGTCGTTCTCGATCTTCACGCCGTTGTGCGACTTGCCGAACGCACAGCTGATGTCGGGAAACACGTAGAACGCACCCTGCGGGCGCGGACACACCACGCCCGGGATGGCTTCCATCGCGGCCAGCACCTGGTCGCGCTTGGCCTGGAATTCGGCATTCTTCGCCACCGGCACATCCTGTGGACCGGTCAGCGCGGCGATGGCCGCGGCGGTGACGACTTCCGGCACGTTGGTGATGTGGTTGGAGTTCATCGTGGTCAGCGCCTTCGCGACCACCTCGGGACCGGCCATGAAGCCCACGCGCCAGCCCGGCATGCCGTAGGTCTTGGACAGCGAATCGACGAACACCGTGCGATCACGCAGTTCCGGCCGCGCCTGCACGAAGTTCGTGTAGGCCAGTCCGTCGAACAGCATGCGGTTGTAGATGTCGTCGGTGACGATCCACGTGTCCGGATATTTCACCAATACGTCGGCCAGCGCGGCGACGTCCTCGCGCGTGTAGACCATCCCGGTCGGGTTGGACGGGTTGTTGAACAGGAACACCTTGGGCGCGTGTGTCGCCAACGCTTCGTCCAGCTGCGCCGGCGTCAGCTTGTAGTCCTGGCTCGCGGGACACGGCAGCGGCACGGCCTTGGCGTTGACGATGTCGGCGATGTCGGCGTAGGTGGTCCAGTACGGGGACGGATAGACGATGGTGTCGCCCTCGTCCAGCAGCGACTCGGCCAGGTTGTACAGGATGTGCTTGGCGCCGATGCCCGTGGACACATTGGCGCGCGTGTAGCCGGTCAGGCCCAGCACTTCGATGTGCTTCAGGAACGCATCGAGCAGCGCATCGGTGCCGCGATTGCTGCCGTACTGGCCGGAGTCTTTCGCCAGCGCGTCGCGCGCGGCCTGGTAGACGTGGTCGCCGGGCAGGAAATTGGGGACACCGATCGAGAAACTGATGATGTCGCGGCCTTCGGCTTTCAGCTTCTTGGCCTTCTCGGCCACCGCCATGATCGCACTTGGCTTGGCGCGACCGATGCGCCGGGCAAGCAGGGGCATTGCACAACCTCGCGTGGAAAGGTCAGGGAGCGTCGCTGCCGTTTTTTTGCGGCGCAAAATGGTATCACGCCACCCCGCCGCGACCGACTAGCCCATGGTCTACGTCGGCCCGTGCGGCACGGCGCGGTTACTGGTAATCCACCACGTCGCCCAGGTCGTAGTTCTCGTCGAAATACGCCTGCCACTGCGCATACGCCGCGCGCAGGCAGGCGGGGGTGCCACAGGCATCCAACTGGCGGGTCGCGGCCTGGACCGTGCGGTCGCCGTCGGGATAGCGGTCGGCGAGTTCCTTGAACTGCCGGCGCATGCCGGTATCCACCGCACCGAACTCCTCGTGCCCGCAGACCAGGGTGGCGCGGACGCTGCCGGCCGGGGCATCGGTATCGCACGCAACAGCAGCCTCCGGCGCGTTGGCTGACTCCACGGCGGCGGCCAGCTCGCTGCGGTCGCGTTCGGTCAGACGGCGCACGAAGCCCAGGTCGTCGGTCTGGCCGGCGCCCCAGGTGATGCGCAGGGTGAAGCCGTTTCCGCTCTGGTCCTGCAATTTGCGCAGGGTCACCGTCTCGCTGGGCCCCGTATCGGAGGTCAGGTGCAGGGCCAGCGTGCCGTTGTCGAGGTCGACATCCTCGACCTTGCCGTCCAGCCACGCGCCGTCGCGCGCGATCCGCAGGCCCGTGTCCGGCTGCCATGCGATGGCGTACAGCGTCTCGGCATCGTCGCCTTCGCTGTCGTCCGTGCTCCAGAGGCCTTCCAGGCTCTGCTGGAAGCCGTCCGCAGACGCCTCAACCGCGGCCACTGCGGCGGGGTCGGATGGGGTTTCCACATCCTTTGTGCAGGCGCCGAGTATCAGGGTGGCGGCCAGCAGCCCGGCCATGCGCCTTGCGCGCAGGCGGCGATCCATCATCGTGAAGCTCCTTGCGGGGACTGGGCCGGCCACGATGGGCCGGCCCGTCATTCCATCACGCGGACAGGAAGCGGTTCCACTCCGCCACGCGCTCGGCCTTGGCGGCCAGCACGGCCTCGGCGTCGCCTTCGATGGTGACCTTGGTGATCAGGTCGCCCTGCTTCACCGCATCGACCACGTCCAGGCCTTCGGTGACCTTGCCGAACACGGTGTGCTTGCCGTCCAGCCACGGGGTGGGCACGTGGGTGATGAAGAACTGGCTGCCGTTGGTGTTCGGGCCAGCATTGGCCATGGACAGCACGCCGCGCTCATGGCGGACGCCGTTGGTGGTCTCATCCTCGAAGCGGTAGCCCGGGCCGCCGCGGCCGGAGCCTTCCGGGCAGCCGCCCTGGACCATGAAGTCGGCGATCACGCGGTGGAAGTTCAGGCCGTCGTAGAAGCCGCGCTTGGCCAGGTTGACGAAGTTGGCCACCGTCAGCGGGGCTTTGTCGGGGTACAGCTCGATGGTGATCGGGCCGCGGGAGGTATCGAAAGTGGCGGTCAGCTGACTCATGGAACGGTTCTCCAGGGGTGAAGTGAGGGGCCTCGTCCGTCTCGTCCTGCCCGCCTGCTCGTGGCGGTCGCGGAGGAGATATGGCGGGCCCAACGCCCCGGCCGGCGACGACCGGGGCTGCGATGGGGGTGCGCCGGGCCTGCCAGGCAGGTCCGGCCCTGCTGCCAGATCACGGCGCCGGCCCGGGATTTCAAGGGCAAGGCCCGGCGGCGGCGTTCATTCTGGCGTTTTTCGATAAATCAGGTGCTTAGCGCACCGCAGCCCGCTATAATACGCCGCTTCCTTTCCCCACTCTGAGCGCGCCCGTTCGCGCCCCTTCGGCATGTCCATCCAAAACCTCCGCAATATCGCGATCGTCGCGCACGTCGACCATGGCAAGACCACCCTCGTCGACCAGCTGCTGAAGCAGTCCGGCACCCTCTCCGAGCGCACCGTACTGGCCGAGCGCGTGATGGACAGCAACGACCAGGAAAAGGAACGTGGCATCACGATCCTGGCCAAGAACACCGCCATCACCTGGCAGGGCAACCGCATCAACATCGTCGACACCCCGGGCCACGCCGACTTCGGCGGCGAGGTCGAGCGCGTGCTGTCGATGGTGGACACCGTGCTGATCCTGGTCGACGCGATGGACGGCCCGATGCCGCAGACGCGCTTCGTCACCCAGAAGGCGTTCGCGATGGGCTTCAAGCCGATCGTGGTGATCAACAAGGTCGACCGCCCCGGCTCGCGTCCGGAGTGGGTCGTGGAGCAGGTGTGGGACCTGTTCGATCGCCTGGGCGCCACGCCCGAGCAGATGGATTTCCCGATCGTCTACGCGTCGGCCCTGAACGGCTATGCCGGCCTGGAAGACAGCGTGCGTGGCGGCGACATGACCCCGCTGTACGAAGCGATCATGCAGCACGCGCCCAAGCCGGAAGTCGATCCGGAAGGCGCCTTCCAGATGCGCATCAGCCAGCTGGACTACAACAACTTCGTCGGCGTCATCGGCATCGGCCGCATCCAGCGCGGCACGTTGAAGAAGAACATGCCGGTCGCCGTGATCGACCGTGAAGGCAAGAAGCGCCAGGGCAAGGTGCTGCAGGTGCTGGGCTTCCTGGGCCTGGAGCGCATCGAGCAGGACAGCGCCGAAGCCGGCGACATCGTCGCCATCTCCGGCATCCAGGACCTGACGATCTCCGACACCGTCTGCGCGCTGGACACCCCGGAAGCGCTGCCGGCATTGACGGTCGACGAGCCGACGATCTCGATGACCTTCCAGGTCAACAATTCGCCGTTCGCGGGCAACAAGGATCTGTCGGGTGGCAAGTTCCTGACCAGCCGCCAGCTGAAGGAGCGCCTGGAGCGCGAGACCGTGCACAACGTGGCGCTGAAGGTCGAGCAGCTGGAAGATGCCGACAAGTTCCTGGTCTCCGGCCGCGGTGAGCTGCACCTGTCGGTGCTGATCGAGAACATGCGCCGCGAGGGCTATGAACTGGCCGTGTCGCGTCCGGAAGTGATCATCAAGGAAATCGACGGCCAGCAGATGGAGCCGATCGAGCAGCTCGTCGTCGACGTGGAGGAAAACCACCAGGGCGGCGTGATGGAGAAGCTCGGCGTCCGCAAGGGCCAGCTGAAGAACATGGAGCCGGACGGCAAGGGCCGCGTGCGCCTGGACTACCAGATCCCGGCGCGTGGCCTGATCGGTTTCCAGAACGAGTTCAAGACGCTGACCCAGGGCTCGGGCCTGCTGTTCCACGTGTTCGACCACTACGGTCCGAAGGAACAGGGCGCCATCGCCAAGCGCCTCAACGGCGTGATGATCGCCAATGCACCGGGTGCCACGCCGGCCTACTCGCTCGGCCCGCTGCAGGAACGCGGCAAGCTGTTCGCCGCCGAAGGCGACAACGTGTACGAAGGCCAGCTGATCGGTATCCACTCGAAGGACAACGATCTGACCGTCAACGCGATCAAGACCAAGCCGCTGACCAACATGCGCGCTTCGGGCAAGGACGATGCCATCCAGCTGACCCCGGCGATCAAGTTCTCGCTGGAGCAGGCGCTGGACTTCATCGACGACGACGAGCTGGTGGAAATCACGCCCAAGGAAATCCGCCTGCGCAAGAAGTTCCTGACCGAAAGCGACCGCAAGCGCGCGTCCCGCGCGGCCTGATCGTCGCGTCGCGCCTTGGAGACCTCCGCGTACAACCCGGATCCCAAGGCGCATCCCGGCCTGCACGCCATCGCCCTGTTCGAGGGCGCCAAGGGTGTGCTGGCCCTGGCCTTCGCCGGCGGCTTGCTGGCGGTCGGCCCGGATCGCCTGCGCGAGAGCGTGCAGGCGATCGTCAACCGCTTCGTCCCTGACGCCGGCCCCGGCGTGATGGGCCAGTGGCTGGACAAGATCAATCCCGAATCCGTCCATATCGCCGTCCTGATCATCGCGGTCTACGCCGCCATGCGCCTCCTGGAAGCCTGGGGCCTGTGGCGTGCCCGCGCGTGGGCCTCGTGGCTGGGCTGCATCGGCTCCGCGGCCTACCTGCCGCTGGAGATCAATGCGCTCTACCGCCATCCCGGCTGGCACACGTGGGCCCTGCTGATCGTCAACCTGGTGATCGTGTGGGTGCTCTGGCGCGATATCCGCCGGCGCAAGCGGATTTGACGCGCAGGGCGGCGGCTGCGTAGCCTGCGGCAACTTCGCGAAGGTATCCGCATGCGTCGATCCCTGCTGCCGCTCGGCCTGATGCTCGCCCTGGCGGCCTGCCAGCCGGCGCCGCCGCAGGCGGCCGCCCCGCCCGCGCCCACGGACTTCATCTACGCCGAGCTCGACGTCGCCGACCTGCAGTCGCGCATGCAGTCGGGCGAACTGGACAGCCGTCGGCTGACGCAGGCCTACCTGGACCGGATCGCCGCCATCGACAAGGCCGGCCCCCAGCTCAACGCGGTCATCGAGCTGAATCCGGATGCGCTCAAGGAAGCCGCGCTGCGCGACGTCGAACGCCGCGCCAACGCCGTGCGCGGTCCTCTGCATGGCATCCCGGTACTGCTGAAAGACAACATCGACGCCGTGCCCATGGCGACCTCCGCCGGCTCGCTGGCGCTGAAGGACTTCCGCCCCGGCCAGGACGCGTTCCTGGTGCGGAGGCTGCGCGAGGCCGGCGCGGTGATCCTCGGCAAGGCCAACCTGAGCGAGTGGGCGAACTTCCGTTCGATGCACTCGACCTCGGGCTGGAGCGGACGTGGCGGCCAGACCCGCAACCCGTATGCGCTGGACCGCAACCCGTGCGGGTCCAGCTCAGGCAGCGCGGTCGCGGTGTCCGCCAACCTGGCCGCGATCAGCGTCGGCACCGAGACCGATGGCAGCATCCTGTGTCCGGCGGCGATCAACGGCGTGGTCGGGCTGAAGCCCACCGTCGGCCTGGTCAGCCGGCAGGGCATCCTGCCGATCTCCCACAGCCAGGACACCGCGGGCCCGATCGCCCGCAACGTGGCGGATGCCGCCCTGCTGCTCGGCGTGCTGGCAGGCCGGGATCCGGCCGATGCCGCCACCACCAACGCTGCCTGGAACACCACGCTGGACTACAGCGCGCGACTGAAACCGGGCGCGCTGAAGGGCGCGCGGATCGGCGTATTACGAAGCAAGGCGGATATCCATCCGGATGCCGCCGCTGCATTGGAGGAAGCCCTGCGCGTGCTGCGCGAAGCCGGCGCCATCGTGGTGGATGCGGAGATTCCCACGGACGGGCAATGGAACGCCGACGAACTCGACCTGATGCTTTACGAGTTCAAGCACGGCCTGGAGCGCTACCTGGCCGAGCGCAACGCCCCGCTCACGACGCTGACGCAGCTGATCGGTTACAACCAGCAGTACCGGCTCTCCGAGATGCCCTACTTCGGCCAGGACCTGTTCGAGCGCGCCAACGACAAGGGCGGCCTGGGCGAAGCGGAGTACATCACCGCCCGCAGCCGGGCACGCCGGCTGGCGGGCCCCGAGGGCATCGACGCGGCGCTCAAGGCGCAGCAGCTGGATGCGCTCGTCGCTCCCACCACCGGCCCGGCCTGGTTGACCGACCACAAGGCCGGCGATCACTTCCCGGGCGCCGGTTACGGTGCCGCCGCGGTCGCGGGCTACCCCAGCCTGACGATCCCGATGGGCCATAGCGACGGCCTGCCGTTGGGGCTGACCTTCATGGGCCCCGCCTGGAGCGAGGCGCGCCTGATCGCGCTGGGCTACGACTATGAACAGCGAACCCGGGCGCGCAAGCCGCCCGAATACTGGCCCACCCTGCCCGCGCGCGCCGAAGGCCGCTGACCGGCGTCCCAGAGTGAGCCATCCGGCGCAAGGGAATGCTTGCAGCCGCCCCCTGTTCGTGGCGTCATAGCCGGCAACGAGCAAGCGGGGAAGACACGCGTGGAGTCTGGCGCGGACCGGGGGGCGGAACGGCGTGCGTTCGGTGGATCGGGATCCACGGCGCGCCGTAGAGAGCGCAACCTCAACTCGCTGGCCTGGGGCGTGCTGGTCATGGCGTGCCTGCTCTCGCTGTGGACCGGCCTGATCACCTGGCGGCAGGCGCGCGATCACGCGCGCGCGCAGTTCGACGCGCGTGCGGATGCCGTGGCCACGGCCGTCGCCACCCACATGAATGCCTACGAGGACACCGTGCGCGCAGCCGCCGCGGTGCTCGAGGGCCGCCAGGACATCGAGCAGGACAGCTTCTACGCGTTCGTCGAGAAACTGCAGGTCCCCACGCGGCAGTCCGGCGTACATGGGCTGGGCTTCGCACGCCATGTCCGTGCGGCCGAGCGCGACGCGTATGTCGCCGCGCAACGCGCGCGCTACGGCGATGCCTTCGCGATCCATCCCGCCGGCGACCGCAGCGAATACGTGGTGATCGATCTGCTGTATCCCGATGCGCCCGGCATGCGCCCGTTGCTTGGCAAGGACGTGATGGCGGAAACGGTCAGGCGGGGGGCGATCGAAACCGCTCGCGATAGCGGCGAACTGTCCGCGGCGCCGCTCGTGGCGCTGGGCGACGCGTCGAAGGGCAGCACCGGCCTGCCCGGCTTCCTGCTCTACGCACCGGTGTACGCCGACTCGGTCGCCGCACGGAACGGCATCGACGCGCGCCGGACGTTGCTGCGCGGCTTCGCTACTGCGGGCTTCGGCTGGCAGCAGGTCATGCAGGACGCCATCGGCCGCACCGACGGCGGCGAATTCGACCTCCAGCTGCTGGCCCGCGACCACGGTGGCGAACCGATCTTCCAGACCCGCGTCCTGCGCGACCGCCATGGAGAAGGGTGGAAGCCGGCTTTCACAGCGCAGCGGGACCTCCATCTGCTGGGCAGCCAATGGCAACTGGTGCTGCACTCTCCACCGTTGCGCGATGCCATGCCCGGCCAGGCGCCCATCCTCCTGCTCAGCCTGTGCGGCATCGGGTTGGGACTGCTGCTGTTCCTGCTGCTGCGCAGCTTCGCGCGTACGGAACGTCGCAGCCGCGCCTTGCTGGATGCGGTCGCGGACCATCTGCCCGCCCTGATCGCCTACATCGACGACGAAGGCCGGTACGGATTCGCGAACCGCGCCAGCCGCACATGGTCAGGCGCGCGCGTGGACTGGGGCGACCGCCACGTGGACGAGGTGCACGCCGACGACCCTGCATTCCTCGCTGCGCTCAAGCGCGCGATGCGGGACTGCACGCCCGAACACTGGATCGCCTGGGACGCCGAACTCGGCCAGCCCGCACGCCCGGTCCACCTCTATCTGGTGCCCGATGTCGAGCGCAACCAGCGGATCGCGGGTTGGTACCTGATGGGCAACGACATCAGCGAACAACGCCGGGCGCACCGCGAGCTGGCGACGGCGCGCGACCATCTCAAGCGCGTCACCGAACGCCTGCCCGCGCTGATCGCGCAGTTCGATACCCAGCACAGGCTGGTGTTCAACAACCGGGCGTGTGCCGAGCAGATCCGTTGGCATGCGCCGCTACGCGTCGGCGCGCACATGCGCGACCTGTTCGGCGAGGACGCGTACACGCGCCGCCTGCCGCACATCGAAGCGGCGCTCGCCGGGCGCGATGGCGATTTCGAAAGCAGTTTCGGCATGGTGGACGGCGTGCGCCGCCTGCACAGCTTCTACACGCCCGACGTGGACGAGGACGGCGTGGTGTGCGGCTTCTTCGTGATGGCGATCGACATCACCGAGAAGGCGCGGCTGGAACACGCGCTGCACAACGCCAACGAACTGGCCGAAGTGACGCTGACCTCGATCAGCGAGGCGGTGATCACCGCGGACGTGGAAAGCCGGGTCACGTACATGAATCCCGCAGCCGAGGCACTGAGCGGCTGGGGACTGGACGAGGCGCTTGGCCAGCCGCTGGACCGCGTCGCGCCGCTTGCACGCGTGGTCGCGCCCGACGACGCGGAGAGCGCAACCGATCCGCTCGCACAGGCGGGCGACCTGCAACTCCTACGCCGCGACGGATCGCGCATCCTGGTGGAACGTTCGCTTTCGCCCATCCACGACCGCGATGAGCGCCTCGTGGGCAGCGTCATGGTGTTGCGCGACATCACCGAACCCCGCGCGCTGAGCTCGCGCATGACCTATCTCGCGCACCACGACGCGCTGACCGGATTGCCGAACCGCCTCCAGCTCAACGAGCGGCTGGGCCAGGCGATCACCCACGCCACCAACCACGGCAACGGCATCGCGGTGCTGTTCATCGACCTGGACCTCTTCAAGCACGTCAACGATGCGCTTGGCCATCACACCGGCGACGAACTGCTGCAGCAGGTGGCGCGCCGCATCCAGCGCAATATCGGCAATCTCGGCACGGTCTACCGCACCGGCGGCGACGAGTTCGTGGTGCTGCTGCCGAACGTGGTGACGCGGGACAACGTGCTGCAGGTGGCCGATCGGCTGCTTTCCCTCAGCGGCACGCCGTACACGGTCGCCTCGCATGAACTCCACCAGGCCTTCAGCATCGGCATCAGCCTGTTCCCCGAGGATGGCTACGATGCCGCTACGCTGATGATGCGCGCCGACGCCGCGATGTACCTGGCCAAGCGCAACGGCCGCAATGCCACGCGCTTCTACACGCGCGAGCTCGCTTCCAGCGTCGACGCGCGCATCGAGCTGGAGAACAGCCTGCGCCGCAGCCTGCGCAATGGCGATCTCGTCCTCCACTACCAGCCGCAGGTGGATTGCCTCACCGGCCGCATCGTCGGCGTCGAGGGCCTCGCCCGCTGGCAACGGGGCGATCGCCTGGTCATGCCGGGCGAGTTCCTCCCCATTGCGGAGGAAACCAACCTCATCGTCGACATCGATCAATGGGCGATCCGCGCGGCCTGCCGGCAGAACCGGATCTGGCAGCAGGCCGGATTGCCGCCGATCCGCGTGTCGGTCAACATCGCTGCCGCCAACTTCGATACGGACGATCTCGTCGGCACCGTCACCGGCGCGCTCGAAGACAGTGGACTGCCAGCGGAGTTCCTCGAGCTGGAAGTCACCGAAACCACGCTGATGCGCGATGTGCAGCGCACCGATCGCACCCTGCGTGCACTGAAGGCACTGGGCGTGCGTATCGCGATCGACGACTTCGGCACGGGCTTCTCCAGCCTGAGTTACCTCGGCAACTACGGCTTCAACGTGCTGAAGATCGACCAGTCCTTCGTCCGGGATGTCTCGGAACCGAACCAGGGGGCGATCACCCGCGCGATCATCGGCCTCGCGGCGCAGTTGCAGTGCCGGACCATCGCCGAAGGCGTGGAGACCCCGGCGCAGGCGGCGTGGCTGGCCGCGAACGGGTGCGACGAACTGCAGGGGAATTACTTCAGCACCCCGGTGCCGGCGGCCGAGTTCGCCCGCATGTATGCCCGCTCGAAGACATGGACCATTCCGCCCGTCGTGGCCCACGCCGTGCAGACGCACGGCGCGTGACGGGACGACTCAGCGCGTCGCGGGCGCCGCCGCCTGATTCTGCTTGCGCACGATGCACATCGCGATCTCCAGCGACTGCTCGTAGTTGAGGCGCGGGTCCACCGTTGAGCGGTAGGCGCGCTCCAGGTCCGCATCGGTCAGTTCGCGCGCGCCGCCGGTGCACTCCGTGACGTCCTCGCCGGTCAGCTCCAGATGCACGCCGCCCAGGCGCGTGCCCGCCGCGGCGTGGAGATCGAAGGACTGCTCCACTTCGCCGCGGACATTGTCGAAGCGGCGCGTCTTGAAGCCGTTGCTCGTACTTTCCGTATTGCCGTGCATGGGATCGCACACCCACAGCACGCGACGTCCGTCGCGGCGCACGGCATCGAGCAGCGGGGGCAGCTTGTCGGCGATCTGCGTGGCGCCCATCCGATGGATGAAGGTCAGACGGCCCGCTTCGTCTTCCGGATTCAACACGTCGATCAGGCGGAGCAACTGGTCCGGCGTGACCGACGGCCCCACCTTGATGGCGATGGGATTGCGCACGCCGCGCAGGTACTCCACGTGCGCGCCGTCCACCGCCGCCGTCCGCATGCCGATCCACGGGTAATGCGTGCTGAGGTTGAACCAGCCCCACTGCCGCGGGACTTCACGCGTCAGCGCCTCCTCGTACGGCAGCAACAGCGCCTCATGCGAGGTGTAGAAATCGATCCGGTTGAGGTTGTGCACCTCGGAGCCCGACAGGGTCTCCATGAACTTCACCGCATCGCCGATCGAGGTCACCATCTGCTGGTACTCGTTGGCCAACGGGGAATAGCCGACCCAGTTGAGGTTCCAGTACTCGGGATGGTGCAGATCGGCGAATCCACCATCGATCAGCGCGCGCACGAAATTCATCGTCATCGCCGAACGCGCGTGCGCCTTGATCATGCGGCGCGGATCCGGGACGCGCGCTTCGGCCGTGAATTCGGGCCCATTGACCACGTCGCCGCGATAGCTGGGCAGGGTGACGCCGTCCCGCGTCTCCATGTCGGCCGACCGCGGCTTCGCGTATTGCCCGGCGAATCGGCCCACCCGCACCACCGGCAGGCGCAGGCCATGCACCAGCACCAGGCTCATCTGCAGCAGGACCTTGAGCCGGTTGGAGATGAGGCCGGACTCGCAGTCGGAGAAGTTCTCCGCGCAATCGCCACCCTGCAGCAGGAAGCGCTTGCCTTCCTGCGCTTCGGCCAGCTGCTTCTTCAGCGAGAAGATCTCCCAAGACGTCACCAGCGGGGGCAGCTGGCGCAGCTCGCCCAGCGCGGCCTCCATCGCTGTGGCATCCGGGTACGTCGGCATCTGCATCGCCGGGCGCGAGCGCCAGCTGTCGGGCGCCCAGTTCGGCGGCAGGTTGACGGCGCGCAGGGGACGGTCGGTGGGATTCATGGTGGAACTCCTTGCGGACCACCATCGTGACAGACTGGTGCGCCGCGTCAAATCAGCGGAAGGTCGAGGTCCTGCGGGCGCGGAAGCCGATCCACAGCGCCCAGATGGCGAGCAGTACGAACCACACCAGGCTCCACATCGGCATGGTCAGGCCGAGGAAGCTCCAATCGACGGTGCTGCAGTCGCCTTTCGCTGAAAGCACTTTCTGCACGACGCCCAGCCAGGTGTTCGTCTCGATCATGTAGTCCCAGCCCGGCCCGCAGCTCGGCATCAGCGGCGGAAACACCTGCACCCAGACATGCCGTCCCGCGATGCCGATGCCGGTGGCCGCGGCCAGGAAGGCAAGCACGCCATACGTCCGCCGGCCGCCGGAGCGACGCGGCCCATGCAGCGCGCCGAGCAGGAACAGCACGCCGGTCGCCACGAACGCCAGTCGCTGGAAGATGCAGAACGGACAGGGTTCCAGGTGCTGCACGAACTGCACATACAGCGCATACCCGAGCAGGCCCGCACAGATCGCGAAACCGAGGAAGCACTGTGCGCGGAAACTCCAACGGAGAGGATTCATCGTCACCGGTCGCATGGGGGTTGCCGCATTATCCACAAGCGGGCGCATCCACGTCACCTGCGGCCACCTGACGCATCCGGAAACCCTGCCTGGGCCCTGAAACGCAAAAACCCCGGCGATGGCCGGGGTTCTCGCTTGAAGCCTTTGAGGAGACCTTACTCGGTCGCCGCTTCCGGACGGTCCACCAGCTCGACGTACGCCATCGGGGCGTTGTCGCCGGCACGGAAACCGCACTTCAGGATGCGCAGGTAGCCACCCGGGCGCGACTGGTAGCGCGGGCCGAGGGTGGTGAACAGCGTGCCGACGGCTTCCTTGTCGCGCAGGCGGGCGAACGCCAGGCGGCGGTTGGCCACGCCATCGATCTTGCCCAGGGTGATCAGCGGCTCGGCGACGCGGCGCAGTTCCTTGGCCTTCGGCAGGGTGGTCTTGATCAGGCCGTGCTTGATGAGCGAGGCGGCCATGTTGCGGAACATCGCTTCGCGATGGGCGCTGGTGCGGCTGAACTTGCGGCCGGCTTTCTGGTGGCGCATGGGTTGGATTCCTAAAGAAGAGTGGGACGTTGGACTTCGCTGTCGCCATCCAGGCGGTGGAACAGTGGACTGCGGGTGGTCCGGACCGGCCATCCTTGACCGGAGCGTCGCGGGCCTTCAGGTCCGTCGACGAGGGTGTTGCAGCGAAGCTCCCGCGCGGACGCGGGAGCTTCGTGTTGCTTCATCAGCCGAGCATGCCGTGCTGGGCGACACCGGCCGGCGGCCAGTTCTCCAGCTTCATGCCCAGGGACAGGCCGCGCTGCGCCAGGACTTCCTTGATCTCGGTCAGCGACTTCTTGCCGAGGTTCGGGGTCTTGAGCAGTTCGACTTCCGTCTTCTGGATCAGATCGCCGATGTAGTAGATGCTCTCGGCCTTCAGGCAGTTGGCCGAACGCACCGTCAGCTCCAGGTCGTCGATCGGGCGCAGCAGCACCGGATCCACGCCGCTGGCAGCCTGCTTCGGCGCGCCGCGATCGCGATGCGTGAAGTCACCGAACACCGACAGCTGGTCGCTGAGGATGTCGGCGGCGGTGCGCACGGCTTCCTCGGCGTCGATCGTGCCGTTGGTCTCGATGTCCAGGACCAGCTTGTCCAGGTCGGTGCGCTGCTCGACGCGCGCGGCTTCCACCGCGTACGCGACGCGACGGACCGGCGAGAACGAGGCATCCAGCACCAGGCGGCCGATCGCACGGGTTTCTTCGTCCGGACGACGACGGGCGGCGGCCGGCTGGTAGCCGAAACCACGCTCGATCTTCAGGCGCATGTTCAGCGCCGTGTCCTTGGTCAGATTGCAGATGACCAGTTCCGGATTCAGGATCTCGACGTTGTGATCGGTCTTGATGTCGCCGGCGGTCACCACGCCCGGGCCCTGCTTGGCCAGGCTCAGGGTGGACGAATCGCCGGAGTGGATGCGGATGGCCACATCCTTCAGGTTCAACAGCACTTCCAGCACGTCTTCCTGCATGCCTTCGATGGTGCTGTATTCGTGCAGCACGCCGTCGATCTCGACTTCGGTGATCGCGAAGCCGGGGATCGACGAGAGCAGCACGCGGCGCAACGCATTGCCGAGCGTATGGCCGTAACCACGCTCCAGCGGTTCGATGACCACCTTCGCACGGTTGCCGGTCAGGCGCTCGATCTGCGGGCCGCGGGGGCGCAGCACTTGCTGAGTAATACCCGTCATGTTGCTTTGTCTCCTGCGGTCCCCCGGTCGCCCAGGGGTGCGTGAATGAATTACTTCGAGTACAACTCGACGATCAGCGCTTCGTTGATGTCGGCGGGCAGGTCCGAACGCGCCGGAACCGCCTTGAACACGCCGCTGAACTTCTTCGCATCGACTTCGACCCACGAGGGGTTCAGGTCGAGCTGTTCGGCGACCGTCAGCGACTCCTGCACGCGGAGCTGCTTCTGGGCCTTCTCCGACAGCGCGATCGCGTCACCGGCCTTGATCTGGTACGAAGGCAGGTTGACCGGCTTGCCGTTGACCAGCACGCCACGGTGCGAGACCAGCTGGCGGGCGGCCGGACGGGTCACGGCGAAGCCCATGCGGTAGATGACGTTGTCGAGGCGGGTTTCCAGCAGCTGCAGCAGGTTCTCGCCCGTGTTGCCCTTCTTGGTCGAGGCCTTCTTGTAGTAGTTGCGGAACTGACGCTCCAGCAGACCGTAGATACGCTTGACCTTCTGCTTCTCGCGCAGCTGGGTGGCGTAGTCGGACAGCTTGCCCTTGCGGGCAGTCGCGCCGTGCTGGCCGGGCTTCTGCTCCAGCTTGCACTTCGAGTCCAGCGCACGGGCCGGGCTCTTGAGCGACAGGTCGGCGCCTTCGCGGCGCGCGAGCTTACAGGTAGGACCGATATAACGAGCCATTTCTTATCGCCCCCTTAGACGCGACGCTTTTTCGGCGGACGGCACCCGTTGTGCGGGATCGGCGTCACGTCGATGATGTTGGTGATCTTGTAGCCCACGTTGTTCAACGAACGCACGGCCGACTCACGACCCGGACCCGGGCCCTTGATGCGGACTTCCAGCGACTTCACGCCGTAGTCCAGAGCTGCACGGCCGGCCTTTTCGGCAGCGACCTGCGCCGCGAACGGCGTGGACTTGCGGGAACCGCGGAAACCGGCACCACCCGAGGTCGCCCACGAGAGCGCATTGCCCTGGCGGTCGGTGATGGTGACGATGGTGTTGTTGAAAGAAGCGTGGACGTGGGCGACGCCGTCGGTGATGACGCGCTTGATCTTCTTCTTGACTTTGGCAGCAGCTGGCTTGGCCATGATGGTCGCCCCTTACTTCTTGATGGCTTTGCGCGGACCCTTGCGGGTACGGGCGTTGGTGCGGGTGCGCTGGCCACGCAGCGGCAGGCCGCGACGGTGGCGCAGGCCGCGGTAGCAGCCCAGGTCCATCAGGCGCTTGATGGCGATGCCGACTTCACGGCGCAGGTCGCCTTCGACGACGTACTTGCCGACTTCGGCGCGCAGGCGCTCGACTTCCGGCTCCGACAGGTCGCGGATCTTGGTGGTCGAGACGACGCCGGCGGCTTCGCAGACCTTCTTGGAACGGGTACGGCCAATGCCGTAGATGCTTTGCAAACCGACCCAGACATGCTTCTGGGCAGGCAGGTTGACACCTGCAATACGCGCCATGACGCGGTTCTCCAACTGTGAGTATTGGCCCGTGTACGGTCATCCCGGGCGGGATTCGCGCAGACAGGCGGAGTGAACTGGAAAGTGTAGCAAGATCCGGGGTTCCTTGGAAGTCCGTGCCAGCGATGCTGGCGTCGGACCCGGCATGGGGAGTGTGCCCATGCTCCGGCGTCGGAACCGGCCTGGTGCAGGCAGAGGGCTACCCCTCTCTCCTGCCCCGCCCGCGCTACTCTGGCGCAGGGACTGGCCGGTTCTCACCCCCGCGCCGGATCGCCGCGGAAGCCGCCCATCTAAGTCAGCCGGCCACGGGGGGCCGGACTGGTGCGGGAAGACCCGCGATTATACCTCAGCCGCGTGGAGCGAGACCGCCCCGCGAGCCACCCTTCAAATTGGCCTTCTTCAGCAGGCTCTCGTACTGGTGGGACATCAGGTGCGCCTGGATCTGCGCGATGAAGTCCATCACCACCACCACCACGATCAGCAGCGACGTGCCGCCGAAGTAGAACGAGGTGCCCAGCTGCGTGCGCATCACTTCCGGCAGCAGGCAGACCGCTACCAGGTAGAGCGAACCGATCGCCGTCAGGCGGGTCAGCACACCGTCGACGTAGTCGGCCGTGGCCTTGCCCGGACGGATACCCGGGATCAGCGCGCCGGACTTCTTCAGGTTCTCCGCGGTTTCCTGGGAGTTGAACACCAGGGCCGTGTAGAAGAACGCGAAGCCGATGATCATCGCGGCGAACACGATCATGTGAAGCGGCTCGCCCGGAGCCAGCGCATTGGAAATGCGCTGCAGCCACGTGGTGGCGCCACTGCCCTGGCCGGACCACATCGCCAGCGTGGCCGGGAAGGCCAGGATGCTGGAGGCGAAGATCGGCGGGATCACGCCGGCCATGTTGAGCTTCAACGGCAGGAACGACGTCTGGTTCATGTACGCGTTGCGGCCACCCTGGCGGCGCGCGTAGTTCACCGTGATGCGACGCTGTCCGCGCTCGACGAACACGACCAGGAACGTGAAGCCCAGCACCACCAGTGCGATGACCAGCAGCGAGATGAAGCTCAGCGTGCCGTCGCGGAACGCGCCGACGGTCTGGATGACCGCGCCCGGCAGGCCCGCCACGATACCGGCGAAGATGATCAGCGAAACGCCGTTGCCGATGCCGCGCTCGGTCACCTGCTCGCCCAGCCACATCAGGAAGATGGTGCCTGCAGTCAGCGCGACGACGGCGGTCAGCACGAAGCCCATGCCCGGCGCGTACACCACCGGCATGCCGCCCGGGGCGACCTGGTTCTGCAGCGCGGTGGCGATGCTACCGCCCTGCACGACCGCCAGCAGCACAGCGCCGAAGCGCGAATACTGGGTGATCTTGCGACGGCCGGATTCGCCTTCCTTCTGCAGCGCCTTCAGGCTCGGGAAGATGTGCACGCCCAGCTGCATCACGATCGACGCCGAGATGTAGGGCATGACGTTGAGCGCGAAGATGCTGAAACGGTGCAGGGCGCCGCCCGAGAACATGTTGAACATGTCCACGATGCCGCCGCCCTGCGCCTGCATCATCGCAAGCATGGCATCGGGATTGACGCCCGGTACCGGCACGAAACAGCCGATCCGGTAGACGATCAGCGCGCCCAGCACGAACAGCAGGCGCTGGCGGAGTTCGGTGAACTTGCCTGCGCCTGCCAGCGCACTGGCGGCATTACCCTGCGCCATGCGTCCGTTACTCCTGCACGCTGCCGCCGGCAGCCTCGATGGCGGCCTTGGCACCGGCCGTGGCGGCCACGCCCTTCAGCACGAACTTCTTGCTCAGCTCGCCCTTCTTGACGATCTTGGCGCGCTTGGCGGTGCTGGGCACCAGCTTGGCGGCACGCAGCGCGGCGAAATCGATCTCGCCGGCTTCCAGCTTGTCCAGCTGGTACGACAGCACTTCGGCGCAATCCAGCTTCAGCTTGGAGCGGAAGCCGACCTTCGGCAGACGCTTGATCAGCGGCATCTGGCCGCCTTCGAACTTCGCCTTGATCTTGCCCTTGCCGGAGCGCGCGAACGAACCCTTGTGGCCACGACCGGCGGTCTTGCCCAGGCCGGAACCGATACCGCGGCCGACGCGGGTGCGTTCGGTGCGGGCGCCCTCGGCGGGCTTCAGTGTGTTGAGACGCATGTTGATTACTCCTCGACCTTGACGAGGTAGTGGACCTTGGCGATCAGGCCGCGTACCTGCGGGCTGTCCTTCAGTTCACGCACATCGTTGAGCTTGTTCAGGCCCAGCGCCTTCACCGACAGGCGGTGGCGCGACTGGGAACCACGCAGGCCGCGCACCAGGCGCACCTTGACGGTCTTGTTGGACTCATTAGCCATTGAGGAGTTCCTCCACCTTCTTGCCGCGCTTGGCCGCAATACGGGTCGGCGACTGCATGTCGCTCAGGCCCTTCAGCGTGGCGCGCACCAGGTTGATCGGGTTACGCGAGCCAACGGCCTTCGCCAGCACGTTCTTCACGCCGACCGCTTCCAGCACGGCACGCATGGCGCCGCCGGCGATCACGCCCGTACCTTCCGAGGCGGGCTGCATGAACACGCGCGCCGCGCCGTGGCCGGCCTTGACCGGATGCCACAGGGTGCCGTTGTTCAGATCGACGTTCAGCATGCCCTTGCGGGCGTATTCCATCGACTTCTGGATGGCGACCGGCACTTCGCGCGCCTTGCCGTAACCGAAACCGATCTTGCCGTTGCCGTCGCCCACCACCGTCAAAGCGGTGAAGGTGAACTGGCGACCGCCCTTGACGGTCTTGCTGACGCGGTTGACCGCGACCAGCTTCTCGATCATGCCGTCGTCGACTTTCTCTTCGCGGTTGCGGTCGCGATCGCGACCCCGCGGCTGACGTTCTTCTGCCATTGCTTGAATTCCTTGGTTGATGAGGTATGTACGGCTTGGCCGCTTATGGTTGTGGTGTGGAGCGGTGGAGCCACGGTCGTCGCAGAAGGGCGACCGCGCCCGGCGCTACCTGCGCCGGCAGGACAAGGCATGGGGTCGCCCCCATGCCTTTCAAGCTTAGAACTGCAGGCCGCCTTCGCGGGCTGCGTCGGCCAGCGCCTTGATGCGGCCGTGGTAGCGGTAGCCCGAGCGGTCGAATGCGACCTTCTCGATGCCCGCGGCCTTGGCGCGCTCGGCGATGATCGAACCGACGCGGGCGGCCGCGTCGCTGTTCTTGCCGTTCTTCAGGCCATCCTTCACATCGGCCTGCAGCGTGTTCGCCGACGCGATGACCTTGGCGCCATCGGCCGTGAACAGCTGGGCGTAGATGTGCTGGCCGGTACGCAGCACCGACAGGCGCGGCACGCCGAGCTCTCGGATGTGCGCGCGGGTCGACTTGGCGCGGCGCAGGCGGGCGGTGTTCTTGATGCTCATGATCTGGTTCCTCGAAGCCGAAAGCCCGGTTAGGCCTTCTTCGCTTCCTTGCGGATGATGGTTTCGTCGGAGTACTTCACGCCCTTGCCCTTGTAGGGCTCCGGCGGACGGAAACCGCGGATCTTGGCGGCGACTTCACCAACGCGCTGCTTGTCGGCACCCTGGACCAGGATTTCGGTCTGGGTCGGGGTGACGATGGTGATGCCTTCCGGGGTCTTGAACAGCACCGGATGCGAGAAACCCAGCGACAGGTTCAGGTCCTTGCCCTGCATCGCGGCGCGATAACCCACGCCGACCAGCTCGAGCTTGCGCTCGAAGCCTTCCGACACGCCCTTGACCATGTTGGCCAGGATCGCGCGGATGGTGCCGGTGAGGGCGTCGTCGGCCGGGGTCACCGGCGACAGGTTGGCCACGCCATTGTCGATGTTGAGATCGACGCCGGCCGGCTTGGCGATGGACAGGGTGCCCTTCGGGCCCTTGACGTTGAGGGTCTCGCCCTGGACGGTCAGTTCGACGCCCTTCGGGAGATTGATCGGCTTCTTGGCTACGCGGGACATGTGTGGGCTCCTTCGCTTAGGCCACGAAGCACAGGACTTCACCGCCGACGCCGGCCGCACGGGCCTGCGCATCGGTCATGATGCCCTTCGAGGTGGAGATGATGGCGACGCCCAGGCCACCCAGGACCTTCGGCAGTTCAGCCTTGCCACGGTACTGGCGCAGGCCCGAACGGGACACGCGGCTCAGCTTCTCGATGACCGGCTTGCCTTCGAAATACTTCAGAACGATCTCGAGCTCGGCCTTGTTGTTCTCGGTCTTCGTCACGCGGACGTCGCCGATATAGCCTTCCGCCTTTAGGACGTTGGCGATCGAGGTCTTGATCTTGGAGGACGGCATCTTCACCGTCTGCTTGCCAACAGCGGCGGCATTGCGAATGCGCACCAGCATGTCGGCGATGGGATCAGTCATGCTCATTAGAGTCTGCCTTATGAGTAGCACCGATATCCGCTTTCGCGAAAATCTAGGTTGTGCCTGGACACCCCCAGGTAGGGTGGCGGGTCGACCGCCCTCCCCGGCCAGAGCCATGGGAGCCGAACATTGTACAGCAACAAGTCCGGCATGTGCCGGACTTGTCTTCCGCCTCCGTGCGACTCCTTAACGTCGTCGCTGGGAGTCGCTATTACCAGCTGGCCTTGCGCAGGCCCGGCACGTCGCCGTTCATCGTCGCCTTGCGCAGCATGTTGCGGCCGAGGCCGAACTTGCGGTACACGCCACGCGAACGACCGGACAGCTCGCAGCGGTTGCGCTGGCGGCTCGGCGACGAGTCGCGCGGCAGCTTCTGCAGCTTGGTCACCGCGTCGATCTTGTCTTCGTACGACGCGTCCTGGCTGGAGATGATCTTCTTCAGCGCGTCACGCTTGGCGGCGTACTGCTTGGCCAGCTTTTCCCGCTTGATGTCGCGGTTGACCATCGAGGTCTTTGCCATGATGTCTTTTTCCTAGCGAATCAGTTGCGGAACGGGAACTTGAACGCTTCGAGCAGCGCCTTGGCTTCGGCGTCGTTCTTGGCGGTCGTCGTGATGGCGATATCCATGCCGCGGATCGCGTCGACGGCGTCGAAGTCGATTTCCGGGAAGATGATCTGCTCCTTCACGCCCATGTTGTAGTTGCCGCGACCATCGAACGAACGGCCGGACACGCCACGGAAGTCGCGGACGCGCGGCAGCGAGATGCTGATCAGGCGATCCAGGAATTCGTACATCTTGGCGCGACGCAGGGTGACCTTGCAGCCGATCGGCCAGCCGTCGCGGATCTTGAACGAAGCCACCGACACGCGGGACTTGGTCGTGATCGGCTTCTGGCCGGTGATCTTGGCCAGGTCGGCCACGGCGTTTTCCAGGATCTTCTTGTTGGTCGCCGCTTCACCCACACCCATGTTGATGGTGATCTTGGTGATCTTCGGCACTTCCATCGGATTGGTGTAGCCGAACTTCTTCATCAGAGCCGGCGCCACTTCTTCCTTGTAGATTTTTTCGAGACGGGTGGTCATGTCCTCATTCCTCAGGCGTCGAGCGCCTCACCGCTGGAGCGGAACACACGCAGTTTGCGTCCATCCTCCAGCACCTTGAAACCGATACGCTCGCCCTTGCCCGTCGCCGGGTTGAACAGCGCGACATTGGAGATGTGGATCGAGCGCTCGCTCTCCACCACGCCACCCGCGACACCGGCCTGCGGGTTCGGCTTGGTGTGGCGCTTGACGACATTGACGTTGGAGACGACCACGCGGTCGCCGTCAACGCGCACCACGTCGCCCTTCTTGCCCTTGTCCTTGCCGGTGATGACGACGACCTGGTCGCCCTTCTTAATACGGTTAGCCATTTCTATGTCCTCCGCTCAGAGCACTTCAGGCGCGAGCGAAACGATCTTCATGAACTTCTCGGAACGCAGCTCGCGGGTCACGGGCCCGAAGATGCGGGTACCGATCGGCTCCTGCTTGTTGTTGAGCAGCACGGCAGCGTTGCCATCGAAGCGGATCAGCGAACCGTCGGGGCGGCGAACGCCCTTGCGGGTGCGCACGACCACGGCGTCGTAGACTTCGCCCTTCTTGACCTTGCCGCGCGGAATGGCGTCCTTGACGGTCACCTTGATGATGTCGCCGATGCCGGCGTAACGGCGCTTCGAGCCGCCCAGCACCTTGATGCACATCAGTTCCTTGGCGCCGGAGTTGTCGGCCGCGTCAAGGTAGCTCTGCATCTGGATCATGATTCAGATCTCCTCTTATTCAGCCGCGCGGGTGATGATTTCCACCACACGCCAGTTCTTGGTCTTGGACATCGGGGCGATCTCGGTCACGCGCACCACGTCGCCTTCCTTGCAGCTGTTGTCCGCGTCGTGCGCGTGCAGCTTGGTGGAACGCTTGATGTACTTGCCGTACAGGGCGTGCTTGACCTGACGCTCCACCAGGACGGTGACCGTCTTGTCCATCTTGTTGCTGACGACGCGGCCTTCGATGGTGCGTTGCGCTTTGTCTTTGTTATCGCTCATCTTGGTCGCTCCTTACTTCTGGCTGCCCAGCAGGGTCTTGACGCGAGCGATCTCGCGACGGACCCGGCGGGTTTCATGCGTCTTCGGCAGCTGGCCGGTCACCTTCTGCATGCGCAGGGAGAATTGCTCCTTGCGCAGCTCGGTCAGGTGGGCCTTGAGCTCGTCAGCCGACTTCTCGCGGAGTTGCTTGAGTTCCATTAGCGCACCGTCCGGGTCACGAAAGTGGTGGTGACCGACAGCTTGGCAGCGGCAAGGCGGAACGCCTCGCGCGCGATGTCTTCGCTGACGCCTTCGATTTCATAGATCATGCGGCCCGGCTGGATCTGGGCGACCCAGTACTCGACGTTGCCCTTACCCGAACCCATTCGGACTTCGATGGGCTTCTTGGTGATCGGCTTGTCGGGGAACACACGGATCCACATCTTGCCGCCGCGCTTGACGTAGCGGCTGATCGAGCGGCGGGCCGCTTCGATCTGGCGCGCGGTCAACTGACCGTGCGCCGTGGCCTTCAGGCCGTACTCGCCGAAACTGACGAGGTTACCGTTCCAGCTCAGGCCTTCGTTCCGGCCCTTGTGCATCTTGCGGTATTTGGTTCGCTTGGGTTGCAACATGATTGATTACCTCGCGTCGCGGTCACGAGCCGGGCGCGACGGACGTTCGCTGCGCTCGGGGCGCGCGTCGTCCTGCTTCTCCTGACCCACCTGGCTGAAATCGAAGATTTCGCCCTTGTAGACCCACACCTTGATGCCGATGATGCCGTAGGTGGTCTTCGCCTCGGCAAAACCGTAATCGATGTCGGCACGCAGCGTGTGCAGCGGCACACGGCCTTCGCGGTACCACTCCGAACGGGCGATTTCCGCACCGTTGAGGCGGCCAGCCACGTTGACCTTGATGCCGAGCGCACCCAGGCGCATCGCATTGCCCACGGCGCGCTTCATCGCGCGACGGAACATGATGCGGCGCTCCAGCTGCTGCGCGATCGATTCGGCCACCAGCTGGGCGTCCAGCTCGGGCTTGCGCACTTCGGTGACGTTGATGTGCGCCGGGACGCCCATCAGGTCGCTCACTTCCTTGCGCAGCTTCTCGATGTCCTCACCGCGCTTGCCGATCACCACGCCCGGACGGGCCGTGTGGATGGTCACGCGCGCCGTCTTGGCCGGACGCTCGATCAGGATCTTGGAGATACCGGCCTGGGCGAGCTTCTTGCGAAGCATCTCGCGCACCTTGAGGTCCGCGGCCAGGTAGTCGGCGTAGTCGCGCTTGTTGGCGAACCACTTGGAATTCCAGTCCTTGGCGATGCCCAGGCGGATGCCGGTCGGATGAACTTTGTGACCCATACTTATTTGCCCTCGCCCACGACCACGGTGATGTGGCTGGTGCGCTTAAGAATGCGGGTACCACGACCCTTGGCACGGGCCATGAAACGCTTCAGCACCGGACCTTCGTCGACCATGATGGTCTTGACCTTCAGCTCGTCGACGTCGGCACCCTGGTTGTTCTCGGCGTTGGCGATGGCGGACTCCACGACCTTCTTGATCAGGTGGGCAGCCTTCTTGTCCGAGAACTTCAGCAGGTTGACAGCGCGTTCGGCAGGAAGGCCGCGCACCTGGTCAGCGACCAGACGGGCCTTCTGGGGGGAGATGCGCGCAGTGCGCAGGATGGCTTTCGCTTCCATGGTCATCTCTCCTTACTTCTTGCCGCCGGCTTTCTTGTCGCCACCGTGACCCTTGAAGGTACGGGTGACGGCAAATTCGCCGAGCTTGTGGCCGACCATGTTCTCGTTGACCAGCACCGGAACGTGGTTCTTGCCATTGTGGATGGCGATCGTGAAACCCACCATTTCCGGCAGGATCATCGAACGGCGCGACCAGGTCTTGATCGGCTTCTTGCTGCCGCCCGCGGCCTCCACCTTCTTGACGAGGTGGTGATCGACGAACGGGCCCTTCTTGAGTGAACGTGCCATGGTCGATTAGCCCCTACGATCGCGGACGATGAATTGCTGCGTGCGCTTGTTCTTGCGCGTCTTGTAACCCTTGGTCGGAACACCCCAGGGGGTGACCGGATGCGGGTTGCCCTGGCCGGCCTTCGCCTCACCACCACCGTGCGGGTGGTCGACGGGGTTCATGGCCGCACCGCGGACGGTCGGCTTGACACCGCGCCAGCGCTTGGCGCCGGCCTTGCCGAGCTTCTCGAGGCTGTGCTCGTCGTTACCGACTTCACCCACGGTGGCGCGGCACTCGACCTGCACCTTGCGCATCTCGCCGGAGCGGAGGCGCAGCGTGGCGAAGCCCTGCTCGCGAGCGACCAGCTGCACGGCGGCGCCGGCGGCGCGGGCGATCTGCGCACCCTTGCCGGGCTTCAGCTCGATGCCGTGGATCGTCGTACCGACCGGGATGTTGCGCAGCGGCAGCGTGTTGCCCGCCTTGATCGGCGCATCGCTACCGGCGATGACCTGGTCACCGGCCTTCAGGCCCTTGGGGGCGATGATGTAGCGACGCTCGCCATCGACGTAGCACAGCAGCGCGATGTGCGCGGTGCGGTTGGGATCGTACTCGATCCGCTCCACGCGCGCCGGGATGCCTTCCTTGTCGCGCTTGAAGTCGATGAGACGGTAGTGCTGCTTGTGGCCACCGCCGATATGACGGGTGGTGATGCGACCGTGGTGGTTGCGACCGCCGGACTTGCTCTGCTTTTCCAGCAGCGCAGCATGCGGGGCACCCTTGTGCAGGTCAGGCGTCACCACGCGGACCGCCGAACGGCGACCGGGGGAGGTGGGTTTGAATTTCATCAATGGCATGTGGGTCTACCTCAGGCCTTGGCCGACACGTCGATGGCCTGACCATCGGCCAGACGCACGTACGCCTTGCGCCAGTCGCCGCGGCGGCCGGCGCGGTTACGGAAGGACTTGTTCTTGCCCTTCACGTTGACCACGTTGACCGTCTCGACCTTGACGTCGAACAGCTGCTCGACCGCGGCCTTCACATCGGCCTTGGTGGCATCGTTCGAGACTTCGAAGACGTATTGGTTGGAGAGTTCCTGCAGGCGCACGGTCTTTTCGGAGACGCGCGGAGCACGCAGCACGGCAAAAATCTTTTCGTTGCTGATCATGCCAGCCACTCCTCGATCTTCTTGACGGCGTCGGCCGTGATCAGCACCGAGTCGGCACCGACCAGCGCCGCCGGATCCAGCCCCTGCACGTCGCGCACTTCCACATAGGGAAGGTTGCGGGCGGACAGGTACAGGTGCTCGGAAGCATCCTCGGTGACGATCAGCGGACGCTTACCCAGGTCCAGGCCCTTCAGCTTCTCGATCAGGGCGCTGGTCTTGGTGGCGTCCACGTCGAACGCTTCCACGACCTTCAGGCGGTTCTGGCGATTCAGTTCGGACAGGATCGAGCTGATGGCCGCGCGGTACATCTTGCGGTTGACCTTCTGCGCGAAGCTGCGCGGCTTCGCCGCGAAGGTGACGCCGCCGCCGACGAAGATCGGCGCGGTCAGGGCACCGTGACGAGCACCGCCACCCTTCTGCTTCTTGGACTTCTTGGTGGTGCCGTTGACTTCGGCGCGCGTCTTCTGCGCCTTGGTGCCGGCACGACCGGCGTTGCGGTAGGCAACGACGACCTGGTGGACCAGATCTTCGCTGAATTCACGGCCGAACACGTCGTCGGAGACCGACAGCTTGTTGGCGCTACCTGTAATGGCTAGTTCCATGGTCGTTCTCCTCAACCCTTGCTCGCCGGACGCACGATCACGTCGCCACCCGGCGCACCCGGCACGGCGCCGCGAACGGCGATGAGGCCGCGCTCGGCGTCCACGCGGACGACTTCCAGGTTCTGCGTGCTCTGCTGCACGGCACCCATGTGGCCGGACATCTTCTTGCCCGGGAACACGCGACCCGGCGTCTGGCGCTGACCGAGCGAACCCGGCGAGCGATGCGACAGTGAGTTACCGTGGGTGGCGTCACCCATCGTGAAGTTCCAGCGCTTGATGGTGCCCTGGAAGCCCTTGCCCTTCGTCACACCCTGGACGTCGACCTTCTGGCCGACCTCGAAGATGTCGGCCTTGATCTCGCCGCCAATGGCGAAATCGCCCAGCTTGTCGGCTTCGACGCGCAGCTCCCACAGGCCACGACCGGCTTCGACCTTGGCCTTGGCCAGGTGACCGGCGACCGGCTTGGTGATGAGCGAGGCGCGACGCGCACCCACGGCGACCTGCACGGCGCTGTAGCCGTCGGATTCCGGGGTCTTGATCTGGGTGATGCGGTTCGGGGTGGCTTCGATCAGCGTCACCGGAATGGACTTGCCGTCCTCGGTGAACACTCGGGTCATGCCAGCCTTGCGGCCGACGAGACCCAACGAATATTTCTTCGCGGTCATGGTCGTGGGCCTCAGGTCAGCTTGATCTGAACGTCGACGCCAGCAGCCAGTTCGAGCTTCATCAGCGCGTCCACGGTCTTGTCGTTGGGGTCGACGATGTCGAGCACGCGCTTGTGCGTGCGGGTCTCGTACTGGTCACGCGCGTCCTTGTCGACGTGCGGAGAAACCAGGATGGTGTAGCGCTCGATCTTGGTCGGCAGCGGGATCGGGCCGCGCACTTGCGCGCCGGTCCGCTTGGCCGTCTCGACGATCTCGCTGGCCGAGCGGTCGATCAGACGATGATCGTACGCCTTGAGCCGGATTCGGATCTTTTGGTCCGCCATGACGGAAATTTCCTTCGTTAAAGAGCGACGGGCGCGGCCTCTGGGATGCCTTGCCCCGGTTAGTCCAAGCTGATCCATTCCCCACCGCCCGCGAATACTCCACGGGTGGGCAGCACCTGAATCGGCTGGGGATTCTTCCTGAAAAACAAGGCAGGCCGGTAAACCGGCCCGCCCAGACATGAAAGTATAGGACGCGTGACATGCCCCGTCAACCACCGGGACGCCCTGCCCGGCCCGAGGCCTGCAGGATGGCACGCGACACTCCGTGTCTGGCGAACACGAGGCGCTTCCTGCACCTCTTTTCGCGGTAGGCCGGCCTCCTCCCAGGGGGCGCCGACAGGTATTGCGATCCTGAATAGCAGTCACTATTCGGGGGCCGGCATTGTAGCCGCGCTGCAGGCTGGCCGCAAGCGCCTCATGACGCCGGCTTGTACATCGGGTCCGGAAGATCAGGCCTGCCGGCCTGTCCGGGCAACGTGACGCGCCCGGAGGCGCGGCACGCTGGACCGCAGGGGCTTACTTGATGATCTTGGCCACCACGCCGGCGCCGACCGTACGGCCGCCCTCGCGGATTGCAAAACGCAGGCCTTCGTCCATCGCCACCGGGTTGATCAGGGTGACCACCATCTT